>Ga0315537_1000197_pt1 | contig 43723 bp, 43 predicted proteins | sample SalMarSW160270MG_FD_203091 | JGI IMG/M metagenome (GOLD analysis project Ga0315537, IMG submission 203091) | Salt marsh sediment microbial communities from the Plum Island Ecosystem LTER, Massachusetts, United States - Salt Marsh Sediment SW1602-70 ... | reverse complement strand
TATTTTTTTTTTAATTTTGGTACCCCCCCCCCCCCCCTTGAACAATTGCTCAATGAATCCAGCGGGTTCTTATACTCACGGTGTTGTCAGCTGACTTTGCTCTCTCCCTTCTTATTCAACGATGCCCCCTTTATCATGATCCTCCTGATGATCTCCTTAACCTCGGGGTCCTGGAGGGGACGAAGCGCCTCATCGATCCGTTCCCTCTCAGCATCATCCAAGACCACCTCTTGATTATCGACAGGTGATTCGCCATGAGCGGGGCGGGCAATCATTCCCATCTGAAACCTGATCTCCTTGACCACCTCTTTACCCAGGAGCCGGTTGAGTTCTTTACAAATAGTCCCCTTCATAAACTGGAGTTGCTGCATCCATGTTGAGGAAGAGCACTTGACAAAAAGGATGCCGCCCCGCACAAAGGTCGGCTGGGCCTGTTGGGCTACTGTCTCCCCCACTGCCTGATCCCAGACCCCCCACACGGCGTATCCCCGCATCTTGGTATCCAGGTTCAATCTGTGAAGGGCCCCCTTTACGGCACCGCTGACGTTGAAATGCATCGCCCGTTTCGTTCTCACCGATGCCTTCTCCTTTACGTCTCAATCCTGGGGAAGAGGGGGGTCGGTTTGGCGACCTTCTTTCCAGGTTTTAAGCCTCCCCACTCTCCGTTCTCTTGTATGTTTTGTTCCCAAAGATTTTCCTCAATGCCGAGTTGGGACCACATCTTTTCAGAGGTAGACGGCATGAAGGCAGCAAGCAACAAGGCTATGAGTCGAAGGGATTCCAGCGTTTGATAAAGCACGGTGCCAAGACGGGGTCGATCTTTTTCTGCTTTTGCTAAAACCCAGGGGGTGGTTTCATCAATATATTTATTGCTGGCATTGACCATCTCCCAGATCGAAACCAGAGCTCTATTAAAGGCCAAATCATCCATCTGTTTTGCCAGGTGGGGAAAAACCTTTTCAGAGACTTCTTGGAGTCCTCGATCCACATCCTGTAGGTTGGAAGGAGTTGGAATAAGGCCATCGAAATATTTGACGACCATGCTGAGAGCGCGGCTGAAGAGGTTGCCCAGATCATTTGCGAGATCGCTATTAATGCGATGGACCATGGCAGAACGGGAGAAATCACCATCAGTTCCAAAAGGGACCTCCCGCAAGAGGAAATAACGGATGGGGTCCACCCCATATTCCTGCACCAATTGATTGGGGTCCACCACGTTGCCGAGGGATTTAGACATCTTCTGCCCCTCTACGGTCCACCACCCATGGGCAAAGACCTTCTCGGGGAGTGGAAGTCCGGCGGACATGAGAAAGGTGGGCCAATAGACCGCGTGAAACCGCAAGATGTCTTTGCCGATGATATGACAGTTGGCGGGCCAGTATCGCTGGAATCGTTCCTGGTCTTTTGGAAAACCAAGAGCGGTGATGTAGTTGGTGAGGGCATCGAACCAGACGTAGATGACATGATCTGGATCGTTCGGGACCGGTATCCCCCACTGAAAGGTCGTTCTGCTTATGCTCAAATCGCGCAGCCCACCCTTGACGAAACTCAGGATCTCGTTATAGCGGGTGGGGGGTTGTATGAAATCAGGATGTTCCTCAAGATGCCGCAACAGGGCATCGTGATATTTGGACATCCTGAAGAAGTAGCTTTTCTCTTTTAATCGTTCGGTGGGGCGCCCGCAGTCAGGACAGGTATTCCCTGCGGCCAATTGGGTCTGAGTCCAAAAGGTCTCACAGGGGGTACAGTACCAGTCCTCATAGTCCCCGAGGTAGATATCCCCCTGCTCCCAGACCCGTTGGTAGAGGGCGGTAACGGCTTCCCGGTGTCTCGCCTGCGTCGTCCTGATAAAGTCGTCGGCGGAGATGTGTAGCGTGGCCCAGAGCCCTTGAAAGCGCTCCACCACCTGATCGGCCAATTCGAGCGGAGTTTTGCCCGCCTCCTGGGCGGCCTTTTCAACCTTTTGACCATGTTCGTCCGTTCCGGTGAGAAGGAAGCAGTCATACCCGTTCAGCCGTTTATACCGGGCCAAGACATCGGCAGCGATGGTGGTATAGGCATGGCCGATATGAGGGACGTCGTTTACATAGTAGATGGGGGTGGTTACGTAGAAGGTTTTCTTCATGCCGTCTGACCTTTTTACGATTCTGTTTTCGTAGTAAATCCTTCGCCCTTAGTTAGATCTGAGTCCCCCAAAAGGGTTCTATCCCGCCCCGCAATATAAATTTACGGAAGCGGGATACCGCTAGCGGTAGGGGTCAAGGGGTCTTGGGTTCTAGTGAAAAAAATAAATGCGTTTACTTGAACCTGCCGCTAGCGGCAAGGTACGGGCATAAGGATACATGCCTTCACTTGAACCCTCCCGCTTTGCGGGATCTCCCGTTTTATGGGACCCCGCAGTCCATAAATTCTAAATAAGTCCCGTTCTGCTTTGTATAAAATTCTGAATAGCGGGATGTCGCAGAGCGACAGAGCGGGATCGAACCCTCGTATCCTTGACCCCTTAAACTATCGCCTTGAGGCGATAATAGTTTACTTTTCCAGCTCGTCGGTCTTGATGGTGACGACCCCTCCGCTGGCCATTTCCATGGTAATGGTCTGCAAGAGGAGATTCTGCCTGATTACCTTCCCCTCGCCATACTTGGTGGTGATCCTTTTGCCGACCTTGGGGAGGTTCTTCTTCAGCTCCTGATAGGTGTCGACCTCAAAGGAGAGGCAACACATCAATCTACCGCAGAGCCCGGAGATCTTCTGCGGATTCAGGGGGAGCTGTTGCTCCTTGGCCATCTTGATGGAGACCAACTCAAAGTCCTGCAGGAAGGAAGAGCAACAGAGCTCACGCCCGCAGAAACCCATCCCCCCGACCATCTTCGCCTCATCTCGCACGCCGATCTGGCGCATCTCAATCCTCATCTTCAGCTGAGAGGCAAGCCTGCGCACCAGTTGGCGAAAATCGATCCTATGCTCGGCCGTGAAATAGAAGATGACCTTGGAGCCATCCAACAGATATTCCACCTCCACGAGCTTCATCGGCAGTTTCAACTCTCCTATGAGACGCAGACAGAGTGTGAAGGCCTCCTTTTCTTTTCTTCGCCACTTCTCCCGCGCCTTGATATCCTTGGCCGTGGCCTTCCTGATCACCTCGGGAATCGAGCGCTTAAAGAGGCCCACCTTTTCTTCTTTCGGTGGGGTGACGATTGTCCCCAAGGTGATCCCCTTGTCCGCTTCGACCACCACCAGGTCCCCCTTTTCCAGCTTTAGATCACCAGCCTGAAAGTGGTGCATTCTTCCGTTCTTTTCTAACTCCACGCCGACTAATCTCATTGCGTTATGTTCCTCCTATGCCCAAGAGGGCGGATTCAAGGGATAGTTGAAGGTTGCCGTGGGCCTCTATCCCCCGTTGAATCAGCAGGATAGACCAGAAATCCCGCAGCAACCCTTCTGTCTTTTGTTGGGAGGCAACCCGCTTGACCTCATCGGCCAGGTCGCGGTTGAGCAGCATCCCCTCGTCCCCTGTTTCCCGATAGACGATAAGATCCCTGAGCCACCCTCCTAAGATTTCTAAGAATATACCCCCGCTCCCCTCCTGGCGAGCGAGTTCCTGGGCCAATTGAAGCCTTTGCCCGAGTGAGGGTGAGAGGGCGGATGGTAATGCGCCCCTGGCCTGGGTTACTTCTTCCCCATCCATGCGCACGGCACGGCCCGGGCTTCCCCCGGCCAGCGGGGCACGAAAGTGAATTTCTTCCGGTGTCAGTTGATCGGCCAATACCTTTTGTACCTCCTCGTCACTGAGGGGGTTAAACGTAATCCTTTGACATCGTGAAAGCACCGTAGGGGGAAGCCCTTCGAGGGCGGCTGCTACGAGGATGATTGTCGTCGACTGCGGGGGTTCCTCAAGGGTCTTCAAAAAGGCGTTGGCCGTTTCCCGCGTCATCCGCTCTGCGCCATCCACGATGACTACCCGCCAGCGGGCCTCATAGGGTTTGAAGGCGAGGGAACGCTGAAGCTCCCTAATCTGCCCTATCTTGATGACCTCCCCCGTGGGGTTGATCTGTAAGAGATCCGGATGTACTCCCTTGTCCATCCGTTGACAGGAAGGGCAGCCATCACAGGCGTCTCCTTCTCCATTGGGGCAGTTCAAGGCCTTGGCCATGTTCACGGCAACCAGTCGCTTGCCGATCCCCTCCATCCCGGTAAAAAGGTAGGCAGGGTATACCCTCCCCCTTTCGACCTCCTTTTGGATGATCTGCACCGCTCGCTGATTGCCTACGACATCACGAAAGGCCATCGTCACCTCCGGTCCAAAAGAGGGAGCAGGATCTTGCGGATCTCCTCTTGGACCGCTTCCTGCTCGCCTTCGCCAGAGACCACCTTCACCCGTTGGGGTTCTTGTTGAGCAATGCGCAGATATCCTTCCCGTACCCGTTGATGAAAGAGATGATCCTCCCGCTCAAACCTATCCTCACCACCCGCCCGTGCCATGCCCTTTTCCACCGAACAATCGAGCACGATGGTGCACTGAGGTATGAGGCCGCCGGTGGCACGCTGATTCATCTCTTCAATAAAGGCTAAATCCATCCCTCTTCCATATCCCTGATAGGCAACGGTAGCATCGGTAAACCGATCGCACAAGACCATCCTGCCTTCCTCTAAAGCGGGCCTCATGATCTCCGCTACGTGTTGGGCCCTGTCAGCCTCAATGAGGAACAACTCTGCCAGCGGATCAATTCTCAGTTCATTCTTGTCCAAGAGTAACCTTCTGATCTCCTCCCCCAGAGGGGTTCCTCCGGGTTCTCTGGTTACGAGACACGGGTATCCCCTTTCCTCCAGATATCTTCCCGTCAACGCAATCTGGGTACTCTTCCCACTCCCCTCTATGCCCTCAAAGGTTACCAAGATGCCCATTGGCCTATATCAATTGCCCACCATATTTGCTAAAAACCCTTGCAATGTCAAGCAGATGGGGGGATGCAGAGAGGAAGGTATGTTGGTGGTATTGACCACGGCGGGGACCGTTACAGTCCCTGCCCTCCCGTCAACTCCTTAACCTTTTTGCGCAGGGTCCTTTCCTGTTCCTCTTCGGGTTTGAGCTCCAGGGCCCGTTGGTACATCCGCAGGGCATCCTCCTGCTTGTTCACCTTGAGATAGCCGTCACCCAGATGTTCAGTGATGATGGGATCATCGGGAACCAGATTATGGGCCTTCTCCAACCACTCGATCGCCAGCGGATAGTCCTTTTTTTGATAATATACCCAACCGAGGCTGTCCGTGATATAGCCGTTATCAGGTTTGAGCTCCAGGGCCTTCTTGATGAGCCCCTCTGCCTTTTTCAGTTTGATTCCCTGCTCAGCATAGGTGTATCCGAGATGGTTCAGGGCCTCGGCGTTTTTTGGATCGAGCTCGACCACGGTATGCATGTAACGAACGGACTCCTCGATATTCCCCAGCTTATGATGCACCACCCCCAAGCGGAAGAGTGCCTCGATATTGTTGGGTTCTTTGGCCACGATTGCCTGTAGCTGTTGTACCGCCTCCGAATCGCGATCCAGATCCTCATAGATGAGGGCCAGGGTGTAAAGGAGGTGCAGGTCCTCGGGCTTGGCCTCGATGGCTTGTTCCACGATGGGCAAAGCCTCCTCGACCCGCTCCTCCTTCTGAAGGATAAAGGCCATATACCTCAGGGCCTCGGGGAAAATCCTCTCCTCGGGGGCAACCTGTTTGAGCTCTGCCAAGGCCCCCTCGGCGTTTCCCATCTCATAGAGGGTCATCCCCAGGTAATAGCGGACCTCGCTGTTTTCGGGAGTGGCTGCCAAGACGAAGCGAAACTCCCTCGCTGCCTCCTCATACTGTTCCTGCTGCAGGAGGATCAGACCCAACTTGACCCGTACGCTCAGGTTCTCTGAATCGAGGTCCTTGAAGATGTGATACTGGTCAAGGGCTTCCTCCAGGCGATCCTCTTTGAGGAGGAGTTGGCCGAGACGCTCCCGGGCCTGAAAATTGAGAGGGTCCAACTCCAGGACCTTCTTATATACTTCCATGGCACGGTCTCGATCACCCTTGAATTCATACACGGTAGCCATATCCAGCAAGGCCGCTTCGAAGTGGGGATTGAGAGCAAGGACCTTTTGATAATATTTCAGGGCCTGATCATAGAGCTTTATCTCGGCATAGATCCTGGCCAAGTAATAGAGACCCATGAGGTCATCGGGCTTCTTGTCAAGGAGTTGATGCAGGGTATCCACCGCCCGCTCAAAATCTCGCATCTCGGCGTAGAGGGTGCTGATCATCAGGTAGGTCTGAAGGTAGTTGGGGTCGATCTCCAAAACCCGCTCATATTCCGCTAAGGCCTCTCGGTACTTCCTCGTGGCGGAAAAGACGCCACCGAGCAGGTAGTGGGCGGAGAGATAGTCGGGATCAAGGATCAAGGCATCCCGACAGGCGTCCATCGCTTCTTCGATCCGCCCCTTGCTGAGGTAGAGTGAGGCGAGATCTACGTACAATAACGGTGATTGATTATCCACGGCGATGGCCTGCTGGTACTCCTGGATTGCGCCATCCCAGTCACCCGCTCTCATCATGGTTCTCCCCACTAAGTAGTGATAGAGGGCTTCGGCAGGGGGGGTGACCTCTTCTTCTACAAGCTCGGCTTCAGGCGGTAAAGTTTCTTCTACACGTGCGGTCTCAGGCAATGTCGTGGGAGGAGACTCCGTGACATGGGCACAGCCAACGACCAGGGCAATGAGCGCGATTATAAGAAAATAGATGATCCCTCGTTTCATTCTGCTTTCCCTAATTACTTTGCACCTTGTTTCGGTTTATTGCACTATTTTACTACAAATAGGAGGCTTGAGGCAAGGACATCGGCAAGATATTACCTATTTCCCTCAGATCGTGCCCCATCTTTTTTTGCCGACAGAGGGGTCTGTCTTGAAATCCCGATACCCTCGGGTTCCCGGTGCGGGGAGTGGAAGGGTTGACTTCCCCCAGGGCGTGTGCTAGCTCATGAGTAAGAGAATAAGAGAACTGTCAGGAGGTTCGTATGGCCCTTTACAGATTTGGGGAGCGGATGCCGAGGGTGGCACCGGGTGCTTATGTGAGCGATTCGGCCAGGGTGATCGGGGATGTGGCCATCGGGGAGGAGTGCTACATCGGCCATGGGGTGATCCTGCGGGGTGATTACGGGAGTATTGTGATCGGCCCGGGAACGGCCATTGAGGAAAACGCCGTTGTGCACATCAGACCCGATGGAATCAGCAGCATAGGGAAGCACGTGACTATTGGCCACGGAGCAGTGCTCCACGGGAATATTATTGCCGACTATGCCGTTATCGGGATGGGGGCGGTCATCAGTTTCGATGTTGAGATCGGGGAGTGGTGCATTGTGGGGGAGGGATGCGTTGTGCCCAATGGACAGCACATACCAGCCGGGAAGATGGTGATGGGGGTCCCGGCCGAGATTGTGGGTGACGTCCAACAGAAGCATAAGGATTTTTGGCTCTATGGCAAGCAGCTCTATGTTGATCTGGCCAAGAGGTATCCCCAAGAATTTGAGCAAGTAGGATAGACGAAAAGGAGTAAGTAATGATCGTCAGAAATATCGATGACCCTGAAGTGGTTGCGACCACCTACCGGGCCCATATCGGGGGGACGGCTAGGATGATTATGACGAATGAATTTCTTAAATCGATAGAGTTTTTCGCCTATGCCACCCTCCCTCCTGGCAATGTGCTGGAGGAACACGTGGACCCTGTGGAGGAGATCTACTATATCCTGAAGGGGAGGGGAGTCATGAAGGTGGGAGAAGACATCAAGGAGGTTAAGGAGCGGGATGCCATCTGGATCCCCGCCGGGGCCCCCCATGCCCTTGAGAACCACACAGAGGAGGAGACAGAAATACTGGTGGTCGCCGCCTATCCGATAAGGAGATGAGTTACCCTCTCGTCTCGGCATGAGGAAAAAGGGGGACAGAATACACGGGAAGACCTACTTGTTTATCCTTTAGCCTCCCGATTTAGCCTTTCGATAGGGTCCTCAATTGTAAAAAAGAGAGAAATTTTAACCTTTAATGCAAAAAAGTTGGAAAATTTTCGATTTTTCTAATTATTTATTTCTAACCCCCCCTTTTTTGGCCTTGAAAATGGATTAAGATACTTGATATTTTATTAGCACTCGCCTAAGATGAGTGCTAATAGTAATATAGAAAGGGTATGGAGTCGATGCAAATGGAACAAAATCTGCCGGTAGTAACTGATAATCTCAGCCACTACCTTACTCAAATCAATCAGTATCCCATTTTGAGCCCTGATGAGGAGTTCTCCCTGGCAGTCAGGTATCAAGAGAAGGAGGATGTAGAGGCCGCTCATAAGCTTATCACCTCCAACCTCAGGTTTGTGGTCAAGGTGTCCTTGGAATATCGGGGCTACGGCCTCAAGCTCCTCGACGTAATTCAGGAGGGGAACATGGGCCTGATGGTGGCCCTGAAGAAATTTGACCCCCATAAGGGGTTTCGATTTATCTCCTATGCCATCTGGTGGATCAGGGCCTATATCCAAAACTTCGTCATCAAGTCCTGGAGCTTGGTCAAGATGGGGACCACGCAGATCCAGAAGAAACTCTTCTACAAGATGGGCAAAATCAAGGGCCTCATGCATGAGGAACACAGAGACGAGAAGACCGAGGAGTTGGCCCAAGCGCTCAACGTGAAATCTTCAGACATCGAGGAAATGCAGAAGAGGTTTGCCGGTCGGGATCTTTCCTTAGATGCCAAACTGGATCTTAATCAAGACGTCAGTTTCTTGGACCTCTTGTCCGATCACTCCCCTGACCAGGAGGAGCTTCTGGGCGACAGGGAGGAGGATGATGCGCTCAGGTATGAGGTCGATGGGGCCCTGGAAGGCCTCAGTGAACGGGAGCAATTCATCATCCGCCATCGCGTTATGGCCGACGAGCCCATGACCCTCCAAGAGTTGGGTGATACCTTTCATATCTCCCGTGAACGCGTCAGACAGGTTGAGAGTGAGGCCCTGAGGAAACTGAAGGAACACTTGGTAGATACTGAGTCGACGTGGGGGATGGCCTAATCCGACTTATCAGGCTCACCAGTTGCGGGGCCAGGGGAGGCCCTTTTCCTTCTTCTTTACCAATCTGACCACCTGATCCAAAATAATATCGGCGACTTCATCCTTGCTCATGAGGGGGAGTTTTCTGACCTTTCCCGAGGCGTCCAAGATCTTGACGATATTCGTATCCACCCCAAAGCCCGCACCTGCTTGGGTGACGTCGTTGGCCACAATGAGGTCGAGATTCTTCTCCTTGAGCTTCACTTCGGCGTTCTCCATAAGCTCACTGGTCTCAGCGGCAAACCCCACGAGGATATGGTTGCCCCTCTTTTCCCCCAATGCTTTGAGGATGTCGGGATTCTTGTCCAGCTCCAAGAGATAGGATCCGTTTTTTCGCTTGGTGATCTTTTGCTCGAGCGTATCCTTGGGGCGGAAATCGGCCACGGCCGCGGTCATGATGACGATGTGGCAGTCTTCATAATGGTGCATGACGGCATCGTGCATCTCCCGAGCAGAGTTAACCACGATTTGCGGGATATCCCTGTGGGGCAGTGAGAGATAGTGAGGCCCGGTGATTAAGGTCACCGCCGCCCCCCGCCTGCGGGCCATCTTCACCAGGGCGAATCCCATCCTCCCGGTGGAGCGGTTGGTGATATACCTGACCGGGTCAATCGGTTCCAAGGTAGGGCCGGCCGTGATCAGGATGCGCTGGCCCTGAAGATCTTTTTTGGTAAAGATATTTTCTATCTTTTCGATGATTTCTTCGAGGTCGGCCAACTTCCCTTTGCCCACGCTCCCGCAGGCTAAATCCCCTTCTATGGGGCCCACGAATTGATACCCGTGGGCCTTCAGCTTGTCCACGTTATTCTGCACAAAGTTGCTCTCCCACATATTTACGTTCATAGAGGGGGCAAACAGTACGGGTACCGTTGTGGCCATGACCATGGTGGTGAGGAAGTCATCGGCAATGCCGTTGGCGATCTTGCCTAGGATGTTTGCCGTGGCCGGGGCAATGACCATGAGATGAGCGATATCAGCCAAGGTTACGTGGCCGATCTTGGAGCCCATCAAGAGCTGGAACATGTCACAGAGAACAGGGTTGCCCGAGAGGGTTTGGAACGTAAGGGGCGTGACGAACTGTTGGGCGTTTTTGGTCATTACCACATGGACGTTCGCCCCCCTTCTGGTCATTTCGCGGAGGAGCTCTACCGACTTGTAGGCGGCGATTCCCCCGCTCACACCCAGTATAATCTCTTTGTTTTTCAACATTTTTGTGCCTTTCAGCACGATTATTATAGGATTGAGGAGAAAATGTCAAGTTTTTGAGGCCAGGTTTTCATTGACATTCCCTGCGCGTTGGCTTATTATTTATGTTTAGAGATAAAACTGAATAGATCGCTAGGGGAGCTCGCGAGGGCTGAGAAATCCCGTTTACGGGATGACCCTGTGAACCTGTATGGGTAATTCCAGCGTAGGGAAGCGGCAAGGGTTATAAAACGGGCCGTATTTTCCACGATGGGAGGTACGGCTTTTGATTTAAAGGAGGATTGCTATTATGGCGCTAGACGAAGTCATCATTTCCCGGGCTATTATCGAGCGGTTCCTGCAGAAGTTCAACTCCTCCTTGGAGGTTGATGTCGCCGTTGTCGGCGGCGGCCCTGCGGGGTTGGTAGCGGCGTACTATCTCGTCAAAGATGGCTATACCGTTGCCCTCTTTGAGCGGAAACTGAGTATTGGGGGAGGCATGTGGGGCGGGGGGATGATGTTCAATGAGATCGTGGTGCAGGAGGAGGGGAAGAGGCTCCTTGATGAATTCGGCATCAGGAGTGAGCTATACCAGGATGAGTATTATACCGCTGATGCGGTCGAGTCCATCTCGACCATCTGCTCCAAGACCGCGCAGGCGGGGGCACGGATATTCAACCTCATGAGTGTTGAGGATGTGGTGGTGCGCGAAGAACGGGTTGTGGGATTAGTGTTAAATTGGACGGCGGTCGAGATGGCCGGCCTCCACGTAGACCCACTGACCATACGATGCCAATACGTCATCGATGCTACTGGACATGATACCGAAGTGGTAAAGGTTATTGAGCGCAAGGTAGACGCCGCTTTGTTTACCCCCACGGGAAAGATCATGGGGGAGAAGTCCCTCTGGGCGGAGGTGGCGGAGCACAAGACCCTGGAGAACACCCAAGAGGTCTTCCCCGGGGTATTCGTGGCGGGGATGTCCGCCAACGCCTCGTTCGGCGCCTATCGGATGGGGCCTGTCTTCGGGGGGATGCTCCTTTCCGGTGAGAAGGTCGCGGCCTTGATCGCCGAAAGGCTCAAGCAGGAGCGATGAAACGGATTGTGACCATCGCAGGATCCGACACGGGGGGCGGGGCGGGGATACAGGCGGACCTGAAGACCATCGCTGCGTTAGGAGGACATGGGATGAGCGTGATCACCGCCCTGACCGCCCAGAACAGCCTGGGGATCCAATCGGTCTATCCGATCCCCCTTCCCTTTATCGAGGCCCAGATGGACGCCGTTTTCTCCGATCTGGGGGCCGATGCCGTGAAGACCGGGATACTCTGGGATGGCGATGTAGTGAAGCTCGTAGCAAAGAAGATGAAGCACTATCGGGTGGATAAACTGGTGGTGGACCCCCTCATTACAGCCACAGACGGCACCCCCCTCTTGGATGAAGGAGGAAGGGATGCCTTGCGGCGGGAATTGTTTCCCCTGGTCTCTCTGGTAACACCAAATCTCCCCGAGGCCGCCGCGCTGGCAGGTATGGAGGTGCGGACGATAGAGGAGATGCGAGAGGCAGCCAAACGCATCCGCGGATATGGTGCCGCGGCCGTCTTAGTAAAGGGGGGGCATTTGGAAGGAGAGCCCGTGGATATCCTCCTCGATGAGGAGGGGTACACGGAGTTTCGTTCGGAACGGATGGGTGTGTCAAATGTGCACGGGACCGGTTGTGTGCTCTCTGCCGCCATCGCCACGGCGTTGGCCCAAGGGGCCTCTCTGCAAGAGGCCGTGCAGCAAGGGAGGGGGGTGACTATCGCGAGTATCAAGGCGTCCTTAACGATGGGAAAAGGGAGGCAATTCGCCCATCCCTACGCTGCCGTGGAGGGAGAACGATATCGCGTGATTGAGGCCTTAAAGGAGGCCGTTGTCGCGTTGCAAGCCGAGGCGCGTATAGGGGGGCTTATCCCCGAGGTCTCCTCCAACCTCGGCTATGCCCTCGCCGCTGCTCAGGACAAAAAGGATGTGGCCGCCTTCCCGGGGAGGATCATCAGGGTGCAGGATACCATTGCGACGATCAACCCCCCTGCCTTTGGTGCTTCCCAGCATATCGCTTCGATCATCCTGAGCATCATGGAGCACAATCCATCCTTTCGCTCGGCCATGAACATCCGATATTCTCCCTCTATACTGCAGGCATGCAACAATGCGGGGCTGCGTATTCTCGGTTTCGATCGCGGCGAGGAACCGCAGGAGGTTACCGAGGAAGAAGGGCGTTCGCTCGCCTGGGGGGTGCAGCAGGTCTTGCTCGACGCAGGGAAAGTACCGGATGTGATCTATGACGAGGGAGGATGGGGTAAGGAACCCATGGTCCGCATCCTGGGGAAGGACCCAGGTGAGGTCGTCCAGAAGGTCATCGAGATCAAGAGGAGATGCAATGATTCAGACGCAACTCGCTAAGGCGCGCCGGGGGGGGGTCACCCCGGAAATGGGGGCCGTTGCCCGCGCGGAGGGGGTTGATTCCAAGACCCTCATGGAACAAGTGGCTCACGGGAAGGTCGTCATCCCCGCCAACAAGGGGCACCGAGGGCTGCACCCCACTGGCATCGGGGAGGGGCTGACCGTCAAGGTCAATGCCAATATCGGGACATCCTCTGACCACGCCGATCCCGCCGAGGAGCTCCAGAAGCTGGAGGCGGCCATTGAGGCGGGTGCGGACACGGTCATGGACCTGAGCACTGGCGGGGATATCAATGCCATGAGGAGGCTCATCCTCGAGCGCTCACCCCTCCCCGTAGGGACGGTCCCCATCTACCAGGCCGCCATTGAGGTGGCCCGGCGCAAGGGAGGGATCGTCCAGATGACTCCTGATGACATCTTCGATGTCATCGAGCAACACGCCAAGGACGGAGTGGATTTCGTCACGGTCCATTGTGGGGTGACCCTGAGCAGCCTGGAGCGGCTCAAGGCCCAGGGGAGGATTACCGACATCGTCAGCAGGGGAGGGGCCTTTCTCACCACCTGGATGATCTACAACGAACGGGAAAACCCCCTCTATGAAGACTTCGACCGTCTTTTAGAAATTGCCCAACAGTACGATGTTACCCTGAGCCTCGGTGACGGATTGCGCCCTGGCTGCCTGGCCGATGCCACGGATCGCCCGCAGATACAAGAGCTCCTTCTCCTGGGGGAGCTGACCGAGCGCGCCTGGGATGAAGAGGTGCAGGTGATGATCGAGGGGCCGGGGCACGTACCCTTGGATCAGATCGAGACCAATATTCGGCTGGAGAAGAAGCTGTGCAAAGGGGCCCCCTTCTATGTCCTGGGGCCGCTGGTGACCGATGTGGCACCAGGATATGATCACATCGTGTGTGCCATCGGAGGGGCCTTGGCAGCATACCACGGGGCGGATTTCCTCTGTTACGTGACGCCGGCCGAACATCTCAAGCTCCCGACCCCTGAAGATGTGCGGGAGGGGGTCATTGCGACGCGCATCGCGGGGCATGCCGCTGATGTGGCCCGCGGTCTTGCAAAGGCCAGGACGTGGGATGATGAGATTTCCCGGGCGCGCAAGGGCCTCGACTGGGAGCGACAGATCCAATTGTCCATCGATCCCACGAAGGCCAAACAGTACCGGGAGGAGAGCAGGCCTCATATGGAAGAGGTCTGTACCATGTGCGGCGAGTTCTGCGCCATCAAGATGGTGCGGGAATTCTTCCACAAGGAGGATTGATAGGGCTGTGGCGGAGGGGGTGTTCATTACCGGGACCGACACCGAAGTGGGGAAGACCCTCATTGCCGCTGGTCTGGTGGTTGCGCTGCAGGATCTGGGGATCGATGTCGGGGTGATGAAACCCTTGGAAAGCGGCGCTCTTTTTTTTGAATCCGCTCCTATACCAAGAGATGCCTTTTATCTCAGGGAGATAGCCGGTGTTCAGGACGACCTGGGTCTGGTCAACCCCTACTGTTTCCAGGCCCCCCTGGCCCCGGGGGTGGCTGCCGAGCAGGAAGGGGTGGAGGTAGATCTGCAGCGGATCAAGGAGGCCTACGAAGAGCTCAAGGGACGCCACCAATTCATGGTGGTGGAGGGCGCCGGCGGACTGCTGGTGCCCATCGCCAAGGGGACCCTGTTACCGGAGCTCATCAAGCTCTTGGATCTTCCTCTCCTCGTGGTAGCCCGATCCTTCCTGGGGACCATCAACCACGCCCTTTTGACCCTCTCGTACTGTCAACGGGAGGGGCTCGAGGTGATTGGTACGGTTATAAACAAGTCAAACCCTGATGCGGACCCTGCAGAAGAGAGCAACCCCCAGTACATCACCCACTTCGGCACGGTGCCCCTTTGGGGGTCCTTTCCTTATCTGAGGGATTACGCAGGGGTGAAGGGGAATAGGGATTTCTTGACCCAACTCTTTACCCAGCACATCGATATGGAGGGACTTCTTCAAAGGCTGGGTCTATCAGGCCGCTGAAAATCACTTTACTTTCTTAACAACCTTTTGACCTTAGTGTCTTGCCCCAAGCCGTATTTTTTGGCGGCCCGCTCAAATACCGGCAAGGATCGCTCAATGACCTCCATCTCCACACAATAGGCGATACGGAAATACCCCTCTTTCCCGAAGCCCCTTCCCGGGACGGTCAGGATATGAAAGTTCTCCTGCAGATCAGAGACAAAGGCCAGGTCGTCCTCGATGGGGGTTCGGGGAAACATGTAGAAAGACCCTTGGGGCTTTACCATAGAATAGCCGTATTCGGTGAGGGTTCCGTAGAGGATATCCCGTTTTCGCTGGTATTCCCTCGGCCCAACGTGGTTGGTGCCGGCATGGGGTAACAAGCGCTGCATAAGGGCAGGGGCATTGATGTACCCCAAGGTCCTATTGAGGAAGATCATGGCCCCTATAAGCTCCTCAGCACCCGCATAGAGGGGGTTGACTGCTGCATATCCAATCCGCTCCCCAGGGACACCAAGGGACTTGGAGTATGAGACTACAGAGATGGAGGGTTCGTAGATCTCAAATATTTTAGGGAAGGAAATATTGTCATAGATGATGGTCCGATAGGCCTCGTCGGCAAGGATATAGATGGGTATTCGTCTCTCCTTGCTCTTGGCCCGCAGGAGATCTGCCAATTCTTGCAGTGACTCTGCGGAATAGATGACCCCCGTAGGGTTGTTGGGGGAGTTGATGAGGACGACCTTGGTCCTCTCTGTGATGGCCTTTTCGATGCCCTCCAGATCGAGGGAGAAATCCTCGTTGGTATCCACCAAACGCATGACCCCACCGTGGTTGTCGATGTAAAAGCCGAATTCAACGAAGTATGGTGAAGGGACGATCACCTCGTCACCGCGATCAAGGATGGCCTTGAGGGTAACATTCATACCTCCGGCGGCCCCGACGGTCATCACGATATGGTTTTCCGTGAAGGAAATGCCCGTCTCTTCGGAGATCTGTTGGGCCAAGAACCTCCTGGTTTCCGGATAGCCGCTGTTGGGCATGTACCGATGCATCCCGGGGATGGGTTTGAGGGCGAACTCCTTCAAGGCCGCCTTGAATCCCTGAGGGGGTTCTTCTATTGGATTTCCCAGGGTGAAATCGAAGATATTTTCCTCGCCGTACTTCAACTTGAGTTGGGCGGCTGTTTCGAACATCTTCCTCACCCAGGAGGATCCTCCCATCAGTTTCTTTACATTTTCGGAAATGGCCATATCGTGCTCCTTAAGGTTAATACAAACATTAAAAAGGCCATGGGGTCTGCCTCCCATGGCCTTCGGTATGCAGATACAAAAAAGCCATGGGGGCCGTTTGGCTCACCCATGGCTCCCTGTCACTATGCAAACGGGCTCAGGGACATAGGTGAGCCCTGCTAAAATAAAAGAAGAAGAAATTATTGCAATACATGCAGTCCCTTTCTTCCTAATCTATGTACTACCTTTTATCATATCTTTCCGGAATGTCAAGGGGAAAATATGCACAAAATATGCTGTAATGTTCTCGCGCGCATCTTTTTAACGGCATCCGAGGGGTTTCCTGTTACCCCATCCGTCTGATATAATGCTTCTGAGCGCCACGGTGGGAATTAAGATTGGTGGAAGAAATCTATTATTATTCTGTCTCCTCGCCCATAGGAAAGATCTGGATTGCCTCTGACAAGGTAGGGGTGTGTGTGTTGAGGTTTAGGTTGAAGGAGGAGGCATTTCTGAAGGAGTTAAAGGCATTGAGGGGGTGGTATCCTCGTGCAGACCAAGAGTTCAACCGGGGAGTTTCGGAGGAAATCAAGGCCTACTTCGAAGGAGAGGTGATCCGTTTCTCCTCCCCCCTGCACCCAGTAGGGAGCCTCTTTGACATGAAGGTTTGGGAAGCGTTACAGCACATACCGCTGGGCGAGACCCGCTCCTATCAGGAGATAGCCCAGGAGGTGGGGAACCCCCAGGGGTGTAGAGCAATCGGAGGAGCCAACAGGAGAAATCCCATCCCGCTGCTCATCCCCTGTCACCGCGTGATCAGAAAAGATGGAGGACTGGGCGGCTTTTCCAGCGGAACGGAGATCAAAGAGTGGCTTTTGCGGTTTGAGCAAAAGGTAGCTAATGGCTTAAGGGGAAGTGAAGGCCAGGTGTGGGATTGAACATTTGATTCATCCTGCCAGTAGTTACTTGGTGACCGTGAAATACTGCTTGTTGCTCTCTGCACCACAGGGAAGTCTTACCACAACGGGACCAGACGCGGCTGACTCGGGGACAAGAACCCAAATTCTATGCATGGTCCAATTCACAATCTCGGCCTTTGCTTCTGGGGTGAAGATGACTTCACCTTGTTCGGTTCCGAATCGCCGTCCTCGAATCTTGAGTTGTTCTCCGGGCTTGCCAGTTGCTGGGGAGATGGTCTTGACATACGGGTTAGGACATGGGCCTTCCGCTTCCTCCGCTGTGCCAACAGAGTACGGGAGCAAAAAGCTGATCACACAGAGAGCGAAAATAACCAAGAGATATTTTGCTTTCATATGGAAACCCCTGAAGATCGGCCGTTTCACTAGAGGCGTGTCTCTTTAACAATACCTTAACACGCTTTTTCACTTCAGGCAACAAAAAGGCCCCGTGTGTGAGGTCACATTTTCATTGCATAAGGCATCGTTACCCCGAAAATTGGGTTACGAGTTTATCCAAGGTATCCAAGACCTTGTTTCTGGCGGGAGAATCGGCGCAAAATTTCATGACTTCCCCTCTGACTTTGGCGATCTCCGTGACCATTTTCTTCGTCAGGGGTATTCCTAAAAGCTGTCGCATCTCTTGTAGTATATTACTCATAAGTCCATGGAATCCATCGATGAAAATCAACCGACCAGAAGGGCGCAGATAGTTGACAGAGATATTTTTGAGAATCTTATTGGTATCATTAGCGACATCTCCTTCCTGAGATATCCCATGAAATACCTTCCCGTATTCCTCGTTCAAGCTTGCCTTGGCCCTCTCCAACACCTCTTCGGCCATCACTCCCAACTCTTTTCTCAACTCGTCAACTATCAACCTGAAGACCTCCAGTAGTGTTTTCAAAAATTGGGAGAGTTCTTTGAACTCAGTATCATCATAGATGGCACCACTATCTTTTGATTTTTCTATGAAGCCCATTAAGAGCAGACGGTGGAGGATGTTTATGGTGAACATCTCATCCTCCCCACTGAATTTGATCAACTGATCGATATTCCTTTTGCCGTCGATCAAAGAAAAGATGAAGGTCTCATTGGCATCTAATTCCTCCCCGATCTTCACCTTAGCACTCTCGATATACGGAGGGATGTAAAAGATGACCTGGTTGTGAGGGACTATCTTCCTGAAGGTAGAAAAATCAAGGGCACTCCGAGCGGCAAACAGCGCTATGTCCAGAGGGGTATAATTTACTACCACATCCTCATCATTGACCTCTTTCTCGACAAAGTAAAACTCCCCTTCCTGCCATGAAAAGAGATCGCAGAGTATTTCCTTGATTTGTAAATCCAACACCTCACGAAGTTCCTTTTTCAATAGCAATCCGTTCTCCACCAAGCAATTGCCAAGCTTCATCCCTTTCTTTTTGGCCTCTACGACCATTTTCTCCACATGGGATTGAGAGACAAGTTTTCTCTTGTCTAAAAGGTTACCGAGTCTCTCCTCAGACTTATTGGTACGGGCGAAGACGATCCATCCCTCCTTAAAATAGACCTCCTTATGGGCATGGTCGTTACGGACAATGGCCACCCCCGTTTGGAAGTTAGAGGCGAGCGCATAAAAAAGGCCCACCAAGGGGAAATCATCGAGACTGCCCTTATAGGAGACACTTCCCAGTATCCGCATCGTGGATTCATAATCTGGCCGCATCTTGGCGGCTTCTTCCCACTCATTGATAGCCTTTTCAAAATTCTTGTCGCGGAAAAATTTGGTACCCTCGGAAAGACGTAGAAAAAACTCCGTTGCAGGGAAATCAGAGGAACGAAAGGATTGCGTTTCGTTTGTTTCTTTCTGAGTTTCCACCATATCCCTCCTGAAGTAATTTCTTATGCTATGCGTCCACCAGCCCTATGCGATGAATTACTGGATCTCTGCGGATTTTCCGAGACGTCCCGGAGAGTTCAGTCACTTCCTGCTGAGGAGCAATCGTGGATAATGTTCTGATGATCGTGAGTCCCCGGGATACTTTGGTCTGATAGATTCTCATCCTTTTCACATTCCCGGAGTGATATCTTCCGATTGCCACCCAGGGATCACGGTGCCTTTGCAGGTTGTAGGTTAGTATCATTGCCCCGATGATGGCGCACACCTTCGAGTCCAACAGGTCTTCCTTTTGCAGACCCAGAGGTTCGCCCCAAAGACGGTAGTTTACTTGGAGGAGACCGATATCCACGTTGCCTGTCTCGATCTCCCCAAGCATCCGCAGTGCCTGCTCCCTCGATGTACAATAGTATGCCTTCCCCCGTACATTGAGCGCGTACGGCAGCATTTTGCTCTCGGCCCATGCCACAGCAGCCAGCAGGTCAACTGATATCCCCATCTGTGAGGATGCATATTCCAGCACTTCCTTGACCGTTACCATCCTCTCTCGTATGATCGCTTCAAGGGGGGAACCCTCCGACATTTCTTCATAGACTGAATCAGTTTCCTTAATGCTCGCAAGCACCGCTCCGCCGTTTTCCTCGGCGTATGATATCTGCTCTGAACCCATATCCTCCAAGATTGAACTCATCTGGGCCAGCAGCGCCTTGTACTCCTTGGCCATCCTTACTTTTTCCGGCCTCTCGTTTAAGTGCGGAAGTCGTACAGCGGCGATTGAGGATTGATCTTGCTCCTCCTCTGTTGCTCGTTTCTTATCTTCGGTTACGGTAAAAACCGTATCAGGGGTCCTCTCAATGCGCATCGTCATTGAATCATATGGTGGCTCAATGTCAGGGGGTGTATAGAATATGAATCCGGTTATGAACAAGACGATACATGAGGCGACGGGAAAAACACAAAGCACTAGTATGTTTCTCTTCATGGTGTAGGTTGATATGTTTATAAGTCGCATAGCAGCACCTGGTAACAAGTTCTCTCCCTTCCCCTCATTTTCTGATGAGGGGTTCAGTGCTTCTTCTTTAATGCGGGCATATCTATCCATTGCTTTGAAAAGCAAGAAACGTGCCACGAATAGTTGCTTAACTATTTGAAATAATAGGTTTTTAGATGTAAAGATGGATATCGGCTTGTATCAATGACAATTTTTGTCAGTTTCATGGCCTATTTCCGCATTTTCCGCTCGATCCCAAGAATAATGTCATAAAAAAGCCCCTCCTCAGGGGCTCGATGAGATGTGTTAAGGGGGATAAATCAGCTTGTAATCGCTAAGAGATACTTCCCTTCTGTTTACCGCGTGCCAGGAGAACGAGGTTGCGGGCGTAGAGGATGGGCAGGAAAAAATATCCCAAGATAACGGGCAGCTTATCGATGTGGAACGCGTAGATCAGCGCGATCACACTGCCCCAAAAGCTGAGATGCCAAAAGATGCTCGGTACGACCAACTCCCTTCGCTTCTCGGAATAGAGCCACTGGACTACGAACCTGAGGCTGAACAACAAGTTTCCTGTGAGGCCGAAAGCGGTCCACAATTTAGACTCGTAATAGAGCCACGGCACTATCGAATCGAGCAAGGGTTGCAAGAAACCATTAGGGTCACTCATAACATATCTCCTTTGTGTGGCGTTTACCGCTAAAACGATACAGTACCTTTATCTACCATAGTTATCCATTTCGGGCAATAAGAGCCGGGCGGTATACGTTCTTAAAAAGATTCTTGACAGACCGAACCTTCATTCCTCAAAGCATGAGCCTCGTTTATTGATGGGGGGATAATCGGAACAGCTCAGGGATACACAAAGAGTTCTTGGCCGACGTAGAGGTCGACGATGCGCACTCGTATCTCAATGCCCGTGATCTCCAGCAGGGCATAGGTGGGGGGATAGCCTTTCTTGTCATCGTCCTTCACGTGCCCAGGATTCACCCAGACCACTTCTCCTTCCTCCTTCACCTCGGGGATATGAGAGTGGCCGGACAGGATCAAACGAACCTCCCCCCTCGCAATCACCTCTGCGGGATCGAGGTCTATTGGGAGGTCATTCTTGTGGGCTTCTGGGGTGTGCGTGAGCAACACCCGCACCCCTTCCCACCCCGCGATGACGCGATTGGGTATCCCTGGGTCTTGATAGTAGGGGCTGAAGACCCCGGGTACTTGGATGATCGTGGTCCCCTCCTGGTCGGAGAGGGCCTTGACGTCGTCGTAGTCATCCCCCAGGTGGACGATGACATCAACCCCTACCTCGTGCATGGCCCTGACCGCGCGGCGGAGATTCTCTATATGACCGTGACTATCACTCACCACACCGATCTTCATGCCCTTCCCCTCTATCCAGGACCTCGGGTAGCGTCCTGAGGTCTCTGATAACGTCTGGACCTGACTGGTCCCCTCCGCGGCTGAGATGAAAGGCGGTGATCCCCATCCCTCGAGGGACCTGATAGTCAAAATCCCGGTGGTCTCCAACGTGAATGAGCTCGTGAGGCATAATCCTTAAAAGCCCGCATATTCTCTGGTAAAACTCAGGGCTCTTCTTCACCAGGCCGAAGTCGGAGGTAGCGGAGACAACCAAATCGAAGTAATCTGCCAATCCCCCCTGATGCATCTCTACTTCGATGAACTCACGGGCGGCGTTGGACAGGACGATAAGCGAATAACGCTCCCGGAGTTGACTGAGTACCTTATGGACCTCTGGATAGACACGCACCTGAGGGGCGTACCGCTCCAGTAGGGACTTCCAAACCCCCGGGAGATCGAAATAGCCGAACCAATACGCTATATCATACCACTCCAAGGCCCCATCCCCCACCTTCCGATACTCCTGCAGGACCAGTTCCCGCGCCTGAGCAAGGTCCACGCCCGTTTTTTGGGCGTAGAGCTCTGGGATGCCCTGATGCCAGACCAGGTCGGTGAAGGCCAGATCGACCAGCGTGCCGTCCAGGTCGAAAGAAAGGAGCCTTTGTGCCTTTTTTTGTGAGTTTACCACTACCTTCTGTTAGCCCGTACTCTACACTCTCGCAGCTTACCTTTTTAACCCCGCAATCGGATACGAGGGTCCACCCATCCGTAGATGAGATCAGTCAGCAGATTGACCAGCACATAGCTGAGGGTGATAAAGAGGATACACCCTTGAACCAGGGGGTAGTCCCTCGCCTCGATGGCGTTGATCAGGAGGGTTCCAATCCCAGGCCAGGAGAAGACGTTCTCAGTGATGATGGCCCCCGACAGAAGAGCCCCAAATTGTAGCCCCATAACCGTGATGACGGGGATGAGGGCATTGCGCAGGGCATGCTTCAAGATCACCTTCCACTCAGGGAGGCCCTTGGCCCTGGCAACGGTGAGATAATCCTCACCTAATCGCTCCAAGAGGCTGGCTCGGGTCATGCGGGAGAGGATGGCCGCCAGTGCGGTCCCCAACGTAATAGCGGGCAATACTAAACTACCCACCCCTGCTCTGCCCGAGACCGGGAACCAGCCGAGGGTGATGGAAAAGAGGATGATGAGCAAGGGCCCCAGCCAGAAATTGGGCATGGAGACCCCCAGCAATGAAAAGAGGACAGAGGCGTTGTCCACCGCCGTACCTTCACGCAGGGCAGCGATGATCCCCAAGGGGATAGCGATCAACCCCGCCACCAGAAAGGCGGCCAAGGCCAGTTCCACGGTGGCGGGGGCCCGCTCGGCGATCACCTGCGTTACCGCTCGGCGATAGAAAAAGGAATCCCCTAGATCACCCTTGAAAACCCCGGTGATAAACCGCCCATATTGAATGTGCAGGGGTAGGTTTAACCCCAGCTCATCTCTGAGCTGCTCTTTGTCCGCCTGTTGGGCCATCTCACCCAGCATCACCTCTACCGGATCTCCCGGTATCATGTGGAGGAAGAAAAAGACGAGGGTCACCGCCCCTAAGACGGTGGGTATTACAAGGGCCAACCTCCGCACAAAAAAGCCCCTCATTCCCCATCCCTTACTATACGGGCGAACTCCTCCTGGAATGCCACCCGCTTGAGCCACCAGGGGAGTTCGCCGTAGACTCGTTGCTCGGGCGGGTGAAACTTCACGATCTTATAGATGCGATAACCCTTGGGCACCTCGATCACCGGAGTAATCTCACCCTCTTCAAAGGCGGATACGATCTCGGCGAGATCCCAGCCATCCTGGAGGTAGAAGCGCTCAGGAGCCCCTCCCGAAAACTCCGCAGCCACCTGAGCGAAGTCCTCGCCCGCCATGAGCCGTTGGTGTGCCTCCTGGACAACCTGCAAGGCCTCCTCGCGAGTCTGCGGGCCGTCCTTGGGATGGACATAGCGGAAGATCCCCTGCAGGTCAACGCTGCGGGGCAACAGTACCACGTCATCGGGGGAGGGGAGGGCCTTGTGATAGAGTTCCCTGGTCATACGTCCAAATGCGGTCACCTCTTCTTTTAACTGCTGTCGCAGACCATCCTTATCCATCACTAATTGATCCAGGAGGGCCTGATACTCCTCCAGGGAGAAAAACTGTTTCTTCAGTGAGCGCCAGAGGAGATCGGCGTCGTCAGTCTCCGGGGTGGAGGGGGACGGGTTGATTTCTCCAGTTTGCCCTGCTTGCACTTGGGGGGGGGAGGCGCGCTTGTGGTGCAGGGAATGTTTAACCTGCTTGATATACTTTTCATCTTTATCCATCATCCCCTGATATGAGAAATACGAGAAGCCGTCGACCCCTATTTCCTTGAGCCCCGTTACCTCCTGCCTGATCTGGGTCGGGTCCTTGATCCAGGCCCCCAGCCCGGCAAAAACGACACGCCCCTGTGCCCTCCGTTTGGCCTCGGACATCTGGGCCATCACCCTGTGTTGATCCCCGTGATAGGCCATGGGGACGATCAGGTCCAGATACCCCTGATCCATCCAGGTGGGCCAATCCTGTCCTTTGGAATAATAGGCCAGCTGGGGGTCTGGGAAGACCGCTGCTGAGAGGATTACCTGGGGCTTCGTGGACTTTACCGCCTCATGGACATCCCGAACCAGCTCGGTGACATACCGGCTCTTTTGCTCCGCCCAGAGGGAATAGTAATAGTACTGCCAGCGCATGTGCAGGGGGAGTTCCTTTTTGATAAACCGTTCAGGCATAGGGTTTTGTACCCAGACAGAGAGGAGTCGAGGATCCACCCCCCATCGCTGCATAAAGGCCTCCACCGGTTCCTTATTGAATCCCCAGCGGGACCCGGGATAGCGGATGAAGTCCAGATGTATCCCATCAACGTCATATTCCTCGGCCACCTCTTTGCAGACCTCCCGGAAGTACTGCCGGACCAAGGGATTCGCGGGGTCGAGGTAGAGCCCTTCACTGGATTCTCCAGCGCGCTCTTTGTTATCGTATTGGGTGAGATTACGTCCCACCTCGTCCACGACCAGCCACTCGGGATGGTTGTTGACCACGTGTTGGGGGGAAAGGGGATACGGAGGGGGATAGGGCCAAACGTACAATGCGTTCAGCCAGGCATGAATCTGCAACCCGTCGTCGTGCCCGCGCTGCAGGACATAGCTTAACGGGTCAAACTCGGGGGGTGTCTCGGCGAGGACCTCGGAGCGCGGGACAAGTTGGGAACAATAGTAGGCATCCCCTCGACCGTGGACCTGCACAAAGAGAAGGTTAAATTTCCCCCCGTGGGCATTATCAACGATCTGATCCAAGGTGGTGGGAGAGTTTAACCGATACCTCACGACCCATATTCCCCTCCCCTCATGCACGACGCAGCCACTGGTAACGAGACAGATCAGTAGTATCATCTTAAGGACATATAACCGATACGACATCGTTTTTCTCTCCCTCGACATCTTTTAAGGATAGGTACTCCCCCCCTGCATAGATTTGAAATCCGTGGAATCTCTCTCTGATAACGACGAGATTGTTACGGTACCAGAGGCTTGTATAGACTGTATCATCCGCCAGGATCTTCTGAATGCGGCTGTACAGCTCCTTACGATGTGCCCGGTCCACCGTGCGCCGGGATAGTGCCAATAGCTCGTCCAGCGTGGGATTGCGGTATCGCCCGCGATTGGCCCCGTTGGGGGGAAAGCTGCTGGAGTGAAAGAGGTAATAAAATATATCAGGGTCCACCACCCCTATCCAGCGCAAGGAGTACATCTGAAAATTCCCCTTCATGATGTCGGCGAAAAAGGTCCCCCATTCAAAGCTTCGCACCTCTACACCGATCCCCACCTCCTTCAGGTATCCCCTGATGATTTGGGCGATCTCCAAGGACTCCATGTCGGTGGAGGTCTTGTAGGAGAGGGAAAACCGCATGTGGGGGCCGTTCCCGTCGGGGTCGGGGAACCCCGCGGCATCCAATAGCCCTTTTGCCCGCTGGGGGTCATAGTCGTATTTCGCGACATTCCCTTCATAGGCCCAGTGGAAGGGGGCGAGGACTACCCCATCGGCCTTCTTCGCCAGGCCCTTGAGAGTATGGTTGATGATGGCATCACGGTCTATGGCATGGGAAATGGCTTGACGTACCTTTTTATGCTGCAGGATGGGATCGGTCAGGTTATAACCCAAGTACTGATAGGTGATACCCTGCTCCTGGATGACCCGCACACCCGGGATCCTCTCCATGAACTTCACCGCATAGGCGGGGACACAGTTCTGCAACAGGTCCACGCCCCCCTTTTTCATCTCCAATAGTCGCGTTGTGGTGTTGGCAAGTACCCGGAACTGGATCCAGTCGAGTCTCGGCTGACCCCGGAAATATGCCGGGTTGGCGACCAACACGACCTCCTCGCCCGGCCTCCAGTGTTTGAGGCGAAACGGCCCTGATCCAAGAGGTGGTGATTTGAGCCCCGCGGGGCTTCCCTGGGGGACGATCCCCACCGTGAGGGCAAAGGGGAACGAGACAGAGATATCCTGCAAGACGAATTTCACGGTGTATCGATCGATGACCTCGATGCGCCTCACCGGTTCATAGGAGCCCCGCTTAGGGGAGCCATTGCTGGGGTCCATGATGAAGGCGAAGGTGGCCCGCACGTCTTCGGCCGTGACCTCCCTCCCATCGTGAAAACGCACCCCTCTGTGCAGTTGAAAGAGATACGTGTGCGCATCCGGTTGAGACCACGAACGGGCAAGATTGGGGACCAAACGCCCCTTTTCATCCAGCTTCAGAAGGGAGCTGTAGATGAGGGGACCGATCCGAGCGGCCCTGGCCCCTAGCGCCGTGCGGGGGTCCAAGGTGGCGATACTCCCATCAAGCCCCACCCGTATCCCCGTGCCGGGGAGGGGTTCTGGCGAACTGCACGCCAGCACCAGCAGCAGTGGCACGAGAAGGATCAATCTACTCATGTGAATTCCGTGGGGGTATTCCTGGGGGGTTCTGTGGTGGGGTGAGTGACTGGAGCCCTCGGGCGAGATGGGTGAAGTAGGGCTCGGGGATGGTCGTAACCTTGCCCCCGGCATCAATGCAGAGGTGTTTGGTTTCCCCTTCTACCAGGGTCTCCCCGGATCCTTTGCGCACTACCTGATATCTGAAGCAGACGGCACGCCGCTGCAGGGCGTGCAAGACGGTCCTCACCGTAACCACCTCGTCGTACCGGGCGGGCTGTCGATACTTACAGGTAGCCTCGGCAACCACCAGGTGGTAGCCTTGTTCTTCCAACTCGAGGTAATGAAAACCCCGCTGGCGACAATATTCCGATCTGCCCATTTCAAACCAGACGAGGTAATTGGCGTAGTAAACCACCCCCATACGGTCGGTCTCAGCATAGCGGACCCGCAGGTCAAGCTCCACACAATCGCCACCCCTCACTCCTCGACGACGCACCTGATCCACACTCCTTACAGTGCTCGGAAGTACTCGGGGCGCAGGAGAGCGGGGTCCCGTTTGGCCAATACCTCATCGATGAGCCGAAGGGTGGCCTCCTTGTCCTTGGGCATCCTCGCCTTAATAGGGAGGTAATTAGAGGCATGGTTGGAAAAGAAGAGCCCGTGCATATCGGTATGCTCAATCATGGTTCTCAGTTCTTCGATCAACTCGAAGGGTGTCGGGAGGACAAAATCACCCTTTGTTATCTCCTCGTGAAGGGGGGTCCCGGGTACGATGATCAGCGAGAGGGCCCCGACGTACTCCGGATCCATCTCCGTAAGGATTCGGCCGGTGGCAATGGCGTGCTCTCTGCTGCGTTCCCGCCCCCCAATACCCAACAGGACCGTCACCGAGAGCTTTATCCGTGCCTCCTTTACCATCGTGCCCGCCTTCACCAGCTTCTCATAGGTGGTCCCTTTGCGCATCCTGTCCAAGACGAGCTGATCCCCTGATTCCACCCCGAGGTAGATAATCCCCAGGCCCGCCTCCTTCAGTTCTCGAAGCTCATCCGCCGTCTTCTTCAGGACCCCCTTGGCATTCGCATAGATCCCCACCCTTCTCAAACGGGGGAGTTTCTCCCTCAGGTACGCCATGATCTCTAACAGTCTACGTTGAGGGATGATGAGGGCGTCGCCATCAGCCAGGAATACACGGTCAAAGGACCAGCTGGATTGGGCGGCTTCGTCGATATCCTCCTTGATCTCCTCGAAGGTCTTGATCCGGAACCTCTTCTCCTTAAAGGAGGAGCAAAAGGCACATCGATTGTGGGAGCACCCCACGGTGATCTGGAGAATCAGGCTGTCCGCCTCGCTCGGCGGACGAAATATGGCTCCTTCATACTTCATATTTCTCAATCCTCTGGGTCAATACGTTGATCCTTCTTGTCCTCTTTTGCGGCCTCTTTATCTTCGAAGATAAAGAGGATCTCGTTCTCCTTGATCAACCCCAAGTCCCGTCTGGCCACCGATTCCAGATACCGAGAATCCTCGCGCAGGCGTTTGATTTCCTCCTGAAGCCGCTTGTTCTCCTCTTGCATACGGTTTACATTGGCGATGATCCGATCACGCTCCCGCTTCAATCGAATGATCTTGAACACCCCCTTTTCTCCGAAGAGGGCAAAATACCATACCAGGAGGATGAGCCCGATAAGGAGGGTGGCAAGTACTTTCCGCTTCATTGTGGAGGTAGGGTTCATCTCAGCACCGACTTTACGGGGATCACCCCCCATATTTCCACCTGGGGGCTTTCCTTGGGTAGCGGTTCAAAGCGATACTTCTTGATGTGGTTTATCGCTACCGTGTAGAAGCGGGTGTCCTCCGAAATGAGGGGAACAACCTTTCCAACCGTGCCATCAGGGAACACCCAAAATTTGAGCAGGGTATCACCATCCACCGGGGACTTTGACGGTAGAGGAGGGGGTATGTAGTTTATCTTCCGGCTGGCCGCCGGGCCCCTGATATGTAAGGGGGTATCCTCAGCATTGTTCTTCTGAGCCTCCTTTTCCTCCTGCACAGTCTCCCTCAGGCTGGCAATGAACTCTTTGGCCACCACGTCCTCCGGCACGGGGATATTCCCCCCCTTAACATCTCCGGTTTGAGGCCGGGGGACATTGAAGAATTGTTGCTGTCGCTCTTCCTCCTGTATGATTTCTTCTAGTTCGTGGTAGAAACGGGAGTTTTTCAAAATCATCATCTTTGCTTGTTCTTCCAATTTTTCGGTGGGGAAGAGGCTTACCTTGGGGAGTGGGGGCTGGGACTCATTTTGCAAGGCCATCTCCGACAATTTCTTAAACACCACTTCTTCTCTGATCTTCTGTACCAACATGTCCTCCGGAATGCCGGGTCCTTCACCTTCCTCGAGGGGGAACGGGATGGAAGATTCCTTCATCGGCTTGAATAGTAGATCGGGCACAAACAACACCCCCATCAGACACAGGAAAATGGAGAGGACGACGAAGGGAACGATCCTCTTCATTATTGTCCATTTCCTACTTTTTTTCACTCTCCTCCTCCCGAGGGTGGGTGGCAATGGCCAGCCGATTTAAGCCTGATTGTTTGGCGATATCCATCACCTCAACGACCTTCCCATGGATGGCCTTGGAATCGGCCTTGATGATTACCAGGGTTTGAGGGTCCTGTCGCGCAACCTCTGCCAACCGATGTTCCAACCCCCCCCTATCAAGGAGTATGCTTTCCACAAATACCTTGTTGTCCTCGGTGATGACCACCTGCACCTCATTTTTTTCCTGGGTGACCTTCTCCGCTGAGGATGGGGGGAGGTTGACCTTAATCCCAGGGGTCACAATAAACGTCGTGGAGAGCATGAAGAAGATTAGAAGGAGAAAGACCATATCCACCAGTGGGGTAATGTCAATTCGAGCATCATCCCTCCGCGGCCGCTTAAATTGCATCTCCTTAGTCCTCCCGCTTTACGAGGTCCACCATCCTGATGGAATTCTCCTCCATCTCGAGGATCAGGGAGTCGGCCTTGTTCGTGAGATAGCGATAAATAACAAACGTAGGGATGGCGACTACCAAACCCGCCGCGGTGGTGATAAGGGCCTCGGATATCCCCCCGGCCAGTGAGGCAGGGTCAGCCACCCCCTGCAAGGAGATAATATTAAAGGACTTGATCATACCTGAGACGGTCCCCAGCAATCCTAAGAGGGGGGAAATCCCGGCTATGGTTCCAATAACATTAATATACCGCTCAAGCGATGCCGCTTCTCTTCTGCCTACCTCCTCGATCTTCTCTTTGATGACATCGCGCTTTTTGCCGTAATTTTCAATGCCTACCCTGACCACATGTGCGATGGAAGAATTATTCCGCTTGCAGAGGCTAATGGCCTCGGGACGCTTTCGCCTCATTACCAAGTCCTCCACTTCGATCAAGAAATCTCGCGGGAGGACCCGCCCACGGCGCAGGACCCACATCCGCTCCAGAAATATTCCTACGGCGATGATGGAGCAGAAAGCAATAGGATACATCAAGATGCCACCCTTTAGAAAAAGCTCGTACATGTCCCCTCTCCTCAATCGTTACTTGTATCTGTTTTTCTCTTTCTTCCTTGCCATGCCACGGTTGTCGCAGGGGGAAGTTTTATCATGCATTCTTCCTCTTGTACGCAGGTTGAGGAAAGCATTGCATAGGGATTAAAAAAGGTGTTGGGGATGTCTTGTGTAGTCGTGATCGCACCATCAGGATGACCAAACGATTTATTAAAAGATATCAAAATCCACGCGGGGTGTCAACCGTCGGCTCTTTTGTCAGGTTATTGTTCGTGTTGCCATACGTCATTTTTTCGAGGTTGACATATTCATGGTATTGCATTAAGAAACAGATAAAGGTCATATAAGTGGCAAAAAAATAAACACAATACTGTTTCATGACGTAAGCGGCACATCAATGAGACCACCCCAGGAGGCCTTCCTATGACCGTGGACACAAAGAAGGTTGTTTTGATAACCGGAGCCTCATCAGGCATCGGTCAAGCGAGTGCTCAGTATCTCCATCAGAAAGGTTATCAGGTGTATGGCACCAGCCGCAAGGCCCAGCGCAACCCATCCCGTAACCCATCCAAGGTGTCTCAACCAAAAAGTGCCGCTGCTTTCCCCATGCTTCAGATGGATGTAGATAGCGACCAGTCTGTGAAGCGTGGTATTAATTATATCCTCAAAAAAGAGGGACGGATCGATGTGGTGGTGAACAATGCAGGGTTTGGTATCGCAGGAGCGGTTGAGGATACCTCCCTGGAAGAGGCCCAGGCTCTCTTTGAGACAAATGTATGGGGTGCGTTCCGAGTTTGCAAAACAGTATTGCCTATTATGAGAGGCCAGCAATCTGGGCACATCGTTACTATCAGCTCCATAGGGGGCCACATTGCCATTCCCTTTCAGGGGTTATACAGTGCGGGCAAGTTTGCCTTGGAAGGGATGACAGAGGCATTACGCATGGAAGTTCGGCGGTTTGGCATTCACGTTGTCCTTATTGAGCCAGGTGACTGTTGTACCCAATTTACCGTCAATCGTTGCAGGACCGTAGCATCTCAACACAATCAAGCATACGCACAGCAATGCAACGCGGCTGTTGCGGTTATGGAACAGGATGAGATGCACGGGTTTGCCCCTGAAAAGGTTGCTCGGGTTCTCGAACGTATCATCAGGAATCCGTCCCCTCGCTTGCGGTACGCAGTCGCTTCCCCGCCGCAAAAACTCGCCCTTGTGCTGAAAAAGGTGTTGCCATCGCGATTATTTGAATTCCTTCTCATGAAGTATTATAAGCTCTGAATGATTGATGTAGCTTCAGCTACCGGGTTCGCCTTCGCCGGGGCAACCTTGCTGCTCGGTCCCAGGCTTTGGGCGTGGTGGGTTACAGGGGTGACTGATAGATTCGGTAGGTCTTGTATTTCTTCCCCCCCAAGGCCTCTATCCCCTTCTGCATGAGGTGATTGTCTTCCAGGATCATGGACATCTCCCCCCACTCATACCCACGGGCCTGCCCCCTGCGAAAGGTCTCTAGATAGAGAAGGGTCTCGATCCCCCGCTTCCGATACTCGGCCTTGACCCCCAACATCCAGACCCGGAGCGCTTTAATCTTTTTTTTGTAGTAGAGGAACTTCAACAGACCCAAGGGGCCTAACTTCCCGTTGAGCCTCTTGAGGACGAAGTTGTAATCGGGCAGTGCCAGGGAGAAGCCCGCCGTCTTACCCCCTATCTCGGCAAAGAGGGCAAGGTCGGGGACCAACAGGGGCTTCATCTTTTTGACCATGTAATCCAGTTCCTCGTCGGTGAGGGGGACAAAATCCCAGTTATCCTGCCAGGCCCCGTTGTAGACATCTTTGACCTTCATTACTTCTTCGTTGATCTTTTTGAGCTCGATGGGGCGGACAGTAAGCCCTGGCACCCTCTTCAGGACGCGTCCGCTGATCCGCAGGATGCGGTCGGGGATGATGCCGTCGTTAGCCATGAAATCGGCGAAAAAGTCCTTGGCCTTCTGCAGGCCGCATTCCTCCAAGAGCTCCCGATAATAAGGGGGGTTGTAGGACATCATGATCAAGGGGGAAGAATCAAACCCCTCGATGAGGAGAGCGCACTCATTGTTAATGGAAGGGTTCGCTGGCCCCATCAACCTCTTTAACTTCTTCGCCCGCAAATAGCTCTTGACCTGATCCAACAAGGCGCGAGTTACCGTGATGTCATTGATGGACTCGAAAAAGCCGAAGAACCCTGTCTGTTCGTGGTGGACATCGATATAATGCTGGTCGATGATGGCGGCGATGCGCCCCACGATGGAGCCATCCTTTACCGCCACATAGGGGATGATCTGGGCATGGTTCAGAAAGGGGTTCTTGGGCGAGAAGTGAAAGGCTTGCTCCTTAAGCAGGGGAGGAACCCAGAAGGGATCTCCTTGATATATCTCCCAGGGAAAACGGAGGAAGGCCTTTAAATCCTTCTTGGTCTTTGCCTCGTGGATAGTGATCCGCCCGCCGGACAATTCAGATCACTCCTAACTGGCGTCCAGCCCTCCCAAAGGCATCCAGGATCTTATCCAGTTGCTCTTCAGTATGGGTGGCCATATAGCTGGTGCGCAACATCTCCCTCCCCGGAGGGACAGCGGGAGAGATGGTGGGGTTCACGAATATCCCGTAGTCTTGGAGAAGGCCGCACATCTGGAAGGTCTTTATGCGATCACCGATGATGATGGGGATGATGGGGGTCTCGCTGGTACCCGTGTTGAAGCCGAGTTCCTTAAAACCCTTGAGCATCTTGTGGGCGTTATACCAGAGCCGCTCCCGCAGTTCGGGCTCTTCCTGTATGACATCGAGGGCGGCGCTCACCGCGGCTACTAGGGCTGGTGCGAGGCTGGCGCTGAAGATGAGGGAGCGGGCGAGGTGCTTGACATAGTCCGCCACCTCCCGAGAGGCGACGATGAACCCCCCGATGGCGGCCAAGGACTTACTGTAGGTGCCCATGATCATGTCCACCTCATCCTCCACGTGGAAGTGCTCAGCGGTTCCTCTCCCCCCCTCTCCCAATACACCCACGCTGTGGGCGTCATCAACCATGACCCGCGCCCCGTACCGTTTCGCGATCTCAAGGACATCGGGCAAGAGGGTGATATCCCCTTCCATGCTGAAAATCCCATCCACAATGATGAGCTTTCCTTTTTTCTCGGACATGTTACCCAGCATCCGCTCCAGGTCTTGCATGTCGTTGTGCCTGAATTTCGTCACCTGGCCGAAGGAGAGGCGGCAGCCATCGATAATGCTGGCGTGGTCGAATTTGTCCAAGACAACTACGTCATTTCTCCCCACCAGAGCGGAGATAGTACCGAGGTTGGTCTGATAACCGGTGGCAAAGACCACCGCGGCCTCTTTGCGGAAGAAGGCCGCCAATTTCTCCTCCAGTTCCTCATGGATATCCAGATTGCCGTTGAGGAAGCGAGAGCCTGCGCAGCCGCTGCCGTACTTCTCTACCGCCTTGATGGCCGCCTCTTTCACCTTGGGATGACTGGTGAGGCCGAGATAGTTGTTGGAACCCGCCATGATGAGCTTTTGGCCGCCGACGATTACCTCGGTGTCCTGGGCGGATTCTATCCGACGAAATACGTAGTAGTAACCGGCGGCCTTGGCTTCATCCGCCTCTCTGAAGTCATAGCACTTGGTAAATATATCCATTATCCATACTCCCTCATAACCAACCTTTATCTTGATACCACCGGAGGGTAACCTTTACCCCCGCCTCAAGGCGAAAGCGGGGTCGAAATCCGAGCATCTTTTTCGCCTTGGTTATGTCACAGACCCAGTTGCGTTGGCTGACCTCGGCGCGTTTACCACGATGGAACAGAACCGGCCTTCTCCGAACAATTCCCCATCCATCTGCCGCCACGGCATAAAACCGGGCGACCCACAGGGGGATGTGTAGTTTGCGTAGTTTAACCTGTAGCGCAGACGATACCACATCCGCGAAGAAATCCAAAGCATATTTTTCCCCATCAGATATGAAGAAGACTTCGCCCGAGGGATGATTGCGTGTGATGGACAACATGAGGGCCTGGACAAGGTCCTCTACATAACAAAAGCTCAATGATATCGGTTCCTTACCGAGCATAGGGAAGTGCCCCTTGGAGATGACCTTGAAGTACTCGAACAGATATGCATCTCGGGGGCCATAGGTGGGACAGGGGCGCAGGACCGTTATCGGCACCTTGTCGCGAGAATTGAGAACCGCCTCTTCCCCCCATAACGTGCTCTTCCCGTATGGGGATATCGGACTCGAGGGGTCCTCCTCCGTCTGTGGCCTCTTCGGAGGAGCGGGTCCAGCAGCGGCTTGGCTCGAGAGGTATACAAAGCGCTTGAGCCCCCGAACTTTTTGTGCCGCAGCTATCAAACGCTCCGTTCCCTTTTGGGTTGCCCGATACAAACCCCTTCGGTGCAGGACCTTGGTTGCCCCGTCCAGGTGGAAGATATAGGCGAATCCCTTGAGAGAAGGAAGTTTCCTCTTTTCCAGGAGATCTCCCTCGATAAACTCCACCCCTTTGCCGCGTAACCAGCGCAGATCACTGTTTGTGCGTATGAGGGCCGTCACCTCGTAGCCCTTCCAGAGGAGCTCATCCACAAGATGGCTCCCGATGAACTCTGTGGCCCCCGTGACCAGAACCCGTTCACCCACCCTGCATCCCCTCCGATCTAAAAAAGTAGATTCTTATACCACAACAGAGGGGAAAAGACAAACAAACGGATCTTCTCCCATGGAGATTGTGATTATGGGAAGTTGACAAAATCCAGGGGTGGTATATCTTAGAGAGGCATTGGATCGAAGCAAGGAGGAAATGTGAAAAGAATTGCTGATCTTCTTTTTGAGGCGGGTATGTTGAAGAGAACCCCCCGAACAGGCTACCGTTTTTTGGGCACCGGAGAAGAGTCGGTGGCCGAGCACCTCTTCAGCACCGCCTTCATCGGATATGTCCTGGCCCAGTTGAGTGAGGGGGTTGATGCCTTCAAGGTGGTCAAGATGTGCCTCTTCCATGATCTCCCTGAGGCCCGAACAGGGGACCAGAACTACGTCTATAAAAAGTACGTTCAGGTTGATGAAGAGCGGGCGACCGAGGATTTGGCTGCGGGGCTCCCTTTTGCCGAGGAGATGAAGCATCTCATTGTGGAGTTCAATGCAAAACAGACCCAGGAGGCCCTCCTTTCCCACGATGCCGACCAGCTGGCGCTGTTGCAACAACTCAAAGAACACAAGGATCTGGGGAGCCGTTATGCTGAAGCGTGGTTGCACAATAACGCAAAGAGGCTACAGACGGATGTGGCCAAACAATTGGCTGAGGCCATCCTGCAGACCGATCTATCCGCCTGGTGGTTCACGAAGGAAAATGAGGAGTGGTGGGTCAAGGGGAAGTAGAAAAATTCTTTGCCATCGGTGACATCCACGGCAATCTGTCACACCTGGAACTGTTGATGGAGAAGGTCAAAACCGCGCTGAACCCGCAACGGGACACCCTGGTCTTTTTGGGGGATTACATCGACCGGGGGCCCGATTCGAAAGGGGTGGTGGATGTTATCCTCCAGCTACGAAAAGAGTTTCCCCATGTGGTCTGCCTCAAGGGGAATCATGAGGCACTGTTCCTCGATTGGCACCTCAATGGGAAGGACTACGACCTCTATCTCTACAACGGTGGCGGTGCCACCATCAGGAGTTACTCCCAGGAAGGGGAGTTTAAGCTCCCGCAAGAGCATCTCGATTTCTTCACCTCGTTGCGTCTGTACTATGAGACTGAGCGATATATTTTCGTTCATGCTGGGCTGCGCGGGGGCATCCCCTTGCAGGAACAGGATCCCCACGACCTCATCTGGATCCGGGATGAGTTCATCCTCTCCCCTCACGACTTCGGCAAGGTAGTAATCTTCGGACACACACCCCTGCAACGGGTCTTTATCGCACCGAATAAGATCGGCATTGACACCGGCGCCGTCTACGGGGGGACCCTTACCTGTTTGGAACTCCCTGCCCAACGATTCTACAGCGTGTAATCCTGGGTGCTGAGTGTACTGATCTATGGAATGTTAATCACCGTTTGCTCCGCGACAGGGGAGCAGTGGTGTAGATGTCTATCAATGCCAGACAGATGGTGATGACGAGGGGCCCTGCAATCAAGCCCAAGAAGCCGAAGACCCTCAATCCCCCCAAGATGCCGAAAAAAAGCAGCAGGGTGTGCACCTGGGTCCTTCCTCCGATAAGGATGGGGCGGAGGAAGTTGTCCGAGAGACTTACTATGATCATCCCCCAGGCGAGGAGGATCACTCCCTTGAGGTAGGTACCCTGAGCGAAGAGGATCACCACGGCAGGAAACCATACCAGAGCGGTACCTACAATGGGAACAAATGAAAAGAAGGCCATTACCGTTCCCCAAAAGAGCGGGGCGGGAAGCCCTACGATCAGAAACCCCAATCCCCCTAACCCCCCCTGGACCAGCGCCACAACAATACCCCCGTAGATGGTAGCATGGATCATATCAACTATCCTCTTCAGGATGTTCTCCCGTTCCGTGGTGGAAAAGGGGAGGAGGGTCTTGATCTTTTCCATCAGTTGCTCACCATCCCTGAAGAGAAAAAAGAGCGCTACGGTCATGAGAAAAAACTTAAAGATACCAGTAGACAAACTTCTGATGAACTTGGAGGCCTGCCCCGCTACATAGACACTTAGCTTTCTCAGATTTTCCAGCAGGACGGTATTGAGGTTCACCTGAGACATGTCGAAATTGCGATCCAACACCTCCCAGATCCTTTGGAAGAAACCCACTTTTTTCATTCCTTCGAAAAAGGCTATATGCCTCTCTTCTCTGACGAACGCCTCACTGTAGTTGTATATATCTACTACTTCTCTGGCGATGAGGTTCAGGAGGAATCCTGAAGGGATGATGATGACGACGATGACGATGATGGTCATCGTTATGGCAGCGACCACCCGCTGCTCTTTGAAGGCCTTGTTGAGCCGCTTAAAGAACGGGTAGAAGAGGATCGTCAAGATGGCTGTCCACGCCAGGGTTACCAGATACGGGGCAAGGATGCGGTACAGGAGATAGAAGGCGAGGATGAAAACAGTCAGGAATAAAAGGTTAAACAATTGCTCTTTCTGCATACTGTTTCCTCCTCGTCCCCTATCCGAGAGTCCCGATGCTCACCCCCCGCACCTGTGTGCGGAACTGCTGGCTTTTTGCAGTCCAGCGGGATTGATTGTCAGGGGTGATTTCCCCTGTCTCGGCACCTGACAGGTGCGCCAACAGCTCCTCATCTACTCCTGCAGACCGCAGTTGTGCCTCACCCCACTGGGGTAGGAGAGCAATTATCCCCTCTGTTCCCTTCTCAGCAAAGAGCTGGGCCATAATGGAGATGACCCCCGTATCCCTTCCCAGGCAGGCCACCTGGGCCTCCTGGATGGCATAGGCGTTGCCGTTGAAAGAGACGGCAAAACCCCCTCCACCTTTGACCAGTTTCAGGGCCTCGAGGTCGGTGATGCTGTCCCCCACGTACATAACCTCAGAGGCCCCCGAGCCGGTGCGCTGTAAGATTGTCCGCACAGCCGCCGCCTTACCCTCACCCCCAATAGGGTCTACTTCCTCCAAGACCCTGCCGATCTGCATGTGGGCCAGCTCCTCCCAAAAGAGTTGATTGAGCTGCTGGATCACCTCCCGCCCCTGTGGGGAGAGGACCGCACACCCCGTAGCCCCTTCCCCCCATTCGATCATCGGCATCCGGGCAATCTCCCCCGCTACCTCTCGCAGATACCCCTTTTCCTTGGCGGTCAAAGGGTAGCGGTCGAGGACGAGCTTGGTACAGAACGCATCCCCGAAAGGAAAATCGATGACCTCGCAGAGGGCTCGGATGTAGGGCTCGTAGCTGGTGCTGATGATGAAGGCGGGCATCCGTTCCCTGACGAAGTACAAGGTCTCCTCTGCGCCGGGCATCAGGAGGATGTTCGCACGGGAGTACTCCTCGATCTTTGCGTCCGTCGCGCCAAAGGCCTTGAGGAAGGGGAGGATCAGGCGCAGGGTGTCGCCGGCCTTATAGCCAGGCCGTTTCTCCACATATGCCAGGTAATCGTCGTACTTGCTCAGCAGGGCAAACACCTTCTCCCCCTGGGGGATAAAATGGGCGGTGAGCTCCATGGCGTTGTCGTTTTTGGAGATCGGCCCTTCACAATCGGTGACAAAAATCCTCATTAATCCCCACTAGTTAGCTTTTGGGGTCAGGTCTTGAATCTTGACATGTTTCCATTTATTCGTTGTAGTAGGCTGATGTCAAGATTCAAGACCTGACCCGTGTTCCTCGGTTTCTGGGTGCGCCAGCAGGTATTCTTCCACCTCCTGGGTGAGGGGGAGCCCCTCCAGCTCCTTACCCGTGCTGTCCACGACCTTCCCGTCCTTGATCCTGATCTTCCCCTCGGCCACGGCCTTCAGGGTGAGGACGATGAGCGGAATCTCCCGACGCACCCCCTCCTGGCGGATCAGCCAGAAGAGGGGACCCCTCTCGGTGAGGTTCCCTTCCCAGAAAGGGGCAAATGCGCCCCCCTGGATGGGAAACGAGTAATAGCCGATTACCGGTCCCCGGTCAAGCTCCGGGGTGACCAGGTGCATCATCGCCCCGGTGGTCTCGGCCCGCTCCTTGATCAGCTTATCGATCACCTCTTCCCAGGTCCCGGTTGGCCCTGCCGGGAGGGCCGGGTGGAGGTTAATCATAGGACAGCGGAGGCACATCTCGGGGCTTAAGATCAACATGTAGCCGGCCAGCACTAACAGGTCATAGGTATAGGGGGCGATCCGCTCCATCACCTCCTGATGATATGCTATCCGCCATTGCGCCAGATCCTCCTTTCGGAGCTCCGGTCGAAAGCGGCGTGACGAGAAGGTGATAGTCTCCAATCCAAACCCTTCCACGAGATCAAGGAAGAGGTCGCTCTGCTCAGCCTCACCCCACTCACGGTCGCAGAAGACAAAAGCGATCTCCCCGGGGATAAAGTCCTCCCCCATCTGCTCCCAGGCCGCCTGGAGCAGCTGTCTGGCCGCCAAGTCCCTTCCCGTAGAAAACCACCCGAAAAGAAAAGGCATCTTAACCCTCCTGGAAGGCCTGCACATCACCGGCATCGGGATAGAGCCCCCGCCCATAGCCGCCGAGGCTCTTGGCCGCTACCTGGTGGGCAAAGGACAAGCAGTCATCCAGTGGTCTGCCCCGGAGCAGTCCGGCCAGGAACCCGGCATTAAAGACATCGCCTGCCCCGGTGTTGTCGAGCACCTCTGTTTCCCCCTGGGGGTGGAATGCTATCTCTCCTGATCCGGAGAACAGGTATGCCCCTTGCTCCCCCATCTTGCAGACCACGGTATCGGGCCCGAGGGAGGCGATTTCCTTGCATCCAGCCTGGTAATCGTCTGTGTTGGTCATGGTGCTGATCTCGTGGGCCGTCGCAAAGAGTATTGATGACCGCTCGATAAGAGGAAGCGTGGCATCCATGCCCCGCTGGGCGTAGAGCTCCCCCGGATCGAGGCTGACTTTTACCTCAGAGGGGAGGAGCGCCATGAGCTGTCTCTGGGCATCAAAAGGGCCGTCTCCCACAAAGGCGCTCAGATGGAGATAGCGGCTCTCAGCACAATAGTCTAGATCCAGGTCCTCAAGGCACAGATCGTCATTGGCATTGGGTTGGACCACGAGGGCCCGATCCCGCCGCTGATCCAAAACCACCAGACAGATACCGCTGGCACCCCCTGTTTGTACCTGTGCAAGGTCCACCCCTGCCATGTCACTGAGGATCAAGGCCCCCTCCTCGTCAGCCCCCACCCTTCCCACAAAACCCGTTTGAAACCCCATCCTGGCCAGGGCAAAGACGGTATTGGCCGCAGAGCCCCCCCCGCTGCGAAACCGCAGCGTTCCCCTCACCCTCAACTCCTGCAACAGGCGTTGGAAATCCTTGGGGGGGAGAGAGGTCTCTCTGCCCGCATGGAGGGGCCATCCTGTCTTTCGCAGGTCAGCTAAGCTGTTGACCTCGTACATGAGATCCAGGTTTAAGGCACCAATTCCGATGATATCTAGCATTTTTTCTTTTGATGCTTTTGGGGTCAGGTCTATTTTTTTGACATCTTTACTTTTCCCCTCATAATTCTGCTCACCGAGGAAAAGTGTAACCCAAGATAATCGGCAACTTCCCCCTGTGTATACCCGTATTCCTCAACCGCCTCTGCGATTTTCCTGTCTCGATTTTTTCGGTTTTGGCGTATATGTTCAGTGAATAATTTGTCAAGGCTAGGCCTACTCACGTACCGTTGACTCTTCGGGATCTCGGAAATGTCCTTGCTTTTTTTGAGATAGTCACCAAATCCGCGCACGAATTCATCTTCTCCGAGTATAATCTGTCCCTTTACCGCTGTCCAGATTGTTCCTTTTCCTATCCCCCCTCGAACAAATTGCCGGTATTCTTTCTCGGCCGCCCCCCTGGTGACAATGAACTGCCCCAGCACCCAGTCTGTGGTCAGACAGGAATGCCGTTTTGCACGACCTGCGGTGGCGCGATAGCTGCTCCACTTCCATTCTTCAGGGCGTGCAACAATCCCTCCCCGTACTGGATTCAGGACTACATACCGGCATACCTCGAGCAGGTGACTGTCTTTTTGGATAAGCTTAGCTTTATATCTGCCCTGGAAGAGGTGGCCGGTTCTTTTGTGCCGTCTGTTAAAGAACTGGGTATAGACGCCATTGAGATATCTCATACCAATGGAGAGATTGCCGTCCGGGGTTTCGATTAAGAGGTGGTAATGGTTGTCCATGAGGCAGTAGGCGTGGCACATCCAGTGGTAGCGTTTGTTCACCGTCTCAAGGATATCGAAAAATGTATATCGTTCCTGGTCATCTTTGAATATAGACTTCTTTTCGTTCCCGCGGGACGTGATGTGATAGACCGCCCCAGGATATTCTATGCGCAGAGGACGGGCCATAAAAGCACTATAACCTGATCAACCTTAAATGTCAAAAAAATAGACCTGACCCCTTTTTGGGGATATAAAAAAAGGGAAGGGATAAAATCCCTTCCCTTTTTCTCAGGTTCAGGTGCAATTAGAAGGTGTAGAGTAGCGCGGTGCACAAAACCCAGGGATCTTGAGGAGCTTCATTAACCCCCACTGTCCCTGTGTTCATATCCATGGCGTCGCCTGCTGCCAGATAACCGAAGCCGACACCCCACTGTAGGTTCTTGTAGAGCTGGATGTTGGCGCCGACGTCGATCTCAAAACCGATATCGTCGTCATCACGCAGGTTGCCAGCGGCATCTTGTGCATTTCCAATCCTGTTCCCGTCGTCGGTGGTGTCGCCGATCCAACCCATGTTGACCCCCACCCTCATCCAGTCTGTTAGCATGACCTGTGCGAAGCCCCTGACATACCAGACGCCTCCGAGCGGGTTCGGGCCGCCAATATAGCCGGCCATGTTACCCCTGGCAGGAATCATCCCCAAAAAACCGTCAGTGAGGAGGAGGAAATCCTGGAGAGGGGCATGCCCATTCAGGCCCCCTTCCCGCTGGTTAGGAGCTATGTACTGTTCTGAATCAACAGTGCTATTGTCTTCCCCTGTTGCGTATAGGGCACCTAAGCCGACCGTGAACTTGCTAATGTTCACAGAGGCTTCACCCCTGACGACCCAACTCTCAATGTCCCTGTCAACAGCTGGAACTAAAGCATTAGGGTTCCCATCAATTTCCCCGCCTCCGTAGACGAAGTCGAGCATGTAACTTACAGGACCGAGCTTCCCATTGCTATAGACGCCAATATACCACAAATCAGCCTCATTTCTTGCGCCCGAGTCATCAACAACTGCCATGTTCGCATTCGCACGACTCCAATCATTGTAGTTCTCATACCAGAAGAAGGATCCAATCGAAACAGGTCCTATGGGCATGTTCATATCCACGGTATAGACATCATTGTCATCACCCTCATAATCAGCGCCTTCCCACTTCTTGTACCACGCTGGTGTGATGGTGAGTTTGATCGGGTCGATTGGAATCCGCAGGCTGATCCCAGGACCATCCCACATCACAAAGACCCATGGCCTAACAAATATAGGCTGGACACCGACCCTCATCCAGATAGGCAGCTTGGGAGGGACCCTGAAATCGATATAGGCATGGTTTAACAGAACACTGAGCGTACCAGTGGTCTCTGCCCTATACCATGCAGCCATTTTAGTAGGGTCACCTGCAGTATCCGGCTCACCCCATCTGCTGGAGTGCATGCGGAAACCCAGCACACCGTAGAGGTCCTCACTCTGCCTCGCGGTGATATCCAAACCCGCTCCCATCCTTACCCAGGACCACGTGTCATTCCAGGCATCACCGGCGTAGGGGTCAGCAGGATTAGGACTAGGAACAGGCCCCCCAGACGGCATGGTCTTATGTACTGCTCCCAAAACATAAATATAGCCCGACGCAGACCAGTCAGTAGCCGTGGCCGGAGCGGCCAACGCTACTGCCAGCCCGAGGGCTAGTGCTATCATTAACATCTTCTTCATCGGTATATACCTCCGTTTTTTTTCTTAATAGTGCTTCTTATTTGAGATTCTTCACTTCTGATTGCCATTTTCAAGCCAATTCAGAAAAAACAAACAAATTCAAATACTTATAAGTTTACCGACGTTTCTCTTTTCCCACCTCCTTCCTCTGGGTTTCCTTTCTTCCTATCACCCCCCTTCTTTTTTCTCACTAATGTAACAAACATGGCATTTTCTTACCATTACCCCCTTCGCCTGTCAAGCTTTTTTTTGCCTCGGTGAAGAGCACCAAATGTTCTTTTTTTGTCTCATTTTTTGTCCTCTTATTTATTCATAGAGCTCATAGACCATAAGGATGCTCTTGGCGTCCGATTTGAGGATGTAGGAGGAGACCGATACGGTCACCAACTCATTCCGGCCGTCGTTGTCCACGTCCTTGACCTGGAAGTCGGCCACATAGCCGGGGATGTCCTGGGTGCGCCAGACCTGGGTCAGGGACATCCCGTCCCAGACGAGGCCGGCGACATAGCCTTTGTCATAGAACCTGACCCTCTCGATGTGCCCCCCCCCTTTGAAGTGATTGGACACGGATGCTATGTCGTCTATCCCGTCGCCGTCCAGGTCCTTGACGACCATCCGGGGGGGGAGGTAGATGCGGCGGTAAGCGCTCGAGGCGGAGCCCCTTCTGTCGGTACGGATGGTGGGGCGGTCGATGAAGTTGTCGGAGCCGCCCAGCTTCTCTTCCGATCTATACTGCGTTCTGCCCCGTTCATCCACTATCCTTACGCCGCTGTACTCCTCGTTCTTTACGAGGAACTCCTGGGCCTCAGGGGAGGTGAACCGGCCGGCGGTGAACTCGTAGATCCACTCGACCCCCTTGGGGAGTTTGACCTTCTTGCCTATCTTGACCTTGTCCCCTTTCCATTGGACCAGGCGCACCGGCCCCTCATAGTCCTTATTGGTCCCCATCCGCTGGGCCACCAGGGCCTCTCCCAGGTTGGGGACCTTTGTGACCCGCAGGTACCAATTGAGATTCTTGGCTACATAGGCAAAGGTGCCGTCCTCGTAGGCAAGGATGAAAGAATGGAGTTCGTCCTCATTGAGGGTGTTGGTGATCACGATCTCCTCCTTGTCGTCGCCGTTGACGTCGATCACATCGAGGGTGAGAAAATTGTTGTTGGCCTGCTCATTGAACTCGGCCACGAGCTTGAGCGCCTTCCCCTCATCCCGATAGACCCAGAGATGGCGGCGGTCCATGCAGACGATCTCGTTGGTGCCGTCGCCGTCCACATCGCCGACATCGACCCCCCTCAAGACCCGCTCGGGAAAGTTCTGCAGTTTTGAGTAGCCTACTGCCTGAAACATCAGATACTTGCGCAGCTCCCCGGGGGCTCCCCGCTCATAGGAGGTGGCGCGCCCCACGATGCGGTTGCTGATGTCCTGGGCAAAGGTAGACACCTTGGCCATGACCTCATCCATCCCCTTGTGCTGGGCAAAGGCGCTGGCA
>Ga0315537_1000195_pt1 | contig 43731 bp, 41 predicted proteins | sample SalMarSW160270MG_FD_203091 | JGI IMG/M metagenome (GOLD analysis project Ga0315537, IMG submission 203091) | Salt marsh sediment microbial communities from the Plum Island Ecosystem LTER, Massachusetts, United States - Salt Marsh Sediment SW1602-70 ... | reverse complement strand
TTAGGGTAACATATTGACAAAGAGGCTGTCGTTTTTCGGTGGGAAAAGCATTCGTGAATATTTCACGGGCAAACCGGGGGCTTTTTACGTTTTTTTTCGTATGTTGGCGAATATCGAATTATAAAAACCCTATCAATCATTGTCATGTAGTACCCAATCCGCGTATATCGGTCTGATCAACCGTCGCAAAATGTTTTTTCTACCCTTTTCTTTACCCGGCGGCTAAAAAGGAAAGCGTTGAGAATAAAATACGCTTGACAGTGGTTACATCATATCAGTTATGGAAATAGAAAAAAGGTGTATCAGCGCGAGAGCTTGCTAATATAACCGTTAGAAAAATGCTTCCATATGTTGATCTTGTTATTGGTAGCGAGGAGGATGCAGCAGATGTTTTAAATATCCATGCAGGCAGATTACATATAGAACAAGGTTTTCTTGATATTGAGAGTTATCCCAATGTGGCAAAAATGATAATTCAACAGTTCCCAAACGTTAATAAAGTAGCAATAAACTTGAGAGAGAGTATTTCAGCTTCATATAATAAGTATTCATTTTCAAATAATGAGATTTAACTCATAAAAATGGCAAATCGTGATTATAGGTATAATGTTGAACATTTAGTAGAAATTAATAATGAATTGGGGGAAAGCCCTCTCTGGTATCAAAATTCTCAAACTTTATTTTGGGTTGATATCCAAAAGAATTTACTCTGTCAATATTCTTTACGTACTCACTTATTAAAAACCTTACATCTTAATATAATACCAACATCCATAGCTATTAGGAAAACGAAAGATTTATTAGTATCAGCAGATAAAAGCATAATGGCTTATGATATAGAAAAACATGAATTTATTGTTTTAAAAAAGAATGTATTTATAACTGATAAAATGCGATTTAATGATGGATCTGTTGACCCTGCAGGAAGATATTGGATAGGGACAATGGATTATGAAGCAAGAAATCCCATTGGTCTTCTTTATAAATTTAATACTGATTATAGTACCGAAGTAATGGAAAATAATTTAGTAATCTCAAATGGTATTGGCTGGAGTCCGGATAGAAGAAAAATGTATCTTACAGATTCATTTTTCAAGAAAATTTATATCTATGATTATAACATGAGTAATGGGAGCATAGATAATAAACATGTGTTTGTCGACAGTGAAGAGGAAGAGGGAGTCCCTGATGGTTTAACGGTCGATTCCCAAGGATGTGTCTGGAGCGCCCGTTGGGATGGTTGGAAAATTAATAGGTATGATCCTAATGGGGAAAAAATACTGGAAATCAAATTACCTGTGTCCCGACCGACGAGCTGTACATTTGGTGGTGACAATCTCAACTTATTATTTATAACCAGTGCAAAAATGGGATTACCAAACAATTGGGAGAATGAGCAGCCAATGGCGGGAGATATATTTATTTTTGATGCAGCCGTGAAAGGCTTAAAAGAGAATGAATATAATGGGTAATCCGTACTAAGTCTAATATTTCATCTCTATTTGATTTGCATAACAAGGTAAGTATACGGGTCATTTTTGTTTTTTAATAAATAAAAGTTTAAGGGGTTAGATAATGAAAGAAAAGTTTGCGCTCGTTACCGGTGCAAACCGCGGCATAGGAAAAAGTATTGCTATAAAATTAGCAAAGAATGGATATACGGTAGGTGTAAATTATTTTAAACATAAGAATAAAGCTGAAGGCGTTTGCAATTTAATAGATAAATTGGGAGGTGCTGCCATACCTCTGTTTGCTGATGTAAGCAAAATTGTAGATATAGAGAACATGTTTAATCAATTTTTTGGGTAATGGGTATATAACCATAAATGATAAACCAGGCCTTGGCATTGAAGTTAATGAAGATTTTTTAAATGATCAGTTATATGACGGATCATGGAGAAATCCAGTGCTTTATCATGTTGATGATGGCACAATTTGTGATTGGTAGTTTGTATTTACCCCACCGAAGCTGCTGCGGGTGTATTTCAAATATGACAGGAACCTTTTCGCTGACATTTCAAAGATCATATTCTCTATTATAAACGATTACTACACAGAAACAGTACAAACGGCAGCAGTGAAGACAGGGATTTTAGCTTCATATCAGTCGTATGGCGACCTGATGCGATGGAATCCACACTACCACTGTGACCTACAGGATGTTGGAAATGCCGACGAAACCATGGAAGGCGAGAGTCGGCGATCGTTTTGGAGGGAGGTATCGACGAAATGGGATCTTTCAAGGGTGAGGTATGTCCGTCCATATTTTCAGCAATGCCCTGGAAACTTCACATTTTCTTTATTCTTGACAGAATGTTTTATTAGGGTAACATATTGACAAAGAGGCTGTCGTTTTTCGGTGGGAAAAGCATTCGTGAATATTTCACGGGCAAACCGGGGGCTTTTTACGTTTTTTTTCGTATGTTGGCGAATATCGAATTATAAAAAACCCTATCAAACCCTATCAATTATTATGCCGCTGGGCTGGGATGACACTGTACCTGAAATTATTACTCAGGCCGATCTGGCATAAAAATCAGATAAGATGTTTCTGTGCATCTGCTCCAGAGAAGGAGAAAAAAATGGGAAAGATGTTTTTTCCGCAATATGAGAGAGGGAGAAAAACAGGGGTAGATCTCGTACTCGGTCAGAGCGTACTTGAGCATATAAGAAGGATAGGCGGCGTGGAAATAGACTCTGATTGCGGTGGACAGGGAACGTGCGCCAGGGACATTATTCGCATTGAGGAAGGCGCTGAATCTCTCAGCATGATGACTCCCGAAGAAAAGCGTTTTCTGGACGATGGTGTGCTCATGCCAGGACAAAGACTCGCATGCCAGGCACAGGTTGTACGGGACGATAAAAACATTCGAGTGTTTATTCGTGATTTTGGAAGATATACCATCCTTGTCGATACCATAAAGACAGACACCAAAACAGACCCGTGTGTTGCTGTAAAAAGTAATCGTGTTTTATACTATACGGGAGAAGACTTAGGAGAGTATGGAGGAAAGGTTTTTGGATTAGCCGTGGACGTGGGCACAACAACTCTGGTAATGCAGGTGGTGGATTTGCTCACAGGAGAGAATATCGGCAATCCGATCGCAAGTAAAAATCCCCAGATTGCGTACGGCAATGACGTTATTTCACGGGGGGGGTATGCAATGCAGCATGAAAACGGCCTGGAAGAATTACAGGCCGCCGTTATTGACGGGATCAACAAGAGCCTCGCAGAGCTTGAAAAAACACTCAACGTACAGGAAGGTGAAATTACTCAACATATTTATGATGTCGTCGTGGTTGGAAACAGTACGATGAGAAGCATCATTTGCGGTCAGGATCCGAGTACTCTGGTGGTCATCCCATTCGAACCTCTGGACACACGAGCAGTGACCCTCAATACAGCAGATGTCGGATTAAACGTCAATCCACACGGCAAAATGCATGGCCCTCCTCTTATCGGGGGCCATGCCGGAGCAGACTGCCTTGCGGATATAATCGCGACGCGACTCTACAAGAGTGATGAAATCGAGATGATTGTCGACATCGGTACAAACGGAGAAGTCGTTATCGGAAACAAAGATAAGATCATGACGGCTTCATGCGCTGCAGGCGGCGCATACGAGGGATATCAAATAAGCTGCGGTGTGGGAGCGATAGAAGGAGCGATAACGAAAATAAAAATCAGAGACGGCCAGCTCAGCTTCGAAACACTCGGCAATAAACCTCCGAAAGGGACGTGCGGTTCCGGTGTAATAGATCTTCTTGCGGAGCTTTTACGCAACGGTATCATGAACGAGCGGGCCAAAATAAGCAAGCCATACCAGATAGCCGATGGTATCACGATCACACAGGATGATATACATCAACTGATCACTGCAAAGGCAGGGCTCCGAACCGATCAGGATCTCCTGATTAAATACTTCGAGACAGATCTAGATGACGTGGCCAGAGTGTATCTGGCAGGAGCGTTCGGGAATTATATGGACATAAAAAACTCCATGATCGTTGGCCTGTATCCTGTGATGGATCTTGAAAAATTCGTCAGATTCGGCAACGGTGCTTTGGCGGGGGCTCGGGATATCCTGATTTCAAAAAAAAAGAGAAAGGACGCCGAGCGGGTCGCAACGATGGTCCAGCACACAAAGCCGAATGAAATTGAGAAACAAGAATTTGCCCTCATGGTCGTCGACAATATGTACTTTAAAAGAGACGTTCTGGAAAAATTCAAATAGAGCAGCTATGACAGGAACCTTTTCGCTGACATTTCAAAGATCATATTCTCTATTGTACTTCAATATCGCAAGCATATTGAAACAGAAAATGCATATAGTTTGTTTATTGTTATTAGAGAAACTGCCTTATAGAAATATCAATCAATTTATAATTTTTTGCATAGAAGGATTTGTGAACTGTGTATATAGGGAGGCAAACCTAAGTTATGAGACCAACTTCGGGAGGCTCTCCGTCTCAAACATTATTTTTAAAAACAGAGAAATCTTATTAAATCTCCACTGAAAGCGCAAAGCAGAACCTTTTCCATCCAAGAAAAATGTCCCCTCTGCAAAAAAGAAAGTTGAAAAATCATGCTAAGAACATTATTATGACAGTGGTTTTTATTATAAAATTCTTGGAGGTTTTGCAAATGAAGAAATTTGACATTGTTGTAATTGGCGGAAGCGCGGCAGGGCTTACCGCTGCAATTACCGCCCGCAGACACTATCCGGAGAAAAAGATTCTACTCATACGGAAGGAAAAACTTGTCCCTATTCCCTGCGGTATTCCCTATGTATTCGGTACAGTCGGAAGCCCTCAGAACAATCTCATTCTGGACACACCCCTTGAGAAAAACAATGTTGAAATCATGCTCGATGAAGTAACGGAGATTGACCGGGAAGGGCGAAAAGTGATGACTGCAGGCGGGGAAGAAGTCGGGTACGACAAACTCGTAATTGCGACAGGCTCGCTTCCCATGATGCCGCCGATTCCCGGTTTTGACAAAAAAAACGTGTTTCCCGTGTACAAGGATGTTGACCAGCTGACCAAGATGCAGGAAACGGTCAACGCCTCGAAAAAAGTCGTGGTTATCGGCGGAGGGTTCATCGGTGTAGAGGTATCCGACGAAATCAACAAGATCAAAGACGTCCAGGTCACGATTTGTGAGCTCCTGCCCCACTGTTTACAGCTTGCATTCGACTCTGAGTTCTGCTCGGAAGCGGAAAAGGTTTTGCAGGAACGGGGCGTAAATATCATGGCGAATCAGAAGGTTGAAAGTATCGTGGGAAACAGCACTGCTGCAGGGGTAAAACTTGCCGACGGCACGCTTCTGGAAACGGACATGGTGATCGTGGGCATCGGCACCGTGGCAAACATTGACCTGGCAAAGAAAGCAAACCTGCGTCTGGGCCCCACAGGCTCCATCTGGGTCGATCGCACGATGCGCACAAGTGATGAGCATATCTTCTCCTGCGGTGACTGCGCAGAGAAGTTTTCCTTCTTTGGCGGGAAACCTTCAAAACTGAAGCTTGCCTCCATCGCATCTTCGGAAGCCAGGATCGCCGGAGCAAATCTTTACGGCATCAAGCGGGAAAGTGTGGGCACAATCGGTGTGTTTTCCTCTGCAATCGGGGATCACAGCTTCGCAGTGGCCGGTATGCAGGAGGAGTTCGCCAAACAACAGGGGTACGATGTAATCGCCGGCATGGCGGAAGGGCCAAACCGTCACCCGGGAAAAATGCCCGGCATGGCAAACCAGCGGGTCAAGCTCGTTTTCGAAAAACGCACAAAAGTGCTCATCGGAGCCCAAATGATGGGAGACAAGGCGGTCGGGGAGCTGATCAATGTTGCCAGCGCCTGCATACAGCACAGAATGAACATTGATGACATCGCATGCTTTCAGATGGGGACGCATCCGGCACTGACCGCATCGCCTGTTGTGTATCAATACGTGAATGCCGCAGAATCGGCGTTACTTGCCATGTCTTGAGAGGGAGGATATTCATGCAGAAGATTTTAATCATAGATGACGATAAGGATTTCCAGGACGCACTACGGCTGGTGCTCGAGGATCACGGTTTCGATGTGATATCTGCATATGACCCGGAGGAAGGCACAGAAAAGGTCCAGTCAGAGAAACCCGATTTGGTGATACTCGATGTATTGATGCCCTCCAATTATGAGGGGTTCGATGTCGCGCGAAAGATCAGAGAAAAGCTCAAGATGAAGGAGCTTCCCATTCTCCTTCTCACCGCGGTTCATACGGAGAAAAAAGTTCCATATCGCTTCGCGCCGCACGAAGAGTATCTTCCTGTTGATTATTTCATGGACAAACCGGTGGAACCAGACGTGCTTTTAGAAAAGGTCAATGAGTTGCTCAATATTGTCGAGTGATCAGCCCGGCTTTGTTGCGCACACAACAACGAAACCTCCATGACCGTAGCCTTCTTTGAACTGCTGGACATGGGTGACTTCATGGAGGTTTCCAAAGATTGTCTGAACCTCTCCGTGCTCATCGAAACCGCACTCATGAAGAAGGGCAAGCACCTCATCCGTTGAGTAAAATGTCGCGTCACGGTAAAAAACATTTTTCTCTTTGTGCTTCTCATAGGTTTTGCCCAGGAGGCTGTTTTTATCGACAAATCCGATGATGAATCTGCCGTTTTTTTTCAAGATCCGTTTCGCCTCCTCGAATGACGCCTTTACATCGTCCACAAAGCAAATTGTGGTGACCATGAGCGCAAAGTCAAACTGGGCATCTTCAAAAGGAAGGTGCTCCGCGACCGCGTCGTACACCTGAAGCCCCTGTGTTTGAGCAAGCGCTCGCATCGATTTTGAAGGCTCGACTCCGACGCTTATCCCAAGCGGCTTTGCGAACTTTCCGCTACCAATACCGATTTCTACCCCTTTCGCGTTTATGGGGACAAAGTGGCGGACTGCCTGGAGCTCAGAAAGATAGGCGAAATGGTTTTTATCGAACCACTCCTCATACTGCGTGGAATGCTCATCAAAGGGTTTTGTTTTTGGCATCTGACATACCTGCATTTTTTCGAAAATTCATCGTAGTACCGTATATATGGGTCCCGTCATGCATGAGGTTTGACTGCTGCTCTTTTTCAAAAACAAAGCCAAGCTGAAACAGTGTATCGCTCATGGTGCTGATCTCGTGGTCTTCCATATGTCTCGGGAAAATGGAGACGAGGCCGTTTTTTTTCACCATGGGGCTCACCGATGTGAGAAGCTGCGTTCGTTCTCTTGCAGTGAAATAGTACGAATGGATCACGTCGAAGAAGAGCGCTTCATCCAACGAGTGGCCATTCAAACTGTTTTTCAGATCATCCAGGCACCGGAGGGTCACGATGTTCCGTATTCCCATGTGCATAGCCTTTTCAGTAAGGCTTTTCAGGCTGAAACGGTCGCGGTCCAGTGCATACACAACGCCGTCTTTTCCCACAACCTGTGAGGCGGGGATTGAATAGACACCGTCTCCGCAGCCAAAATCAAGCACCCTGTCTCCCGGCCGCAGGCCGAGTGTTTTGAAGAACTGCGCTCCATCATGCGATAGCCATCGCTGCAGTTCGGCCTGCATACTCCTCCCCTATTTTCTCCCCAATCGATTATTCACTGTGACCGGACACACAATCCGAAAGAAGCTTTTTAAATCTGTGTAGTGTAATCGTGTGAACATTTATGGGAATTCCCATCCAGTCAGAAAAGTCGAGAATCTCCTCGGATTGTTCTGCTCGGTGCAGAGGCATTGAGATAGCAAAACTTTCCGCCGTAGACAACGATGATTTTTTTAGAATACTTTCGTGCGCTGTTGATTTACAGCACGAGCTGTTCTTCAAGCTCCCGAGGGACTTCGTGACGCCCGGGTTTGGTAAAAAGTATTTTGCCGGCATCGAGAGAACCACTCTCTTTGAGGCTTTTCAGCTCTCCGTTCATTGTTCCGCATGCGACGATCGCGTAATCTTGAAACGTTGTGCCCTCTGTTCCCGGGCCTGTATTTTGCATCACCATTTCCCCTTTATATTGATAATAGTTATCATTATCAATATAATATAAAGGCGTGGAGAATGCAATTACTTATGGTTTTATCCATTAGAATTCTGGCATTTTGTACCAGAATTTCGAATACAAATGACTATATTATACTACATTGCCGTAATATTACATACTTTAGGTAAAAACCATTAGGTAAGTGATAATTTTCAACTTCTGAGATTGGCAAGTTTACTTACCTATTCTTTCCAATGCGCTCATAGGATTGCAGATTATATTGGGGGGCTCCCTTATTTCACTGCAGGAGAAATAATTGAGCATATCGATTGTTTCAGGGAAACGGTGACGAAAGTGCTTTTTTTCCCCATTGCGGCTATTTTTGGAATATCAATAGTTATGGCCATGGTCGGAAGAGGCGGCGGAAATTTTTACGTTCCCGTGCTTGTAGCTTCGGGCATACAGGTGCATCAGGCTGCCACCACCGCACAACTCGTGCTTTTTACCACCGCGGTCAGCGCCCTGCTGATCTATGGGAAACACAGAACAGTGGACTGGAAACTCGCCCTTGTTATCGATCCTCCGACCGATATCATGGCTTTTGTTGGAGGCTACTTCGCCCATCGAGTGAGCGGTGATGCGCTCAAGTACATATTTTCAGGCCTTTTAATCCTCGCCGGATTTTTTATGCTCAGGCCGGTAAGAGAACAAACCCCTTTGGATACACGGCGTTTCGGCTACTGGTCCAGGGTCTTTGGTGAATACAGGTATGTGGTCAATCTGTGGCTTGCCCTGCCGATCAGCGCATTTACCGGTTTTGTCGCAGGGATGGTCGGGATTTCCGGCGGATCGTTTAAAATTCCATTGATGGTCCTTGCATGTGGTGTTCCGATGCGTATCGCAGTGGGAACATCCTCTGCAATGGTTGCGGCGACCGCGCTTACCGGGTTTATCGGCCATACGATCGGAGGAGATTTCAATTCCTTGTGGGCGATACCGCTTGCCGCGGTTGCGGCTGTGGGCGGATTTGTGGGAGGACGGATCTCTGTAAAGACGAAGCAGAAAGGGCTGAAAAACTTCTTTGCTTACACAACGCTTGCAGCAGCCGTGTTCATGGCGGTAAACGCTCTATTGAGCGGAAGGGGTGGTCTTCAATAAAGCTTTTTAATGCGCAGTGCACGGTTCAAATCTATACCCGATTTAAATTACCCGATTCAAATCTTCGATTATTACGATAAAAAACAGATAAAAATCCCAGATTCATCCAATACAAATCTTTGATTCACTCGATGCAACCCCGATGCAAAGTACCGAACCAGATCTCTGGTACCTATCTCTGTACCCATCTACTGCCGAACAAAATCTGTTGTTGACGTTTCATATCTCAATATTGTATAATGGTTATGAGCATATGCTCACAACCATTCGAGAAAAAGATCGGCGAAAAAATGCCCCGTCCGCAAAAAGTGCGATGGATCGGCTTCAACCCGCAATTTACGCATTTCGGGCCACAGTTCTCTCTCCCAGTGAATCCAAATCGAATCTTTCTGAGAGTGGATGAGCTGGAGGCCCTACGCCTTTCGGACCTGTTGGGGTTGAGCCAGGAATTAGCTGCGAGCAGAATGAATGTGTCGAGGGCAACCTTCGGAAGAATTATCGCGCGGGCACGAACAAAAGTCGCAAATTCGCTTATATACGGAAAGGGCATATCAATTGGAGGCGGGGATGTAATCTACCGTCGTGCGCCGGGTGGACAGGGCGCCGCACGAGGCCACCACGGCCGCGGGAAAGGCCCTCAGTAGCCTCAAGCGCATGGCCTAAATATTTCATCTTCGTCCCTAAAGTATATATGCAGGAGGAAAAAAATGCCGGCAGGAGATGGAACCGGGCCCATGGGAATGGGACCATTCACGGGAAGAGCAGCAGGATTTTGCGCAGGCTACCCCACGCCGGGGTACATGAATCCCTATGGCGGAAGGCCCGCATTCATTGGTGCGACGTGGTATCCCCAGGGGATGAATTATCCCGGAGGGTTTGTTAATCCGGGGGGATGGTATACCGCGCCCTATTCTGGAGGAGGATTTCGGTATCCGGGCAGAGGAGCCTATTTCCCCTATGGGGGTGGCTTTTGGCGAGGCAGGCGCTCCGCCTATTTCGGCAGAGGCATCAGGAGAGGTGGCCGCGGCCGCTGGTACTAGAGAAAAAAGATTTTTTGTAATAGAACACAAAGCCTACCAGCCCTATGAGACAAGACCTGGCAAGCAGTTGCAGTATCACTGGATGGAATATACAGTGGGAAATAACCAGCGAGCAAGAAGACAACTCCCTGGCGTACAACAAATGGAAGAAGATGAGCCTGCAGCACCTGACGGAACAATTATTTACAAGACGAAGTATAACGAATACTTTAAGGAAAACATAAAACTCTTCAAGGTGACCGAACGGAGTGAAGGAATGCCTGTGGTACAGGCGATTTTATCGCAGAGCTCACCCAGCAGGATATTGTTGCCAAAGCATAAACACCTTATCCGCTATTATGGGCTGTATTCCAGCAGATCGAAAGGGAAGGCGAATAAAGATGGAAGTCTTGCAAGATTTACTTACAGACCCAAAACCTCTGGAGACGTACAGCCTGTTGGGTCTCCTGACGAATATCTAGAAACAGTATCAAGCAGAGCCTCAAGGCAAAGTGGTAGGATCCAACCCAAGAGTTGTTTCGTCTAGGAATAGCACCGGCGGCCGATTCAGCATGGATTATGCGATCTCGAGCCTTCGAATCATCCCACCCGAATATCCGCGCACCAGCTTGTCCGCAGAGTCGGAAAGGCCCATGAACCAAGGGCGGCCTGAACAATAGAGTTGCGCTTTGTTCGCGGAATGCCGTAGAGCTTGGCAAATATGAGGAGGGTTTCATACCCGCTCAACGTGGCGTCCGTCGATATCAACTGTGGCACGTAGCCGATCATACGGCGCACATCGGCTGGATGGGGCACTATGTCGTAACCTGCGCATTTCTCGAGGTAGGCGATAACAGAGTAGTGAGCATCTTGAGTGTCGTGGTCTTGCCAGCTCCGTTTGGACCAAAAAGGCCGAACACTTCTCTGGGCTCTATTTAAATGTTCAGGTTATCCGCGGCAACCTGTTTTCCGAAGCGGTGAGTCAGTGCGGGAGTTTCAAGTATGGGAATGGCTCGGGTCTCCCGTGTTGTTTTTGACTCCATAGAGGCGTGCATACGTCCTTCCATCCATAATAATCAACTCAACTACTCGTAATGTAAAGCATCGATGGGATTGAGAAGAGAAGCCTTATACGCCGGATAGAATCCGAAAAATATCCCGATGATCCCTGAAAAAACGAATGCAACGACAATTGAAACAGGGGAAACGATGGTAGACCAGCCCACAAGAATAGAGATAAGCTTTGAACCGGTAACTCCGAAAATGATGCCGGCTATGCCGCCGAGCAAAGAAAGGACGACCGCTTCAATGATGAACTGCAATCGGATATCCCAGACCTTTGCTCCCACTGCCATCCGTATGCCGATCTCCCTCGTCCTCTCTGTGACCGAAACAAGCATGATGTTCATGATTCCTATCCCTCCGACGATGAGTGAAACCGAAGCCACTGCGCCTAGCAGAAGAGACATCACCCTGGAGGACTGTTCCGCCGCCTGCATGAACTGTGTCAGGTTTCTCACTATGAAATCGTTCTCCTCTCTCGAGTTGATATGGTGCCTTCGTTTCAACACCTCGGTAATCTGTTCCAGTGCGGTGTTCACATCTGTGGTGCTTTTTGCCTTTACAAAGATCATCCGCACCATTCCCGGAAAAGGAGTTCCAAAAAGCTTTCCCTGCGCAGTGGTGATCGGGATGTAAACGACGTCGTCCTGGTCATGCCCGCCGGCATCCTGGCCCTTCGGTGAAAGCACACCGACAACCGTGAAAGGAACATCTTTTATCCTTATAATTTGTCCGACAGGGTCGTTTCCCCCGAAGAGATTATCAACGACGGTCTGCCCCAGAAGGCAGGTCTTGGTTGCCCGTTTTACGTCCTGGTCCGTGAAGGGGTTCCCCTCAGACAAGGTCCAATTCCTCACGTTCAGCATGCCCGGCGTCGTGCCTGTAATCCCGGTGGACCAGTTTTGCTGGCGGTATACTACCTGGGCAGCACCGCTGAGAATAGGCGCGACATCCGAAACCGATGGGCATTCGTTGAGAATTGCCTCTGCATCTTTCATGGTCAATGTAGACTGAGTTCCCGCGCCCATCCTCCTTCCACCTGATGTCAAGGAACCGGGAGCAACGATGAGGAGGTTGCTGCCCATGCTCGCGATTTGTGCGCTAATCTGCGCCCTCGCGCCAGTCCCTACCGCGAGCATCGTGATGACTGCTCCTACACCGATGATGATGCCGAGCAGAGTGAGGCCTGATCTCATTTTATTTACCCATAGGGCTCTGATCGATATTTTGAGACTCGAAGGAATTGAAATCATAGTATTCTGCTCCTCTCTCCTTCAGGCGATTTCAACCGGTTGATGCATCGCTTGTGATGCGGCCATCGAGAAAATGAATGTTCCTCCCGCTGTATTCGGCTATATCGGTTTCATGGGTGACCAGGACAATGGTGATACGGGCTTCCTGATTCAGCTTGACGAAAAGCTCCATGATTTCATGGCTTGTTTTGGTATCGAGGTTGCCGGTAGGTTCGTCAGCAAGTATTATCGGTGCATCATTCACGAGCGCCCTCGCAATTGCAACCCGTTGTTGCTCTCCCCCGGACAACTGGTTCGGCTTGTGGTCGCTCCGGTCTTCTAGACCAACACTCTTCAAAGCCGCGAACGCCCTGTCCCTCCTCTTGTGCAGAGGTGTCCCGTTGTAGAGCAGGGGGAGCTCGACGTTTTCAATCGCGGACGTTCTGGAAAGAAGGTTAAAGCCTTGAAACACAAAGCCGATTTTTGTGTTTCGTATTTCAGCCATTTCATCCTTTCGGAGACCTTCTACACCGATTCTATCAATGAGATACCGCCCTCTTGTTGGGGTATCGAGACAACCGATTATATTTAGAAAAGTGGATTTCCCCGAACCTGAAGGTCCCATGATTGCAACGAACTCTCCCTTCTCTATGGTTAGAGAAACGTCGTTGAGAGCGATCACGTCCACACTTCCCACTTTGTACACCTTGGTTATTTTTTCTGCGCTGATGAATGCCATATCAGAACATCCTGAATCCTGGAGGTCTTTTTCTGGATTCTGTCTTCTGGAGAGACGAAACGATCACTTGCTGTCCTTCCTTCAGATTTCCTGAAACAAGCTCTGTGGAGCTACCATCACTGATCCCAATGGATACCGAAATTCGTTTTGGGATGCCCGCCTCCACAATCCAGACACCATACCCTTTATTGGGTGTCTTCGGTGCATTATTTTCCTGTATCACGAACCTCAGAGCGGCATTCGGTACTTTGAGAACATCTTTTTTGATCAACGTGATAATCGAAACATTTGCTGTCATGCCCGGTTTGAGCTTGAGATCGGGATTATCAACCTTGATCACCACGTCATAGGTAACAACGTTCTGTACGGTAATAGGATCGTTTCTGACCTGCCATACCTTCCCTCCGAAGCTCATATCAGGATACGCGTCTACGGTAAACTCCACATCCTGCCCAACCATCACATTCCCTATGTCTGCCTCGTCGACATTCGTATCGATTTGCATCTTCGTGAGATCCTGCGCTATAGAGAAAAGCGTCGGAGTTTGAAAACTCGCAGCAACTGTCTGCCCCACATCCACATTCTTAGAAATTACAACACCGTTGATGGGGGAAAGGATCTTCGTATACATGAGATTCGTTTCCACAAGTTTTAACGCCGCCTCTGCCTGTGCGACCTGCGCACGTGAAGCATTCAACTGCGCTTTTGCAGTCGACAGGTTAACTTCTGCAACATCCAGGTCGCTCTGTGGAACAAGATTCCTGTTGAAGAGCTCCCTGTTCCTTTTTTCGGTCCGGTCCGCATCAAGGAGAGCCGCTTGGGCCTTTTGCACGTTCGCTTCCGCAATGAGGAGATTTGCCTTCGCCTGATCGACCTGGGCCTCGAAAGGCGTGGGATCTATTTGCGCCAACAGTTGGCCTCTTTTTACCAGAGAGTTGTAATCTACAAATATTTGTTTTATTGTTCCGGATACCTGTGTTCCCACAAGGACAGTGGTTACTGCGTTTACTGTTCCTCCTGCCGTGACCACAGTCTTGATGTCTCCACTGACAACCTGCTCGGTTTTGAAACTCGGCTCGCTTCCATTCCTTTTACTAAAAAAGAGGAGGAGCGAAAGCACAGCGATAGACCCAATAGTAATACTGATAAGCGTCCTTTTAATTGTTCTTTTTTTCATCGTATACCCATTGCTTTTTCAAGATTTGCAGTGGCGATCTTGTAGTCATACAGTGCTTCGTTGTACGCAATTTTGGCGCCCGTGTAGGTGGTTTGCGCATCTGTGACCTCGATTATACTTCCCACCCCTTCAGAATATCTGCCGTTTGCAATTTCAAGGTTTTCGAGTGCCTGCTGGGCAGCAAGCTCTGCAACAGGGATCATCTCCTCAGCCTCCTTGAGACTGAAATAAGACTGCTGCACTTCCAACGTAACACTTTGACGCAGTGACTCTTCATTTGCCTTTGATATATTCAGGTCCGCCTTTGCTTCTTCGACCAGGTTTTTTGTGCTGAATCCATTGAAGATTGGGACGGAAACCGTCACTCCTGCGCTCCAGGTGTTCTCCAGGGGAAACCCTGTTCCACTCCAGGAATACGCTGCGGCACCCGTTATGGCTGGATAGTACCCTTTCCGTGACAGCTCTATGGAACTCTCCATTGCTTTCCTCTTTGTAGCCATCGATTTAATATCCGGTCTGTTCTCCAGGGCCTTTGACATTGCCTCTTCAATTGTTGTATCGTATCGCACAAAGGAAAGTATATCTTCAATGGTGTAAACCGGTGCCTCAGTTACTCCCATGGCATTGTTAAGCTTTGAAACCGCTATCTTGATTGCATTTTCCGCCTTTATATATTTGAGCCTTGCATTGCTCAAATCCACCTCGGCTTTTGTTACGTCATATTTCGATTTCATACCGACTTCAAAGAATCCCTTGGCCTGTTCGAGGTGAAGCTCATATTGCTTGACCGATTCAACTGCAATGTCCCTGTTTCTCATCGCCTGTAAAAGCCCATAGTAAGATTGCTTCACATTATAGATTACCTGCTGTACTACTGTTTCGAGGTCTGAAATGGATGCATCCAGATTAAGCCGTTTAACTCTGACCTGAGCGGTATTTTTCCCGAACGTGTATATATCCTGCTTGAGAGTGATACTTCCGGAATATGTATCGGTACTGCCACCCGCGCTAGATGCACCCGTTACTGGAGCAGGAGAGGTTTTATTGTACCCTCCGGATGCCCCTATCTGAGGGAAATATGTTGACTTAGACTCAGCAACCTTAAGCTTGTTTACATCTGTGAGGCTTTTTGCAGCAAGAATATCGGGATGTGTTTGCAGTGCGATTTCGATACATCGATCGAGCGTCAGTACCGCACCCTTTTGTACGAGATCATCAGCAAAGACAATCACCGGAAACGCCAATAGAATCAGGACCGTAAGATAAATGACCTTTTTCATATATTACTATCCTTCCACAATTTCGAAAGTGAACGGTGAAATGTGACAACCATGAGCTGTGTCCATTCTCTTACATTATAGATAGTTAGTATAACCACGTTCCATTACACTTTCCTTTCCTGTACATTACAATTTTGAAAGGTTCGGTCAATACGGCCACTTCAAGTCGCGTATCTCCGGCATGTCGTCAATTGATAAAGGGTCTTTCATCGATATCCATTGATGGGAGTAGGTTCACTATAAGGAGCTGTTTAATTGATAGTGGCAAGATTATTTTTTCAGCTTGCGTGGAGATGCCCACGAATTGACAGGAACTTCTATAATTCTAGGTTCAACAACATACGCATAAAAAGCTGCAGAAAACTCCCAATTTGCCCGTGGAATATTTATGACTGCATTTCCCACCAAAAAACGACAGCCCACCATAAATATACTACTCGTAATAGTATATTTTGTCAAGAATAAAAAAAATTTAAAGTTTCCAGGGCGTATCTAAAAATAAGGATGGGCGTACTTCGTTTTCTTGAGAGAGCGCAAAATTGACATCTGTAATATAAACTGTATCTGGTTGAGATAATCTCCATAATTCAGCCGGGGGCTCGATAAGGTTTTTTGTCGTATACGGGATGCAGGAGACTTCGAGAAGGTTGTAGGTACCTCTGATAATGGAAAAGGATACAAGGAAAAAGATACTCGATATCACAAAAGAACAGGTGCTTGAGCTCTATGAAGCAGGGCCTGAAGCAGTTGTTTCATTTATTATGCATATTCAGGACCTGCTGAATAACTTGGGCTTGAAAGTAGAGTCACAACAAAAGATCATTGAACAACAAGAGAAGCGGATACAGGAATTAGAAGCTATCATAAAGAAGGACAGCCATAACAGCAGTAAGCCTCCATCGAGTGACGGGTATAGGAATAGGTCCTTGAAGCAGAAGAGGGTGAAGAGTGGGAAGAGGCCTGGAGGTTAGAAACAGAAACAGTACAAACGGCAGCAGTGAAGACAGGGATTTTAGTTTCATATCAGTCGTATGGCGACCTGATGCGATGGAATCCACACTACCACTGTGACTGACAGGATGTTGGAAATGCCGCCGGAGCGGATGCCGGGAACTTAGGCTGAGCGCTCACGTCTCCCGGCAGACCCTTGACGCTTTGCAAAGAAATCCATATATTAAACTTATCTTAATTATTAAGGAATCTAACACATGAAAGACTCAGACGAGGTGGTCGGCGCACTCCGCGAGTGGACCGAGGTGTTCATGCGCAGATCGATGGGCGCCGTTGTATACATCGCAAGACAACATGGGCTTTCCATGTCCCACGTCGGTGCGCTTTTCCAGCTCAGTCACCGGGGAATTAGCAGCGTCTCCCACATCGGCGACAGGCTCGGCGTCACCAGCGCGGCGGCCAGCCAGATGCTCGAACGGCTCGTCCGGCAGGGTCTCATCGCTCGTAGCGAAGACCCGAACGATCGCCGCGTCAAACAGGTCGTGCTGACCGAACAGGGAGGTCGGTTCATCGACGAGGCTATGAAGGCCAGGCAGCGTTGGTTCCAATCCGTTGCAGAGGAGATGACGGCCAAGGAGCGGCGGACCGTCGTCACAGGGCTGAGGATCCTTCTCGACAGGGTCAGAAAAACGGACCCGGATAGGGACCCGTGCAACAGGCCGGAGGAAAAAGAGGAGAGTGTCAACAAATGATGCGGATTGCGAAATACCTCAAACCCTATCTGCCGCTGTTGGCCGCTGCGGTTGTGCTTTTGTTCATTCAGGCCTATGCCAACCTGTCACTGCCGGACTACATGTCGCACATAGTCAACGTGGGAATCCAGCAGGGCGGCGTTGCCGATGCGGTCCCGAAGGCACTCCGAAAGAGTCAGATGGACAGCCTTACGCTCTTCATGAGCGCCGGCGACGCCACGCGGGTGCTCGCGGACTACCAGCTGGTTCAACCCGGGGGCTCACAGAGCACGCGCTACCTGTCCGAGTATCCGGTCCTGGATAAAGAGCCTATCTGCGTGAGAGGGGAGATCAACAAAGCCGAGATAGCGGCGATAAACCCGATTATGGGAAAGGCGTGGCTCGTCGTGGCTGCCATAGAACAGGCGCGAACCAATCCGGCAATGGCAAGGTCCATGGGCCTGCCGGGGGCAGGGGCAGCAGGCACGGGTGAGTCCGATACCTTTTCGTTTCTGAAGACGCTGCCCGCCGAGCGGCGGTCCCAGCTCGCCTCGACAATCGATCAGAAGTTCGCATCCATGGGGCCCAAGATGATCAACCAGGCTGCGACGCAGCCGGTCAAAGCCGAGTACACGGCGCTCGGCGTGAACACTGCGAAACTGCAGATCAGCTATATGCTACACATCGGGGCAATCATGCTGCTCCTCACGCTCGTAGCCGCCGTCACCGCCGTATCCACCGGATTTCTCTCAGCGCGGATCGCCGCAGGACTTGCGCGCGACCTCCGCGCTGCGGTCTTCCAGTGCGTGGAAGGTTTCGGAGCCAGCGAGTTCGACAAGTTCTCGACAGCCTCGCTCATCACCCGCTCCACGAACGACATCATGCAGATACAAATGGTGGCCGTCATGCTGGTAACGATGGCCTTCTACGCCCCGATCATCGGAGTGGGAGGCATCATCAGGGCCATCGGCAAGAGCGCCTCGATGTGGTGGATCATCGCGCTGGCCGTGGCGGTCCTCATGGTCGCCGTCCTGGCGGTCTTCAGGGTTGCCGTTCCGAAGTTCAAGCTGATGCAGCGCTTGATGGACCGCCTGAACCTGATCAGCCGCGAGGCCCTTTCCGGCATGATGGTGATTCGTGCCTTCAACATGCAGCCGCACGAGGAGAATCGGTTCGACAGCGCCAACAAGGACCTGACGAGCACGATGCTGTTCGTCAACCGGGTGATGGTCGTGATGATGCCCTTCATGCTGCTGATCATGAACGGATTGTCCGTGTTGATCATCTGGGTAGGGGCCAGGCAGGTTGCCCAGTCGACGATGCAGGTCGGAGACATGATAGCGTTCATGCAGTACGCAATGCAGATCGTCTTTGCCTTCCTGATGCTTTCGATGATGTTTATCATGCTGCCGCGAGCGGCGGTCTCGGCGGGGCGCGTCGCCGACGTTCTGGAAACCGAACCGCTCATCAAGGATCCTCCCTCACCCGAAAGCTTCGCCCCCGAGCGTGACGGCACGATCGAGTTTCACAACGTCTCATTCCACTACCCCGGCGCCGAAGAAGACGTTCTCCACGACATCAGCTTCACGGCCAGTCCCGGACAGACCACCGCGATCATCGGGCCCACGGGCGCCGGGAAAAGCACGCTAGTCACGCTCATTCCCCGTTTCTACGATGTAACCGGGGGGGCAATCTACGTCGGCGGGAAAGACGTTCGCGCGGTCAGCCAGCACGATCTGCGTGACAGGATGGGCTACGTCCCGCAGAAGGCGGCACTCTTTGCCGGAACGATCGCCAGCAACCTGCGCTATGCAGATGAGCAGGCGAGTGACAAGGCAGTAGAGGATGCCGCAAGCATCTCGCAGGCCTCGGAGTTCATCGCGACCTTGCCCGAAGGGATGAAAGCGGCAATCTCACAGGGCGGCGTGAACGTCTCCGGGGGGCAGAAGCAGCGCCTGTCCATCGCACGGGCGCTCGTCAAGAAGCCGCCGGTCTACATCTTCGACGACAGCTTCTCGGCGCTGGACTTCAAGACCGACGCGAACCTCAGGCGTGCTTTGAAAGAACAGACCGCCTCGAGCACGGTTCTCATCGTCACCCAACGCGTTTCCACAATCAAGAACGCCGAACAGATAATCGTCCTCGACGAAGGACGTGTAGTCGGGCGCGGAACACACCGGAAGCTGATGGACGCTTGCGTTACCTATCGCGAAATAGCCACCTCTCAGCTCACCACGGAGGAACTCGCATGAACGATCACGGAGGAAACACTTCCACCCGCCCGGAGGGGGAGAGGACGCACGGTGCAGGGCCCGCAGGCGGCCGGCAAGGGATGCCCGGTCCCGGTTTACGCGGCCCGGGAATGCGTAGGTCGATGGGCGGTCCCATGGGAATGGGAGGCGGCGAGAAGGCCCGCGATTTCAAGGGAACGATGGCAAAGCTTCTCCACTATCTTGGCGCCTACAAGCTCGCCGTTGGCATCATCATGGTTCTCGCCGCTGCATCGACTGTCTTCATGATCGTCGGACCTAAGATCCTCGGGACGGCGACAACGAAACTCTTCGAAGGAGTCATGGCGAAAATCGCCGGAACGGGCACGATCGACTTTGTCTCCATCGGCCGCATCCTCCTGCTCGTGCTCGGGCTCTACCTGGTCTCGGCGCTGCTCAGCTTCGTTCAGGGCTGGATCATGGCAGGTGTGTCGGTGAAGATCACCTACCAGCTGCGCAAAGATATCGCTGAGAAAATCAACCGCATGCCGCTCAAGTACTTCGACGGCACCAACCACGGCGAGGTCCTTTCGATCATCGCCAACGACGTCGACACCGTAAACCGCACCCTGAGCCAGAGTCTCACGCAGGTCGTGACTTCGTTCGTCACCGTGTTGGGCGTTCTCATCATGATGTTCTCCATCAGCTGGAAGATGACGCTGGTCGCACTCACGATCATCCCGATTTCGATGGTTCTCGTTACCCTGATTATCAGGCAGTCGCAGAAGTACTTCAGGCAGCAGCAGGACTACATTGGCCACGTGAACGGTCATGTCGAGGAGATGTACGGCGGGCATATCGTCATGAAGGCCTTCAACGGCGAGGCGAGGAGCATCGCGAAGTTCGGCAAGCTCAACGACACCTTGTATCAGGCCGGCTGGAAATCTCAGTTCCTGTCGGGGATCATGATGCCCATGATGATGGTTGTCGGAAACCTCGGCTACGTCGCCGTGACCATCCTCGGCGGCTGGCTCGCGGTCCAGAAAGCGATCAGTGTCGGCGACATCCAGGCATTCATCCAGTACGTCCGAAACTTCACCCGGCCGCTTACGCAGCTTGCCAACATTTCCAACGTCCTGCAGCAGACCACCGCCGCCGCGGAACGGGTCTTCGAGTTCCTCGATCAGGACGAGGAGGTCCCGGAAGCGAAAGATTCCACGAGGCCGGCGAACGCAGCGGGCCGCGTCGAGTTCAGGAACGTCACCTTCGGCTACTCGCCGGATGCGATGGTCATAAACGATTTCTCCGCCGTCGCCGACGCGGGCCACAAGATCGCGATCGTAGGCCCCACCGGAGCCGGGAAGACCACGATAGTGAAGCTGCTCATGCGGTACTACGACGTGGGCAGCGGAGCGATCCTGATCGACGGTCACGACATCAGGGATTTCTCCCGACTGGATCTGCGCAGGATGTTCGGGATGGTTCTACAGGATACCTGGCTCTTCAACGGAACGATAATGGAGAATATCCGCTACGGGCGTGCCGAGGCGACTGATGCGGAGGTGATCGAGGCGGCAAAGACCGCACGCGCCGACCACTTCATCCGCACGCTGCCGAATGGCTACGAGATGGTCGTCAACGAAGAGGCCAACAATATCTCCCAGGGCCAGCAGCAGCTGTTGACGATCGCCCGGGCAATTCTGGCCGACCCAAAGATGCTCATCCTCGACGAGGCCACGAGCTCGGTGGACACCCTCACCGAGATCCTGATCCAGAAGGCTATGGATAACCTCATGAAGGACCGCACCAGCTTCGTTATCGCGCACCGTCTCTCGACGATCCGGGACGCGGACCTGATCCTGGTAATGCGTGACGGGGGCATCGTGGAGCAAGGAACCCACAAGGAGCTCCTCGCCGCCGGTGGATTCTACACGGAGATCTACAATAGTCAGTTCGACTACGCTGAGGTGGTCTGAGACTCGATTCCCGAAGATCGGCTCAGGCTCCGTCAGTGACGCTCTGTCACCAACTCCTGATGAGTTGTCAACTCAAAAACCAAAGTGCTTCCAAGCAAGATAGAAGTTTCCTTGCAAAGCTGCTTTCCAATAATCCATTATAAAACAGGATTCTTGATACTGCTGCTTTTTTGTTTAGCTGTCATAAGTTCAATGATAAATTCTGTCTGTTTTCGAAAATGAATGAACATTGCCATCAGGTTACATTCTTCTACAAGGGCAGATGGGTTGGTTGATAGAACGATAAAACCATATTTCTCCAAAAATAATAACAAGTAGGCGGCTTCAATCCAAGCTTATTAATCAGTCTGAAAAATGCAATTATATTTTTCAAGTTTCCGGTAAACGAAGGTTTGCTTTTTCTTTTCACATTCAGTACTAGGGCAAAGGATTATTAAGGAAAATCTTTTGCCTGTATATGTCCCAAGAGAGCAAAATGTTATACAAAAGATACTCAAAGACCACTTTTATATTCTCTATTATAAACGATTACTACACAGAAACAGTACAAACGGCAGCAGTGCAAAATCGGATGCCTGTTCAATAACGGGCGAACATCTTCCACAACCTTCACCCAATCCATTTTTTCAAGTCGACGTAACAGGAGTGAAGCCCGATTATTTCTTGTTCCAACAGGTCCTTTCCACTGCATCTGGTGAAGCGCATTGTTGAGAAAAAGAAGATTTGGTGCCGGCCAGGTAGGCTGAGATACATACCGGTTCTTCTTCCGGTACGTATTTAAAATACTCGAGGATCTCATGTGGCCGGGATTTATCGTTTTTACCCGTGAGCACATTGAGTCTTCTAAGTAACTTCTCGCGAAGTTACTTTATGATATTCGGTCCGAGGGGACGTACGCCACTTTCAAACGGTTACTTGACAGTCGCGGTATCATCTTCGGGAACCTCCAGAATATCCTGACCTCAGCCTACACCGACCGCTTAAAATCTTTGAAAATGCGGTCAACCATCTTTTTAATTGCAAGGTTAGGGTTCTCTTTGAAATCCGGCTCGTATTGAGCGATCTCATCCTCCAGTTTCAGTATTTTCTTTCTTAGCTGTACATATATGTTCCTGTTATCAATGGCAATGGCTATATTATTTGCAAATATCTCGAGGATGTGGATCTCTTCGTCAGATACATTCGTCAAGTTTCCGTGATCATCCGCCAGCAGCAGTCCATACAGATTGTTGTTCTTTGATTTGATCTGAATCAAAAGCGTTTTACAATTCAGCCCATGCGCGACACCGTAATATATCTCCCTGAATCTTTCGAGCACATTTTCAGGTTTGTTTATATAAAAAGCCTTCCCCCTGGAATATTCATCACGGAAGAGAGGCATAATTGAGGCAAGGGGAAACTGAAGCCCACGGATCTGATTCAGCTTTACCTTATCAGTGCATGCAGCCGCCCGTATGTCTATCGATCGGCTTCCTTTATTAACAAGACCCAATGCAACCACATTGAATGATGAGGAAAAATTTACCGCCCATACAATCTCGTTGAAGAGCTCGTCGAGATCCAACTGGAGCCTGAAAATATTACTCGAGACGAGGAGCTGCTTCAAATGCCTCTCGTTCTTCCTCAGATTTGAGAACATGGCATGGTACTCAACAGCAGACGAAGCGCACCGGCTGAATATTTCCATATTGTAGAATAGATCCCTCGACAATCTGCAATCATCAGCAGGATGTAAAAAGCTGATATATCCCCCCGTTTCTCCATTGCTATCGAGCAGGCGGCAGAGAAGAACATCCCGTTCATGCCACTCGCCGGACGGTCTTCTCTTTTGTGTCCTTCTCTCTATATCCTGCGGATTGAAATAGATAGCAGCGTCCTGTGGCGCCTGTTCGTAATAAATCATCTTCACACGGTAACGGTCGGCAAAAAATCTCTTAACAACCTCATCGGTCACTGCAGCGACATTGCTGTTTGGAGAAAAATGTGCGCTGCCGGTCGCCACGCGAGGGGTAAAAGTTTTCTTTTCGCTATCCATCAATGAAACAACTGCACTGTTAAATCGAAAGATCTGACAGCCGGTTTCTGCGATTCGCTGAAGTAGCACCTTTCGTGGCGTATTGCTGCAGGAAAGAACTAACTGTGAGATCTCCTGAATCATGTGCAGCTGATTGATTGCTCCACCGTTATCTTTCATATTCAGGTTGTCGCTTACGTTACTATTTTGACTTTTTAGAATTTTTTTTCTGTTTTGCACCTGAGACATACTATTTTTTCTTAGATGCTGCGCAGGAGCGAGTTAAGTTTATTTGGCTACTGGTCTGCTACGTTATAGCATTACCTACCAGAACAGTAGCATTTTAAAAAGAGTTTCGCAAGCAGTTTGAGGACATGCATTCCAGCATCCTGTCATATTCTCATTAAACAATTCGCGATTCAGAAATATTTCTCTTTTTAACCAAGTAAGGAAGCACTGCAGCTTGACAAACAAAAAAAAACTGGTATTTTTTGTACAGCAGATTATGCCACATATAAGAGGAGTATTTAATGTACACGATTACAGTAAAACTGCAGGCCGTGAAGGGCAGAGAGGATGAACTGGGAAAACTAATGCGTGATACAGCACAGAAGGTCATGGAGCTTGAAAAAGAAACTATCATCTACATGGCATTTCGGAATATGAAAAATCCCTCTGAATTTTTCTTTTTTGAACAATACCCGAGCAAGGAAAACTGGGAGCAGGTTCATATGAATATGCCTCATATCAAGGAGGCGGTGGCAAAACTTCCCGAGCTCACCGTAGGTGAGCTTGATATCACCGAGTACGAGGACATTTAGTGCTACAGCGATACTTACTGATTGTATGATATAAAGTGCAGCGTAATGACGTAGTCGTTTACATACCAAAAATGTGTCGTTTTACGACACCTGAGGTTCTTAAAAAATAAACTCGCCGGTTTCCGTCATGCTCCGTGCTTCTTTTCCCTCCTGCACGGTGACGATTAAATGCCAGGAGCGCTCCTCGCCCGGCCCGAGTTTACTTCCCATTCCCCACATTTTCGAAAAATCAACCCTGTCCATGCCCCCTGTTGCGGGCTCCGGCGCAATATTGTACTGCCCCTCCCAGCCTCCCTCGTTCACCCAGATGCCGAGATAGGGAACCTTGTCACGGGGAAAGGCCATGCCTATATTCAATAATCTTTCCTTTTCAAACAGCACACACCAGCCTTCAGGTACCCTGCCGTAGAAGAAGTACTTCTGATACCCCCAATCGTTCTTCTCTGGCACCCTGCTCAGATTAAAACTGCTCCCGTCATTTAGCACAGCTTGTGGAAAGTCATAAAGCTTCCCGTATGCACCGAGCCTCTTGCCTGCAACAGAGTTGACGATCGTGCCCATACCTTCCGGCACGATGAGCTTCATTCCGAGGGAGGTGTTGAAAAGCGGGTGTGCGGCCCAGAGGCAGTCGAAATCGAAGGCCGAGAGGTTTTTCGCCCGGTACTTCATATGCACCTGCCGTCCCTGCAGAAACACCTCCTTTTCAAGGAGGTAGGGGAAATGGAGGCCGTTCACACGAAGGATGACGCTGTTTTTCCGTACGCTGTGCTCCCAGGGGATGCTCCATACCTCGCCGTGATCGGGCATCTCGCTTCCGTCCCACGGCCCGCCCTCGTAGAAGCAGCGCGATATCGTCGGAAACATTTCATCGAAACCCGATATTTCTCCATCTTCGTAGGGGTTGGCATACCCTGTCTTTCGGTACCGCTCCCAGGGGCTCTGCCACAAAAGCTCATAATCAAGCTGCTTGTATACTATGGACGCAGTCTTCGACCCCCACTGCGGCAGCAGGGTGAGGGCCAACTCATCGTTTTCGATCTGCACCGCGTCAACATCCTTATACCGTGTGTTCTCAATCCTGTACATCTTTTCTTCCCCTTAATTGCAGCAGCTTCAGGCGCTTATCGGATAGGAGCTATTCTCTTTGAAGGTGTCGAACAGGGCGCGGAGGTTTTCAATCGGAACATTGGCCTGAATATTGTGCACATTGTTGAATACATAACCGCCGCCCTTCCCGAAAATCTCAATATTCCGCGCCGTTTCCTCGCGGACCTCGTCGGGCGTGCCGAATGAGAGTGTGCCCTGTGAGTTTATCCCGCCCCCCCAGAACACAAACTTGTCACCGTAGTTGTCTTTCAAAAAAGATGGGTCCATACCGGCCGCAGAGATCTGCACCGGGTTGAGGATGTCGACCCCGGCCTCGTAAAAATCATCGAGAAAATCCACGATAGAGCCGCAGGTGTGATAAAACGTCTTCCAGTTCGTGTTCTCGTGCACCCAGTCGTTCATCTTCCTGTGGAGGGGTTTGAACATCTCCCGGTAGGAGGCGGGCGAGATGAACGGCCCGTTCTGCGAGCCGAAATCAGTTCCGCTCATTACGATTATATCTATCCGGTCCCCTACCGCCTCCCGGTACATCTCAAGATTTTTCATCTGCAGCTCATACTGGTAGCCGAAGATATCCATGATGTACTGCTTTCTTGTTATGGCTGAAATGTACCACTCCTGAGGATCCCGTATACCTCTGGGATGGAGTATAGCCGGGCCGGGGACGATCGCAATATCACCGAACCCTGCGCCCCAGAAGTTTCCCAAAAGCGCGTACTCTGTGTTCTCGAAATACTGTTTGGATGTTTCCTCCAGGTACCGGAGATCCTCGTCCGTGTACAGCGCATATGTCTGTTCGACCCACTCCCGGGGATCGAGTTTGGCCTCGTCAATCGGTTCCTGCCTGACGATGGTGTCGAAGTAGAACCCGTCTTTCGGCATCTTGCCCGAGGGCGGCGCGCTCCTGTCCCCCTTCGGGTACTGCACGATATCCCCGTTTTCAAGAACGTCATACTCGAAGTGGCCGGAGATTTGCACCTCTGTCCCGTCGAACATGGTAAATGGCTTCCAGTTTTCGTTTCTGTAGCCGAATATGGTAGTGGGAAGCTGTATGCCGTATGTGTCGACGCCAAGAATCTTCTTTACCTTTTCCTCGACCTCTGCAAGCATCTGAAAAGGATCGTATACCCTGACGCTGCCCCTTTCTAGACCCAGAGCTTTCTTAAACCGCGCATATATGCTCGCCTGGATTCCTGTAACGAGAGTGCTTCCCAGGTCGATGGGCACCCTGTCCCCCTCCTCATGGTTTATCGCCCGTCGAACTCTTTCCCGTGATGTCATTTCTTTCTCCTCCTTGTTCCCGTATCTGGGCGTTTTTTTTTTTAAACATTTGCCGCAGGTCTTCCTTGCCTTCAAAATTCGAAGACAGCACGCCGAGCAGTTCGGACATGGAAAGTGTTTTATCTTCAAAAATGTGCTTCTTTATTACGGAGAGGCTGTCCGTTATCGTGCCGATTCCCACGCACTGGATGTAATTGGTGTTGTACCGGGGACCAGCATTATTATAGTCCACTCCCTTTTTGATACAGTCATCGATAAGCACGGAAAGAAAAACTGCAGGCATATTCGCCGCATACATACACTCTATGAACTGAGCGGATGCCTTTCTGCAAGCTCCACGAGCTTCTTTCCATACTTCTTCCATACCGCTGGAAACATTTCGAATTTGATAGGTATCCACTCCGGATATCTACACTCTACTGCTCGAATAAAGTTATCTCTCTGAGTTATGGTTTTATCTTTCATTACACATGACCCTACAGATATTCAACCGCCGTTTTTCTGAACTCCTCAATCCTGCGGTCGATTTCATCTTCATCGCTCTGTATGGTGATGCCAAAGCCCGAGCCCAGGCCAGCGTCAGAAACACCTATGCTTATATTTATCGCCCGGCTCAAAAGCGAGTCGGTTTTCGGAAGCATTCCCTTCGAATACTCGGCATGGCCACCTTTTTCCGTATAGTAGGGACAGGTGTAGGGGCACCCTGTGCTGTCGACCGTTTTTTTTCCGAGTACGTGTTCCATATTGGTATACACGTGCCACCCCGAATCCGCAACAACACCGCATCCCAGCCTGTCACCAACCTTTCGCGCCGTTTCCCGGTCCGGGAAGAATACCGTGAGCAGAGTTGAAAGCTCTCCATCGGGGTCGGGAAGCTCGCGAAATGAAAGTCCCTGTATATCCTGTATTCCCTCCTTGAACCGCTTCTTCAGATCCCTCAATCGGGCTTTCATTTTTTCAGCCTTGCCGAGCTGGGCAAGCAGCACCGCTGCCGCGAGCTCAGTCATTCTGAAATCAAGCCCCATCACCGTCCGCGAACCACGCTCCACCCCCTGTCGGAGCGGCAAATGCCCCTGGTCGTGAATCGCAAATGCTCGTCTGTATCGCTTTTCGTCGTATGTGGCGATCATACCCCCGTCGCCTGCTGTTATCGTCTTGAAGATATTGAAGCTGTATGTGCCTATGTCACCGTAATTCCCTACATATTTCCCCCTGTATGTGGCACCAAAAGCCTGAGCGCAGTCCTCAATGAGAAAGAGGTTGTGCCTGTCGGCAATCTTTTTAATCTCGTCGATACGGCCCGGGTTGCCGAGCATATGAACGAGCATAACCGCTTTTGTCCGTGGAGTAATTCTTTTTTCAACATCTGCTGGATCAAGCGTAAGCGTTTCGTCTATCTCGGCTAAAACCGGAACAGCTCTGGCAAAAACAATCGACGTAATGGATGCGATAAAGGTGTAGCCTGGAACGATTACCTCATCACCAGGACCGATACCGAGAGCGCCGAGCGCAACCCACAATGCTGACGTTCCCGAATTGACCGCAACTGTGTACGGTATCCCGAGATATTTCGCCATCTTTTGTTCAAACTGCCATACTTTTGCAAGAAAATTTGGATCAGATTCATCTCCATAGCGAAACATATACCCCGCTTCAACTACCTCCAGAAGCGCCTTTTTCTCCTCCTCGCCGATCACGTAAAATCCCGGTCCAGCCATTTCACACCCCCATGTTATATTTTTCTATGTATTCAGCCGGTTTCAAGAACGGGATCACCCGGTATCACAGTACTCGATATCGAGCCATGCACATAACTCTTCAAGCTCGTTCTTGATATGTCCGGGCACCACAATCCAATGCTGGCTCACACCGATCTGAACAGCCCTGCTGCACAGTTTCTGTACAGGAGTTTCTACCCGGCAGAACAGGTGCGGCGTTCCCTCCAACTTCGGAGGCCCTTCGAGGGAGCTCCCCTCGAATACCGTCCATCTTAGCCGTTCACCATTGTAGACAGAATTGACGGCGGTTACGGGTCCGGGGCTGTACTTGAAAAAGGTTGCAGCGCCGGTAAACGGATCGGTATTCTCATACTCGACATCCGAAACGATCCGCACAGGATAGTTTTCGTCCCGCATGCGGGTACTGTGGTACCCGGGGTGCCCCATGAGAAAGGCATTCTTCTCGAGATCTGCGGTAAAAAGCTCTGCATAAAGTGGCGCCTGACCGGTATAATGCTGAAGGACATACATGCAAACTCCTGCGGCGATATCTGCCTCCATGGTAACCACCATTCCCGCATCAGAGAGCCGCGGGTTGCTGAGGCACGGCCTGAGTCCGAAGCAGACATGCATCTCTTCGATGATATCGTTCATGGCAAATATGCCGATACCTTCATCAAATATGATTTTCTCCATTGCAAGGGCATACCGTATACCTTCTGTCAGGTTTTTTTCATCGACCTCGATAACCTGATCCTCCTTTTTCAATAGCTCTGTAAAAGCGCCGATCTCCTCCGCAGATACCTTACGGGCCTCATCCCTGAACCGCTGCAGCTCCAGATACTTCAGCTCCACCCCGTAGCGCTTTCTGAGTGAAAACTCATCAACATAGGTTGTGGACATCTGATCGCATCGAAACGGCAGCACCCCGCATGTAACATTCTTCAGCGCACGCCTCACGGCAAACGCACTGACATGTCTTTTCAGCGTATCGTACAGGGAGTCGTCGCGGTAATACCCGGATACAGAGAGGTAGCGGTACCCCTGTCTTTTCAGAAAACCGCTCAGCTGAAGAATACCGACAAGCCCCGAGCCCTTTATCATCTCCTGATACCCGACAAAATCAGGCAATGTGTCGTAGGGAAGAAAGAAACATAAAAGAGAAGGAAGCCCGCCAAGCAGTTTCATTGCCGCCAGAAGTATTTGATCTTCGCACCACATGAGAGGCGCGATGAGCAGGCCGTCTACATCCTCACAGCGCATCCGCTCCGCAGACCTGGCCGCCATCTCCTCCGAGTAGAGCACACCGTCGGACACGACTTCCGAAAACGCCGACAGGCGTTCTGTAATTTCTTCCGCTATGGCATCGACCTCCTTTGTCACATCCGCAGAAGACGTCTGAAGACCGACATCTCTGAACCAGCCCGAGGTCATGAAGAGCACGCCAATTTTCGGTTGATTTTTCATGGTACAATCTCCTTTTTTCAAAAAAACATAACCTGAAAGAAGCAATTATCGTTTCCTGATTTCACCGGCCCGGCAGATCCCCTGTCTCCATCGTAACAGAATTATCCGGTTTTTCAACCAAAGGGGCAACAAAAAAGGATTCAGCCTGAGTACTGGTTTGTTTTCAGCTGTATTCTAATTTTCTCAGGGTCCATGATCCAGTGCCAGCGGGGTATGACCTGCTCCCTCAGGATTTTTTCATTGTATCGACAAATACGGCGATGAGGAGCACGAGGCCCGTTGCAATCCACTGGTAGTATGACGGCATATTAATCATGATAAGCCCTGATTGCAAAACCCCGATAATGGCAACACCGATAAGGGAGCCGAATATCACCCCTTCACCACCTGCGATCGATATACCGCCGAGCACGCATGCGGCAATCGAATTGAGCGGATACTGGCTGCCCGCCGTTGTCTGCGCCGCACCGAGCCGGGAAGCAAGTATGATGCCGCCGAATGCGGCGAGTGCCCCGCTCAGGGTATACACGAGCACACGCATACGGTCCACATTGATACCCGAGAGCTTTGCCGCCTCGGCATTACCGCCAATGCTGTAGATGTACCTGCCGAACACGGTATACTTCAGTACTATGAAGAAGACAACGTAGAGCGCGATCAGTATGACAATCGGTAGTGGCGTGCCGAACACCCTTGTTGTCCCGAGAAAGCGAAAGCCTCTGGTGCTGACCGCAATGGCGAATCCTTTACTCACAAGAAAGGTCGCTCCTTGAAATATCGACATCATACTGAGTGTCGTTATCAGAGGGTTTATGCGTGCCTTGGTGATGAGGAGCCCGTTAGTCAGCCCGATTCCCGAACCGATGGCTAGACCCACGAAAAACATCAACCAGTACTGTTCATACCGTTTCGTCAAGAATGCGACCGTCATTCCGGCAAATCCTGCTATGGAGCCGACCGACAGGTCGAACCCCGCGGTAAGAAGAACGAGCGACTGTCCGATACATACAATACCGATGACGGAAATTGTCATTCCTATTGCATAGAGGTTTCTCACCTTCAGAAAATAGGGTGATAAAAACGAGAACACGGCAACAATGATTATAAGCACGATCAGCATTCTCGTCTGATTGAAATAGTGTCTGAACCGTTCTGCTGTAATTGTTTGTTCCGGCATTTCTCTTTATCCTTCTTCGATGTCACACAACTTAATTCAAATGTGTAACTTTCAAATAATATCAGCCCTTCCGACGTTTACAGCATATCAGCAGTCATCAACCGAGCGCATACTGCACTACATCCGCTTCCGAAAGACCACTATTTTCCGGAAATTCATGGGCGATTTTTCCGTCACGGAACACAAGTATCCTGTCGCATACGTTGAGAACCTCAGGCAGCTCAGAGGAAATCATTACAATACCCTTCCCCTCATCCGACAGTTCCCGAAGAAGCTGATATATCTCAAACTTGGCGCCCACATCGATTCCGTGAGTCGGTTCATCGAAAAAGATGATGTCGGATCGGGTTGCAAGCCACTTCGCAATTGAAACCTTCTGCTGGTTGCCGCCGCTCAGGGTATTGACCTTTACGTTCTCCGACCTCGCCTTGATGTTGAGGTGATCCATATACTGCCTGACGATTTCCTGTTCTTTGTGCGCATTTATGGCGCCGAACCGCGCAAGGGTTCGAACGAAAGGGAGTGTTATATTATTGCGTATCGATGCACGGAGTATTACTCCCTGGGTGATTCTGTTTTCAGGCACGACTCCGATTCCAAGCTTTACCGCATCGATCGGCGATTTGATGGTAACCCTCTTCCCTGAGATGAATATCTCTCCAGATTCAAGCGGATCAACACCAAAAATAGACATTATCGTTTCGGTCCGGCCGGAGCCCACCATACCAAAGAGTCCGAGTATCTCACCCGCGTGAACCTTGAAATTCACATCCTGCACCTCATTTCCCCGCCTGAGCCCTTTGGCTTCAAAAACGACTTCGCGTGTTTTTCCCCTTTTTCTCTTATCTTCACCGTAGAGATTGAGCTCCCTTCCTACCATCATCGATACAACTTTTTCCTTTGTGACATCCGTCACGCTGTGTGTACCCACATACTGCCCGTCCTTGAATACCGTCACTCTGTCCGCTATCTGAAATATTTCATCGAGCCTGTGGCTTACATAAATAATTGAGATTCCATCTTTCTTGAGTTTCGCGATTAACCTGAATAATTCTCTCGTCTCTTCATCGGAAAGTGCGGCAGTGGGTTCGTCAAACGCGATGACCCGTGCATGAAAGACGAGTGCCTTTAATATTTCAATGAGCTGACGGTATCCTGTACCCAGCCGCTCAACGCGAAGCCCGATCAGGTTCTCGATGCCGAATGTTTTCGCAATATCATAGGCCCTTTTATACAGCTGTTTCCATTTTACGAAACCATAGCCGGTTTTCGGATACAGCCCCATGAAGATATTCTCCGCAACAGTCAATCTGGGCGCAAGCTGAATCTCCTGCGGGACCATACCGATACCGCCCAGCCGCGCATCGATGTTGTTTTTGAAATTCACCTCCTGTCCTTCATAAAACAGATGGCCGCTGTCCTTCTGATAAATACCGGAGATTATTTTAATAAGTGTCGATTTCCCCGCCCCGTTCTCGCCGACCAGCGCATGAACCTCACCCCCTTGCAGATCAAACTGAACGTTATCAAGCGCCTGCACACCGCCGAACCGTTTGCTTATTTCCGACGCCTGGAGTATTGTCCTGCTTTTCATCTTTCAATCCTTAAAAACCGTAAGGTACAGGAGGCGGTCATACCCCCTTCTATACCGCCGTCAAACAACATGTTCTCCACGATCTGTAGACGGGGATCATATATGCTCAACTGGATTCGTTATATAAATCCAGGTGCTTTTGTCGTCGTCATTATCCGGACGCAAAGCGTCCGGATAATGTTTAAAATACTTTGCCTCAGAAGGAAAACTCGAAATCCTTGTAGTTGTCCTTTGTTACGATGACGCCGGGAACGAGTGTCTTTGCAGGCATTTCCTTTCCTTCTGTGATATAATCATACAGAATCTGCACCGCAGCTTCGCCTTCTGCAAAGGGCTGGAGCTTTGTCACTATATAGCTGTTATGCGGTTTTTGGAATTCCTCATACGACATTTTATACCCTCCGAGCCCGCATGCAAGAACGTTTTCAAGAGGAAATCCGCTTTCCTCGAAAATCCTCAGCGGAGCAATTGCACCGTCGTCATTGATACCGGTAACGATCCAGTGCGTCACTTCGGGGTGGGCATTGAGGATTGCACTCGCAACTGGGAGGTTTTCCTCGAACATGCCTGTTTTGCTGTCCTGTACGATAAAGTCTTCATCCTTGAGCTGCGGCAGGTCCTCCATCAGCGCCGCCTTGTACCCGACCGTCCTGTCATGTACGACTGATAGAAAGGACATGTCTATCTGCATAACCTTCACCACGTTGCCGGAAGCGAAAAATCCCCGCTTCTTGGCTAGCTTGGCAAGTGCATGTCCTCCCATTTCTCCAGTTTCAACGGTGGGAAGCCCAACATGAGGTATCTGGTTTCCACCGCTGTCTTTTATGGTGTCATCAATCGTTATAACCGGTATCCCCGCCTCCCTGCACTTGTCCACAACCGCTGGCCCTAATGACTGCTGTGTCACCACAATCATGAGGGCGTCCGCTCCCTGTCCGATGACGTTGTCAACAGCCTGCATACAGGCCTCGTCATCCAGGTTTGCGTCGACACCCACATAATCGATGCCGAGCTCCTCGGCCTTTGACTTGATACCCTTGTCCTCTTCAATGAACCAGGGGTGTGTCAGCATCTTGCATACGTAGGCGAACTTGAGTCCACCCTCCTCCTCCTTCTGCCCTGCGGCAAACAGGGGAAGAACAAGCATGAGCGCAAACACACTTACTGCAATACACATATAAATTTTCTTCATTGATACCCTCCTCGATTAGTTGATTCGTATTTATGTCTCATAATTCTAAAACGGGTTTTCGTGCATCACCTCCCCTCAAGATCGTTTTTCTCTGCTATACAAAGGTCCCCTCGCCCTGTTTTCTCAGGAAAAAACTCCCAGAAATCAGGATTGAGAGCTCCTGCCCGATGGTTGATATGCTTGTGCCGAAATCTTTCGCCAGCTACATCTCTGTGGGGATGGCATTACCCGGTGCATAACTACCTTCCATGATACGTTTCAGAATGACTTCCTTGATCTGTAGATAGAGGGGTTATAACTTACTGCACTCAATTTATTTCTTCCTTAAAATGTACAGTGAGCTTGAAGGAGAAGAATAGCTGCCCTTAATAAATCATTCGAATGACTGCCATTGTAATGAATAAGCAGTTCCTGTCAAGTTCTTTTTCCAACAAATCAAATTTCCCGATAATTTTAAACCTTTGCCTGTCTAAATATTATGTAATGCATATTATTAGTATTTGGCGCCGGTTTCTAAATAATAGGTAAGTAAACTTGTCAATCTTAGAAGTTGAAAATTATCACTTACCTGATGGTTTTTACCTAAAGTATGTAATATTACGGCAATGTAGTATAATATAGTCATTTGTATTCGAAATTCTGGTACAAAATGCCAGAATTCTAATGGATAAAACCATAATAATCAATATGGATGCAGGGGACGAATTTACACCCCTCTCGGATTTTACACTCGTAAACAATATCTATGCTCCCTTCATCCCGCTACCACATCTGGAGTATCGCCTATGTTTTTTAGTGAAACCTCCGAGGTTCAAAGTTGGTTTCAATAATAATTGCGACTTTCTGAAGGGCCTTAACTGGGTCAAGGGACTGTCAGGCATCATCGTGTGTGCCGCCGGGCACCGAGAGAACATCCTTCACCCGCTCAGAAAGCGCAACGTCATACAAATCTGCACAATCAAAAAGCATCTTCCTGTTTATCCCTTTATATATAGTGTGCGGCGAGGTAACCGAAAGCGATCCGGCGAGCGATGCAAGCTCATGGGCCTCTGACGCACAAAGGCCGATTGCAATCCCAGCGATCATACCTGCAAGAAACGCATCGCCCGCTCCGGCAGTGCTGACTGTTTCAATCGGCACTGCTGATCTGTGCGTGAGCCTTTGCCCGTCCCAGGCCCAGCTTCCCCCTTTACCCGCTGTAACTGTTACGACGAGGTGGGGGTACAGACCGACAAGGGCACTGACCGCATTTTTGATCGTCCCCTCAATTGAACCGTTGATTTCCGAAATTCCTGCAATCCTGGCAGCCTCATCTATATTCAATGCGAGCAGGTCCACAAACCTCAGAATGTGCGTTTCGGCTACCTCTTCCATCTCACCGGAGGTGAATGAAGCTGCTCTAAAGAAGGAGTATTTTGTTCCATATTCAAGAACCCTGATGCGCGCATCGAGAGGCACTTCCGGAAGGGCAAGCGCGACCCCGCGGCCCCTGTATTTTTTAAAAAGGGGCTGGGCCTCGTCGATATACCCGGTTGTCATCCTGCCTGATGCCGAATCACTGGTCGTCATGTTTCCGCCGGAGCCGTCCGGGTACACAAAGCAGAACGAGAAGAGTGTGTCCGCATTTTCAATGCGCTGCACCCGGCTCACATCGATGCCCACTTCCTCCATCTCGTAAACCAGCGCCCTCCCTGTTTCATCGTCCCCGACCATACCGAGGGCAATGGTATTAAAGTCTTTTTTCATCAAGGCCCGTACATAGTGTGAAACTATGTGGAGCTTGCAGTAATCGCGCCGATTCAGTAAATGACCACCCCTGCTCTCCTCGCGGCCGAGGGTGTGGTTTCCATCGAGCGTAAAAAACATCCCCGAGCCTATGCCCCCGGTGCCTATCATAGCATTGTACCGGCTTTCAGTATAATTGAGGGATAAAGACTCGACAGTGTTCGACATGAATCTCTCCGGGTAACAAGACGAAACAAAGGGAGTGAAGTTTACACGCCAAGGTCCCATTCGGGATGCTCACTGATCGGGTGACGCGCCGTGTCGACAGTTGCGGTTATGAGCGCGTCTCTGTGCTCCTGTAAAAGGGTTATCGGGTATTCGGGGGTGAGCGGGCCGAAAAGCGCCACGCGGAGAGCAGTCTGCTTCCAGGCGCCCGTGTCACTGAAAAGACGCACTTTTTCCGCGTACAGGCACTCCTTAACCCCGAGTGTCACCGACATCGGCGGCACGAACTGGTACGCGGCCCCGAATGACCGCTGGGCCAGTGCGATGATGGTGTCGATATTGTTTTCCTGCACCCGTATCGTTGAATTTCTCACATCCTCGATCGTAACATGGCTGAAGGGATGCCTCCTCGCCTGATTGTACGCGATATGGCCGTCCTGTCCCCATCCACCGTAGGTGATATCTATCGGCATTGAATACAGGCGCTGGGCGACCTGCTCGATGTTCACGGGTGTGAGCCAGTTTCTGTTCTCTTCGGGAACGGCAAGCTCGAAATCGATCGGTCTGTAAAATACATCTTCCATAACCGCCCTGAAATTATAGGGGTGGTACTTCGGCAGGGGCCGACCCTGCCAGTCGAGACAGTCGTCCATATGAAAAACAACGAGCTTTTTCAGGCTCACCTTGTTGCTGTTCACTAGATCGGCAAAGGGTTTGTACCAGCAGCTCGGGCCGCAGGGGATGATTGCCCTCGTTTCTTTACCCTTTCTGTTGTTTTCCTCTATGAGGTTCACAAGCTCTTCTGCCATGACAGTGCCCATTGAAGCGGAGTCACGCACAAGGCGAAACGGGACCTTGCGCTCCGGATGTTTTTCAAGCTCGTTGTAGGGAATACTGCACCATTTGTACAAATCATCCGGTTTTATCATACGTGAATATCCTCCTGATTATATCAGTATACGCCCAATGCGCCGTCTTTTTCCATACGTAATGTAAAAATACCGCCATTCGAACCGAGGGCTGTGTCGTCCGAATGTGAAACAGCGGTAGATTGCCGCCGGTAATATGAGATATCTCTTTTCTTGACAAAATATCAAGATCCAGGTGGCATACAACTAGAAGGCTGAAGTTTTCAATCGACAAGAGCAATTCAAAATCAATAATGAGCAAATCGAGGGGCTTTTCGAGACTAGTTTATCTAAAATCGTCGAATCCCTATTTATAAAAATTACTATCAATTACTCCTTTACAGCGCCAGCAGTCAGACCCTTAACAATATAACGCTGGAATATCAAAACAAAGGCCACCGGAAATATAATTGTCAGTACAGCTGATGCGGTTATCTTCCCATATTCTATTGAATACTTTGTGACAAATTGTGCCAGTGCCAGTGGTAGTGTATGAAACCTCGTAACATTTACGAGAGCCATTGCTCCCATGAATTCGCCCATGGAAAAAACAAAGCATATGACTCCTGAAGAAACCAATCCCGGCAGGGAAACAGGCACAATTATTCTCATCAAAGCACCGACTTTCGATGCTCCGTCTATGCGCGCAGAATCCTCAAGATCCTTGGGAATTGTCTTGAAATAACTGTATAATATCCAGGTGACTATCGGCAAGAGCCAGGATGTCTGCATGATTACCAGGCCCTGGAGTGTATTTGTAAGACCAACCTGCTTGAAGATTAAATAGAATGGAATAAGAAGGGCAACAGGTGGGAGCATCTGTGCGAAAATAAGTGCAACAAACAATACATTGGAACCCTTGAAACGTAATCGTGCAAAAGCATAGGCGGCAAAGATCCCAAACACGATACAGACAACAGTCACAGATACCGCTACTATCAAGCTGTTCTTAAGTGCTATGGCAATATTGACTCTTCCGGCCCCAAGGATGTTAATATAATTATCAAAAGTTATATTTTTCGGAATGAAATTCGGTATCGGTGCATACAATTGGTCCTTCGGCTGGATGCTTGTCATAACGATCCAGTAAAATGGAAACAAGAAGAATGCCATCGTAATGATCAGGAAAAAGTACAGTATTATTTTTTTTCTTTTTTTTGCAGTAAAAAACTTCGATTTCATAGTACTCTACTTGTTACTCTACTTGAGTTTTCCTCATAAGAACGACATATCCTATCGTTACGAGCATTGAAAACATAAGTATCACATAGGATATGGCTGATGCGTATGACAGGTGATAGAATTTGAAGGCATTGTTCCAGTCAAATAACGTCGCATTTGTGGTAATTTTTCCAGGTCCACCTTTGGTTAGTACAAAGAACAGGTCAAATGAATTTATTGCAAATATGGTCCCAAGGATCGTGGAGATAAACAACGGAAACCTTATCAGGGGAAGTGTTATGGTGAAGAAAGCTTTTATCCCGCTTGCACCATCCATATGTGCAGCTTCATAAAGATCCTCGGGTATTGTCTGCAATCCGGCAAGTATGATTATAATAAAAAATGGGGTCCCCTGCCAGACATCTGCTAATACTACACATGGTATTGCAAATGTCTTTGACGATAAAAAAGGGATATAGTCATGTATTATTCCAAGTCTTTGTAAAAAAAAGTTAATGACACCTACTTTGGAGTGAAGCATCCATTTCCACATGATGCCCACTACCACAAATGGTGTGGCCCATGGAATTATTATCAATGCCCTGGCTATGCTTCTCCCAAAAAATTTCTCCTTTAACATAACCGCTATAAGCGTGCCCAGCACAAGTTTAACTAAAACGGTAGAAAAAACAAACTTCGCAGAGACCTGGATCGCTTGAATAAATTCTGGATCTGTAAATGTCTTTACGTATTGAAAAATTCCAACAAAATCATAATCCTTGATATTTGCAAACTCCACATCCCCAAAACTCATTCTAAAAGAATATATGAGGGGGTATGCGACAACACCAATAACAAGTATTAATGTAGGAGTTATGAGGACAGCAGCAAGTTTGGCATCGCTTCGTTCAAAATCAAAAAATCTTTGAATGCCTCTTTTCACTTCAAAAAGACTCCAAAATATAGGCAAGTAAACTTCCAAACTTAAAAGGTTCAAATCGATAAATGCCTCATGGTGCACTTGCCTAATGGTTTTTACCTATAGAACGTAATAAAGGGTAATTGTAACATTATAAGTCAGTTGAGCATAAAAAAGCCGGTTTTAAAAAACCGGAGGATGCTGGTACAAAAAACCAGCTTTCTCCGGCATGAAATGCCGGTATTTGAATAGATAAAACCATGAGTTTGTATCTATAGATTCATCTGGATTTGTAATCTTTGTTGTATGATTGTATCTATTTTATTCCGCATTACTATTGCTGGTATTTCCGTCTATAAAGAAGAATGGGGGTATTCCCTTTAGCGTCAAGGGAATACCCCTCAAGAAGATACCGCCAATAGTTCTTAAGTATATTCCTTTACCAAGGAATCCTATTGCAGTACAGCCTCTTGAGCATCAGCAAATGCTTGTAATCCTTCGACAGCTTCCTTTATAGATATTTCACCCAGAAGAGCGGGGTGTATCTGTTTTGCACATTCAAGCCTCAATTCATAAGTGGTTGTAATAGGCGGAAACTGATCCGCCAGGTTTTTCTTGACCAGGTCTATAACTGGCAGGTATGGAAGAGCGTCGATTATTTCCTGATCTTCAAATTGTGCACTATATACGGGGATACACTTATCCACTATTGATCTTGTTTTGGTGTTCTCATAAGATGCAACGTACCTGATGTATTCAGCAGCCAATTCCGGATTCTCAGCTGACTTGGGTATCATCAGATATTCATGTCCGTCGAGTGTACCGGTCATCCCTTTTTCCCTACCCGGGAATGCAAAATAACCGGTATTTTTAAACTGCTCATCGGTCAGGAAACCTGCATACATCTCCCACATGGACATCATGGCAATGTCACCCTGGTCAAATAGTGCTGAGACATCCTGCTGCAGTTGAACCAGTATGCCAGGATCAACTAGGCCCTGATCAAGCAATTTTTTATGGAGTTCAACTGCCTTCATTGTTAACGGATGATCAAAGTTGAATTTCAGCTTTCCGTCTATCCAGTTATATTCCGCCACACCTGAAGACTGCATAGTCAGGATGAAGTTCAGGAAGTAGTTCTCAGTGGTCCAATCAGCAACATAGTTGTAGTTGCCGTTGTAATCATTCAATTTCTTGAGCGTTACGAGGAATTCATCCCATGTCTCAGGAATCTTAGCACCTGCTTCCTTGAATATGGTTTTGTTATAGAACATGATCTGGTAACTTGGGAGGAATGGAACTGCCATAACCTCTCCCTTGAGAGTAGAGTACTTTACCAGTTCAGGAACCATTTCAGCAAACATATCCGGAAAAATATTTGTTAGAGGTGTGAGCTTGTTTGGGAATTCTATCCATGCATTTTTTCCATTACCCATAACATCAAGCGGTTCATCAGTTGCAAGGATCTGTGCCTGCTGTGGGAACCATACATCCCATCCGATCTCATTATAATCAACAGTTACGCCATACTCCTTTTCGAACTGTTCGGTTTTCCCTTTCAGTCCTGACATAGCAATGTCTGGTGACAGTTTTACAACTATTGTCTGCCCTTCAAACTTGCTCTTACCTGTGGGCTGTTCTTTCTTCCCTTTTCCTGCGACAAACAGAAGAGCAGACACTAAAAGCACTACGCCGATTATAACCCATTTCTTCATTTTCTTTTCTCCTTTAAATATTGGTTTTTCACTTTTGTTAAGTGAGTCTTAAAACATAGAACTTCGTGATCACCCCCTTTCAGCATACCGCTCATTATCTACATTTTCCCCAATACCCCTGCAAGAAATTCCATCTTGAATAATAAAAACTCTTTACAACTTGGCTAATAATCAAATGCCACATATTATCAATTGTGATGAAGCATATACTACATACTAGGAATTGTCAATATATAAAAAAATAGGAACAGATATTATTCCCGATTCGAAAATCAGTGGGAAATTCAGCAAGATTACTGAGTGTATGCAGCAACTCCCTCTTTCTCCCATGCATTTCCCCCAAATCTTTCTTTTATAGTATTCGATCATGCTAACCGCCGGTACAGTAAAAGAAATATAGCTTTTTCCGAGGAGAAATGAACACACATCATCCCGGAGTTATTTTTTGAGTACATCATGGGATAGAATACAGATCAGGAGACCTTTGTTACAACCTTCTCAAAGGGTGGAGCATAGTTCCGTTTCAAATATTTGAGTCGATCCAATAATTATTCTTATTTAAAAGAAGGGGGAAATAGGATATCATGTAATGCGAAAAGAGGCGGATCAAGGGGAGGTATGAAAATGAAAGAGAAATTGGCTATCAGGGGTGGAAAATCAGCTGTCCCGGATGAATTGAAGAAACCATGGCCCATCATTACAGATCGAGATATCGATGAAATAGTTAAGGTCTTGAAAAGCGGTGTCCTTGGGGGTATTGCAGCACCGCACGCCCTGGCCCTGGAGAAAGAATACGCCGAGTATTCGGGGGCAAAGTATGCATTAGCCGTAAACAGCGGCACAGCGGCCCTTCACTGTGCCGTTGCTGCTGCTGGCGTTGGCCCGGGTGATGAGGTTATAACCTCCGCTTACACCTTTCTGGCATCAGCAAGTGCCGTGCTCCACCACAACGGGATCCCGGTGTTTGTAGATATTGAACCGGATACATTCACCATTGATCCGTCGAAAATTGAGGAAAAAATTACCGAGAAGACAAAAGCCATTATGCCTGTACACATTCATGGATTGCCGGCTGATATGGATCCCATTTTGAGAATCGCTCGGCGACACAACCTGAAAATCATTGAAGACGCTGCTCAAGCCCATGGTGCAACCTACAAAGGAAACATGGCAGGCACCCTCGGAGATATAGCCGGTTTTAGTTTACAGACGACAAAGAATTTGTGTGCCGGTGAAGGAGGGCTGATTACAACCAACGATACTGAGATGAGAGACAGGGCAGCGCTGGTACGCATGTTTGGAGAATTGGTTCAAAAGGACAGGGCGAGGTCTTACAACGCCTATGTAATGGGCTGGAACTACCGGATCCCGGAGATGTCCGCTTCCCTAGCCCGGACCCAGCTCACACGTCTGGACGAATACAACAGGGTAATACGGGAAAACGCTGAGTACCTCTCATCACAGCTGCAACAGATCGAAGGTTTGATTCCTCCGTATGTTCCCGCTTACCGCACCAGCACATACTATCTCTACAGGGTGAAAGTGGATCCGGAACCGCTGGGACTGGAAATTGAACCGGGCCGTCTTAGAATGGCGGTGCAAGATGCTTTAAAGGCCGAAGGAGTGGGGGTTATGGGCTGGCAAAATGTTCCAGTTGCCGGCCAGGCTATTTTCCAATTCAAGACCGGATACGGACAGGGTTGTCCGTGGAGCTGTCCACATGCCCGCGGGGGCATAGAATACAGAATGACCGACTATCCCAGGACGCTGGATGTTTTGGATACATCTTTTCATGTCTGTCATGTTTACCCTCCCAACAACAAGGAATTAATGGATGCAATCGTTCACGCCTTTCATAAAGTTATGGGCAGCGTTGAGGAGGTAATTGACCACTTCAATAAGCAGAAGGAATTTGTTCCTATTGAAGAAAGGGCGATAAAATTGGTGGACCTATAGTGTAACCCGTAAACAGCATTAACCTATCCATTCGATATGTTCGCTGAATATGTAACGCAATGCACGAAAACTAAGATGTTTTTTGGTATGAATTCATCCCCTCCCTGACTACGCTGTAAAAAAGTATAGTAGGAGGAAAGGAAAAAGTCTTGTTTTTATAACTTACTATATAATATATAGTTATACCCTATAATAACATCAATCCATTGTGCCTCTTTGTTTGTCATTTCATTTACGAAAAATCATTCATCGAGAATTACTGGCCGGGTTCGAGCGGTCCGTTCTCAACGCCACACTGGCGCCAGGTATGGCGGCGCTATCCGGGTGAAAATATCAGGACAACACCCCGTATCGTTTAAAGAGAAAACCGTCTGCTCATATATCTATCACCTTCACGCCAGGGCTCACTGTTCTAACGGCGCTTTCCTGAGCTTTTTCCATGCATTTATGAAGGCGTGTGTGTTGCGCCACGTGTTTGGTGTATCCTCTCGCACATTGTCAACGGGCGAAAGAATAAACCCCCCGCCTCTGCCGAGAGCCCAGAGCGCCTGCTCGGTTGCCTCTTCAGTCTGTTTTACAGTACCCTGCTCCAGGGTTATTGCGCCGCTCACGCCCCCCCAGATCGCCCTTTTTTTTTCTGAAAACTTCTTCTTGACGACGGCAAGATCGGTGCCCTTGCCTTCTTCCGGATCGAGCCCGATGAGCACATCAACTCCCGCATCGAGGATATCGTCGAGGATCGGCAAAAATGCGCTCGTTATTATATACCCGTACTTTCTACCGGCCTGGTGAACGAGTCGGGCCTCTCGCTTTATTGTTGGCGCAATCATGTCATGGTATGCAGCGGGTGTCCAGAACTCTGTTGTTTCATACCATGCCCGTCGCACAATGAGCTCGGCATCGGTTACATCCAGGTATATCTCTATCTGGCGCATATTCCATTCGTGTATGATATTCAGGTATTCTTTAATGATGTCCGGTTTCGTAATTGAAAGAACCATAACATCCTCATACCCTGAAAGCCAGGCAAGCGCATCGGCTCCCATAACACCAGGATCGACCTGGATACCGGGCTCCACCGCCCCTTTCCAGCCACCTACGAGCAAAAGCCCATACCGGTCTGCACGCTTTTTCGCCGCTTCGGCCTCTGTGCGCAGCAGAGCGATATCTTCGTCTGTAAAGGGCCCGAACAAATAGCGCAATTTTTCAAGGTCTTCTTCG
>Ga0315537_1000194_pt1 | contig 43886 bp, 36 predicted proteins | sample SalMarSW160270MG_FD_203091 | JGI IMG/M metagenome (GOLD analysis project Ga0315537, IMG submission 203091) | Salt marsh sediment microbial communities from the Plum Island Ecosystem LTER, Massachusetts, United States - Salt Marsh Sediment SW1602-70 ... | reverse complement strand
CTCCGGAATGACCAAATATGCCCACTTTATCAATATTGATACAGGAATACCTGTCAGCCAGTTGTTCTATGGCTGCTTTTTTATCGGCCAATCCGTAGTCACGAAGGTTCCCGTACCCGTAATTGTGATACCATTTCGACCGGCTTGGATGTCCGCCGCGGTTACCAATAGTAATAACAATAAAACCAAATTGAGCCAGTCGATCGGTACGGTCCATGCTTACCGAAAACGATTTGTTTACTGATTCCGTCTGCGGTCCGGGATAGACATAGGCAATAATGGGATACTTTTTTGTCGAATCGAAATCAAACGGTTTATACATCACGCCATACAGGTCGGTCATACCATCATCCGCTTTAACCATATAGGGTTCAGGAAACTGGTAACCGGCTTCAAACAACAGGGAAAGGTCTGCTCTCTCAAGCTCTATCATAACGTTGCCCTGGTTATCCCGCAACTCCGACTTGGGGATTATGTTCACGCAGGAGTAGGTGTTCACGAAACAGGTGTGCGCATCGTTCATGCTTACAGTATGGTTAAAATTCCCTTTGTTTAAGAGCTTGAGGCCGGTACCATCAAAATTAACCCGGTAAAGGTGCAGGTAATAAGGATCTTCATTGCTTTCTCTGGCATTTGCCGTGAAATAGAGGATCCTGTTCTTTTCATCAATCGCTTCAATGCTTTCACAATGAAAGGGACCGCTGGTAATTTGTTTTTTCATGTTCCCCTGTTCGTCATAGAGATAGAAATGGGCCCATCCATCCCGTTCTGACCAGTGGATCAGTTCCATTCCATTATTCACCAGACCCAATGGTCTGGTCTCTACATAGGTGTTTAACCGTTCTTCAACAAGCACTTTAACTTCTCCGGTTGAACTATTTGCAACACAGACATCTATTCTCTTTAAATCCCTGCTTGTCCTGGTAAAATAAACCTTGTCTGCAGTCGTAGCAAGCCAAACACGGGGACGGTAATCATCATCCCGGTTTTTTGCCAGACGTGGTGCAGTCAGTATAGATATTGTCTGATCTTGAAAAGCATCTGCCTCTACCTGCAGTTTCTCCTTTGTAACCATATCAATGACCAGCAATTCGACCTGGGGTGATTCTTCTTCCCCGGGCATATGGTATTTGTACGTTTCCAGGGTTGGGCGGGGTTCTGCAATAGCATTGATTACCCAAAGATCTTTTACTTCCCTGCTATCGGATCGGGTAAGGGCAATTTTTTTCGAATCAGGTGACCAGACAACGCTTGCCGGATTTCGTTTGTCCTTATTTTTTTCTTTATCCACATTGGTTTCCCCTCTTTCATAACCATAACTGTAATACTCTTCTCCGTCCCTGGTAAGCTGGTGTTCAACAATGGTTGAATCCTCCTCATCTTCCAGGGCTTTCTGGTAGTTTTCCCTGTCCATCCAGTAAAGGTTATACTGTTTGGCAAATAGGATCGTTTCCCCATCGGGTGAAATGGAAGCCCATCGTGGATTATCCTTGGGTTTTTCATAATCTTCCAGAAGGGTTACAACGCGGCTGGCAAGATCATACTGAAAATAAAACTTCTTCTTTTCGGGTTTTCCCTTTTTGGAGCTTTTCTCTTTATCCCGGTCCATCCTGGTTGTATCCGCTTCCTCCTTTTTCACCTCCTCCTGCGTGCTTTCCACTTCAAACTGAATCGCTTTCTCATTATTAACAAATTTGATTTTTTCGATCGGCAGGTGCACTGCATCATACGGATCTTTGGTAAAACGAGTAAGGTCTGCAGCCATTTTCACATTATCAAATATCTCCGTTTTGGTTTTACGGACTGGATCAACGATATAAAAGGTTTTTCCTTTTGGTGTTTCAAAAGAATACCAGAACCGGTCGGACAGTTTCAACCAGTGAGCATCCACAGAAGTAGAAAAGACCATCTTTTTAATTTTTTCCGGGGAAAACCGGGCGGCGAGGGCATAGTTTGCTTTGGTAACTTCGGCATGCTGCCCAAGGATTGTACCCATGCTTAAACATGCAATCATGAATAGGACGAACGTAATCTTTCTCATTTTTTTGTGATATTTATAGTTTACAACAGGTTCTCAACGAAACGCTAAACCTACAATCTTTTTCTGGAATCAGGAAGAAATGGAAAGTATTGTGCAGCAGGATGTGTTCATCGTAAGTTCACTTTTTAATCAACGAAAGTAAAAAGGCATATCCTGAAACAATAACCAGCGGAAAATGTAATCCTCCAACATACCAGGTTCCGGTACCCATCCCGAAAATAAATACCATATTATAGATCCCAAGCATTATTGGTCGGGAAATTCAGGAATAATGATTGTATCGCTTGCAATAGCAAACGCACCAAAGTAGCCAAGTGCATCATTGGAGAGGTTGGTATTGGGATTTGCAGGGGTTGAATAGGAACCGTCTCCGCCGCTATACAGCAGGTTTGACAGGGTAAGGAAATAATCATACACTTTATCGTCCATGGAAAACAGCTCAAATACTGCTGTATCGCCAGGCAAATAGGAATTCCCCCATATAAACATATCAACCGGGTTACCATCGATGAATTTATCATCTAACACGTAGATGTTTTTATCAAGGGTGTCGTTCTTAAACACCCTGACCCGGTAAAAATTGACCGTATCCCGGGGATCTGTAAAATGACAATGGAGCCAGTAGGATTCCTCATAGTAATAGGTTTCAGGATAGTACTCCAATTCGATTGAGTCGATATCAATCCATTCAGGTAGCCTGGCCGATGCTGTATACTGCTCGCCTTCCGCCGCTACTTCCAATTGGTAGGTTCTCCCGTAACTTCCCTGGATCGCAATTGTTTCATATACTCCTTCACTCACTTCAACCAGGGTATCCCGGGTTCCAAGGTCATCGGATATAACCACGGTTGCTCCCACGACGGCCGGGTATTCCGAAGGGGCGAAATAATCAGTGGTTTTGGTCAACATCACACGGTAGGGACCCGGTCTGTCGGATATGCTTCCTTCGATAACGATCCTTGGATCTGTTCCCTCCAGGTCGATGGTAATGATCTCCTCACATGATAACAGCAACGAAACTAACAACAATCCGATTTTATAATTACGTGCCATATCAGAATTTAAAATTATAGGTTATGGACGGTACGATTGGAAACAGGGAGAATTTTTTAGCCACGGTTTTTGATGGATCGTCTTCATCCTCCTCAAAGCGAATGGAATATGCATTTTTTCTTGAATAGACATTATAGATTGACAGGTCAACACTTGATTCATACCGTTTTCGCTCTTTTCCCTTCAGGCTAATGCCCAAATCCAACCGATGGTAAGCAGGCATCCTGTGGCCGTTTCGTTCTGTATACATGTTCACTGTCGTTCCCTCGATTTCATATTTCCCGGCTGGAAAAGTAACGGCATTTCCGGTATAATAGACCCAGGTTCCCGATACGGTCCATCGTTTACCAAGACGATAGAGGACAACAATGGAGACATCATGTCTCCGGTCCTGTTTTGCCGGAAAAGCTTTCCCGTCATTAATGTCCTCAAACAGACGGTCCGTTTTCGAAAGTGTATAACTTATCCAGCCATGCAATTTCCCGCTGTTTTTTTTCAGGTAAAACTCAGATCCGTAGGATCTTCCGCTGCCAAATACAAGTTGTGATTCGACCTGCTCGTTGAGGAAAATATCTGCTCCGTTACGGTAATCAATCTGGTTCTGCATCCATTTATAATATACCTCAACCGATGCTTCATAGTTGTTCTCCCTAAAATTCCTGAAATAGCCAAATGCCAGCTGGTTCCCAACCTGTGGTTTTACATTCGAACTGCTGGGGATCCAGGCATCCATGGGTGTCGTGGAGGTTGAATTGGAAAGTAAATGGATGTACTGGTTGGTTCTTACATAGGAGGCTTTCAGGGAGCTTGATTCACCCACTCTGAACGTGGCAGTTACTCTTGGGTCGAGACCGTAATAACCGCGTATCAGTTCACCACCGTTATGCGTTGTGGTGTCTAAGACTGATCCCTCTTCATCATAACGATATACGTTACCCGGTCCAAGGAGGTGAAACATGGAAAACCGTAGTCCGTAACTGACGGTTAGCCGGTCAAAGAGAGTCACTTCATGGTTGAGGTAGATGGCTGTTTCGAGGGCATATTTTTCGGTCAGTTTCAATTCGTTCACACCCGATCCTTCTGAGGCATCGACAACGCCCGGAATGAAATTATGATGGTTCAGTTTTAGTCCAAATTTTACTGTATTGCCGGGGTGCAGGAAATATTGAAAATCCTCTTTCAGGTGCCAGTCACGGATCGCCGATCTGATGGTAAATTTCATCCCCCCCTCATCCACAAAAAAATCATAATTGTAGTTGCTATAGATCAGCGAGCTGTTCAGGAAAAGCCTGTTGCTGAACAAATGATTCCACCGTGCGGTGGCTGTACCATTTCCCCAATCAAATCCAAAAACATCACTGTATTTAAATACATCCCGTCCGAAGTAACCGGAAAGATAGATCCGGTCCTTTTCTCCCACCTTATAATTGCCTTTGATGTTCAGGTCGTAGAAATAGAGGATATTATTTTTCACCAGTGTGTCAGAAGATAGCCTCAGGAAAAGATCGGCATAGGTTCTTCTACCGGACAGAATGAGGGATCCTTTTTCTTTTTGAAAGGGTCCTTCGATGGTCAGCCGTGAGGAGATCAAACCAATGCCGCCTGAAACTCCGAGTTTTCGCAGGTTCCCATCTTTCATTTTCACATCCAGGACCGATGATAATCTTCCTCCGTATTCAGCCGGCATCCCTCCTTTATACAATTTCACATCCTTTATGGCATCAGAATTAAAAACAGAGAAGAAACCCAGGAGGTGTGATGGGTTGTAGACCGGTGCTTCATCGAGTAGAATGAGGTTTTGCCCCGATCCTCCACCACGCACGAAAAAGCCACTTCCCCCTTCTCCAGTCCCACTGACTCCCGGCAGCAATTGAATGGTCTTCAGGAGATCCTGTTCACCGAAAATAACCGGTATCTCTTTCACCTCTTTTACGTTCAGCTTTGCCATGCTCATTTCAGTCGACCGCACATTTTCATCTGCACCAACCCCGCTGATCACCACCTCATCGAGTATGCTGATTTTCGACTTCAATTCAACATTAACCGTTTTGTCTTCTGCCAGGTCAACCGATAAACGTTGTGATTCATACCCAATATAGCTTACCTCTATCTGGTATGTCCCAATGGTGAGGGAAAGGGAATAAAAACCATACGTGTTGGTTGCTGTTCCACGACTCATGTTGGTAATAAACAGTGTTGCTCCAATTAATTCTTCCCCGCTTTCCACATCCGTCACATGTCCACTGATGGTAAACAGGTCCTGCGCATACAGGCCGGGTATGAAACAAAGCAAACAGAAGAGAACAATGCTATTCCTCATGACAGGCAGATCAATGGCGTTACTCTATAAAGAATTTCAAAAATACCAAAATTAATCTATCCCGTAATCATTACATGGAATGAAATGATATGCATGCAATTTATTCGTTTTCCATTCTGACTCTTCAACAAAAATGATTACTTTCAAGCAGAAAAAATTATACGATGAAAAAGAATCTCTTTCTCCCCGCCCGACTGTTCATGATGATATACAGTCTCTTTTTGTTTTCCGCCACCTTGTTAGCCCAGGGTTACCTTCCTTTGCATGAAGAGAGCTGGCCTGAGTCCGATCAGGATACACTCTGGTATACGGTCAAGGGAGAACGGCACGGAATCAGTTTTTTCCCTCAGGTCAGGTATCCTGAGGTTGAGTATACAGCATCCGATAAACTCACGTTTGACCGCTTTCATTCGGCCGATGTATTTGCCACCTGGCTCAAACGATGGGCAGATGAGTATCCTGATCTGGTTGATCTTTATACGGTCGCTGAAAGCTTTGAAGGAAGACCCATCCTGCAGGTAACCATTACCAATAAACGGTCAGGAAAAGATACAGACAAACCGGCTGCCTTTTTTGAAGGAAATCGTCATAGTGGAGAGGTAACCAGTGCAGAATCCGTTCTGTGGATGATCCAGTATCTGCTTGAACAATATGGCAACAATGCAGAAATAACAGAAATGCTGGACACGAAAACGATCTATGCCCGTCCCATTAATAATCCCGACGGACATACCCTCTATATGCACACAGCACAAAGCAACCGCAGTACCGTAAAGCCGACGGACAATGACCTGGATGGTCTTATCGATGAAGACTCTCCGGAGGACCTTGATGGGGACGGGGTTATACTCACCGTACGCTGGAAAGATAAAAAACGGGGAAATATGAAGCCTGATCCGGATGATCCAAGCGGCAGGCTCATGATGAGGGTTCCGGAAGGAGAAGGGATCTATTTGACTGAATCTGAGGGGATTGATAATGATGGGGATGGCCGGGTGAATGAAGATGGTATCGGCGGACTGGACCTTCACCGCAATTATCCTGAAAACTGGAGGCCGGAACAGCATGTCGAGGCTACCGGACGCGGATTCACCCAGCGTGGCGCCGGGGAATATCCGCTCAGTGAGATTGAAACCCGGTCGGTTGTGACATTCCTGTTAAGCCATCCCAATGTATATATAGTAAATTCAATGGATACACGAGTACCAATGCATCTCCGGGCTCCATCAACATCCCCCTCTGAAGAGAGAATGTACGTGGAAGACCTGGCGTGGTATGAATATTTTGACAGCATTGGAAAGGGAATTACCGGCTATGAACGAGCCGGGGATGTATACCAGGATTACGGACATGGGAATCCGCTCTTTGGACATGGCCCCGATTTTGGATACTGGTATCTCGGTGCCATCTGGTATGGTGATGAATTATGGAACGGGGGACGGTTTAAAGATTATGACGGGGATGATGATATCGACCAGCTGGATCTGCTCAGGTGGGACGATGAAGAGAATGAGGGCACCGGGTTTATTACATGGAAACCGTTTGTACATCCTGTTCACGGAGAAGCTGAAATCGGAGGATTTCATCCAAAATTCTTCTCCCAGAATCCCCCGGCAAAAGAGCTTTTACCCTGGGCTAAAAACCAGGCATTGTTCAACCTCGAAATGGTAAACCATCTGCCGTGTCTCGCATGGAGTGATGTCAATCTGGAAAAGACCGCATCCTATGGCAATGACTCAGCCGATTTTCAGATCACCATCTCGTTTCAGAATACCGGGAAATTGCCCACCGCCTTGAAACAGGCACACCTGGTAAAGATCGTTCGTGAAGACCAGGTCACCATTGAATTTGAAAAAGAGATGGTAACGGGGAAAAAACCGGTATTGAAAATAATAAGGGAAGAGGAGGAGTCAGGTGAAGGTCGTAACTTGTATTACGACCGGTTCTCCCGTAATCAACGCACTGCAAGTGTGGATTGCGGATTTACTCCCGGAGGTGAAACCGGTCAGGCTATCTTTACTGTTCGGATTTACCAGAAAAGAGATGTAACGTGTAGTATCAGTATATCATCAACGCGCGGAGGCGTCTTGAACAAAAAGATGACACTTGATTTTAGCAGGGAGTGATTTTCTCCTGTCTGCCAAATGATCATGGGGGCATGATAAGCGTATCTGAACGAACTGAACCGCGATAGACGCCTTGCATAAAAATCCGGATACTATGAATAACGTATCGAATATCCATGCTTTTAACACCATCATCGGTTTTATTCTCCTTCTTTTCAGTTTCTCGTATATGCCCATGCGCATTGAATCGTTATTGGTAAAACGGGTTGATCTGATACGGGAGAAACAGGTAGAAGAAGCAGCGGCAGAAGTACTGTCTATGGAACACGGCCTTTCCAGAGAGCAGATGAACGACCTGAACACCGAGGTAACTCAGGCCAACAATGAGATCAACCAGCTGATCAATCATTCCGTTTCTGTGAATGATTCCATCAATGCACTGATGAACAGAACGGCAGATGAGCCCCACCTGCTGGATACAATTGGGGATTTATACAACCGCGGAATCCTGGCGGATGAAAGAATGATCGATTCATTGAATCCGCTCTTTACCGAAAAATCAAACCAGCTGATGGAACGAATCCGGTCCTTTAACCAGAAAGAGCGGGATCTTAAGATCGTACAGGCCAATATCCGGAGTAAAAATACCAAACTCCGGTATCTGTCTGTTTTTCTCTCCATTCATTTTGGGATGCTTGCCGTGACATTTCTCTCCGGTTTTTTCTTTTTTGTCATTGGGTTTAAAAACTGGATAAGGCACAATCAGCATTGGCAGGATTCCAACGTGGAATGATTTTGAACCGGTTTTTTAATACTTTTATTCGGTTTTCAAAACCGGAATGTACGGCGAGAAACCGAAATAAATGACGCTATAATACAGGAACAAATGACACAAATTAAGAATAAAAACAGCAAGGGCGTAATTGGAATACTGACCGGTGGTGGAGATGTTCCCGGTTTGAATCCTGCTATCCGGGCAGTTACTATCCGGGCGAATCGAGAAGGGTACCGGGTGATCGGGTTAAGACGGGGCTGGGCTGGTATCACTGAGCTGATTCGAGACAAAAATGCGGATAACAGCAATTGTTATATGATCCTTACAGATGATATTGTAAATAAAGCGGGACGTACAGGGGGGACTTTTCTACACTCTTCCCGTACACGTCCAAGCCACATGAGGCAAGCCGATATTCCGGAACACCTGAAAGAGAAATATAAGGACAAATACAACGATCTGACCGACGAAGTCGTTATGAACTTGAGCTGGCTTGGTATCGATTACCTGATTCCCATAGGAGGGGACGATACATTAAGCTATGGAGTCAGGCTATACAAAGAAGGAGTAAAGGTGGTTGCCATTCCAAAAACCATGGACAATGATGTTCCGGGAACCGATTATTGCATTGGTTTCAGTACCTGTGTGACCCGTACAATCATGATGACAAACACCCTTCGTACATCCGCGGGATCGCATGAACGCCTGCTGGTTATGGAAGTCTTCGGACGTTATGCCGGATTTACAGCCATGCTGCCAACGATGGCCGGGGCGGCCAACCGCTGTGTGATCCCGGAATACAAATTCGATATCGAATTGCTGACAAAACTGCTGGTGGAAGACAGGAACCATAATCCGAGCAAATACTCGGTTGTAATCGTTTCGGAAGGGGCCATGTTCAAAGGAGGTGAGATGGTTTTTAAGAATGCCGAAAAAGATGCATACGGACATGCGAAGCTGGGTGGTATCGGTGATCTCGTTTCAGCAGAATTGAAGAATCGTTCTGCAACCTACAACAAAGGCAAAACCATCAACATCATTAACCAGAAATTAGGGTACATGGTTCGTGGTGGTGACCCGGATGCGATGGACTCCATCGTACCCATGGCATTTGGAAATCTTGCCCTCGATCTTATCCTGAAAGGAATCCACGGCCGATTGGTGGTTCTGAAAAATGGAAGGTATGATAATGTCCCGCTGGATGTAGTGATCAGTCACAAAAAAACCGTGAATGTAAAAGAGAATTACAATACCGAACGATTGCGGCCATTTTATCATAGCTTTGAAATGAAACCATTCTTCCTGATGGCCAGCGAGGAATAACATTACACCCATGATCATGACCCGTTCTCAAACTCCTTTAAACCAATATTTCATGTTCAGATCCATTCCGGTCCTGTTGATTTTTTTCATCGTGATCCATGCCTGTAAGCATGATTCAACATCGAAATCTGATGAAACAGAAACCAGCACAGTGCTTCCCGACACGGTCATCCTTGAAGCAGAAAATCACATGGGGTTACAGTTTGACCAGAAGGAGAGGGCCCAGATGTCGGGGGGCCTTGCCTATTATACGCAGTTATACAATGAAATCCGCTCTTGTCCTCTTGACAATAGCATTCCTCCTTCGATCCAGTTCAATCCCATTCCAATCGGTGCCACTTTTCCTCAAAAACAGGAACTGATTGAATGGGGCTTGCCGGAAAATGTTTCTTTACCGGAAAACAGGGAAGACCTTGCTTTTTATAGCGTTGCAGAACTTGCACAACTGATAAAAAGCCAAAAAATTAAATCGGTTGAATTGACGCAGTTTTTCTTAGGTCGTCTGAAGCGATACGGGGATACACTCCATTGTGTCATCACCCTGACAGAAGATGTAGCCCTTGCACAAGCGACCCGGGCGGATGAAGAGATCGCTCAGGGTATATACAGGGGCCCTCTGCATGGCATTCCCTATGGTGTGAAAGACTTGCTTGCAGTAGCGGGATATAAAACGACCTGGGGTGCAGCCCCCTTTAAGGATCAAATCATTGATGAAACGGCAACGGTTGTGAAAAAACTGGAAGAGGCGGGTGCTGTGCTGTTGGCTAAATTATCCATGGGTGCTTTAGCCATGGGGGATGTCTGGTATGCCGATACAACAAGAAATCCATGGGATCTCAGGCAGGGTTCCAGTGGCTCTTCTGCCGGCTCAGCTTCAGCAACTGCCGCCGGCCTGGTCCCCTTTTCCATAGGAACGGAAACCCTGGGTTCTATCGTCTCTCCCTCGACACGTTGTGGAACATCGGGTCTCAGACCTACCTATGGTCGGGTTAGCAGAACCGGGGCTATGGCCTTAAGCTGGACCATGGACAAAATTGGACCGATCTGCAGAAATGCTGCCGATTGTGCACTGGTATTCCAGGCCATGATCGGTTCGGACGGAATTGACCAGACCCTGGTCGATCTGCCATTCAACTACAAATCCTCCCTGGATCTTTCAGAGCTGAAAATCGGCTATCTCAAAGAGGCGTTCGATGCAGATTATCTAACGAAAAAGAACGACAAAAAAACACTCGCGGTCCTGAAAAAGATGGGCGCTGAACTCATTCCGGTCTCCTTCCCTGATACGCTGCCTGTTTCTTCTCTGCAAATCATTCTGAATGCCGAAGCGGCAGCTGCATTTGATGAGCTTACCCGGTCCAACAGGGATACGCTCCTGGTTCGTCAAAACAGGGGAGCCTGGCCCAACCTGTTCCGGCAGGCACGATTTATCCCTGCCGTTGAATACATCCAGGCAAACCGTATTCGCTACCTGCTCATTCAGGAGATGCAGAAACTAATGGAACAATACGACCTCATCGTTACACCCAGCTATGGCGGGAACCAGCTCCTCATAACCAATCTCACGGGACATCCGGTTGTGGTGGTACCCAATGGATTTAACCAGCGGGGAACCCCAACCAGCATCTCGTTTATAGGCAATCTCTTTGATGAGGCAACCATTCTTGCTGTTGCTGCAATGTATCAGGAAGAAACCGATTTTGATGACCTTCATCCCCGAATGTTCACCCTCGCAGCAAGACCTGCTGAGTAAAGCCGAATGATGCAGGAAAAAACAACGACATATGCGCGCAGTTATACAACGAGTAACCCATGCTTCAGTAAGCATCGAAGAAGAAATTATATCAGAAATTGGCCACGGTTTGTTGATCCTGCTTGGAATAGAAATTGAAGACACCGTGGACGATGTAGTGTGGTTATGCAGGAAAATTGCCCAGTTGCGAATTTTTGATGATGAGCAGGGAATCATGAATGTACCCATAACGGAAGTTGATGGCGATGCACTGGCCGTCAGTCAGTTTACACTTCATGCCAAGACAAAAAAGGGGAATCGCCCTTCCTACATAAGGGCCGCTAAGCCGGAATTAGCCATTCCGTTATACAACGCGTTTGTAAAACAACTGGGAACAATGCTGGGGAAAACCGTAAAGACCGGAGAATTTGGAGCATACATGCAGATCAACCTCATTAATGATGGTCCGGTAACGATATGGATTGACACAAAAAACAGAGAATAGTTCAACTTACCTGACTTGCTATCCATGTAAAACAGCAACATGATTCACCAGGATTTTCCCGACACATCCGTTAAACGAACCGCGTTATCCATTGCCGTTATCGCATCGTTCATGACTCCGTTCATGGGTTCTGCAATTAACGTGGCATTACCTACGATTGGGAAAGAGTTCAATGCCAACGCTGTTCAAATCTCCTGGGTGGCTACTTCGTATATCCTGTCTGCCGCCATTTTTCTTGTTCCCCTTGGCAAGCTGGCCGATATTGTTGGCAGAAAAAAGATCTATACCATTGGTCTTGCCCTGTTTATCATCACTTCCATCCTGTGTGCCCTCTCTGCCAGCATTCATCAACTGATTGCCTTCAGAGTAGTACAGGGTCTTGGAAGCTCCATGATCTTTAGCACCAGCACCGCGATTATCACTTCTGTCTATCCTCCTGGAGAACGTGGCAGGCCTTTGGGCATCAACGTTTCAGCCGTCTATATCGGTTTATCGATCGGACCGTTTGGTGGAGGATTACTGACCCAATACCTGGGCTGGAAAAGTATCTTTCTGGTTCTTGTACCGATCGGACTATCCGCTATTATCCTGATTCTTTTAATGCTAAAACAGGATTGGGCTGATGCGGCCAAAGAGCGATTCGACTGGCAGGGCAGTATATTGTATGGAGCGGCGCTATTTCTGCTGATGTATGGATTTACGCTTCTCCCGGAATGGTTTGGCTGGGTAATTATCGTTTCCGGGTTGATGTTGTTTGTTTGTTTGTTCCGGGTTGAAAAAAGGTCGGCATACCCGATTCTTGAAATAAATCTCTTCCGGTACAACCGTGTTTTTGCATTCTCAAATCTGGCGGCATTGATTAACTATGCCGCAACTTTTGCAACCGGTTTTCTGCTGAGCCTCTACCTGCAATATATCAAGGATCTTTCTCCTCAGAATGCAGGCCTGGTCCTTGTTTCCCAACCGATCATTATGGCCATACTATCACCGATCTCCGGAAAACTTTCTGATAAGATTGAATCCAGGGTCGTGGCTTCCATTGGTATGGGATTATCCATGGTGGGGCTCTTCCTGCTTGTCTTTCTCACTCCTGCTACCTCCATGCTGGTAATCATTATTAATCTGCTGATCCTGGGTACAGGTTTTGCACTATTCTCCTCACCCAATGTAAATGCCATCATGAATTCCGTGGAAAAAAAATTCCTCGGTGTTGCATCCGGCACACAGGCAACCATGCGAGCGGTCGGTCAGATGTTCAGTATGGGCATTGCTATGATGCTCTTTTCCCTGTTCATTGGCCGGACTGAAATCAATCCATCCAATCATGCGGAATTTTTATCAAGTGTGAAAATGGCATTCCTTATTTTTTCTATTCTCTGTTTTGGTGGTATCTTTGCCTCTATAGCAAGAGGGAAAACGGCTCCCGGCAAAAATTCCGGAAAGAGATAATGTGTTTGTTTTAAGCATTAATTCTATTGTCCGGCAGGGACTGCAAAAAAGATGTACCAATCAGCACAGGGTAATACAATGGATACAAAACATAAAAACTACGGAAAAAAAATTTCGGATCGATTCGTTAAACAGCTTGTGGATTCTGCCATTTCATCCGCCGGATCGTTTAATCACCCAGACGGATTAAAGACCATTTTCAGTTTGCTGGATCTGACCACATTAAATACAACCGATACGGAGAAAAAAATCCGTTCACTCTGTGAAAATATAAATCAATGTCCCAGTCGTTTCCCGGAAATACCAAATGTTGCCGCTATCTGTGTATACCCCTCACTCGTATCCTGTGTCCGGGATGTTCTTGCAGTGCCACATGTTAGAATTGCCTCCGTTGCCGGAGGATTTCCCTCCTCACAAACCTTTTTAAAGATAAAATTAGCCGAGATTGAACTGGCGATTGAAAACGGAGCTGAAGAGATCGATGTCGTTATCTCTGTGGGAAAATTCCTGGAATCAAATGTTCCGGCTGTAGAAAAAGAATTAAAAGAGATAAGGCGGGTCGTACAAAAATACCCGCTGAAAATCATCCTTGAAACAGGAGCACTATCTTCCCATGAAAACATCTATAGGGCAAGTATGCTTGCCATGCAATCGGGTGCTGATTTTATCAAAACATCCACCGGAAAATTTCAACCTGCTGCAACGATCGAGGCTGTTGGTGTGATGTGTACAGCGATAAGCGATTACTTTTCCGCTACAGGAAAAAGGGTTGGCATTAAACCCTCCGGCGGGATATCCTCCTCCTCAGAGGCTCTGCCTTTTCTGGCTATCGTTGTAAACACGCTGGGTTCTGAATGGATAACACCATCCCTTTTTCGTTTCGGGGCAAGCCGATTGGCCAATCATTTATTGTCTGACATCGAATCACTCAGGACGGGCAAGAAAATAGAGATCGCATTTTTTTAATCCCACAATTCCATACCAAAGCATGAAAGAATATTCTCAGCGAATTGATTTATCTTTGCCCATTATTTATCTGAGAAACCGATGTTGGTGAACGACCAGAAAAAGCATCAAACCAATCCAGCTTCAACATGGATAATAAGCCTGCAGGATACCATTCAATCCGGTGTATCTCAGGATAGCACCGCCATGAAAGCGGGCCAGGATTCCATCCAAAAAGCGAACGATTCACTGTCAATCCGGCAATTCTCACCGGAGGATATTCAGTCACTTTTTGAACGAAGCAATCGCCATCAGGACACCCTCGATTCACTTGCCCGACAGCCACAAAGACCTTCTTTTCGTATCATTCAAGAGGTTGAGCCCGAACCGTTGGTCTTGCTTGATTCAAGCCATGTAATCATATCAGTAGATTCCCTCTCTTTTTTACCCCTTCCGGAGTTTTCATTGAACCTGCCCCGTTATTCCTATCTGGAAAAGGAAGAGGGCAAACCGGTTTTCATTGAAGATCGTGTGGAAACCGGTGATACAGCGAAAACAGAGAAAAAAACGGTATGGTTACAGAAAGAAGCTGAAAGGGGGTTGGGTGAAAAGGAAAAAATGGATGTGTCCCAGGACTGGTTTCTCGGGGTTTTTCTTATCTCATTTATCGTTCTGGCCTGGATCCGGCTGTTTTATAACAAATTTCTCTCCCCCACTGTCGGGGCATTAATCAATCAACAGGTTTCCTATAATCTTTTCCGTGACCGGAGCAGCGTTTCAACCCGTGTGGCATTGGGTCTGAACGTTATCTTTTACCTGAATACCGGACTCTACCTTTACCTTACGTTAACCTATCTGAAGATCGAAATTGGCCGGTTGGGCAGTTTCAGCGTATATGTTATTCTGACCGTCCTTATCATTGCACTCTATGCTGTAAAATCGATCGTCTTATATCTTCTCGGAGTTATATCACTAACCCAAAAAACATTTGCCGAATACACCCATACGGTGTTCCTGTTTAACCGGAACCTCGGCCTTGTCCTGTTCCCGGTTGTACTTGGTATGGTGTATATATCGGATACCGTATTGCCCCTGTTTCTGTATACCGGAATGGTCCTGATTTTTTTAGCCTACATTCTCCGATTGTTTCGGGGATTTCAAATTTTTATCCGGGAAGGAGTTTCAATATTATATTGGATTTTATACCTTTGTGCCCTGGAATTTTTGCCAATACTTCTATTTCTTAAGCTATCTGGATTATTGGTGTAGTATTGTAAGTTTTTGATATAGAGATAGTAAAATTAAAATTTTGCGTTTTGAAAATCAAAAAAATACTTGTCTCTCAACCCGAACCAGAGAATGAAAAATCCCCCTATTTCGACTTAGCCAAGCTGAACAGCCTGAAAATTGATTTCAGGCCATTTATTCATGTTGAGGGGGTTTCGGTAAAAGATTTTAGGCAAACGCGAACTGATATTTTAAGCCATACTGCTGTCGTTTTTACCAGTAAAACGGCAATAGACCACTTCTTCCGGATCAGTGAAGAGATGCGTTTAACCATTCCGGATTCGATGAAATATTTTTGTGTTTCAGAATCGATTGCGTTCTACCTCCAAAAATACATTGTCTACCGTAAGAGAAAAATTTTTTACGGACACAATAATTTTACCGGGTTATTGGATCTTATTCTTAAACATAAGGATGAAAAGTTCTTTGTTCCGCTGTCTGATCAACACAAACCAGAAATTCCAGCGTTATTGAATAAGCATAAGATCTTCTTTTCCATTGCAATCTTGTATAAAACGGTTTGCAGTGATCTCTCCGATCTGTCCAATGTAAATTATGATGTTCTGGTTTTTTTCAGCCCCTCCGGGATAAAATCCCTGTTACAGAATTTTCCTGATTTTAAGCAGAATAACACAAAAATTGCAGCTTTTGGCCCAACCACAACAAGGGCTGTTCTTGATGCGGGATTACGCCTTGATATTGAAGCCCCCAATCCAGAGGCTCCCAGCATGACCATGGCGCTGGAACAGTACATCAAGGAGCATAATAAAAATTGCAAATAATCCATTTTTTTGGGGGATCATGCCGGTTGAAATGTTCTGAAAGATGAAAAAATTCACCTTCAAAAAAGCAGAGCGTTTAACCAGTCAGCGAAAGATCGGCCAACTGCTGGAATCCGGAAGAACTCACACAACCTATCCCTTCCGGATTTATTGGATGTCTGAATCAGAAAAAAGTCAGTCTCCTGTTCAGGTTGCTTTCTCCGTATCTAAAAAACGGTTTAAAAAGGCGGTTGTTCGTAACCTGATCAAACGAAGGATCAGAGAAGCCTACCGCAAGCACAAGGAGTTGTTTGAACCCCTTTCTGCCAAAGGGAAGAAGCTCTCTATTCTGCTTGTCTACATCTCAGATGAAGTGCTTTCATATTCCATGATTAAGGAAAAATTAATCATTGCCCTGCAGCAGCTTATCACTCACCATGAGAAATCCGCTTAGCATAATGATGATCGGTCTGGTAAAAGTATACCAGTACCTGATATCGCCGTTATTCCCGGCTACCTGCCGGTTTACTCCAACCTGCTCCAATTATTGCATCGAGGCAATCGGGAAACATGGTCCCTTCAAGGGAGGGTGGCTCTGCCTGAAACGGATCATGCGGTGTCACCCGTGGGGTGGCCATGGGAACGATCCCGTGCCCTGAGCGTTTCACCCTTTTAGGATACAATAATTAGACGTTATCACGACAGATTGTTTATCTTTGCATTTCCAAATGATTGCCGGATTATTGCAGAAAAATGCATGCATATGAAAACTGTTGAATTCTTAACGAGACGGAAGGTAACACTGACGGGAGGTATGTTGATCTTTGTTTCGCTGTTCATTCTTGCCTTTTCAGAGAGTAACGATTTTAAACTGGTTAAAAATATAGAAATATATACCTCTCTTTTCCGGGAACTTAATCTATATTATGTCGATGAAACGGATCCGGAAAAATTAATAACAACCAGCATTGATGAGATGCTGAAAACATTGGATCCTTATACTGTGTACATTCCGGAATCGGAACTGGAAGACCTGCAATTGCTAACAACCGGGGAATATGGCGGGATTGGTTCTCTGATCAGAAGCAGTGGTGAGTATGCCGTCATTTCCGAAGTGTATCAAAATTTTCCTGCCGATAGAGCCAATTTGAAAACGGGCGATCTGATCGTAGCGGTGGATGGGAAATCAACCCGTGGGCTTGATGTTTCAAAAATCAGTGATCTGTTAAAAGGTCTGCCGGGAACCCAACTGGAGATTACAATTCAACGCCCCGGCATGAATCAACCCTTCGTGAAAACGTTGGTTCGTAAAAAAATCCAGATCAAGAGCGTTCCCTATTATGGCATGCTGGATCAGAATATCGGTTATATCCGGTTAAATAACTTTACCATGGGTGCCAGCACAGAGGTAAAAAACGCATTGGTCTCCCTTAAAAGCAAACAGGATCTGAACGGTTTGGTTCTCGATTTAAGGGGCAATCCGGGAGGTTTGCTGCTGGAAGCTGTTTCTGTCGCCAATCTGTTTATCCCCGAAGGAAATGAAATCGTCAGCACCCGGGGCAAAGTAAAGGAGTATGATCAGCGTTATGTCACCACCGAAGCAGCTATCGATACCGTCATCCCCATCGCCGTTTTGGTGAATCGGAGCTCGGCTTCTTCATCTGAAATCGTAGCCGGAGCAATACAGGACCTTGACCGTGGAATCATTGTCGGAGAGAGAACCTTCGGCAAAGGACTTGTTCAAACCACAAGACCATTAAGTTACAACAGCCAGCTGAAAGTGACCACAGCAAAATATTACATCCCCAGTGGAAGATGCATTCAGGCACTCGACTATTCAAACCGGAATGAAGATGGCAGTGTGGGAACTATCCCCGACTCTTTGATTGCGGAATACACAACAAAACATGGTAGACCGGTATACGATGGCGGGGGTATTGTGCCCGATGTTCAAGCCAATCCGGAAACCGTAAGTCAAATAACCGTCGAGCTGTATTCCCGTTTTCTCATCTTCGATTTTGCGACGCAATATGCCATTCTACACGATTCCATTACACCTCCCGACAGTTTTTCGATTTCTGATGAGGATTATGAAGATTTTATTCAGTTTATCGACAGCAGGGAATTTGATTACAACACCCAATCCGAAAATGCCCTGAAGAAACTTGAAGAAATGGCAAAAAAAGAGCAATATTTTGATCGGTCAAAAGAGGAGTTTCGCCTGTTAAAAGAAAAACTGACCCACGATAAATACAAAGACCTTGAAACATTCCGGGATGAGATCCTGGAACTGCTGAAAGAAGAGATCGCCGGTCGTTATTATTACCAGGGCGGCAAAATTCATGCTTCTCTCTCACACGACGAACAACTACTTCGTGCCTCCGGGGTACTAATGGATCAGGATCAATATTACTCAATATTGCTGATCACTGCTCCCCATATCGTTGCTGAAGCAAAATAGATAGTTACACTGCCTACCCTCCGGCAAAAGGCGGTATCAGGGCAACCTCATCCCCATCGTTCAGGGATTTGTTACCGGCAATCAATTCTTTATTCACAAACACCCGGTAAACATACCGCTGCAATTCCGGGTACTTTTCTATCAATTGCCTTTTCAGTTCCTCCACGTTTTTCACACCGTGAATGGCAAGCCTGTTTCTGGTAATAATTTCAGTCAGCACTCCAAAAAACAGTACCGTTATTTTCATGATAAAAGGTTTCGAGGATTAAAGTACAAAACTGTTTTTATTGGGGGCCCATTTTGTCTCAATGTAATGCAGAACCCACGTCAAACTCCTGCCGTAGAAGCCATAATATGCGTTATTTTGAACGATCTTCAACCGATGGTAGTTTACCCGTCTCCAGTGTAGTCGTCCCTCATGAGGCTCTAAAACAGCTGTGGGGGTTAATGTGCCTCAAGCCAGTTTTCTCCTGTTCCCCAATCAACCGTGAGGGGCACTTCCAGATCCACTGCCTTTTCCATATTGCTCAATACGATCTCTTTTACCGGCTCCAATTCTGGCCGGTGCACATCAAAGATCAATTCATCATGCACCTGAAGAATCATTTTCGACCGCAGTTTGTTTTGCTTCATTTGCTGATGAATCCGTATCATTGCGAGCTTTATAATATCGGCAGCAGAGCCTTGAATGGGGGCATTAATTGCATTTCTCTCTGCCATTCCCCGAACCACTGAATTCCTGGATCGGATATCCGGCAAATACCTTCTTCTCCCCATAATGGTTTTAACATAACCCGATTCCCTTGCCTGAATAATGCTATTGATCATATAGGTTTTCACATCGGGATAATTGTTGAAATATTCCCGGATCAATTCGTTCGCCTCTTGTCTGGAAATATTCAATCGTTGTGCTAACCCGAAAGAGGAAATACCGTATATAATGCCAAAATTTGCTGTTTTAGCCTGATTCCTCATTTTCGGGCTAACCTGGTCTAAGGGGATCCCATGGATTTTTGCTGCCGTTGCTCTGTGGATATCTTCATTGGATAAAAATGCCTCAATCATATTTGTGTCTCTGCTCATGTGGGCCATGAGCCGTAACTCGATCTGAGAATAATCGGCTGAAAACAAGATATGTTCTTCATCTGAAGGGATGAATGCTTTCCTGATCTCCCTTCCTCTTTCATCCCGGACCGGAATATTCTGAAGATTTGGATTATTGGAGCTAAGTCTTCCGGTTGCGGCGACAGCCTGGTTGAAGGAAGTATGGATTTTCCCTGTTTCAGGATGCACCAATCCGGGTAACACTTCCACGTAAGTCGATAATAGCTTTTTCATGGATCGGTGTTCCAGTACTTTTGCTACGATGGGGTGTTTATCGGTCAGGCGTGAAAGGATGTCCTCGCTGGTGGAGTATTGTTTTGTTTTCGTTCTTTGGGGTTTATCCGTGATTTTCAGCCGCTCAAACAGGATCTCTCCAAGTTGTTTCGGTGATGCAATATTGAATTCAATTCCTGCCAGGTCATAAATTTCCTTCTCCAGGAATGCCATTTCTTTTTGCAAGACTGTTGCGTACCGGTTCAACACTTTTTTATCCAATCGGACACCGCACCGTTCCATAGCAGCCAGAACATAGATCAGCGGCATTTCAATACCCTCTGCCAAACCCCAAAGATCATGTTCTTTTAATTCTTGCGTCAGGATTTCCTTCAGTTGCCAGGTAAGATCAGCATCCTCACCGGCGTATTCAGCAACTTTTGTAACCGGTACCGATCTCATACTAACCTGTGTTTTCGCTTTTGAGCCGATTAACTCTTCGATTTCTACCGGCGTATACTGAAGGTATGATTCAGAAAGATAGTTCAGGTTGTGTCTGCGTTCCGGTTGGATCAGATAATGGGCCAACATGGTATCAAACAGTTCGCCGTCAACATCAATCCCGTAGTTTTTCAGAATCTGGATATCATATTTCAGGTTTTGCCCAATTTTTCTGATCCCGGGATTTTCAAACAGCGGCTTCAGTTTGTCGAGAAAATGGTTTGCCTGCTCCTTTTCTGTTGGTATCGGAATATAGCTTGCCTCATGCTCCTTTGCCGAGAAGGCAATACCGACCAGTTCAGCATCCAGGATGTCCAGCCCGGTTGTTTCTGTGTCAAAACAAAATTCATCCTTCTGGCTCATTTCACGCACAACCGCTTCCACCAATTCAATGGTATCCACGATGGCATAGTGATGAGTTACATTGGATATGTTATTGGCAGAAGAAGCGGTTGGAACAATTTCTTTCCATCCCCCATCAAATAATGAGGGTTGAAACGGTTTCTTCTCTGTTTCATCACCCCTTCCCTCATCCAAAATTCTCCTGGCAATGGTTTTAAACTCTAGCATATCGAACAATTCACGTAACCGGGTTTTGTCCGGTTCCTTTTTCCGGAATTGCGATTCATCAAAATCTACCGGCGCATCCAATGCAATGGTAGCTAGCTGTTTTGAAAGCTCTATCTGTTCCCTGTTATTCTCAATATTCTCCCTCAGTTGTCCTTTCAACTTCTCTGTCTGTTTTAACAGTTCCGCAATGGAACCAAATTCTTGAATTAGTTTTTGAGATGTTTTTTCTCCCACACCGGGAGCTCCCGGAATATTATCGGCAGAGTCACCCCAAAGTGCCAGTATATCAACGACTTGTTCTGGGTGTTCCACGTGAAATTTTTCCCTGACCTGTTGTGGTCCCCAGATCTCAGCATCACCTCTTCCCTTTCTTGGTTTATACATGAAAATACGGTCGGTAATCAGTTGTGCAAAATCTTTATCCGGTGTAACCATAAAAGTAGAAAATCCCTTTTCTTCCGCTTTTTTAGCGAGTGTACCGATGACATCATCTGCTTCAAATCCGGGTGTTTCAATCACCGGTATCCGGAATCCTTCAATCAGTTCCTTGATGAGCGGGACCGATTTTTTAATGTCTTCCGGGGTGGCTTCACGATTCGCCTTATATTCTTCGTATAGTTCGTGCCTGAAAGTGGGTGATGGAGGATCAAAAACAACCGCAATATGTGATGGATTTTCCTTCTGCAACAGTTCCTCCAGTGTGTTGACAAATCCCAGGATGGCCGAGGTGTTAAGTCCCCTGGAATTGTATCTCGGATTTTTGATAAATGCATAATAAGCCCTGAATATCAATGCATATGCATCCAATAAAAATAACCGCTTCTGATTTTCATCTTCTTTTTCCTTCATGTTTCCAGCGTATCTCGATCCTTATCCCGTTGGGTTGGATTTATTCATTATCATCTGCGTACCATTCCGCAAAAGAGGTGGCTGTCTCGTCCAGGCGAATGCGATATAATTTCAGGTGTTGTGGTAACCTGTTTTTCAGTCTCCCGGCGAAATAAAATACCAGGTTTTCGCAGGTGGGCTGACAATCCATAACATCATATTTCTCAAACATCTGTTCAATGTTTTTCAGCATGTGGTGGGGAGCATCCCGGCAAATCACCACGGCGTGATCATACCGATTAATAATTTCCTCCTCTACAATTTTCTTCAAATCGCCGAAATCCATAACCATCCCGTTTTTCCTGTTCTTCTTATCATCAATGGGTGTCCCAACAACTGTTACATATAACTTATAGGAGTGTCCATGAACATTTTTACATGGTCCATCATAATTCCACAAAGCATGGGCCATTTCAAATGTAAACTGTTTTGTAATGCGTATTCTTGTCATGGTTTTACGTAATGGATGCCACGGTCTTCAGTATACCGAATTTCTCTCTTCAGGAACAAATATAACATCAAATTGTCAATATTGATCGTCACGTACCGGTATACATGGGTAATAACAGATAAAAAGCACGTCGATTATGGTTCTGATCAGGTCCGCATGGTTAAGCGTTAGGGATGGGGATGTGGATGGGAAGAAAGGGATTTGCTGTTCAACGATCACAACATTGGCTGACACACTCGACTATTTGTCTCAAATTATTGTGCTTCAGAAAATAATAGGTGTTTTTACCATCCCGTTTTGATAGGAGCACACCCTTATCTTTTAAAATTCCCAGATGATGCGAAGTGGTGGATTGTTCAATGTTGAGTAGCTCATGTATTTCTGTCACCGTTAGCTTCTTGCCTTCTTCCAGGTAACTTAAAATGGCTATTCTCATCGGATGAGCAATGGCTTTAAGCATATTGGCTGCTTTTTCCAGTTGTTGCGGGGTAAGGTTATTTATTTCCATCTATCAGATTTTACAGGATAACATACAAATATATAAATATATACTTCTTAAAAAAACATACAATTATCATATTTAGATATATTCTTGAATACTTTTTAATTATTATCTTTGCCTCCCTTGTTACCGCTTTCATGTCAACAATCAAATCCATTCATGCGCCCATTCATGAGGAGATGAAAAAGTTCAATGCTTTTTTTAATTCCTCCATGAAAAGTGCTGTTCCTCTTCTGAACATAATAACCAACTATATACTCCGACGAAAAGGAAAGCAAATGCGGCCTATGTTTGTTTTTCTCTCCGCCAAACTTCATGGAGAGATTGGTGAATCAAGTTACACTGCAGCAACCCTTATTGAGATGCTTCATACGGCAACCCTGATTCACGATGATGTGGTTGATGACTCCCTCGAAAGAAGGGGATTTTTTTCCATTAATGCACTTTGGAAATCCAAGATTGCGGTATTGATGGGCGATTATTTACTGGCCAGAGGAATGCTTGTAGCCGTTGAAAATAAAGAATTTGAGTTGTTAGAGATTGTTTCCGGAGCCGTTCGTGACATGAGCGAAGGGGAGTTGCTTCAAATCCAGAAATCCCGGAAATTGAACATCACGGAAAGTGAATATTTTGAGATCATCCGTAAAAAGACGGCTACCCTGATTGCTGCCTGCTCGGCCTGTGGAACGAAAAGTGTCGGGGCGAATGGCGAGTTGGTAAATAAAATGAAAGATTTCGGGGAGAATGTGGGTATTGCCTTTCAAATCAAAGATGATCTTTTCGATTATCAAAAAACCGGAATTTTGGGTAAGCCAACCGGAAATGATATTAAAGAGAAAAAAATCACCCTGCCTTTGATTTATTCACTTGCAAACTCCGAATCCTCTGAAAAAAGAAAGATTTTGAACCTCATCAGTCGACACAATCGGAATTCATTGAAAGTGAAAGAGATCATTCAATTTGTTCAGGCCAATGGCGGGATTGAATATTCGGTTCGAAAAATGAATGAGTACCGGGATCGTGCCCTGGATATTCTCAGCCAGTTTCCGGATAACGAGGCAAAAAATTCCCTGACAGCACTGGTTCATTATACTACCAGCAGGGACCGGTAAGAAGTTTTTATTTCTGCTTAGTTCCCGGCTGATCCATGAAAAAAATCGTAGATTATTCTTGCCCTTGTAGCACCTATGCATTTTTCAAGCTGGGTCATTTCAGCATTTTTAATTCCCTCCACCGATTTGAATTCCAGCATCAGTTTTTGAACAGTCTGAGGTCCTGCCCCTTTGATATCGTCGATGATCGATTTTACCTGTTCCCTGGATCTTTTATTCCTGTGAAACGAAATCCCAAAACGGTGTGCTTCGTTTCTCACATGCTGAAGCACCTTCAGGCTTTCAGAACTTTTGTTAAGATATAACGGAACCGGATCTCCTGGAAAATAAATCTCTTCCAGTCGTTTTGCTATACCGATAATTGCTATGGTACCCTTCAACCCAAGGATTTCAAGGCTTTTCACCGCGGTATTAAGCTGTCCCTTCCCTCCGTCGATTACAATCAACTGAGGCAGCTTTTGTCGTTCGTTCAGCACTCTTCTATACCTTCTCAGCACCACCTCGCCGATGGATGCATAATCATTTGCACCTGCGACCGTTTTGATATGGAAGTGTCTGTACTCTTTTTTGGATGGCTGGGCATTATAAAAAACAACACACGAAGCTACAGCATGCTTCCCCTGAATGTTTGAAACATCAAAACAATCAATCCGGACAGGTAATTCCTTAAGCCTCAGATCCTGTGCCAGTTTGTTTAATATACGCAAACGGCTTGATGAGACCGATTGATCCATTTTTTTCCTGCTTTTTTGCAGCCGGTAATGGGTTACATTCCGTTCCGAAAGCCTGAGTAGCTTCTGCTTATCCCCTTTTCGTGGAACGGTTATCCTGCATCCCTCCATTTCAAACGGAAGTTTGAAGGGGGCAATGATTTGCCTGGCCGAGCTAAACATTCTCTGCCGTATTTCTGTCATTGCGAACAATAACAAATCCTCTTTGGTCTCTTCCAATTTTCGTTTGATCTCTACCGTATGTGCTTGTATTACAGCCCCATGTGAGACTTTAAGGTAATTAACATACGCCCGGTCCTCATCCTCTGTATATGAAAAAACATCCAGGTTATGCAACGAGGGGTTAACGATAGTTGATTTGCTTTGAAAGCGTTCCAGGATTGTGATCTTTTTTTTAACTTCATTTGCCTCTTCATATTGATAATCAGAGGCATATCGACTCATAAGATGCTTTAAATGGGTGAAAACGCTCTTGATGTTCCCTTTCAGAATGGATTCTATCTGTTGGATATTGTCATCGTAGTCACGGCTATCCTGCAATCCGACACAAGGCCCCAGGCAATTCCCCATATGGTATTCCAGGCAGATCCTGAATTTCTTCTCTCGAATGTTTTCGTCGCTAAGCCGGTAGTTACAGTTTCGCAGAGGATAAAGCTGTTTGATCATATCGAGCAGGGTTCTCACAACAACCATTGAGGTATAGGGCCCAAAATATTTTGATCCGTCATCGACCCTGCTTCTGGTATGGAAAACGCGCGGGAAGGGTTCATTCTTTATGCAAATCCAGGGGAAGCTTTTATCATCTTTCAGCAATACATTATAACGTGGCTGGTGTTTTTTTATGAGGTTGTTCTCCAACAACAATGCATCTGATTCGCTGTCTACAATAACGTGTGCGATCTCCCTGACATGCTTCATCATGATGGCTGTTTTGCCAACGAGGCTTTTCGAGAAATAGGAGTGTACTCTTTTCTTCAGGTTTTTCGCTTTACCAATGTAAATCACAACGCCCTGTTTATCCTTGAACTGATACACCCCCGGTTTTTCCGGAAGCAGATCCATATTGGATTTCAATTCTTCGTTGTGTTTTTTTTGATTTGCCAAAACCGAATGAATTTAGCCGCATTGGGTACCCCTCGTTCAGTTCACCATGGCTTTCCTGGTTTACTCACTGCCGGACTCATTTTCAAAAAGTGTTACTGGCGAGAATTTTCGTACATCGAATAGTCCCTGATCACCAATCTTCAGTTCCGGAATAACCAGCAAAGCCATGAAGGAAAGGGTCATGAATGGAGCCTTCAGGTTAGAGCCCATTCCTTTTACCAGCCGATTCAGGTGAACATATTTTTCTGCTATCAAATGTCCGTTTTCATTAGACATAATACCACCAACCGGTAATTCCAGCCATTCTGCCTGCTCTCCTCGTATGACTGCAATTCCTCCTTTCAACTCATTGATAAGATTCAGTGCACGAGCGAGTTCTGCATCAGTGGCACCCACCCCAATGACGTTGTGACTGTCGTGTGCTATGCTGCTTGCGATCGCTCCGGCGGACAACCCCATACCACGAATAAACCCAATGGCTGGTTTTGTTTTTTTATACCTGTTCTGTACTCCAATCTTTAACAGATCATTGACCGGATCCGCCACGACAAAGCCGTTTTCCACTGTTGGCTCAATGGTTTCTTTTCCCGTTAATAATTTACCATCCTGGGCAACAATGACCTTCATTTTTCCTTTCCCGGGACGTACTGCAAGGTCTTTCGCTGTAATAAAATTTTGAATGAAATTATTGGGTTTTGATCGGGTTTTATTCGCAAACAACACTGTCCCATTGTCATACACAATCTGACCATCGATGATGGTCTTCATCACATTAAAAGAGGTTAGGTCTTCCACCACAACAAGGTCTGCCGGGTCGTTTATCTGCAGTAATCCAACCTGCATATTATAGTGATTTACAGGATTCAGGGTTGCTGCTCTTAGCAGGTTAAACAGGTCGGCACCGCCCCGGACACCTTTCTTCAACAACCGATTGATGTGTCCTTTTGCAAGGTCATCCGGATGGATATCATCCGTACATAACATGATATCCTCCGGAAATTGATCAACCAGTGCCAGCAGGCTGTCCATGTCCTTTGCAGCACTGCCTTCCCGAATCAGAATTCTCATTCCTTTTTCCAGTTTTTCTGTCGCTTCTTTTTCGCTTGTGCACTCATGGTCTGTCGTTATCCCCGCCGATATATATGCATTCAAATCATCACCGGTTAATCCCGGTGCATGACCATCAATTTTTTTATTTGCTGCTTTCGCCAATGCTATTTTTTCCATGATTTCCTTATCCCTGTGTACGACACCCGGAAAATTCATCATCTCCGAAAGATAATGGATCTCCTTTCGTTTCATTAACCGTCCAACCTCTTTTATTCCGATCTTGTTTCCTGTGGTTTCAAAGGGTGTTGCAGGCACACAGGATGGTGCGCCAAAGTAAAATTTCAGGGGTACTTTTCTCCCCTCCTCAATCATGAAATTCACTCCGGCTATCCCCAATACATTTGCAATTTCGTGCGGATCTGATACAACAGCAACAGTCCCGTTTTTAACAGCTACCTGGGCAAAGCTTCCGGGTGTTAGCATGGAGCTTTCAACGTGTACATGACCATCCACCAGGCCTGGCAATAGAAAATGATTGGGTACTTTCCTTTTCGGTTTTATCTCAGCAATTCTCCCGTTTTCTATGGTTATCCTGCCAGGAAAAATGGTTTTTTTAAATACATCAACAATAAATCCTTCAATAAAAAAGCTTTTTTTTGAATTCATGGATTTATTTTTTAAAAAATTGTTCCACGTGGAACATTATCGCCCCATATAGAGAAGCAACACACTGATATCCGATGGTGAGACTCCACTTATTCTTGATGCTTGTCCTATTGTGGTTGGCTTTATTCTTACTAATTTTTGTCTTGCCTCCGTAGATATTGACGCAATTTTCATGTAATCGAATTCCGTTTCAATTTTTATATTTTCCAGTCGCTTAATCTTATCAGCCATTCTTTTTTCCCGCTCAATGTATCCTGAGTATTTCATTAATATTTCAGCACTTTCCAGTATCTCTTCTTTTCTTTCCGTTATCCGATCAATTACTTCCTTTAATTTTTCCAACACTTCCGCTATTTCAACTATCGACACCTGTGGCCTCAACAAAATTTCTTTCAATTTAACGCCTTGTTTAACTTTGCTTGTACCCAGTTCTACCAATTTTTCATTCACCCATTCCGGTTTTACACTCATCTCTTTTATGAATTCCAATATTTTGTCACGCCATTCATATTTTTTCCTCATAATTTCATATCGTTCTTTCTTTACAATTCCCAGATCATAACCCAACGGCGTTAACCGATAATCTGCATCATCCTGCCGTAATAATATCCGATATTCTGCTCTTGATGTAAACATCCGGTATGGTTCATCCACACCTTTTGTTACAAGATCATCTATCAACACTCCTATATATGCCTGATCTCTTCCCAATACAAACTCCTCTTTTCCTTTTATTTTAAGGCTTGCATTTATCCCTGCGATCAAGCCCTGTGCACCTGCTTCCTCATATCCTGTTGTTCCGTTAACCTGTCCGGCGAAATATAGATTTTCTATTAATTTCGTTTCCATCGTATGCGCCAGTTGTGTTGGATCAAAATAGTCATATTCAATTGCATATCCCGGCCTGAATATTTTCACCTTTCCCATCCCTTTTACCTTTTTCAATGCCTTGTACTGTATATTCCATGGCAAGGATGATGCAAATCCATTGATGTAATATTCAATGGTATCATTTCCTTCCGGCTCAATGAACAACTGATGCTTCTCTTTATCTGCAAAGGTTACTATCTTAGCTTCAATACTTGGGCAATATCTTGGTCCAATGCTTTTAATTGTTCCATTAAACAGTGGCGATTCCACCAATCCTTTTTCCAGAACACCGTGCACATTCAGGTCTGTATGAGTAATATAGCAACTTCTCTGGTTTTCTATATTGAATCGTTCATGCAAAAAAGAAAAACAATTCTTCTCCTTGTCTCCAGCCTGTTCAATTAATTGATCGAAATCAATTGTCCTGCCATCCGCTCTTGGTGGTGTTCCTGTTTTTAACCTTCCTACTCTAAACCCGGTATTTCTCAGTTGTTTTGATAATCCAATTGCCGCTGGTTCTGCTGCTCTTCCACCTTCAATTTTTGTTTTCCCGATATGCATCAGCCCATTTAAAAAAGTTCCACTTGTCAGTATTACACTTTTGCCTTTAAATGTAACATTCATGTTTGTTATAACTCCGGTAACTTTTCCATTCTCAATCAGTATCTCCTTAACCGTGTCCTGCCAAAAATCCAGATTATCTATGCTTTCAAGCACCTGTCTCCACACCAGGCTAAATTTCATCCTGTCGCATTGTGCCCTTGGGCTCCACATTGCCGGTCCTTTCGATTTATTCAACATTCTAAACTGAATCATTGAACGGTCCGTCACAATTCCTGAATATCCTCCCAGTGCATCTATTTCCCGTATTATCTGCCCCTTGGCTATTCCACCCATTGCAGGATTGCATGACATTTGTGCAATTTTTGTCATGTCCATTGTAATCAGCAGCACTTTTGATCCCATATTTGCTGCTGCTGCTGCTGCTTCGCTACCTGCGTGTCCCGCACCAACTACGATTATATCATACTCCATTTTCACTTATCTAATGTACCCGGATGCAAATATAACCATTATCATCCAGGGTGAATTAATCTGTTTATCTTTATGATTATCTGCTCATTAAGTTGTGAATTCCGATAAATAAAATGACTCCTTTTTCCTCATCTCTTTCTTCTCCTTTGCCGTTTTATCACCGTATCCGATAATGTGTAGTAAACCATGAATCACGACCCGGTGTAATTCATCCCAAAAGCTGCATTTAAAGTGTTTTGCATTTTCTTTTACCGTATCGATACTGATGTATATATCACCAGTAACCGTTTTTCCTTCCCTATAAGGAAACGCAATGACGTCGGTAAAATAGTTATGTGAAAGATAGGTTTTATTTAATTGCAGAATTGTGTTATTATCGGTAAATATAATGTTTATGTCGCCTTCCCTTTTCTTTTCTTCACGCAGTATCTTCCTTAGCCATTTTTTACTTTTTGCTATTTCACTATACTTAAAACGACACTTTTCATTATGAAAATAGATGCTCAACGCTTCAAATATAAAATATCAATTCAACTTTTGCTCCGTTTTCAAAAAAATGAACCTCATCCGATAGTTGTATCATCAGAAAAACGCCTCTGCCGTGAATATTTTCAATATTTTCTGGTGCTGTGGGATCGGGAACATTCTCATAGTCAAACCCTTCGCCTTCATCTGCTACAAAAATATGCATCTCTTTATCATTCACTGCCAAACGGATATCCACTTTCTTTTCAGGGTTTGATTTGTTACCGTGAATAATCGCATTATTAACAGCTTCTATTGCTGCCACCAGCACTTTACCATACACCTCCGAGCTCATTTCAATCTGCGAACAAAGGTCCTCTATTAAATTTTCAATGATTCTAATATTTTTCTGTTCGGATGCAATAGTGACGTTCTTTTCCATGATGTCCCAACTTCATTTATCTTTTTTGATGTTGTAATCTACTTATACTTGTATAATTTCCAAGGGTTTCATTTTATTCCCACATTTTAATTTCCACTAAGCCATGGCATTGGATCCAATTTGTTCTTTTCCTCCCAAATCATAAAGTTAATTACTGTTTTGTTTTCATCGTTATGATCAGTAAAGATTCTTCCCAGGGCTTGTTTTGTTTTGACCATGTCACCCATATTTACACGCACTTCTACAAGGTTTTGATATACTGTAAAATAATTACCATGTTGAATGATAACTGCCTGGTTTGCTCCCGGAATTCCAATAATTTTTTTCACTTCACCGTCAAAAACTGCTCTTGCCAGTGCATTTTCCGGTGCAGATATGTCAATGCCAAAATTTTCAATTTTCACACCTTTCAACACCGGGTGTTCTTGTATACCAAATGTTCCTGTTATAACACCCCTTTCTGTCGGCCACGGAAGCCTACCTTTGTTGCTTACAAAATTATTGGCAAGCAGTTTTTCTTCCGGTGTCAGCCGGTCAAAATTACGTACTTTCTTTGCTTCCTCAGCAATAATTGCCTGAATCTCTTTTTCTAATTCTTTGGCTATTCTTTCCTTTTCTCTCAATTGTAATCTCAGTTTCTTTTCTTCTTTTTGTAACTGCACCACCGCTATATTTTTCTCCTCTCTCTCCTCCGCCAGGTAACTTTTCTCTCCTTCATTTTGCTTTAACAGTCTCCTTTTTTCTTCCCTGTATTCCTCCAATTTATTCACTTTATGTGCAATCAATTCACCCATTCTTTCAATAACAACAGCCTGTTTTCTTCGATATTGCGCATATTGCTGCAGGTATTTCATCCGTTTGTATGCCTGGTTTATATCTTTTGCTGCAAAAACAAATATTAATTTATTGTAATTTTCTCTTTTCTTATAAGCTGCATAGATCATATCTGCATATTCCTTCTTCAATTTTTGCAAATCTTCTTCCAGCAATTCAATTAATTCTTTGTTCTCTTCAATTTGTCTCTCAACAAATTGAATTTCTAAATTGATGTTTTTAATAACGTTGTTTCTAAGGGTCAGTTTTCTGTTTAGCAGTATTAATTCATTCAATGAAGTTTTTCTGTTTCGTTCCGTTTTTTTCAGTAATTCATCAGTTATGCTTATCTCTCGTAATGCATCCTCCTTCCTTCGTACCAGTTCATTTTTACTCTGTCCATTACCTGTTGCTGTAGCAAGGAACAACACGCAAAGCAAGGTTATTTCCCCTCTTACCGTTGCTCTTTTCATGGTTTTACCAGTCAATTTTCTTATACTTTTGACCAATGCTTAAGTTCGTATTAAAATCACTCTCAATTGTAATCCTGTCCATGTCCAACCTGCATGTTATCTGATTTTTTTCATTCTTAATTCGTATGCTTATAAGACCCGGAAACCATGTTTGTTCCAATTCCTTAAAATCCTCATACATAATATCAATTTCATTCTTCTCTTTATCGTCGGTTATTATATTCCTCACCAGATAATAATTAATCGGATCAAATTCAAGATAATATCTAATCTTTTCTCTTCCAGATCCATCTCTATTTAATTCATCCAATGATACACTGCAATGGTTGTTTTTAACATTCAGTTTTCTATAATTTTTGAAAATATTTTCTTTTGTCTCTTCGTATACCGTTGCAATTTCATTTAGTAACATCGATTGAACTAAACCGAAGTTTGTTTTATATCCAATTTTCTTTTCCAACACTTCATATTTCCCATAATAATATTCTCTGTTTATCCTGTCAATAAACCCAAATGTATCCGGTATGCAGATGATTCTAATTGCTTCTATGCCCACCGGTGTCATTATTGAAATAATAATTGCCGTATCTCTATTAATGCGATAATTTGCCTTAAATGAGAATTCGGTGTTTCCATTATGTATTGATCCCTTTATTTTCTTTACCCATATACCCGGTATGTAATCTCTCCTTTTTATAGCTGCACTGGAAATATCTTTCACACGAATATCCTTTGTGGCAATTCGCGTGGTTATTTCTGTTGTTTTGCATGAATTCAACTCACACCACACCAACAATCCCATAATTATCCAAACGATTTTTTCTTTCTCAATTCTCATCTATTCCCTGTTTATTTCCTTTCCGTCTTTTCTATTTTTGTTTTTAGCTCTTCTGAGTCTCCTCCCAGTTCAGCTGCTTTCTTCCATTGCATCAGTGCTTTCTCTTTCTCACCGAAAACGATCAATATATCACCGTAGTGTTCCACGATCTCGCTGCTATTGCTATCATTGTTTTCAACTGCTCTTTCAATATACTCTCTTGCCTTATCGAACCGTTTCAACTTAAACAGAATCCATGCGTACGTATCAAGGTATGTCGAATTATTTGGCTCTTTTTCAATGCATTTTTTGCTCATTGCCAAAGCATCATCCAGTCTTTCTTCCCGCAAAGACAGGTAATAGCTATAATTGTTTAACACAAACAGGTTTTTAGAATCCAGCTCCAGTGCTTTTTGAAATGATTCGTCTGACATCTTATTGTTTCCATCATTTTTATAGACTTCGCCCAACATTGAATATAGTTGTACCTTTAGTTCTTTATTCTCTTCAGCCAATCCTAATCCTTCCTGGAACGCTTTTATTGCTTCTTTATTTTTCCCAAGCTCCATTGCAGCAATGCCCCTCATTAAGTATACCGTTGGGGCTCCTGGAAAAAGTTTTATCGCTTCTTCTGTTTCGTCATACAATCGTTCATTTTCTCCAATCGAATTCTCAACATAAAGCAGTTGTTCCCATATGATAAAGTTTGTTTTTTCCCGTTGTGTAACAAACCTCAACTCAACAGCTGCTTGTTCAAACTCACCCAGTTTTACATGGTAATCTGCCTTTAGTGTTTTTACTCTTGTATCTTCTGGATATCGTTTTGCAAGTGCTCCTATTGCTTGTCCAATACTTGCTTTATTCTTCTTGAAATTTTCCTCATTTGTGAAAAATTGAATCATTATCTGGATTTTTTGATTCACACCAACCCCCTCATTATCAATTAATTTGCCTATCATGGCGAACATCTCTTCCTGTTCGCCTTTATTTTTATAATATTCAATCATTGATAATTGTCCCAGTCCATTATCCGGATCGATTTTGAACAGCTTCTGGTATGTTTCCAACGCCTTTTCGTCCTGTTTCCCTGACCAATATAACTCGGCCAGTATCCCATAAAACCGCACTTCGTTTGGATATGCATTAACGAGTTTTAATACTTCCTTAATGGCTTTATCCACCTCTCCTGATTTTGCATAGATCTGTTGCTTTGCCAACAATATTGTTTCGTTTAGCTCATATTGTTCTTCCAGTTCATCAAATATCTCTATTGCTCTTTTCTCATCACCATATTCTCCATGCAGTGATGCCAGATTAAAATAGAAATCTGTTCTGGCCGGGTAATTTTCATGGATTTCTTCATACATCAGTATGGTACTATCCCTCATGCCCATGGCATGATATAAGCTTGCCATTTGCAACTGGTACCAGACATTTTTTGGATCTATCTCATTAGCTCTTTTCAGGTATTTAATGGCTTCCTCATAATTCCCGCCCATAGTGAGTATTGAACCCAATTCGTAGTTTGCTGCGTCACTCTTGGAATTAATTCTTATGCATTCCGTAAAATATGGAATGGCCTCCCTAAGGTTTCCTGTTATTTTCATTTTTATTCCTTCTGTAAAAGCATATTGGTAGTTAATTTCCTCTTTTCGGGTAAGCTCTCTATCCTCCCTTTCAGTTTTAGCCGGTATGGTTTTATTCGCACAACCGCCCAAGAGTACGTAAATTAACCATATTACAAACCAACCCAACCAATTTTTCATCGTTTTGCTTTTTTATAAAACACTCTTTTTTTCAATCTTTCATTTTATTCCCAACTGGTTATTCACTGCCCGTATGTCCAAATCCCCCTCACCATTAATACCGTGTTGCCTTATTCGTGTCTGGGTTTAAAAATCAACGGTCGGACATTCTCTTTTACCCAAATAAATCCAGCAAAAATAGCAAATAGCAAAATATTGAATCCAAGTTCCAGTGGTCTCTTTTCAATCTGTATAAGCTTATCTACAATGAACAGTGCAATGGCTATTATTCCGTACAATACAATTGTTTTAATCGGATAATCAATCCGATAATAGTGTCTTCCCATGAAATAGGAACAAATAACCATAACCAGATAGCATAAAAAGTGGCCCCAGGCACTTGCATGATATCCATAAATCGGTACAAAAATCACATTAACCGTTACGGTCACAATGGCTCCTATCACGGTCAGAATAGCACCATATTTTGTCAGATCGTTCAACTTATACCAAATTGACAAATTCACAAATATTCCATAAAACAGGAATCCCATAAGAACGACCGGAACCACATTAAGTCCCATCCAGAATTTTGGTCCAATAAAATATTTTGCAATCTCTATGAATAGTGTAATTCCCAAAAAAATCATCAGACCAGCAATGATAAAATATTTCATCACCTGTGCGTAGAGTTCTTTAGCATTTTTATCCTTTGCCCTTGCAAAGAAGAACGGTTCAGCAGCATACCGGAACATCTGGATAAAAAGGCTTAAAAACACCGCTATTTTGAAACTGGCACCATAAATACCCAGCTGGGCCATTGCGTCTATTTCATCTGGCAGTAAGTGTTTTAACAGAATTTTATCCAGTGCTTCATTCAACGTTCCAGCCAGTCCCGCAATTAAAAGCGGAAATGAATATCGGAACATCCGCTTCATCAATTCTGTGTTAAATTCCGGTTTAGTGCTGATTATCTCCGGAAGCAACAGAAGTAGTGAAATCGTACTTCCCACCAGGTTTGCAACAAAAACATAGCCCACACCAAAATCAGGATCGTAGATCAGCTGCAACCAGGAGTTGGGATTTCTGCCGACTACCCGAGGAACAAAAAGCAGGAAAAAAAAGACAAGCACAATGATGACTGCAACATTCACTAACTTAATGATTGCAAATCGTAATCCCCGGTTTTCCCTTCTTAACTTTGCAAATGGAATGGTTGAAAAAGCATCCACACCAACAATAACTGCAAAAATCACAATGTACTCTCTGTTGGCAGAATAATCCAGCGCTTCAGAAATGGGTTTATTGAACAGTATTACCAGCAGAATGAATAATGTTGATGTAATAAACAGGGAAATCCAGGCTGTACTGAATACCCGATCCTTCTCTTTATCAGAGGTCGAAAACCTGAAATATCCCGTTTCCATCCCATAGGTCAGCACTACCAACAAAACCACAACATAAGCATACAGTTCGGTTAGGACGCCATATTCTCCAAGTCCCAGGATGCGCGTATAAAATGGTGTCAGAAGAGCATAGTTTAAAAACCTCGGGATCATTGTTCCAAGGCCGTAAATGGCTGTTTGTCCTGCAAGCTGTTTAATGGGATGGAACATGAATGATAAATTATGGATGAAAGATAGGTTGTTTTTCTTAATCGTCCTCTCTCTCTTTTATATAATTACTTCTCGTATCAATGTGTATTGTAGCAATGATGTTTAATTCGTTATTGATTCTCTCAAACAGTCTTCTCGTTAACTTACCTGCTTCTTTGAGTTCCATTTCTTCTGGCAAAACGATATGGAACGTCATTTCCGTATGTTCACCATACCGGTGTATATGGAAGTGGTGTAGTCCAAGGTTGTCGGGATAGACCTCCCCCGCAATGTTTTCAATTTTCTTTAACAGTTTACGATCCGGTGTTTCTCCCAACAGTGAATCGGCTGCGTCCTTAATGATTACATAAGCGGTGTAAAATATTAATAACGACACCAGGAGTCCAAGCACTCCGTCTATCCACCAGAAAAATTTTCCTAAAAATATTCCAATCAATATGATAACGGATGATAATGCATCAGACCGGTGATGCCACCCGTCTGCAACGGTTGATTTTATTCCCTCTTTTTTACCGGCCCAAATTGCAAATCGTGCCATGGCTTCTTTAACCACGATAGAAATTGCGGTGACAACAATGGCAATTGTTCCAAAAAACACCTCCTGGTGCTTCATTAATCTCAACACCGATTCCCGAAAAAAATTAAATCCTATAAGCGCAAGTATAAAACCGATGATAATAGAAGATATTAACTCTGCCCTGCCATGTCCGAAAGGATGTTCTTTATCGGCCGGTTTCCTGGCCACGGCAAGCCCTACAAGAAGGACTACGGATGATACTGAATCGCTCAATGTATGCCATGCATCGGCAATCAGCGCAACCGATCCCGTAACCACTCCCGCCCAATATTTCAGTCCAAAAAGGAGCGTGTTTACAAACAAGGATAGCCATCCTTCCAGTACACCAAGTTTGTATTTTGACGATTTATCCGTTAACCGATGCATGAATCACGTATTTTGCATTTTCTTTGCCATCTTCTTGCTTCTGATTTATTCGCCTTCCTTTTCCCATGCTTCCCAAAATTACACAATAATCATGTCATCATCACTTACGGTTTCTTTTTTTCAAATTTTTCCGGAAGTTATGTTTTCCATAATAAATTGTATAAATCCATATATATAATCATAATTTTGTATGTTTATTCGAACAATTGTTAACCTTCTTTACGTCTTTTGTGATGAAAACAAACCGGTTATTCTGTATTCTCCTTGCCTTTTTTCTGATTATTTCCTTTTCATTCTGTACTTCAAACAGAAAAGAAAAGGTGTGGTTTGTTTCAATCGAAACAACTCTGGGCACCATGAAGATCAGGCTTTACAACGAAACGCCATGTCACCGTGATAATTTCCTGTCTTTAATAAAAAACAATTTTTATGACGGCATGACGTTTCACCGGGTCATCAATGAATTTATGATTCAGGCCGGTGATCCCGCTACCGTTATCTCAGATAAAAACAGAACAGATAGCATTGATATTAATTACACCATTCCTGCTGAATTTCATCCCGGCCTTTTCCACAAAAAAGGTGCTCTAGCTGCTGCAAGAATGGGTGATGATGTTAATCCGGACCAGGCATCTTCGAGTACGCAATTCTATATTGTTCACGGTAAGGCATTTAATGATCAGGAGTTGGAACAACTGGAAGAGCGTATCAACAACATGATGAAGCAATCTCTTTTCTTTAAGAACATCAAGGAAGAAGAGCAAAAAGCATTTGAAAAAGATGAGCCGCTTGATTACGCAGCAATTCAACTGGCAGCCACACTGCAAACCGAAGAGCAATTAAAAAATTACGTGCCGTATAAAATTCCGCCAGATCAATGGGCAACATACAAGGTTGTTGGTGGTACTCCCCATCTTGATGGAAGTTATACTGTTTTTGGTGAGGTGGTGGAGGGGTTGGATGTTATTGACCGGATTGCTGCCGTCCCCACAGATAAGTCGGATCGCCCACTTAACCCCGTTCGAATGACGATTAAAAAGGTAAGGAGATAATTTTCAGCTATTTAATGTGTGCTCGCAGAATTTCTTATATCTTTGTAAAAATCCTGGCTGGAGATGGAAGAACGAATTGCAGAACTATTGAATGAGGTGAATGCCTTTTCGGCTAAAAGCCGTGAGGAAATTGAATTTTTCAGGATAAAATTCCTCAGCAAAAAGGGGATTGTTCCCGCTCTCTTTTCCGAATTTAAATCCATCCCTTCCGAAAAGAAAAAGCTGGTGGGTCAACAAGTCAACCGGTTAAAAAACCGGATACACGAAAAAATTGAAGAATCGCTTGCCGCCTTAAAAGAGCATACTGAAGAAACATCATTGACTGATTTTTCACTTCCCGCTGATCCGGTTGGGCTTGGTGCCAGACATCCGGTTTCAATAATCAGAAATGAGATCATTGAAATTTTCACACGCCTTGGATTTACAGTATCAGAAGGCCCCGAAATAGAGGATGATGATCATGTTTTTTCGAAATTAAACTTCCCCCCAAATCATCCGGCAAGAGACATGCAGGATACTTTTTTCATTGAAAAAGGTGAGGATGAAACGGGAAAGATCCGGGATGTTCTTCTGAGAACACACACCTCTCCCGTGCAGGTTCGTGTAATGGAGAATCAGCAGCCTCCAATACGTACGATCTCCCCGGGCCGTGTTTTTAGAAATGAAGCCATCTCTGCCCGTTCCCATTGTATCTTTCACCAGGTTGAAGGCCTCTACATTGATGAAAATGTTTCGTTTGCCGATCTTAAACAAACCTTACTCTATTTTGCCAAGGAGATGTTTGGTAAGAAAACCAGCATCCGTCTCAGGCCATCTTTTTTTCCGTTTACAGAACCTTCTGCTGAGATGGATATCTCCTGCAGCTGCGATGGTAAAGGATGTAACCTGTGTAAATATTCCGGCTGGCTTGAAATACTCGGTTGCGGAATGGTGGACCCGAATGTGCTGGATTTCACCGGTATTGACAGCCACCTATACACAGGCTTTGCCTTCGGTATGGGTATTGAGCGAATAGCTCTTTTAAAATATCAGATTAAAGATATTCGCCTTTTGTTCGAAAACGATATACGGTTTCTCAGGCAATTCAAATCAGCATTCTGACAGAAACGTTTCGTTTCTATTCTTCGACCAGTTTTATCTCTGACGTTAATTCAAGTGCTTTTCGGTATGTATAACTAACTCCGCAATACCGTTCCTGTGACAGGTCAACAGCTTTTTGAATTTTATCTTTGGGAAGTTGTTTTCCATAAAGGGTATAGGTGATGTGCATGCTGTGAAAATGTTTGGGATGCTCGTCGGTTAGCTCCCCTTCAACGGTAATATTCATCCTGTCAACCGAAACCCTCATCTTCTTCAAAATGGAAATCACGTCCATTCCTGTGCATCCAGCCAGGGCTACCAGCATTAATGGTTTCGGTCTCGGCCCCCGGTTTTCTCCACCCACATCTCCACTGGCATCCAATGTTATCTTATGGCCATCGATTTCAGCTTCAAATGCCATATTGCCCAGCCAATTCATGTTTATGTTGTTTTTCATATCTTTAGATATTTTAATACTTAGATTTTACAAATATACTTTTTAATCGTATATTGCAAAAAGCATTTGGGTAGCCTGCATTTCACGTTTTCAGCTACAATCTTTCAATGAAACAAGTTCAAAATCCACCGGTTTGTGGGAAGTGCTCCTTAGAATTTAATTCCATCTTTAAACAATTAACACAGGATGAATTGGATCGGTTGAACTACGAGAAATCCTCCCTGTTTTATAAGCGCGGTGAAATCATATACCATGAAGGGGGCAGAATCAATGGCTTTTATTGTATACACAATGGAATAATAAAAGTCTATAAGACCGGTATTGATGGGAAAGAGCAAATCATCCGGTTTGCAAAGCGGGGTGAAATCATTGGATACAGGTCCATCTTAAGTAATGAACTTGCCTGCACAACGGCCAAGATTATAGAAGATTCGCTTCTCTGTTACATCTCTTCTGATATTCTTTTTTCCCTGGTTAAGAACAATGGTAATTTTTCTATGGAAATTATGAAACTGACCTGCAAGGAGCTTGGAGAGGCAAATGCATACATTACTGACATTGCTCAGAAGACCGTCCGTGAAAGATTGGCTGAAGTGTTGATCCACCTGAAAGATAATTTTGGCCTGGATGGTGATCAGGTGTTGCAGATCTCTCTTACCCGTGAGGAGCTTGCGAATATCGTGGGTACGGCAACCGAATCAGTGATTCGTCTCCTATCAGAATTTAAAAATGATGGACTTATTGAATTAAACGGAAGGAAAATAAAGATAATAAACACCAGATCTCTTACAAAAATTGGAAATCACTTTTAAGCTTCCATTCTAATCAAGTATATTATTCAGGACTACATACACAAGAAATCCGCCGAAAATTAATCCTCCACTTATGATTAAAAGCTTATTGCTCTCTACCCCACTGAATTCCGAATAACCCAGAATAACAATACCAACGACGATGAAAACAATGCCTATTCTTTTAATTAATTCTTTCATAATTAATTATTTAAGAAATTTTGTTGGGTCAGATTAAGAGAATAAATATAAATATAATGCTTGGTATTACAAAATTACTTAAACAGTGTTCCGCTTTCTCCTATTCTGTTTTTACCCAAATGATTATAGGCTAAATCGGTAACCTCCCTTCCCCTCGGTGTTCGTTTAATATATCCCTCTTTTATCAGGAATGGTTCATAGACTTCTTCAATCGTACCAGCATCTTCACTAACAGCTGTTGCAATGGTAGACATACCTACCGGTCCCCCTTTAAATTTTTCAATGATGGTTACCAGGATTTTTGTGTCCATTTCATCCAGCCCATATTTATCAATGTTCAGTGCAGAGAGTGAATATTTTGCTATGTCAAGATCTATTTCTCCGGTTCCTTTTACCTGCGCAAAATCCCTAACCCTTCTAAGTAGTGCGTTGGCTATCCTGGGTGTACCCCTGCTTCGTGAGGCAATTTCTATTGACGCTGTGTTATCGATGGATACATTCAGGATTCCGGCAGATCGCTTAACGATTCTGTCCAGGATGTTGTTGTCATAATATTCCAGGTGGAATGTTATACCAAACCGTGCTCTTAACGGGCTGGTTAACAGGCCAGACCTTGTGGTTGCTCCAATTAGTGTGAATGGGTTCAGGTTGAGCTGTATAGATCGTGCCCCCGGGCCTTTATCAATCATTATATCAATATTATAATCCTCCATGGCAGAATAGAGATACTCTTCCACCACTGGGCTCAGGCGGTGTATCTCATCGATAAACAAAACATCTTTATCTTCCAGGTTGGTTAACAGCCCGGCCAGATCTCCGGGCTTATCCAGAACCGGTCCGGAGGTAACTTTTAAATTAACACCCAGCTCATGTGCAATGATGTTTGCCAGGGTTGTTTTACCCAATCCGGGGGGACCATGCAACAGCACGTGGTCCAGCGCCTCTCCCCTCATCATCGCTGCTTCAACAAATATTTTAAGGTTTTCGATAATTTTATCCTGCCCGAAGAATTCCTTGAAATCCAACGGCCGCAATTTCTTTTCAAACTCTCTGTCTGTAGGGGTTAATTCATTTTCCCGTATGTGTAATGACTCATCCATATACCTTTAAATCTTATTTTAGAAGCTTAACATCACTTTCCGGCAGATCAACTTTTACACCATTAATCCGGTTTTCTATATCGTTTTTGTAACTGATCGTCATTAACAAAACCCCCTCTTCATTGTACTTTTTCCATGTTTTTTCTTTTATTCCCATATCGTAATATCGCTCCTCTTTTAACACCCCATTGTCCCAGTAGATTTTATGCCGTTTATGTGGGTTTCCCTGTACATAATTTCCCTGATATTTCAGGTTTCCGTTCTCGTAGTAATGTTTCCATGTTCCTTCACGCAATCCAACGACATATCTCCCTTCTTCCGTGTAATCACCCGCATTATAAAACCAGCTTCCTTCTTTTTCTCCTTCAAGATAATCCCCCTGTGCTATTATTTCTCCATCAACAGAGTATTCTGTAGCAACCCCATCTTCTTTCCCGTTAAAATACTCTTCTTCCCTGTGTAAATTACCGTTTGGATAAAACCATTTCCAGCTGCCGTTTTCCAGTCCGTTTCGATAGTCTCCGGTTTGTTCTATATTACTATTTTCATAATAGTAAACCCACCGTCCCTCTTTCTGATTTTTGGTATAATACCCATCGGATTTCAGTTTCCCCGAAACATAAAAATTCTCCCACTTTCCGATACGCTCTCCTTCCTCATTCACAATTCCGTTTGATATTACCCGTCCGAAATCGTCATATATTTTCGAGCCTGTAATTTCCCCATTCCTTGAATATTCCCGATGAACTCCGATGGGTGTTTTTTTTCTATACGGTCCGCTTGCCAACAGGTTTCCATCCTCATCATAGCTGTTTCTTATTTCAACATCTTGTTCCTCTTCGACACCCTCTTCTATAATCCGGCCGTTATCATATCGTATAGCTATAGTCAGATTACCCTTTTTATCATATTCTCTGTAAAAGCCATGCAGTTGGTCGTCTTTAAAATTTCTTTCTGTCTGGATCTTTCCATCCGGATAGAACTCTTCCCAAACACCTTGTTTGTAACCACTTGAATCTGTTCTGTTAATTCTCTCCCGGTTTACTAAATATCCATTGTGGTATTCCAGGAGAGTTATAATTTTTCCGCTTTCAGAATACTCTCTTGCTAAACCCTGCATTTTGCCGTTTACATAGTTAATGGTGTTATGAACCTTACCATTGTCATAGTAATAATAGGATGGTCCTTCCTTTTTGTCGTTTACATACAACTCTTTGGAAACAATGTTCCCATTTAGTGATGTAATCTCTTTATTTTTAGTATCATACGTATAATAATATCCATTTTTTTTTCCGTACATGTAGTTTATTTTCTCAATTGTGTCTCCAGTAACATCATAAAAAACCCAAACACTATCTAATAAAAAATTATTCCTTTTTCCTTCTGATTTTATGACTCCTGTAACATAATATGTCTTCCAATACCCATCTGGTTTACCATCCCGTACAATTCCTTCACTGGATATTTGTCCGTTTGGATAATAATAAAAAGTATATCCATCCGTCAAGATTTCATTGCTTTGTGCATTTAAGTATAAATGTCCGGATAGAAACCATATCATTGCGACTATAAAAAGTATAGTATTTTTTCCTCTCGTTTTCATATACTGTAAACTCTTTATCTTTTTCTTAACCCTTGACATAACTCAATTTGTTCAGATATTTCCATCATTCGAAGTATTGGTTTTTCAGCCCTTCTTCGTATTTTTTCATCCAATACAATTTCAGGAATTTCATATCTCAATGTATTATAAATCTTTTCCAGTGTTATTGTCTTCATGAAATTACAATCACTTCGATCACAAGATCTATCTTCAGGAGGAGCCGGTATAAAATATTTTCCGTGTACTTTCTTTTTCATTTGATGAATTATACCTGAATCAGTGGCAACTATGTACTGATCAGAAGAATCTTTCATTGTAAATTCAAGCAATGATGCTGTTGATCCGATGTGATCAGCAATGTTCAATATCTTTTCATCACATTCCGGGTGTGCAATCAGTTTTGCATCCGGATACCTCTTCCTGGTTTCTAATATGCGTTCTAATGAAAATGCTTCATGTACATGACACCCTCCATCCCAAATCACCATTTTTCTGCCATTAATTTTTGATACATACTTTCCAAGGTTTTTATCCGGTGCAAATATAATTTTCTTCTCTTTTGGAATTGATTCAACAATCTTAACTGCGTTTGATGAAGTACATACTATATCACTTAATGTTTTTATTTCCGCAGTTGCATTAACGTATGAAACCACGATGTGTTCCGGATATTTTTTTTTAAATACAGCAAATTCCTCATGCGGACAAGATTCAGCAAGTGAACAGCCTGCATTCAGGTCTGGCAATAAAACCTTTTTATCCGGCGATAGGAT
>Ga0315537_1000187_pt1 | contig 44719 bp, 32 predicted proteins | sample SalMarSW160270MG_FD_203091 | JGI IMG/M metagenome (GOLD analysis project Ga0315537, IMG submission 203091) | Salt marsh sediment microbial communities from the Plum Island Ecosystem LTER, Massachusetts, United States - Salt Marsh Sediment SW1602-70 ... | reverse complement strand
CAGTGGAGGTTCCTTCCCGTAAGGGATGCCGAGGCCAACCGCTACGGTGACGAGTTCTGGATAGACTATGAATCCTTCCTAAGGGTCTTCACCCAATAAGCCTTTACAGGAGCTAACCGCTTTCCCAAAGGCTTAAGCCAAACTCACAAAATTTACAGGATAATCACAACATGGTCCTCAGGCCCCTCACAACCTGCTCCTCTCCTATGTCCGGGTTCTTTATCCTGACCAGCTTTATCTTGAGCCCCACATCCTCGAGCTCCTCTGGTATGACCATATCCACGAAGGGGGCCATCCACACGTCCAGCGTCCTTGACACCGTCCACTTGTGGAGCCCGGCCATGCGGGCTATCTCCCCCACAGTGATGTGACCCCTGTCCTCCTGGTGCGCCTTCACGAGAACCCTGTATATCTTCAGGACATTCTCAGTGGTGTTCCTATAGAACCTCGGTCTGGCCATGATAGTAATTTGACTTGGGTAAATTTATTTCTAAGCCTTTACAGAAGGCCGAGACCTTTCTCAACACACCGTCGCTTCGCGACAGGTGGTTTTGTGCCGCAGTACGAAACATGTGGCACATATCTCGCGTCAAAGCCGCAAGATTACCTTCGGTAACAGGCTTAAGCCAAACATGGAAACAACATCAAGCTATTTCTTCCCCTTTCTGACAGTCCTCTCAATCCTGTCCATGGCCTTCTCAATCTTCTCATACGCCGTCGCATAGGAGAGCCTTATGAAGCCCTCTCCCATCCCGCCGAACTCTGTCCCAGGTATCGTCGCCACCCTTGCCTCCTTGAGCAGCCAATCCGAGGCCTTCAGGCTCTTCATCCCCATGCTCTTTATATTCGGAAACGCATAGAATGCCCCCTCAGGCTCCAGGCATGACCAGCCAGGAACCTCCCTTACTCTCTTGATAATCATCCTTCTCCTCCTGTCATACTCCCTCCTCATCCTTTCCACAGCGCCCTGCGGCCCCCCCAGGGCCTCAACCCCAGCGACCTGCGACACAGTCGGCGCGCACAGTGAGGAGAAGACATGCAGCTTGGTCATGGCCCTTATTACCTCCTCTGGCCCGCATGCATAACCAAGCCTGAACCCGGGCATGGCATAGGTCTTGGAGAAGCTGTGCAGGGTCATCACATATTTACTCATTCCATTCAGCGAACCCATGGACACGTGCCTGGCATTCCCATACACGAACTTCTCATAGGCCTCATCAGAGAGGACAAGCAGCCCGTGCTCCACCACAAAATCAGCGACCTCCTCAAGGGTCTTCCTGCTCAGGACCGTCCCTGTGGGGTTTGAGGGAGTATTGATTATCAGCACTCTGGTCTTCTCAGGGACAATCATCCTTTCCATCACGTCCACATCAAGCTGGAACCCCTTCCCCTCCTCCAGGGGAATGGATATGGGCATCCCGTTCAGGACCTCCACTGTGGGCTTATATGAAAGAAACCCCGGGTCAGGAAGCATCACCCCCTCTCCGGGGTCTACAGTGGCAATGAGGGCAAGCATTATGGCCTCTGTGGAGCCGCTGGTCACTATTATGTTCTCCTCCCCTGCCTCTATCCCATTCTCCTTTTTAAGCTTCCTTATCACAGCCTTCTTAAAATCTGTCCTTCCGGCCACAGGCGAATAGTGGGTCATCCTTCTGTCCAGGGCCCCCTTAGCTGCCCTTATTATGTTCTCAGGAGAAACAAAGTCAGGCTCCCCCGGCCCCAGTGATATGACAGTCTTGCTCTCCGCAGCAATCTTCAGCATCCTCCCTATGGTGGAAACAGGAAGCTCCCTCTCCCTCTCAGAGATGATATTCCTTAGCATATTTTATATTGCGGCCCTCCAAATAAATATCATGAAGAAACTTGACTACTTTTTCCAACCCAAGTCCGTTGCCATAATAGGCGCAAGCCGCAACCCCAAGAAAATCGGCCACGTGATGCTAAGAAACCTCATTGAGGGAAAATTCCGCGGCAAGATATATCCCATAAACCCCAAGACAGACAGGATGTTCGACCTTCCCTGCTACCCCTCTGTGCTCAGGGTCCCCGGCAGAATAGACCTTGCCGCCATCTCTGTCCCGGCTCCCATTGTCCCAAAAATCCTGGACGAGTGTGGAAGAAAGCATATCCCCGCGGTGATAATAATATCAGGCGGCTTTGCCGAGGTCGGCAACACCGAGCTCGAACAGGACTGCGCAAGGATAATCAGGCGCTACCGCATGCGTGCTCTGGGCCCCAATTGTATTGGGGTGTTCGACCCCTGCTCAGGGGTGGACACCTTTTTCCTCCCCAGGTACAAGCTCGAGAGGCCCAAGGAAGGCAGCGTGGCCTTCATCTCCCAGTCCGGTGCCCTGGGCTCCGTGGTCCTTGACTGGATGGCCATGAAAGGCTACAAGATATCCAAGTTCATCTCCTATGGCAACGCCATCGACGTGGACGAGGCTGACCTGACAGAATACCTTGCAGACGACCCCAAGACCAGGGTGATATGCTGCTACTTCGAGGGCCTCAGGCAGGGCCGGAAGTTCTTCAACACACTTAGGAGGGCCTCCAGGAAGAAGCCTGTGATTATACTCAAGGGCGGCACGACCCAGGAGGGCACCCACGCAGTCTCCTCCCATACAGGCTCCCTTGCCGGCTCCAAGCAGATCCATTCTGCTGCCTTCAGGCAGGCCGGGGCAATACAGGCCCAGAGCCTTGAGGAGCTCTTTGACTTTGCCAGGGTCCTGACCTCACAGCCCATACCCAGGGGCGACCGGGTCCAGATAATAACAGACGGCGGGGGCTTCGGCGTCCTCACCACAGACTGGGTAATCGAGAACAGGCTCTCCCTTGCCCGGATGGACAGGAAGATTCTGGCATCCCTCAGGAAGGCCTTCCCACCCCACGTGGTCCTCAAGAACCCACTTGACCTTACAGGTGACGCCGATGTCGAGCGCTACAGGCTCGCCATCGATGCCGCAATCCAGGATTCAAATGTGGACATGATAGCTCTCATAACACTTTTCCAGATACCCACGCTCACAGCAGACATAACCGATGTTGTCTCCGCAGCTTCTGAGAGGAGTAGCAAACCCCTTGTGGTGATAGCGGCAGGGGGCCGCTTCACCGAGGTGCTTAAAAAGACCTTGGAGGACTCGGGCGTGCCGACCTTCTCATACCCGGAGAGGGCTGCCCAGGCCCTGCGCGCACTCTACGAGTTCGGCCAGGAAAGGAGGAAAAGATGAAAGCCCATGGAATCCTTATCAGAGGAAAGTGGATAAAGTCCAGTTCAGGCGAGACCCAGGAGAGCATAAACCCCACAACAGAGAAACCACTCGGCCTGTTCCAGAGGGGAACAGCCCACGATGTTGACCTTGCAGTGGATGCAGCAGAGAAGGCCCTTCCGGCATGGAGGGATCTCCCTGCCCCAAGGCGGGGCGAAATCCTGCTCAGAATAGCCAACCTCCTCAGAAAAAACAAGGAGCGTCTAGCCAGGCTCATGACCATGGAGATGGGTAAGGTGATATCCGAGGCCCGCGGAGACGTTCAGGAAGCCATTGACATAACCGAGTACATGGCAGGCGAGGGCCGCCGCCTCTTTGGCCACACCACCCCCTCAGAACTCCGTGACAAGTTCTGCATGACCATGAGGATGCCCCTTGGCGTCTGCGGCCTGATAACACCCTGGAACTTTCCCATAGCCATCCCTTCCTGGAAGCTCATGCCCGCCCTGATATGCGGCAACACCGTGGTATTCAAGCCTGCATCTGACACCCCTCTCTGCGCAATCGAGTTTGTCAAGCTCATGGAATCCACTGGCCTCCCCAGGGGTGTGGTCAACCTCGTGACAGGCCCGGGCAGCTCTGTGGGCACCGCCTTGGTGAAGCACCGCGACATCAGGGGCATCTCCTTCACAGGCTCCAGGGACGTCGGTGAGTTCATCTCCCGCGAGGCCGGACTCAAGAAGGTTGGCCTTGAGTTGGGCGGCAAGAACGGTATAATAGTCATGGACGACGCCAACCTCGAGCTTGCCCTGGATGGAGTGATATGGGGGGCCTTCGGCACAACCGGCCAGCGCTGCACAGCGGCCTCCAGGGTAATCGTCCACAAAAAAATCAAACCAAAATTCGAGAAGATGCTGGTCTCCAGGATAGGCAAACTCAGGCTCGGGGACGGCCTCAAACCCTACACGGATGTGGGTCCCCTAATCAACAGGACGGCCCAGAGAAAGGTTCACTACTACACCGGTGTGGGCCTCAGCGAGGGGGCCAGGCTCCTCTGCGGCGGCTCCCCTGTCAAGGGCAGGGGATTCTTCTACAGACCCACCCTTTTCACCGATGTCACCCCCAACATGCACATAGCCCAGGAGGAGATATTCGGACCCTCCCTCTCCCTAATCGAGGTCCAGAACCTCGACCAGGCCATCGATGCCATGAACTCCATAACCTACGGCCTCAGCTCTGCGATATACACAAACAACGTCAGCAGGGCCATGGAGGCAGTGGAGAGGATAGAATCGGGCCTGGTCTATGTCAACTCCAGCACCATCGGCTCCGAGGTTCACCTGCCCTTCGGCGGGGTCAAGGCCACGGGCCACGGCCGCGAGGCCGGCATTGAGGGCCTCAACGAGTTCTCCGAAACCAAGACAGTCTACATAGACTACTCCGGCCGCCTCCAGAAGGCCCAGATTGACGTGATCAAATGAAATAAAGTCCGACGCATTCCCCCTTGTTGATGGGGGAGTTAGTAGGGTATAATTATTTAAATAACTGATTACAATACATTACTATGATGAAGAGAAAATGCCTAAAATGTGGACATAGGTGGGTTCCAAGAATAGATAATCCAAGGGTGTGTCCCAAATGCCATTCCGCATGGTGGGATAAGGAAACTAAACATGCAAGTGGCAAAAACCGTTAGGTGCAAGATACACTCCCTTACAGGGATAAAGGAACAGATACTCAGCGATGAGTATAACGATTACCAAACTTTGTGCAAAGAGGTGTCGGATTGCGTGGACAACGACTGCATGCCACAGCTTCCATATTTCACATTCAAGAAGCCCCACAGGTACAGTGCGACCGTGTGGGGGGCCATAAGGAGTATAGAAAAGAAGAGACAGTTCGACAACATCAAGGAGCAGCCATTACACCTACGCAACGATGTTTTTACAGTCGTGGAGAAGCAGACCGAGGTGTCCAAGCATTGGCTCAGGCTACCCACCAAGCAGAGGCATGGTGGGGTTTGGCTACCAGTCATAGTCCCAAGGAAATACGAGAGCCTGCTAAAGCTAAATGTAGGCGACTCGAAGATAGCCAGGAACAAGAATGGATGGTTCTTGATGCTGACCGTCAGGAAGGAAGTAACTATCCGAAAATCATACTCTAACATACTCGCCATAGATCTGGGGGAGAAAGTCATAGCGACTGTCTGTGGCAGTTTCAACAGCCAGAGACCCGAGTTTCTGGGGCGGGAGGTTAGGGGAACACGAAGGCACTATGCATGGCTACGCAAGAGGCTCGGAAAGAAGAAACTCCCAAAGGTAATCAAGCAGATAGGACAAACGGAACAGAGGAAGGCCAACGACACCCTGTTCAAGATAGCAAGGCATGTCAACGATCTGGCAGAGGAGCACAACGCTATAATCGTCCTTGGAGACCTTAAGGGCATAAGGAACTCAGCCAAAGGTAAGAGATTCAATAGAATAGTATCTTCTATGCCATACTTCAAACTAACCCAAACCATAACACACATGGCTAACTGGGATGGAAGACAGGTAATCAAGATAGATGAGAGGGGAAGGACATCCCACACATGTTCAAGGTGTGGAAGCAAGGGGACAAGACCACACCAGGGCTTATTCGGATACCCCCACTGCGGATACCAAGCGAATGCCGACCATAATGGTGCAAAAAGAATCGCACAGATAGGTCTTGAGACTATACCATCTCTTGATGGGGCGACACTGGCATCGCCCATAACTTTAGGAGCGTGGCAACGTGCCCACTAAAGAACCCTCACCCTTCAGGGTGGGGAGTGTCAGATACATCTCCAGGGGCTTTGTCAGGAAGTCCTATCCCGAAAGGCCAGCATGGTCCCACAAGGGGGACTTCGGCAGGCTCCTTGTGGTGGGCGGCTCCAGGAGATACTCAGGCGCCCCTGCCCTGGCCGCCTTGGCTGCCCTCCGCTCTGGCTGCGACCTCGTGACAGTGGCTGCCCCTGAGCGTGCTGCCAACATCATAGCCTCCTTCTCCCCTGACCTGATAACAGAGCCCATAACAGGAAACTGCCTCAACAACTGGCACACCCGCTCAGTTCTTGAGATGGCCAAGCAGGCAGATGCCGTCGTCCTGGGAGGCGGCCTCGGAAGGAGGCCCGAGACCATGACCTTTGTCCAGAACCTCCTGGCCCGCCTTGACAAACCCTGCGTCATAGATGCCGATGCCATCCACGCTGTCTCGGCAAACAAGAAGCTCCTCGGGGGCAGCTTCATCCTCACTCCCCACTCAGGGGAGTTCCTCACCCTCACAGACCACGAACCCAGCCAGAATATAAAGGAAAGGCTCGAGCAGGCCAGGCTCTTCTCCTCCCACATGGGCTGTGCCATACTCCTCAAGGGCCACATCGATGTCATATCAGACGGCAAGTCCGTGGCCCTGAACAGGACTGGCATACCATTCATGACCAAGGGCGGAACAGGCGACATCCTTGCAGGCATCTGCGGCGCCCTCCTAGCAATGGGCCTGGAGCCATTCGGGGCGGCCTGCTCAGCAGCCTATATAAACGGCCTTGCGGGTGACCTGGCCTCAAGGGAGTTCGGCCCGGGTCTGCTCGCCTCAGACCTGATTTCTTTCATACCCAGGGCCCTGAAGTCAATCCTTGGATAGCTTGGACCTTATACAGTCTATCACATCGATGTCTGCTTGAAATCCCAGGATATTTCTGGCCCTGCTGGTATCCGCCTGCGTCTCCTTTACATGGTTCTTTATGGGGGTTTCAACCAATCTATATTCTTTCAGGCCCACGGCCTCTATTATATCCCTGAGCGAGTGCACCCTTTCGGTTCCGATGTTCATCACATCCGAGACCACACTGGAATTCATGGCTTTAATAAAGGCCTCCACCACATCATCAACATGAACAAAATCCCTCAACGTCTCCATATCATAGACATCAAATTGTTCTCCTGATTCCTTTGCCCAAATCATCTGCGAGGCTATATTTGCATGTCTTCCCTTACTTTTCTCATTATTACCATACACGCTAAACAGCCTGAGTCCGACCGACTCGAGCCCGAAGAAATTACGCCATGTACCATTCATTACTGGCTATCCTATACAAGCTGGGTTATGGGAGCAGGAACCAGGAATGTACAATCAATGCAATAGAATATTTCATTGATGAAGAAAAACTGGATATCGACAGGGAGTATATAGAAATGATAAGGTCTGCCAAGAAGAGGGAGGGTGCAAAATCAACAAGAGAAGATATGCAATACGGTGCAAAAACAAGGCTGGAGGAGGACAGGTGCAGGGGCTTAATGCACAATGCCATGAGGTTTGTTGAAAAGATGAGGGTTGCGTTAAAGATAATAGACATTGACACCAACGGAGAGTGAGAACAAACCAGGCCATTCTTGTATGTCTGCAGGACTGGGGCTGTTTTTTATTCCAGGGCCGGCTGAAATCATGTGTATATCCTGAGCCTGCTGTAGAGCCGCCTTATCCTGTCATAGAGCATGTTGACATCCTGATAATCCTCTGCCTCATTGAGCTGGTCATACAGGGAGACTGTCTCCCTGTAGAGCTTCTTGGCGATGTCAAGGTTCCCCCTCTTTATGGCCTCTTCGATCTGGTCCATCAGGGAGTCCATGCTGCCCTCTATCGCAAGGACAGGGCTAATCTGTGTCAGGGGTCTATTCTCTGTACCGGGCTGTGGCGGGCCCCCCTCTCGGACAGGTGCAGGGGGAATCCTTCCCCCGGTTTTTTTAACATCCTCCGTTCTCGGGAGAGCCTTCCTAGGAACTTCCCCGGACTCTGGCTTCTCCCGGACAGGGGCCTTGGGGATTTTCCTGACATGCTGTTGCCTTACCATTTCAGAGAAATCCGGACCCGTTCCCTTTATTTCACCAGCGAACTCTATCCTCTTCTCCCTCACAGTCTGCGCTGTGGCCTCCCTGAGCATGTCCAGCTTGGCGCCTATCTCCTCCAGGTCATCCTTGGTCGCAAACATCCTGTCCAGCCTTGACTTGCCCACACTTTCCATGATACCCTTCATACCGCTTTCCTTTAGCGCTGTAAGAAGGCTATCCACAAGCTTCTTGAGTTCATATAGCTTGTCATCACCCTCTGTTCTCACCCGCTCGAACCTCTCCTCAACGGAGCCCTCCAATTTCTTCAGGTCATCCTTCTTTGTGGTTTCATCGAACCTTGTCTCGAGCGTGTCAACAACCTTCATTATCTCGTGCATGGTCTCCTCATTGAATGCTATTCTGTCCTTGTAGCTCTGGAACTCCCCGAGCTTGTTGCTGAGGTCCGAGAACATAGTCTCTATCTTTCCGGCTGTTCTTGATGTGAACTTCCTGTCATCATCTATCTTACCCATCTTCTCCTTGAGCGTCTGAACAACACCAGACATCTCCTTGATTCCCCTGATGTTTTCCAGCACATCGGAGTTAGCCTTTATGTCCTTTCTCAGCTGCTTTATCTGTACAGCAAGGGCCTCTATTGTTGCCTGGTTCTTCTCAATTGACTCATCCTTCTCGGCGAGCTGCCTGGTTATCTTCTCGGGCTCCATACCCTCTGCCATCTCCTTTATACTGGAGAATCCCTTCTGGACCTCCCTGGTAACCCTGTCCCTCTCCATCACAGAGGACCTGAGCTCGCCAATCTCCTGGTTGAGGCCAGAGAGCCTCTCATCCACAGCCTTCCGGTAGTCTGCCATGGCCTCTATCTTTCCCTCAAGCTTCTCTGTCTTCAGAACAAGCATCTCCACATCAGTGGCCTTTTCTCTGCGGGGCGGTTTCGGTACTGCCTCCACCTTGGCAGGGGTCTTCTTGAGCCTTACCTTCTTTTCCTCTTTCTTCTCAAGCTCCTCAAATTCTGAGGGGGTTATCACATTCTCTTCATTAGAGGATTTCTTGTCCTTTTCTTCCAATCACTCACCCTTGCTTAAATGTTGCTCAAGGGACGTTATATAGATTTGCGCCATCCTGAAACGCCCCTGCTTCAGCTTGTCCCTGGCCAGCTTGAGCTCAAGCTCAATCTCAAATGTATCCTCTCCAGCCTTCTTGAGCCGCTCTATCTTTACATCTATCTCCTCGAGCCTCCCTGCAAAGTCACTGTAGAGCTCCATCTCCTTGTTGCTTATCTTGTGCGGATTATGCCACGTGGGCCTGAACTGGACAAAGTACGGCTTGCCGTCATTATACTTGGGGTTCTGAAGCATGCCCACGCCGACACCCTGCCTGGATATTTTCTTGGCATACTCCCCACCGTACTTGGTCTCCACCTTCTGTATGTCTGTAATAGACTTGGTGTTTAGCTGCACCTCTGTCAGGACATTTCCTGCAATGGCCTCCTTGAAGTCAGCCAGGACCTGGCTGCACATTATGATGCCTATGCCCCACTTCCTGAACTCCCTGGCTGCCTTCTCCAGGGACACGTAGCCGCCCTTGCCCCCGTACTTCTCAAGAAGCCTGTGCACCTCATCAAATACCATTATCACCTTTAGCGTGGTGGATTCCTCCCAGTTCATGCTGAAGAGGGAGTCTATTATTATGCCAACGGCCTCATCATACTGTCCTGGCTTGAGCTTGTCGAGCGCGAATACCGTGATTTCACCCGGGGCAAGGTATTTTTTAAATCCCTTCTTTATATCACGGAGAAGCTCCTGGGGGTCTGTCACCTCGAATATCATGCCCTTGAACGGCCTGGTCGACTTCGGGTCCATGCCGAACATGCTGTAGTATTTCATAAGGTTCCTGTCCTCCAGGGCCTTGACAAAGCCTGTCCACTGGGCAGTGGGGTCGAATACAATCACAGGGATGTTCTTGTCCAGGGCCTCCTCCACAAACACCGAGGCCCCCACTGACTTGCCAGCCCCTGTGGCGCCGGCCACTATAATGTGCGTGGTGAGGTCCGCGGGATTGAACCACGCATTCCTGTCTGTTTCAGCAACCCTGCCTATCCAGAATGAGTCCCCGCTCTCCTGGGGCATCTTTCTGTAGTTAATGGGAAATATGTACCTGGCCCTTTCAGACTTCCACTTCTTATATAATCCCCACCCATAGTAACCTACGATACCCATGCCCAGCATGGAGAGTATAAGCAGTATGATTTTTCCCTCCCAGGAAGACCAGTAGGGCTCGACCAGATTGAACACTGCCACCTCATTTACGGACTTCCCGTCTGCAAAATACGCCCATATATCCAGGTAGTACTGGCCCGTGGGATTGTTCCCTTTCATTTCTATGGATTTCGTGAACGCGAGGGACTCCTCCAGGAAGACATACTCGCTCGCATCAGCCACTACCCGCTCCCTCTCACTGTCCTTGATTATGTACACTATGCTGACATTGAACCCGGGCGGTAGTGCCAGGTTTTTGAGCTCCACACCAAACCTGAGCTTGCCCCCCGGGTTGACATTCGGGGTCAGTATATTGATGCTGAGTGAGACCAGGTCCTTGGCCTCAATGCTCACAGTCATGGTTATGGGTATCTCCTGGCTCCTCCCTGCAGCCGTGACCAGGATGCTTCCTGTATATGTCCCTGTTCCCATGGTATCCGGAACGGACACCACAACATCTATACTCTCACTGCCATTGTAGGCAATCTCTAGGAGGCTCTTCTCCGGGAATATGAAATCCTCCAGGCCCTGGACGTCCAGGGAGACAGTCAGGTTCTCGCTGGCCTTGTTCTTTACCGAGAACAGATAGGTCTTGTTCTCCCCGGGGTGAATCCTGATGCTGCCTATCGAGGTAGTAACAGTAAAGGGTATGGTCGTTGTGATGGTGCTCACAATCGATGACCTGCTGCTACCCCCTGTACTCCCGGTCCCGTCATCGCCATTACCATTCCCGTTCTCGCCTGTACCCTCCCACTCGGCCACCACATAGGACGATGCCCCTGTGGTATTGAAGCCTACCCTATCCTCTATAGTATCCACGCTCGCTGATATGGAGACATTCTCGAACCCCCCTGTGCAGGACCTCTCGCTTATGCTCCAGTTCGAGCATCGGTAGACCCCCAGGCTGGACTCTGTTATAGAGCCTATTGGCGTATAGGTGTAGAAGTCCTGGAGTGCTTGGGTGTAGTCAAGACTGAAACTTGTGATGCTGCTGGTCCTTGTAAGGTTGTGCTCCAGGGCAATCACCATGATGGGGTTCTCGGCCCCTTCGGGAAGGGTAACCCCTATCTGGGTGGTGTTCTCTGCTGTATAGAGGTCCAGTGTTATCGGGCTGGTCAGGTTGTCTGGATACTCTACTCCGTGCTGGTTCACAGCAGAGGCATTAACATCCACCCCGTAGAGCAAGACCTCGTGTCCAGAGAACCCCAGCTTCGTGTCATAGACCCTTCTGTGGAGGGTGTGGTTGTAGCCGCCTGAACTGTTGGCACTGAATCTATCGTGTATCTCCCAGAGGGTGCCGCTCTTGTAGAACGTGAAGTTCGCCTCTATGGCCACCCCGTCCTTGTCCGCCAGCGTCCCGTTCAGGTCTATCGGATGGTAGAGGTCAAAGTACCCCATGAGCGATGATGAGGTATTGGCCTCGTTCCCTGTGCTGTCGTTGGCAAAAACCACGGCCCTGTAGTCCCCCTCTGTCAGGGAGGAGCTGAAATTAAACTTCCATGTGCCCGGGGATATCTCGTACATTCCGGACGTATTCCTGAGGGTTCCCTCATAATAAATCCATGCCCATGCGGATGTTACATTTTCATTGTCAGTCAGGTCAGATTCCATCACCACTTCGCTTCTGCTTCCAGAATATTGAAGGTTCCCCTCATCATCCACGTCCGAATTCACAACCCTTATGTCATGTATCTGCGGCGCGGTCACGTCCCTGTATATCACTGCATCCGTCTCTTCTGCCGGGAAGGATACATCCTCTGTTTCATAGTATCCCGTGAGGTTGAGGATGTTTTTTATGAAATTGCCCGGAATGTCGGGGGCGCTGCAGTTTATGTGCCAGAGCTGGTCAGTTAGATTATAGGCGCTCTGGACGTTGCCACAGAATAAGCCACCCACCACAACGTACCATGTTATGTTTTCATCCACAGGGCTGCCGCCCATGGTCGCATTGGCCGTTATGTTCAGGATATCCCACGGCACGATATCAGTAGCAGGGTTACTCTGGTTCGGGAAGAGTATGTCTATGGAGAAGTTTATAACATTGAGGGAGACAGAGACATTGATGCTCTGGGGGACGGCGTCCTCATTGTTGGCTATGGTTATGTTGGTCAGGTAGAGGCCCTCTGCATATTCGCCTGTGGTGTTGTGGTAGACCTCGAGGCTGAAGGCCGAAAACGGGGTTAGCGTGAAATTACTAGCCGAGACCGTTATGTTTCCCGTCCCGTTGGCCTGGTCATCCATGGTCACATTGAATGACCAGTCTGCATCCTTGCTGTTTATCACCTGGATTGTCCCTATGCTCCCGTTGATGGGGGTTGGGTTGCGCCCTATGGTCTTGTTGAGATGGGTATCAGAGACCCTCCAGTCAAGCATGCTCACATTGAGATTGAACACGAGGCTGTCCCAGCACAGGTTTGCCGGGCTGCAGTCCGAGCCAGTGGCATTTGCTGTTATGTTCGCGGTGTAGAGCCCCACTGTCGCATTATCCGGGACAGTCACTGTTATGTTCACCAGCTGCTTCCCGTCGTGGGGAATCACGCTTACCGGGGGCTCAGGCGAATAGGTCAGGTTCCACTGGCTGATCTCGCTTGCATTCCCGCCTGAAAGTGAGAAGTTAACAGAGAGCAGCTCGGTGTTCCCAAAGGATTCCACAGTGAAGTTGCCCGCCAGGGCAGAGCCTCCCTTGGGCATTGTGTAGTTTAACTCACTCTCGACTATGTTGAGGACTGTGTTGTTCTCCACAACAACCCCGGTGGCATTTGAGACATTCCCCTGGGAGGTATCCGAGTTTATCCAGGTCACATTCACATAGATATCCTTGAAGCCCGCTGTGGCCAGGTATGTGACATTTACAACAGAGGTCCTGTTGCAGCTCTCTGCGGGCGGTATGGGTGGGCAGTTCACGGTCTCTGCGTGGATGCCTCCTGATGTGAGAGATGTGTTTATCCCCACAACGACATCGTACATGCTCTCTGTAGCGCCCGTGTTTGTTATGTTGATGTAGAGGTAGTATGTACTGTTGAATATCTTGGTCAGGTTCCCGGCCGGCGTTGGGGGCGTCAGGTCTGTCCCCAGTTCCGCTGTGGTTGTTCCGGAGCTTATGTTGAACACTATCTCTGCGCTGTTGTTATCGCTCGCATTATAGAATATATCTGAGTCATTCGTAATATTGCAGACTATGCTGTGGTTGCCCTCTGAATCAGAGGAGTTTACCCAGTTTATGAGGGACACCCCATCAGAATCCGTGATATTGGAGCCTATATAAACCCCGTCCCCCCAGAAGCTCACATTGTGGCCCTCGAGCGGCTCTGAGATATTGGCATCCCAGACATAGCAGAACACATCCATACTGGCGTTCTGCCTGCACACCCAGGTATCATTATAGGTGCAGTTTGTTGATGATATGTTGCCTGCATCCAGGCTGCTCCACCCGTATATATATACATAGAGATTCTCAACATCAGGCTTGTAGCGCTCTCCTGAGGCATTGGCAGCCACCCTCCTCAACCCAACAGTCTCATTCAGGGGAATTGTCCATGTTATGTTGTCAGAATGGTTCAGGGGTGTTTCAGAGAGTATTGACACAGTGTGCGGGTATCCCGAGTGGTAGTTTACGCAGTCCCCGCTGGAATTTGCCAGGCAGACGTAGTCTATGTGGACATGGGAAGCGCCACCTTCACCCCCACCATCGCCATAGTCATGAACCGTGATATTGACCCAGAGCGCCGATGAGAAGGAGGCATTGTAGCAGACCTCCTCGAGCCATACACCGGTTGTGTTGTCAAGCTCGCACATACCAGAGCCAGCATATAGTCTTATGTACGCGTCATTGGCGAACTCCCCGGTGGGTTTGTACCTTATCTTTATCCCGTCCTGTCCCAGGGGCCAGCCCGCGGAAAGGCTGGCGCTCTGGAGGGCCGGGTCATCTGACCCTTTATTTTCTGATGAGAGATAGAGTGAATAACTCCCATTGGTCTCATTGCCCTCCTGCCTGATTTCGCACTGGCAGTACTGGCCTGTGCAGTTCGAGGAGAAGCACCCCCATGGAAGAATCACACCTGACTCAAATCCCCCGTTCTCCAGATAACCAAACTCCTCCTGCTCATCAGAGCGGTTGTAAACAACCTCATAGGTCAGGTTCTCCCACCCTGACTGGTTGACCAGAAAGACAAGCTCTGAATAGCTGTTGAAATATTCCTGCGACCAATTTATGACAGTTCTGCTGCTGTCGTTCCATGCATTGATTCTGCTTGGCACATCCACACCATTCAGGAGGACCCTGGTGTGGTTTATGTCCCAGTCCCCGAAATCGATGTTCCGGGCCTCCAGACCGCTGGCGTTCACTATCACCGGAAAGGTCTGCTCATCATATCCAGGGGTCTTGTTTACAGCTGCCTCTAGCCTCCTCTTCCACTTTACAGACCAGTTAACAGAGTAGTTTCCAGGGCTGCAGAGCCCGCACGTGTCGTTCACACTCGAATTGAAGCCCGCACCATTGCCCCTGTGGAAGAGGCTGTAATCCTGCGGCTCCAGTATGGTGATATTTAACTCATCGTGCAGGGAGACATTACTCCAGTCCATTTCATTGAGGATGGAGTAGCTCCCGTTCGGCTCTGTCAGGGTCACATTGACCAGATAGTCCTGTCTTGAATACCCGCACGGAGGGGTCCAGGATATATTGCAGCGCCCGTACTCGGTTGTGTTACTGGAATCCAGATACGTATAATTGAACCAGAAGCTGCAGTTGAACCCCGACTGGTTGACATCAAGGCCGTACTGGTCCACCAGCCCGGCCTCGAGGCGGTTGCTCGAGTTCCTGTGAAGGATTCCCCCATCCTCCGGCGCTGTGAGGCTTATGTTGACCCTCCCGCTTACTGTAAGGACAAAGCCACTGGAGTTCGAATCATTATAGTAGGTGTCATCCCAGACCCCAACCTTCCAGGTCTGGTTCCCGGCCGAGTAGTTCCCGTCCGGGGTGAAGTGGAAGACACAGTAACCCGATGAATTTGTAGAGCTGCTGTTACCCCCATCAAAACCCGAGCCATTGTATGTCACCCAGAGTGTGCAGCTGACGCCCCCCTGGACCCATGTCTCAGTGTCAGTGTCGTTTATCATTACCACAAGCTCCACAGACTCTGACCTGTTCACCGAGCTCTCGTTGCCAGACACATAGACAACCTCGGTGCTGTGCTTCCTGGCCAGGGGCCCCCAGTATATGATGGTGTTCCGGGAGGAGTGCATTGGCCAGCCCGAGGAATTGAAGTCCTGATACTGGAACCCATACTTATTCACCCCTGACCAGTCCTTGTCCGAGGACATGTTGAACCAGGCTGTGCCATTGCCTGTTATATTGGTTGTGCTCCCATTGAACCATGAACCCATGTTCTCCAGCCAGTACCAGAGCGTGACGCTCACGTTGTCCCCGTCCGTGTCATTGACAAAAACAGAGTAGTTGAACCACTCTCCCCATAGGCTGTCGTTCAGCGTCACGTTCGGGCTGCTCAGGTTCGCAGGAAGATTGGTGGCCCCGCCTGCCTGGTAGCTCACACTGGAATTGGAATAAGGCTGCACCCACCTGAAGAATGTGTCCTTCTTGCAAACATAGAATGTGTCAGAACCGCAGCTGAACGGGGCGTATACAGGACTCCCGAAGTCGCATGAGGAATCGTCCTGCTGTGGTGTTATGTTGCATGCCTGGCCAGACCAGGTGACATTCAGGAACAGCATGCCCTTGATTGAGGAATCATCAACAGTGGTGTTTCCCGTTATGTTATAGAATGTTGTATTGGTCTCGTTCCATATGTTTATCGTCTTGCTGGAAAGGAAGCAGTCGGTCTCATTTGTATAGGAATACCCTGATTCATTGCCCTTCACAGGCACGGCCGATGCCATGCTGTCATCCCAGAAATGGAACGGCTCAGGGAGCGGTCCTGCCTCATTAATCGTGAAGTCCGGCACATCACATGTGTTGTCCGGGCCCACTGCAGCGGTCTGGCAGGAACTCCCGTTGAAGTCGCACCTGCTGGCAGAGCCCGGAATCTTTATGTACCTGACCTCAATGTCATGGTCCGGGCCTGCAGGGAAGCTCACGTTCCTGACCTCATATCCCACACTCTCGTTAACCCGGATATTCCATGTCCTTGACGACGTGTTCGTGAGATTGGCATAGCTTACCACACCGCTGGCGTTATAGGAATATGATATATTCAGGCCGGATATATTGAGCCTTCCCTTGGCATCCGAGTGAAAAATAAGGCTGGTGTTGCATAAACTCTCTCCGCAAGAATCAAGTGCATCCTGGAACTCCCCCGCTATCCCAGTAACGGTTTGCATGGCCCTGAGCTTCCCTGACTTGTTCCAGTTGTATCCATCATCACCCCCCACGTCCAGCGAAACATTGGTTGGGAAGTAATCGAAATTGAAAACGTAAAGGTTTCCGTCTGAGATTGTGGGGACATCACCTGCAAGCATCTCGTTCCCTATATCATTTGTAACGTCTCCTATAGCCACTGTTCTGACTATCTTCCCGGTCTGGTAGCTCCAAATCAGATCCCCCGTTGAATCCAGTGTCAATATATCCCCGTTCTCCAGGCCCGCAACGATTTCGTTTCCCGGATATTCTTCAGTTGAGTCATCAATAGCAACGTCTCTTACAATCGAACCTGTGGAATAGTTCCAGAGTTCATCACCACTCGAGTTGATAAGATATATCCTGGTGTTCGTCCCAAGGACTATCTCATCATTCTGGTCCGAGGTGATGTTGCCCGCTCCGACGCTGTTGATGTTAGAGACACTCTTACTCCAAAGGGTGTTTCCCTGTGAGTCAAGAACATAAACATTGGAATCCGTGCCCACAACCGTTTCATTGCCTGAGGAGGAGTTTACATCACCCAAAGCAATCTCATTTATCGCCCCTGTGAAACCTGTTGAGTTCCATGCCAGGGTCTGGTTGTCCCAGTATACATAGACAGTGCTGGAATCCGCAGCGACTATCTCATTAATCTCGTCTCCATCCAGGTCTCCTATCTCCAAAGAATTAACTGCGTTTGATGGTCCAGCTGAGACATTGAAAGTCCACGCAACGGTCCCTCCCGCATCATTACAGTCTATTATATAAACGCTATTGTTCGAGCTCCCTGTCCCGGCCACAACCTCATCTCCAGGATTATTGGTCACATTTCCGACATCAGTAGCCAGAACCTCGTAGCTTCCTCCAAGAGAAAGGCTCCATATCAGGGTTCCGTTCTCCCCGTAAAGAACCCTTATAAGGCCCTCGGCTCCATCGGTTCCAACCACCGTCTCATTCCCATTGTGGGTTGTGATGTTTCCCACAGAGAGGCCCCTCAACCCAAGGAGGTTAACGGTCTCTGTATAGATTGGCGTCATTATCCCTGTCAGGCTCATGGTTGCGTTCAAAATTGTGGAGTTCTTCGGTACCTGAACATAATAGGTCTTGTTCCCCCCTAATATTGGGAAATCGTGTATCTGGAAATAGCCAGAATCATTGAAAGTATCTTGCTCAAACGGGAAAACAGGACTGGCCAGGTCGAGGACAAACCCCTTCTGGACAGCTGCTGTTATCTCTGGGCTTCTGTACGCAACCAGGAGAAGCAGGAATATTGCTACAACTACGGCTAACCCCGCCCTTTTTGATACCATGTATTATAATTACTTAACTTCATAATAAACCTTAACGGTTAACGTTGCGACAACTAACCAATAAAAAGCATCGGTTCTACTTTGCGTTCTTGATGACTTCCCTGAGGCTGGCTACTTCCTTCCTGAGCTCCCTCATCTCGTTGCTGAGCTGGAGCTCCTCCTCATCGAACTTCCTTGTTATCACCCTGAGTTGCCTGAACTCGAACTCCAGGATGACGAGGTAGACAACCACCACCGTGGAGAATATGACGAGCAACTCCAGTATGGGTACGTCAATGCCGAATATGTACATCTAGATACCCCCGTACGCCTGCGGCCTCCTTGACCTTACCTCCCTCAGACGCCTGAAGGAGAAGTATATCAATATCAGAGACACCATCACTATCATGAGAATCTCAAGGGATTCGGGAATGCCCCCTGACACACCCATTACATAGAAGTTCCCTGTGGCAGAGGCCAGGACAGCAAAGTCCTCCCTGAATCTTGCCGAGGCGACATACATGCCGGACGGGGCAGCAGCGGGAATCACGAACTTCTCGTATGTCTCGGTCTTCTCCAGGGGCTCCATCCCCTCCAGACTCTCTATGTTGGTGAATATCACATCCATTCCAGGCGTGTATATCTCAACCTCAAGGTAGGGATAATCAATCTTCTCCCCCCCGTTAATCACCAGGATCTCCAGGCTCACGGGGCTGTTGAGGTTATACCTGTCCCTGTCAGGTGTTATTATAATAGTCGGGTAGCTCTCCTTGTATATCACCGTTATGGTCTTGAGCAGGCCTGCATCCATCCTATCCACGGTTATGCTGCTAGTCTCCGGGCCCCCTGTGAATGGAAGCCTGTTGCCAAAACCATCCCTCACCTCCTCCACGTTCTGATAGGCAATGGGAAGATTCAGGATAACATTCTCATAGCTCTCCTGGGCAAAGCTCTTGAGGTAGACATCCATCTTGAGCCTGACCTTCTTTTCAGGCAGCTGCTCCAGAACCTCGATATCCCTGTCTATCTCAAGGACAGGGGGCGTCAGCACAGTAACCTCATAACTCCTGGTCTCAAATGCATTTATCGAGCCCTGCCATTGCATGACCCTCCTTCCCTGTGAGTCCTTTGAGAATACAACAACCTCTTCTATCCTCCTTCCACTTTCATCAAAATAGCTTACATATCCGTCTGTTGCATCATCAAAAACCACGGCTTCGAAATCTGAACTGAGCCTTCTCGGATTCGGGTTGTATACATCAAAGTCCTTGTTCCATACAGCGGGCTTGCCCACAAGCACGGTCTTGGACTGCTTGAGTTCCCCCTCATCTATTGTCAGGGGTATGTTGGGCTCTGGTATGACTACCTTAACCACTCCATAGAGTGTGGTTGCCAGGGATGCTCCTGTATCAGGGTCGAATGCAGCTATCATGACAGGAAGCACATATGCCCCGGGGGTGGTGAAGTTTATCTGGTAAATAACCTCTATGTATTCATCATTCGTGAGGTTCCAGCCCTGGTATGTCCCGTTCACGAACTCGAACATCTGGACAGTTAGGCCATCTGAAAGGCTTGTCGTCCCGTTATCGGTTATATGGTAATCCACACCATAGGTCAATACAGTGCCGTTGCGAATCACAACAGCATCGCCATTAGAGAAATTACCCCAATAGTCAGTATAGCTTATGGTGTTGTCAGGGACATAATCCATGAACTTTATTCCTGATATGCCAGAACCCATGGTGTCCTCAACAGAAATGTTTATGGTTGTATTAATCAGCGTGGGGGTGCCGGGTGTGTAGGCTATGAGGTCCTTGTAGCCAGTTATCCTCTTTCCTGACACAGTGACTGTCTGGTTGTTGAAGTATTCCCTGTCCTGGGTGTCAGAACTCGAGTTGAGTTGCCCGATGCCCGAGAATACGTATTCATCACCGGTTGTCATCGCAATATCGGATGTGACCTTATATGATATCGTCAGGTTGTCGCTGTCGCTGCCACCGTTCGAATTAAAGGTGTGACCGACCTTGTCCGATGTGCCCCAGAATACGCAGTTGGGAAGGTCGTATATGCTGACATTAACAAGACCGTCAGAGCTTTCTGTGGGGTCTGTTATCTCCAGCACGCAGTTGCTGTCGTTCTTGAGCCTGTAGGTTTCGTTCAGGTATATCACGACATCGTCCTGTATGTCCCAGCCGCTCCCCCTCCAGTACCCCAGATGTGTTTTGCTGGGAACATAGGAAAGAATCTGTACAAAATGGGGCTCTGTCTCATTGGCACCCACATTGTGAAGGGTGTCGTTTATTGTCACATTTTCACCACCCATTTCAGGGGAGATCGTGCCAGAGACTGACTTTATACCATCCAGGTCGACCATGTATAGCACGGGAAGGTCCAGTGTTGTGTTTATGTATGTTATATTGTTCTCGCTGTTTGTGGAGTTCCATATCACCTCCCAATTAAAGTAGACAGCTATATAGGGCTTGGAACCCGACGATGTATTGAACATGGTCTTGTTCGATGACCTTGAGGCATCGGTTGTGTATATCCTCCCATCATCGGGCGTTATGAGGTCAGTGGTCCCCGGAGTCACATTGAATCTCCCTGTCTGGTTGGCCGTGTCATAGGGCACACCCGATGACTGTATCTCATATATACCCCATTCGCTTATGTTGTATGTTAGGTTGTAGCCAGTGTCTGCTGCATCGCCCATGTTCCTTATGAGGCCCCTCACATACCAGAACCCCCCGTTTGAGGAGAGGTCAACACCATGCCTGATTGGTCCCCTAGTGAACTTGTCAGAAACCGTTACCCCCGAGAACATATAGCTCGTGTTTGAATAGGTGGCGTTCTGACCGTCCCCTGAACCGGGCTGCAGGTCCACGCTGTCCGTCGTTCCGCTTATGTGAACCCCTCCCGTTATGTTCAGCACGACAGTCAGGTTGACAGTCGAGGCTTTCCCTACATCCACGCTCGACCATGTTATGTAATCATTGAGTGTGCCAGTATCATCACCACCATCATCAGAGACGGATACTGAACCGTCCTGTGCCGATGTGTCTATAACCGCAGGCTCGTCATTACCCTCAACATCCTTTACAAAGTTGATGATTGATGTGATATCAACAAGGTCCCTTGTCGAGCTCGGGTTAGTGAGGCTGAAAACCAGGGTCATGTTGTTGTCAGGGTCATCTATGTTGGACTCATCATAGAGGTCGTATCCCCCCCTGTCATTGGAATAATAAACCGAGAGGTTTATGGTCGGGGCAATGTTGGCAACATCATTGTCTATTGTGTAGCTGGTTGAGGAGTAGTCACCGGTGATGTTGACATAGAGGAGACTCCACTTGTCATCGGTGGGAAAGGATGTCAGAACATCCTGGTATACGGTGTCGTTATCTATGTCGGTATTTGTGTTGTATCCGGAGTCAAGAGTCACCCTCATGTACTGGAGCACATCCTCATTGTTGGGAACAGACGCAAAGAACTGTCCGGTCCTTGCGGCAGTGGTCTTCACTGTCCCGTTGTGATAGTATTCGCCTGTCACATCCTCCTGTATCAGGAGCTTGGGCCCGTATATCTGGGCACGGGCACCCCCCAGAAGCACCGCTGTTAATATGAAGACAACACCTGTAACTAGAAGAATCCTTCTTGCCATCCACAAAGAAAGCCGCATATTAATATTTAATGGTATGGTAAATATATAAAACTTATACAAAACTTGTCTAATTTCCAGGATATTTATCTTAATTCCCTCAGCTTCCTCTTGAGCTCCCCTATACCCTCCGGCCTCTTCCTCCTCCAGAACCTGAACAGCAGGTAGCCTATTGCTGCCAGGGCCACGGCCAGGAATACCATCCAGCTCAATGAAACAATGGTCCTTTCAGGGCAGTTCACATAGAAGTCTGAGTGGTCTGTAAGTATGGTCTGGAAGTCCTTCTTGAACCTGCTATAGACCGAATACTTCCCGTCAGAGAAGCTCCTCAAGTCCACCGAAAAGGGCAGCCTGACCTCTTCCCATGGCCAGACATCCTTCATCTCCACAAGCTGGGCATTCATGGTCTTGAGGTGGGGACTGGGTCCCACCACCTCAATCTCCAGGTAGGAGCCTGTCTCCCTTTCAGAGGGGATTACGAACACCGTTATGTTGGCATAATCGCTGCACCCGTGCATCACCGCACCCATGGCAGTCAGAAGTATTGGCGGGACCTCTGTATAGACTATCGTGAGCTCCCTCTTCCGGCCAGCCTCCATCCTTCCCAGGAATATCTCTGTGGTAGAGTTGTCATATTCACTGTAGTTTAGCAGGTTCTCCCCCTCCATCACATATACAACGTTGCCGGTCCCTGACTTGAACAGGAGAGACACCCCGCTATAGACCTCGAGTGCAAAGTTCTCCACAGTGGTATTGACCACGAATCTTATCTCCCTCTCACCCGATTCCAGGACATTCACAACCCTCTTGGTTTCCAAGACAGGCGGTGTTACAGCCTCCAAGACATAGGTCTTGGTCTCACCAGACTTCAGCCTGAACGTGATGTCCACATGGGTTGTTTCACCCTCCTTGAGAGCCAGGGATTCCCTGTCTCCCCCCTCCCGAATGACATGGGCGCTCAGGGTGTCAGGAAAGACCTCCAGCCTCATTAAGTGCTCCACAGAGACACTGTTTGGATTATGAACCGTCAGGCCCTTTGTCCATCTTACAGGGACGCCCACACGCACCCCCTCTACTTGCCATCCCCCATCCACGACCTCAAGGTCCTGAAGAATCCCCTCCCTCCTGACAGGGATGTACATATCCTCAAATATGTATTTATCCTCATAGTAGTTGTAGCCAAACACCCTTGTTATAAGGAAGCTGGTTCCCACAGGAACCGTGGTTTTGTAGCTGATCTCTATCTTGTCCCCATTGAACAGGTTCAGGCTCTCCTCAAGCAGCCCGCCTGATGTAATCTTGGTTATAAGGTATTCCCTGTGCCTTCTGCCATTCACCAAGGTCATGCCGTTATCGGTCATCTTGTAGTCATTTCCCGGGTTCCACTCAATCCATTTCCCCGAAGAGTTTTCATATATCCTGAATGAGAGGGATGAGATGTCAAGGCTCCCGTACTCGGGTATGTAAATAACGGCCTTGATATCCTTTACCCCCTTGTTCCCTGTATCAATTATATTATATCTTGCCAGAACACGGACGAGGTTATCTGCTATAAAGTAGCCCTCTCCCATCTCCCTTGCTATGTCAGCATACATGGCGGGTTCAACAGGCCCTCCGCCAGGGCCACCCGGTTCAGGCTCTCCACCAACCCCCGGAATGACCACATCCTGGCATACATTCTTGGTCACAGGCGTGCCCGAGAGCGTGACCAGTGTGGATGTCTGGCAGAACTGATATGTATGTGTGCTGGCATGGGAGCCCCCTGCCACGTCATACTCAAGCCTTATATCCTCATTCTGCTGGAGGCCGTGGCCCAGAAGAGAAGTTAAATTGTTTATGCTTACATTCACAAAACCATCGTTCAGGGTGGTGGCTGCCTGGGTCATTATGGAGACCTGGGTGGTTATCTCTGTCTGTCCAGATGCGTTTATATAGAACACCCTGACATCAGATGGGGCCCAGTTGTTGCTTGTACCCCCGGCTGACTGATGTGGTATGACAGAGCCTATACTAACAGAACCGACTGAGAGGCCTGAATGCCCGATGTGCCTGGCCAGGTCCTGTACCGACAGGCCCGTTCCGCTCTCGGTGCTGTACCCCACAACTACGCTCTTGTCCACCCATGCATCTATCTCATAGAGCACAGGCAGGCTTATGGTAGCCTGGCTCATGCTTGAATAATATGACGAACCCCAGACTACCTCCCAGTCCCAGGACGTGCTGTAATATCCTCCCTTGTCCTGCATTCCCGGAAGGCCTGTGTCATACCAGTCCGTATATTTGGTTTCGCCTGGGTTGAAGGGATATATCTCCTCACTTGAGGATATGACCGGAGAGCCCTGACCTATCTGATACAGCCCCCATCCGTGTATCCTGTAGTCCAGTCCCAGTGCCATGTTCCTGATGAAACCCCTCACTATCCATGTATCCATGGTGAGCATATCCACACCCACCCTCACCGGGCCGCGGGAGAACCTGTCAACAAAGCTTATCCCAGTGGGGGTGGATGTTCCTGTACTTGTGTGGGTGGCCTGGCTCGTGGTCTCCTGGTCAAGGTCCACATACATGAAGTTTTCATTAAAGTTCACATCGGGTGTGATGTATCCCCGGAAGTATATCTCCACATCCACGCCGGCTGACAGGGGACCAGTCCAGGAGAGCATATCAAAGAAGCCGTCCCCGTCAGAATCCCAGGAATCACTATTCCCTGAGGTGGGGGATACCCCATAGAGGTGAATGGAATCATTGAGACCAAGCGTGTTCCTGGCGAACCTCAGGTAGACAGAGACCCCGTTCAGGTCATGCGTGGAGTTTATGGTCAGATCGAAGCTGAATGAATTGGTTCCGCCCGAATAGATGTCCCTCCCCCCGGCATCGTTTGCATACTCCATGCCAAGGTATATCACCGGCATCACACCACCGGTTATATTATAGCTTATGTTGCTCTCGCTGCTTGTTGTGTTGACATAGAGCCTGGTCCTGTCACCGGGGCTTGGTGATGCCGCCACCCCCCTGTAGGTAAGGGTTGACTGAAGGTTTGTGTTGGCGGTTCCAGAGAGCTCAAGAACGAGATACTGGAGAACATCCAGCTGGTTCGGGACCTCGACCTCCACGTATCCAAGGCACACCACCGGGCTTACCAGGGAGCCGTCTGTGTTGTAATCTGCACCGGAAACCTCTGTTATATAGGATGTCGGAACATCCGCCCTGGCGACAGCCGGATATAAAAGCAGGGAAACCAAACTTATCACTAGGACGGACTTCCAATGGGCTGGCCAAACCATGTATAATAATTATCCTGAATAATAAATAAAGCAGACCTATCAATACTTTACACGCCAATTTCATAGTATAGGATTCTAACGGAATATCGGAAAGATGCTATCCATAGACTTATATAACAAGATATGTAAGCCTAAATTGATAAAGAATATACGATAAGGCATGGAAAAATGACTGAAATCCCTGTATGCAAAATTGAAGTAAAGGGAAAATCAGAGCAAATCACAATAAAGAAAGGTGCTGTTAATCTCAAAAACAACAATATTCTTCTCTTAAGGTCTTCACAAGAAAACATCTCTTGGCTGGCTAAAGTGTCTTCGCATGGTTATTCTAATTACATTCGTTTGACCTCAAATCTAAAACAAAGACCTACTGATATTGAGGTTATTAAAATAGCTAAAGTAGGCGAAAGACCTCCCCTTGGGCCGCTTTCTAGAAACCAAGTGGATATATTGAACTTTATTAATGATAATTGTACATGCATAGAAAGACCTCAAGGAAATGTTAGCATATACAAGCCACCCAAAGGACCCAGCATAACAATAAAAAGAATAATAAACCTGGACGAAGATTTAGCATGGTCAATAGGATTTTACCTCGCCGAAGGTCCTAAGGTCAGTTATGGTGTTGGAATAACCAATCACGAACTTTATCTTTTAAAACACTTTCAAGAGTCTATAGAAAAGAATTTTGATATTCAAAATAAAGAGTGGTTTGTTTATATCCATTCTCGTAATAAAGATAGTTCTAAAAAATTTAAAAGCAGGATTGTGCGCATCTTCCAAACAAATAAAATTAGTGATGTCAAGGCCAGATTAGCAACTAAAGATACTATTGAATTAAAAATTAACAATACCTTATTTGCCATTATTTTTAACCAATTTGTTTCAAAAGCAATAGAATTAATATTAGAAGATACATCTCTTGCTTTGGCGTTTTTAAAAGGCTATGAAATTGGCGATGGTTGTATTCTTCAACGTAATAGCTGCTATTTATATGGTATATGTATAACAACTAAAAACAACAGCAACAAAGAAATTTTAGTAAAAACATTGCAAAAATTGTATAATAAAAAACCAAGAATAAGAAGTAATAAAGGCTGTTATGAGATTACATGTACAGGAATAAATTTAATGACAGAATTTATTTTGGATGAACATTTTTCTTCATCACCAAAACAGTGGAAAAAAATAATAAATTCTTATCTTAAGAAACAATATACAAGATCCCACATTAGATATTGGTTGGCATTAAAAAATAAAAAATTGCTTACAAGAGAAATGGCACAAATTGCTGGTAGATCATATTGGTCGGTTCTAGATGCTATGAATAAAGATGCAAAATTAGGATTGATAAAAACTGAAAAGAGAAGGTTTCCTAACAAAGCGGGTCTCCACAATATTTATTCCCTCACAAACAAGGGGGACAAGCTATTGAGTTTAATAGGAGGTGTTGATGAAAAAACCAATTCGAGTAGCCTTGATGGGAGCTGGGGGAAGAGACAGGCGCTGGCCCTCTAATTCCACAACTTCCTTGTATACTTTAAGGACAACCCAACCTACAAAGTCGTATGCTTTACGGCTACCCAGATACCTGGAATAGAAAACAGAACATTCCCAAAAGAGTTTGCTGACAAGCTTTATACCAGAGGTATACCTATCTATCCCGAGGAAAGACTACCAGAACTTATCAGGAAATATAAAATCGATATGGTGGTCCTGGCCTACAGCGACCTCTCCCACGCAGACGTGATGCACAGGGCAAGCCTGGTTAATTCCCTGGGTCCTGACTTTGTCCTTATGGGAACCAGGAACACCATGCTGAAATCCCGCAGGCCTGTGATAGCCGTGACTGCCGTGAGGACGGGCTGCGGCAAGTCCCAGACCACCAGGAAGCTCGCCATGATTCTCAAAACCCTTGGAAAGAGGGCCGCCGTGGTCAGGCACCCCATGCCCTATGGAGACCTCAGGAAGCAGGCCTGCCAGAGGTATGAGCGCTTCAAGGACCTTGACATACACAGGTGCACAATCGAGGAGAGGGAGGAATACGAACCACTTATAGAGGACTCTGACATACTCTATGCCGGGGTTGACTATGAAAGAATTCTCAGGGAGGCTGAGGGGGAGGCCGATGTCATAATCTGGGACGGCGGGAACAACGACACCCCCTTCTTCAGACCAGACCTCCACATCGTCATAGTAGACCCCCACAGGGCCTTCCATGAGATATCATACCATCCCGGCGAGACCAACTTCAGAATGGCCGACGTGATCATAATCAACAAGGAAAGGACCGCACCAGAGGGCAGCGTGAGGATAATCAGGGAGCACATCAGGGCATACAACCCCAAGGCCACGGTTGTGGATGCGAACTCTGTGATAACAGTGAACGACCCCGCCCTTATCCAGGGCAGGCGCGTCCTGGTTGTTGAGGACGGCCCCACCCTGACCCACGGCGGTATGTCCTATGGCGCCGGGACAATTGCGGCCAGGCATTTCTCTGCCAGACCAGTGGACCCCAGGCCCTATGCCACGGACTCCATAAAGAGGGTCTTCATGAAATACCCGCACCTCGGCAATGTCCTGCCGGCCATGGGATACTCTGAGAAGCAGGTGAGGGAGCTCGGGCGCACCATAAACAGGGTCAAATGCGACGCCGTCATATCCGGCACCCCAATAGACCTGAGAAGGATAATCCATGTCAGGAAACCCATAGTCCGGATACATTACAACCTCGAGGAGACCAGCAGGCCCAACCTCACGGACATAGTTAAGGACTTCCTCAAATAAGCCTTTCAAAAAAAGGCTTAAGCCAAAAGGAGATTCACTTCGTTCGCTTCCACGACAATCAGAACAGCTTATCCACATTCTGTACCTCTTCCAGGGGGGCCACCATTATGACGGTGTCCCCCTGCTGAATCCTTTCCTTGGGAGAGGCCTTGAGGAACCCCCCGTCCCTGAATATGGCCGCTATGGTGAACTTCTCCCCATCAAATTCCTTTACACTCCTGTTTGCTATCCTGGACTTGCTGTCCACCAGGCGCTCGAATACCTCGGCCTTTTCACCCGCCACCAGGTTCACCAGCCTCTTTCCGGGTTTCTCTATAACCCTCTTGAAGGCGAGGATTGCAGAAACTGTGGTGTTTATGCTGGCTGTTATTCCGAGCTTGGAGAAAATCGGGTCATTGGACGAATCCACGACCCTTGAGACTATGCTCGGGACCTTGAAGTCCTTGGCTATCTCGCACACAAGCAGATTGGTCTTGTCATCCCCTGTCATTGCAATGAGGGCATCGCACTTCTTGATGCTCCCGTCCTTGAGAACCTTTCTCTCTGTCCCGTCCCCGTGCAGGACGAGTGCATCCAGGTTCTCGCCCAGGTATTCAGCCCTCTTGTCATTCTTCTCCACCACCACGACATCGTGCTTCTCCTTGACAAGCAGGCCGGCGAGCCCGTTCCCCAGGTGCCCCCCACCCACAATGATTACCTTCATATCAACACCTTCCTTCCAGACCTGATTATACAAACCCAACCCATCTCCTGAGATGACAGCGAGCACATCGGGAAGTTCTGGTAATTATGATTTATTAGTGGGCCCTGTAAATATAAAACTGATACAATGATGTGGCTCAAAGACATCAGGACCCGTGCCGAACTCGGCAGGCCGCCCGTTCTCTCAGGCAGGAGCGCCAAGCTCGGCAAGGTGAGCTTCGATGACCTTGTCTTTGTCCCTGCCCAGCTATCTAGGGTCCCTGTGGATTACTTCAGGGAGAGCATCTCCTCCGAGACCATAATAGGCAGGACCAGCAGGAAACCACTCAAGCTCTCCATGCCAATCGTGTTCGCAGGCATGAGCTTCGGTGCCCTCTCCAGGGAGGCCAAGATTGCGATAGCCAGGGCCAGCACAATCCTCGGTACCTGTACAAACACAGGAGAGGGCGGCATGCTCCCGGATGAGAGGAAACACGCCAGGCTCCTTATCGCTCAGTACTCAACAGGCCGCTTTGGTGTGGACGATGCCTACCTCAGGGCAGCTGACGCAATTGAGATAAAAATCGGCCAGGGGGCCAAGCCCGGCCAGGGGGGGCTCCTCCCCAAGGAGAAGGTGACCATGGAAATCATGAAGGTCAGGAAGCTCCCCAGACAGATGGATGTCCACTCTCCTGCCTCCCACCCCGACATCAGGACCCCCTCAGACCTGAAAAAGAAGGTGGACATGCTCAGAAAGAAGTCAGGGGGCAAGCCTGTAATAATAAAGCTTGGGGCCGGCCATGTCAGTGACGATGTCAGGATTGCCCTGAAGGCAAACCCGGATATCATATCCCTGGACGGCATGTCCGGCGGGACAGGTGCCGCCCCTGAGATAATGCTCGATGACTTTGGGGTTCCCATCCTCCCTGCAATAGTCCAGGCCCGCACGCTCATGGACAGGCTCAGGGCCAGGCAGGACCTGATAGTGGGAGGGGGATTCAGCAAGGGCGCGGACATTGCCAAGGCCCTGGCCCTCGGGGCAGACGCTGTCTTCATGGGCTTCCCCCTCATGATAGCCATGGGCTGCATCTACTGCAGAAAGTGCTACAAGGGAGAGTGCCCGTACGGCATAGCCACCCAGGACCCGAAGAAGAGGAAAAACCTCAAGATTGATGAAGCCACCCAGAGCATAGTCAACTTTGTTAGGGCCTGCTCCGAGGAGGTCAAGATGGCAGCCGGAGCTACGGGCCACGACAGCGTCCACAAGATGACCCCGGACGACATGAGGGCTCTTGACTTCAATATGGCCAGGATATCCGGAGTCAAACTGGTAGGGGACTAACCACCTCCCCACAAGTATCCTTCGGAAACTGAAAGAACATATTCCACTTATTTGACGCATATGCAAGGTGTTACCAGTACCAGACAGTCACCTTAAGCAGCTTCTGGTCCATATCACTTATACCAAACCTGGTGACCCTGGCGTTCTGTATACCGCTGGGAAGACTTCCACACTCGAGCAGGTTAGTCTCACCCCCGGAGCCCAGGGACTTGTTTACCTCCAGCGCTATCCAATGCATTTGAGAATCGACATTGAGAAGTCGAATCACATCATTCATGCTGCTCTGGCACAACGTTTCCAGGTCGCTTATCTTATCCTCATCGAGCTCGGGCCACTCATTCGCAAGGCCCAGCGCCAAGGGAGGGCTTCCTGACCAGTCCCCCTGGCTCCTGACCAACACCTCTGAAATCTGCCAGGCCTTGCTCTCAAGGATATTGATGTGGTGGTCACTGGAATAGAGAAAGACCGTACTGTTGAGATAGTTTATGGTGTACATGATTATTGCGAGAAAGAACAGGGTCGCTACAATGAACTCGAAAACAAGCTGGCCTTTCAACACCCTCCCTCCGTCTTGCTCCACCCTACTCAAGACGGTATCTGATCTTGCCCGGCTGTGACCCCTCATAATAATATATACTTTCCACGGCATATAATTAATATGCGCGCTCCCCTCATTATACTGCCCATAATACTCACACTCCTCGTCTCAGGCTGCACCATACCAGGCATGCCTAGCGGCTTCTGCATACCAGGCCTGACCTGCGGCGCCACAGTGGAGGAGACCCACGACGTCATTATCATTGAGAGCCTCCAGGCCCTCCCCAACAACATCCCGCCCGAGGGGACCATAAAGCTCGTGGCCATTGTCAGCAACGTGGCCGATGTCAAAGCCGAGATAAGGGACGTCGATGTCTATGTCCAGCTTTATGATTACTGCTCAGGCCTTTTTAAGGAACCTACCAAACAAACCCAGCAAATCAAACTCTTAAGGGGCGAGAAAAAACAGATAGAGTGGACCCTTCAGGCCCTCCCAAAGACCTGGGTCCCTGTCAAGACCGAGTGCACACTCAAGATCCTGGCCAAATACCCCTATGCCACCAAGAGCATAACCACCCTTCACCTTATAGACTACGCCGAGATGCAGAGGAGGATAAACGAGGGGACCTACAAGGAGATAGGCTCATACACATCTGTCGGCTACGGACCGATAAAACCCTACATAACAGTCGAGGGCACCCAGCCCATACCGGTTGAAAACAATAAGATAAATACAGTCCTCTCTCTCCAGATAAAGAACCGCGGCAAGGGCTTCCTCTCAACCCCCTATTGCAAGGATGAGGCAGAATGCAAGAAATACAGGTGTCCCTCAACCGCAAAAGGCAATGACGACGCAGGACCTATAATAAGAAGGGAACAGGTTAAAGTCACGTCCGTTGCCAAGGACCAAATCTCCCAAGATATTTCAGGGATATTGCATAAGGACGGTGCTAAAAATGACGCACTCGATGATTTCTTCACTAGCACATGCGCAGCCGGGGATTATAAAGATCAGGCCTATGTAAAGCTCATAAAAAAGGAATCCACCCCCATGCCCTGCACTGTCACAAGAACACTCAGCGGAAATGTCCCTGTAGAGTCCACAAAGACACTCCAGGCTGAGATAAGTAATTACTGGTACGAGTTCAGGAAGGAAATCAAGGTCACTGTGGAGCCAAAGTTCTGACGCCCGGGGAAAACAACCGCAAACTTATAAATTAGTTAAGGGCCAAATATATAACAGGTAATGGTTCTGATGGCGGAAAGAAATCCCCCTGGTGCGAAGCCCCTGATGTTTCTCCTAATCCTTTCTGCAGTCCTGATTGTATCCGGCTGCGTTACTGACGGGGGCATCTCCTACGGCAAGGGTGTTGCCATAACCGATTTCAATTCTGACTTCAGCTCTGTGCAGTCAGGTGATGATGTAACCCTTCGGGTCAGGGTCCAGAACCAGGGAGAGATGGACGCCGAGAATGTCAAGGCCCAGATAATAGGCATAGACCTGGACGAATGGGGCACGGGCTACGGCTGGAGCGATGAAAAGGACCTCGGAACCCTCATTGCAGCAGACCCTACAACAGGCACCGAGGGCCAGACCAAGCAGTCTGAGTGGTACCTTGAAGCCCCGGACTATCCCAAGAACATAAAATTCACGCACACCCCTGAGGTAAGGGTTATTTACGATTACAAGACCACGGCATTCAAGCCCATAACGCTTGTGGATGAGGATGAGCTCAGAAGGATAAGGGACGCGGGCAGGACCATCCCAGGCGGCGCCACAGAATCCTCTGCCGGCCCGCTCTCTGTTCAGATAAAGACAGGGAACTTCATCAAGACCCAGGACTATGACGACCCCTTCCCGCTCAACATAATCATAACCAATGATTTAACGGGCAGTGTTATCGAGGGCTCTGGTTACTACGGCGGCCGGATATCTGAGGACTATAAATCCCCTGTCAAGGTAACGATAACCCTTCCCCCTGGCATGAACCTTGAGTCAAGCGAGGGCTGCAGCACCTCAGGCGAATGGGTGAACCTGTTCAAGGGCAGGGACCACATGCTGACCTGCGAGATAAGTATTGACGACCCGCCTGAGTACAAGGTTGAGAAATTCATCCAGGTCGAGCTCGAGTACACCTATTCTGTCGACGCCTCCACCACAATCGAGGTCATAGGGACAGAGGAAGGCTGGGGCTGGTAAGCCCTATTCTTAACCCAATATTAATAGCTTAACGAACAAATATAAACCGATGAGCAGACATGCTTTGCCTGGCCTGGTTCTCCTCCTTGCAGCAGTCGTAGTTGCATCAGGATGCACCAATCCCAGCCTCCAGACCGGGGACGGTGTCGCCATACAGGAGTTCACCCCAGGCTTCTCCGAGGTCTATCCAGGGGAGCCCGTAACATTCTTACTCAAGTTCAAGAACATCGGCTCTGTCGAGGCCACGGGGGTCTTTGCCGAGCTCCTGGGCCTGGATGAGGACTGGGCAGCCTCCAGCAGCGGACTTGGCACAATACTCAATAATGAGATGCTCCCCCAGGAGGCCAAGTGCCAGTACCCTAACATGGGAAACCATTTCTCCATGAAGCCCCCAGACCTGTTCTACGGGACCGAGGGGGAGACATCCACGTGCACATGGAAGTACAAGGCCCCGCCCGTCCCCGGAGGCTTTGGGGTCACCTATCCCATCACAGCCAGGCTGTTCTACAGCTACAGGACAGCCATCGTGAAGTCCTTTACCATCCTCTCCACAGGGGAGCTCACGAGATACAACCAGCAGGGCAAGACAGTCCCCTCAAGCACGGTGAGCTCCACACGGTCACCCATAACCATAACAGCCGAGGCCATGGACCCCATAAGGTTCTGGGAGGGCAGCATAACCTTCCCCATTGCCATAACCTTCTCCAACACGGGCGGGGGCATGGTCTGCCTCAAGGACCACTGCAAGAAGACCAATGGACAGGAGTGGAACCAGCTCGGGTTCTCAATCAAGGAGATAAGCAAGGGGGTCAAGGTCGACTGCTTCGGCCGCAATGAGATTGAGGTCTGGCCAAACAGGGACAACACCATAGTGTGCGATGTCACGGTTTCAGACACCTCCCAGATTACAGGCCACGAGGAGAGGATAATCAGCATATCAGCAGACTACAGCTACTTCACAGATGCCGAGGCCTCGATAACCGTACTCTAGAAATCCATTATGCTTCTCTGCTTCCCAGCCGCGGGCTCCCCTGTGAGCTTCTCTGGCTCCCCCCTGAACAGGGGCCTTCCATACTCGCCATCAAAACCTGGCTGCATCCTGACCTGGCCGTTCCTCACCCTTACCACAGCCTCTGCTATCCTGGGGTCCACGATCCTGGCCATCTCACCCTGCCCTGCCTCCATCAGGACCCTGTACTCAGAGCCAAAGGCCTCTATCAGCCTGTTGTACTCTGCCCAGACCTTCCTCGAGGACACGAGACCTGTCCCGAGAATGGAGGCTATTATCTCCGATAACGGTATAAGGCTCCTGAAGGGCCTCGCCCCCTCGGGCCTGAAGCCCTCCTCCCTGTCAGCCAGCTCCTCCACCCTATGGAGCACCCCTATGGTGAGGGGCCTCCTGCACACAGGGCAGATATTCCCTGCCCTGATGCTCTCCCTGGGCTCCATGCAGACATTGCAGGCCCTGTGGCCGTCGTAGTGGTACTTACCCTCCTCAGGGAAGAATTCCAGCGTCTCTGTGAGGCCCTCCCTGGTCCTTATGGCCCTGATTATATTGCTATAACCCAATTCCTTCAGGTTAAAGACAGTAGCCTCCCTTCCCAGCCTCCACGGCCACGGCGAATGGGAATCAGAGAACGAGACCAGGGAATACCTGTCAAGGGCGGACAGCCTCCAGTTCATTTTGGGATCGCTCGACAGCCCGGTCTCCAGTGCATGTATGTGCCTGGCCTGGTCCCCAAAACACTCCTCCACTGAGTTGAAACCAGATGAGGCACCCATCGCCCCAAAATGTGGAGTCCAGATGTGTGCAGGTATAACCTCTATTTTATCATCAATGTTTCTCATAGCTTCTACAAGTTCAATGCAGCTGAATCCGAATATTGGTCTCCCGTCATAATCAACCCTACCTTTTGTTTTCAGCCAATCTGTTATCTTTTCAGCAGTTTCACAATCTGGAGCAAGTATCACGTTATGAACCTTTCGCCCCCTTCCTCCTTGAGTGTATATAAGGGAGATTTCAGTAGAGAAAAGGAATTTCATTCCATTATATTCATAAATACCAGAAGACACCTCTGTGAGCCTGTTCTTGAGTTCAGAAAACCAATGTGGGTGGGTGAAGTCCCCTGTCCCCAGAAGGTTCACGCCCTTTACCTTGGCATACTTGGAAAGTTCCTCCATGTTCATGAGCTTTGACGTTGCCCTGCTGTAGTGGCTGTGTATGTGCAGGTCAGCTATAATTCGCATGAATTCACCTTGTATTCAGCATATCTTCTTATATTGCCAGCATAATATGGTAGGATTGTTTTAACAATATCCCTTCTTCTGTAGTTGCAGAGGAGATTCCGACACGACCCAACAGCACGCCCTGTCGCTCTTGCCAAATCAAGCGAGTTGAATGAGCACTTCTCCTTCTCAATAGATTTCATCTTAGAAATATAAATATCAGAACATTCCTTTTTTCGATATTGAATAACCTTAAAACTATTTATGAGCCCTCTCAGCTTTCTCCTTTTTTCAAGATGCCTTAAGTTGAATGAACCATTAATTCTTTTTATCTGATATGAGCCATTAATCTGAATTACTTTTTGAATCCTGTCTCTTCCTCTAACAGAACCATATTTTTTTCGTTGATAAACAGCTGGCTCAACACCTAGGTCTTCAAACAATCTTGTTATTCCTTCGACGAGATGGAATGTTTTGTGATTCTCCTCGATAGCAAAATTCATTTTTATGTGCTTTGAAGCTAGATTAACGCTTCCTTCGTCATCAAAAAGCTGGGATAAGAACTCCCATTTTTTGTCTTTGGTTAGATTGAAAATGAAATCAGGTATCTTTTGGTTGTTTACTACCTTTCTTCCGGGTTTCATTCCGAACTGAGAGAGTACTTTCCCGCACAAAGGAGGAAGGCTGACAATTTTGACTTTATTGTTGTCGCTTTTCTCTCTCAGGCTATATTCGATGTCTCCAAAAACCACTCTGGTATCTTGAATAAACCCCCTGATTAGGTTCTGGTTGGAATTTGTGTAATAAACCCCATATCTTCTGTTAAGGCAACCGTCACCAAGAATCGCAGCAATAAACCTTACTCCTGAAAATGTAGTGAAATCAAATGACATGAAAGGGTTGGTTATTTTGCATCCTTTCTTACCTCTCACGTATATAATATCGTTCTGAATATGTATCTTTTCAATACCGAGGATTGGTAATATTCTCTTTAAGACATCAACTCGTAAAGCAGACTCATCGCTAAGCCAGTGAAGTAATACCCTTTTGCTTACATCAGCATCTCTTGCAAATTTATATATTCCAATCCTTCGAATCTTGTTTGCAAGTGTTCTATGAAGTTTGGGTTTGAAATGGACAAAAACCTCTCTTTCAGGCAAATCCCATAATCCAACAATACCGTCTGTTTTCATTCTTTCAACCGACCTGATACTATACCTAACGATTATGATTGGTTCAAGTCGAATATAAACCTATGGATAGGACATTTCCGTTTTCCACCAAAACCAGTAGCAAGAATCATCACTGTTTTACAAATTTCCGTTAGAAACAGACTATCAGTCGTTGTCTTCTCCCTTCTTCCTCTTTTTCTTCATCTCACTGTATTTTCTCTCGTACCTGTCGATCCAGTCCGAGACCTCCTTTACTGTCCGTCCGGAGTTCCCGACACCCGAGGTGTTCCCGACCCCGACAACTATCACGGTCTCACCCTTCTTGGTCCTCTCGAGGCTCCTCTTCAGGGACTGCCTGACCTTGGGCAGGGCATCCTTCACGGCCTTCCTCATGGGCATGATTGCCTCTTCCTGGCTCATCTTCACCACAATGGAGTCAAGGGGTATGCCCTTCTTGACCACTATCTCCTCTATATATGACCTCTCCACCCCTGGTCCGCCCATGGCGACACCCACGCCCTCGGCCAGGGAGCCTGTCTTCTCGCCCTCGAGTTTGGCTGCCGCATCCACTGTAATGACCCTGACTGCTTTGTGCTTCTTCATGGCCTTGAGCACCGCCTTCCCTGGGAAGCCTATCCTTCCCCCGGGGCCCTTGGCCTTTATGACTAGGAGGTTCCTCCCGTCCATGGGAACCCTGGCCATTAAAACATCCTCTTCAATCTCCGTGGTCTTTGCGCTGCCTATAAGCTCTGCTGCCACCAGGGGGCCAAGCCCGTCACCAATGGGCTCCCCCCTTGCCAGGGCCTTTGTTCCCCTGAACATGGCCTTTGCTATCTTCTCAATCAGGGGGAGCTGCATCTGCAGGACCATGGCAATCTGTATGTTCTTGGTCTGCCTCACAAGCTCCACATAGTGCCTCACTATCTTGGCTATCTCATGCACGGTTATGCCCCCTGCCAGGCCCATCTGAATGTTGGCCTTACCTTCCTTGTCCATCTTGGGGGCCACCTGGTCCACAAAGTAATCGAACCTATCCTTCTGGTTCTTGAGCATGTGGTCCAGCTTGGGCACATACCCATAGGGGTCCAGGCCAACCGGGGTTATCATAAAGAACTCAAAGAACCTCTCCACAGAGTCCCTGAGCCTCTTGTCAGGCTTTTTGGATATCTGCTTGGTTATGAACTTCAGGGACTTGTCTGACATGAGCTCCAGGTCCCTGGCGGTCTTCTCAATCTTCCACATTATCTGGGAGACCATAATCCTCGGATAGAAGAAGAAAAACACCACCATGAAGAGAATCCATATAACCCAGGAGATCCAGTCACCCCCCGGAGCCAGCTGGAACAGAACATGAGTCATAAAATCACGTTACAATTAATTGTCACTGTCTGCTTTTAAAGACATTCCATGCATCTGGAATATTAATATTTATCATGGCAAATATATATAGTATCGGACAAAATCTTGTGCATCAGCACGAGAGTGCATGCACATCTCTCGCATTGGCATGCAAGACCCTTTGGAATAATGTCCGATACAACTAGCAAAGGACAATTTCCAGTTTGTCATGTCCTTTACTATAATACTTGGTGAGAGCCATGTTTGACTGGAAGATACTCGCGGCATCCTTTGCGGCCCTCCTGGTGGTCTCCTCTGTCCTCGTGGGGGGCTTCGGGTTTACCGACATACTCGACAATCTAAATGACTGGCTGGGGGGCTCTCCCTTCGGCGGCTTTGTGGCAGCCCCAGTCAGGGCCACCAAGCCGGTCACGGTGATATTATTCCCTGAATACTTCGAGCTCCCCCTTGACGGGGTAAACTTCAGCGCAGGCGACACGGGCTTCGAGGACTTCACAGGAACCCTCCGGGCCAACCTCTCCTCAGAGACAGTCTCCCTCTCCCCTGGGGATACACTGTTCAGGGTCACCCTCCCGCTTTCTGACCTCGCCATCGATGACGTGAAGATAGGAAGGCTCTCCCTGGAAGACACCAACTTCCATGTGATAAGCCACGCCCTTGACACCTCGGGCGAGAACGCATCCCTTGAGGTCTATGATTTCTCAGGCAAACTGAGCATAACCCAGGAGCTTGTCCGCCTTGACGGCAATGTCACAGCAGTCAAGGGCAACGGAAAGGACATAGTCTAGCTGCCGGCTTTATTTAAAAAGGCATTTATATAATTAACAAGCCATACCAAAGACCATGCCCCAGTAGCTCAGCAGGTAGAAATTCGAAATCAAATCGATTTCGATTTGCTCTAAGCGCCCGGCTGTTATCTAGCCTCCTAAAGAGACTCAGCCGGAAACCGGTAGGTCGCTGGTTCGAGTCCAGCCTGGGGCGTTACAAGTGGTTGCCATGTCAAAGGCCCAGTTCATTGCAGATACATTTGAGCTCCAGAGAAGGAGCAAGCTCTGCAACATCCGCGGATGCGGCAAGCTCCCCGCAAGGAGGGTCACCCTGTACGAGGAGAACAGGATAACCAGGGACAGGAGACCCCTGGCCACGGTCTACCTCTGCAATGAGCACTACGCAACCAGGATTCCCGGCTTCATGACCGAGATAAACAAGCTCAGGGAAACAGGAAGGGTAATAGACAAGAGGGTCCAGGACATGGGCTTTATAACCCACTAAACCTTTTTAAATGAATAAAAAGAAACATAGGAAACACACCGGCCTGGGACGGTAGCTCAGCCCGGGAGAGCACATGAGGTGTGGTCAATAAACCAAACCTGTGAAGCTGAAGACTCTCGGCAGTAACCATGGAGTCGTGGGTTCAAAATAAGCTAAAGCAACTAAACTTCCAAAAGAAAAGAGCTTATGGAACTCCCACCCGTCCCATACAAGGTGATACCATGGGAAGAGTAAAGAGCATTGCAATCAAGACGCTGGGAGACGACCTGATAAGGGAGCACCCCAAGAAGCTTTCCCCTAATTTCGACAGCAACAAGAAGGCCCTTGGGGACATAACCGAGATAAAGTCCAAGAGGGTCAGGAACGTCCTGGCAGGCTACATAACCAAGAAAATGAAGGGAACCAAGCACCCAGAGGCCAGGGAAGCCAAAAAGCCACATGAACATTAATTTAAATACACAAAGGCCATTAAATGAAGATGTTTACCCCTTAAACATGACTATCCCCTTTACCCGAGAGGTCCCGGAGGCCGAATGAACAGAAAAACATGGTCCAGATACTCGAATTCGAGTCCCTTCTATATAATAATCGGAATAGTCCTTGCCCTGGGAATAAACCAGGGTCTCGCCCTTGCGCTGTCCACTGACATGCCCATAGTGGCAGTGGAGTCCAATTCCATGGTGCCTGCGTTCCACAAGGGAGACATGCTGGTTCTCCAGGGGGCTCCCCAGGAGCAGCTCTCCATGGGTGATGTGATAGTCTTTGACCAGCCTTCGGGAGGTACCCCCATAGTCCACAGGGTGGTGGCCATAAACAGCGACGGGACCTTCCAGACCAAGGGCGACGCCAACTCGGGCCAGCTCTCCTATGAGAAGAGCATATCCTACTCCCAGGTGCACGGGAGGGTGGTGATGATAATGCCCTATCTGGGCTGGATAAAGATAGGGATGACACAGTACCTAATGCCAAACATGCTCTGGATTCTGCTGGGTTTTGCGGTGTTTGGTATGGTGTATATCGGGGGGCGGGCCTTTACAGGTCTCCACCAACTTGGAGGTGTTTGAATGGATTTCTGCAGCAAGTGCGGGAGCGTCATGGTGGCAAAGAAGCAGGGCAGCAAGACAGTCCTGACCTGCAGGAAGTGCGGCTTCAAGATGGAGGACTACAAGCCTGTTGAGATAGCAGAGGAGGTCGAGAAGAACCCCCTCGAGGACGTAGTTATAATAGAAAAGAACGAGGAGTATCTTCCCAAGACCAAGGTTGTGTGCCCCAAGTGCGGCAACAAGGAGGCTGTCTGGTGGATACAGCAGACCAGGTCAAATGACGAGGCACCCACCCTCTTCCTGAGGTGCACCAAGTGCAAGCACTCCTGGCGGGAGTACGGCTAGCCAGCTTTTTTCAGAAAAAGCTGGAGCAAAAAGGAGTTGCCCTGTGCACTGCTCGGGCAACTTCCAAACTAACAGGCTCCGTTACACCTTCTATAAACCTTTACAGAGGCTGCCGCTTTCACAAAGGCTTAAGCCAAACACGAACCACTTCCTATTTGCTTTTATTTCTGCCCGGCCAACTCTAAACATGAAAATCCTCATGCTGGGAAGCAAGGAATATCCCCTCGGGGTGAGCGCCGGCCGCGATCCCAGGGCAGGCGGGGGAATTGAGTTCCACGTGGAGAAGCTCTCCAAGTACCTTGCCCGCCACGGCCATGAGGTCTTCATAATCACCAGGCGGTTCCCGGGCCAGCCCACCCAGGAAACCACTGCCAACATCCATGTATACAGGACGAGATACATCCCCGGCAGATACTTCAGGGCCTTCGGCCCCACACTTCCCGGCTTCTTCGGGGCACTCTTCCTTATCAGAAAGCACCGAATCGATATCATCCATTCACATGCAGCCATGGCAGGCTTCTTCGGGGCCATCCTCTCCAGGCTTACCGGGAGACCCATGGTCTTCACTCCCCACGGAATCAATGTAGACCTCTGTTTTCCCGCAAGGGGAGCTGTCAGGTTCTTACTGGGGGCCTCCCTGAGAGGGGCCGCAAGGATATTGTTCATAAGCAGGGTTGCCAGGGATGCCCTCTCCCCCAAGACAAGGACTCCGCATGCCCTCCTCACCAATGCCATAGACCTTGAAGACTACGACTTCAAACCATACAGACACACTCAGGCAGCAAAGCCTCCTGCAGGCACTAAAGTGCAGGGCGAGATAAACTTCCTGTTTCTTGGAAGGCTGGAGGAGGTCAAGGGCGTGGACACCCTTATCGAGGCCTTCTCCCTCCTCCTCAAGAAATGCCCCAGGGCCCAGCTCATGATAGCCGGGGAGGGCAGCCTTAAGAACAAGGTAGTCAATCTTATCATCCAGAAGAAAACAGACAGGATACGCTACCTGGGCTGGGTGGACCCCCGGCAGGCCCTCAGGGACTCTGATGTCTTTGTCCTCCCCAGCAGGGAGAAGGGCCAGCCCGTGGCCCTTTTGGAGGCCATGGCCTCGGGCAGGATAATCATCACCTCCCTTCCCTTCATAAGACCAGGCAGGACAGGCATTGCCTGCAGGGCCGGCAGCCCCGAGGACCTCTACAGGAAGATGCTGATGGTATGCAGGAACCCGGGCCGCTACAGGAGACTGGGAAGGCAGACCAGGGAGGAGGCGCGCTCCTTCACCTGGGACTCTGTTTCCAGGTTATTCGAGAGAGAGTACGGGCAGGCCCTCAGGGACTCACGTTAGCACACCCAAACAGCCCCAGGGAATCACGGAGCGATTCATGCGGGCCCATGACACTTCCCCTAATTTATATACACTGTCCTCAACTATCTAAAATGGAATCCAGGGTCATCGGCGGGGACAGGGAACAGGGGGAGGTCACCGATTTCTACCAAAGACTCGTCTATCCCTCGCGGGTGAGCGATGAGAGGTATGCAGGGCTTGCCAGGATAAAGAGCGGTGAGATGATTGCGGATTTTGGCTGCGGACAGTCGCTTTTCTATGAGAGCTTCAGGAACCACAGGCCAAAACCCGTTTTCTTTGACATATCTGACAGCTGCCTGAGGACCATATACTACGGCTTCAGGGTAAGGGGCGACATCCAGCACCTGCCATTCGCGGACAAGACCTTTGACAAGATATTCTGCATAGGCGTGATACACCATGTCCCGGATCCCCGGGCCGCAATCCAGGAGACATACCGTGTCCTCAAAAAGGGGGGCCTTTTCGTCATGGGCGTGTATTCTGATAAGGGCTTCCAGCCCAGGTTCAGATACCTGTATGACAGAATGGGCATCATGAGGGGCCTTGGCTTTCGCATGGGCAAGCGGATACTAACCCACCACCACCGGAGCAGGGGCAGCCCCCTGACCAGGGGGGAAATCGAATCGCGGGCGAGTGACTGGCTGGAGACGCCCGTCGTGAGGTACATGCCTGAGGGCCGCTGGCTGGATTTGCTTGAAGGGTGCGGCTTTGAGGTAGATGTCCCAAAAAGAAAGAGGATTTCCACCATGGAGATATTCACGTCCCGGAGGAAGAATGGAAGTGACTAACATAAGCTTCAGGAAGATAAACACCTTTGACAGGGATATGGCAGGGATCCTTGCCTGCCCCAGGTGCAGGAAGGGCCTGGATATCCGGGCCGATTCCCTGAGATGCGCCCGCTGCGGGGTCTCTTACCCCATCGTTAGGGGCATCCCTGACCTGAGAATGAAGAACAAGGGCCAATAGAACCGAGCTGTTATTTCCCTTTGGGCCGGGAACCCGCGGCCAGCCTATTGAAGGGGAATATCAGAAAGCCCTTCAGCAGGGTCGCAGCACCTGTCCCTCCAGGACCACAGGAACCTCCTGAGCCAGAAGGGCAGCCTTTCCCAGGGCCACTTGCAGGGCTTATAAACCCCGAAGTCTGAGTACCTCGGCCCGGACGAGACCCCCGCATCGAACAGGGCCTTTACCTGATAATCCCCGGCCTCCCCTGGCGTGAACGTGAAGACATCCCTGGCGGTCTCCCCTGCACCCACCTCAAGGGGCCTGGAATACTCCTCCCCACCAACCCAGACCCACAGGGTTCCCGGGAGGGCCTCATCACCCCCATTCGAGACCTTTACCCTGATTTTCTCTGCCTGCCCCAGCTTGATGTCCCTCGTATTCACCATAACCTCTACAGGTGATTCATACTCCACCGAGAGCCTTCCCCGCTTCAGGACCCTGGTCCTGCCACTGCTGTATGTCACGCCAGGGACATATACCCTTACCAGGGTTCTCCCGTCAAGGAGGGTGCTGGTCCTGTACCAGTATTTGTCCTCCGGGTATCTTCCAGAGAACCCCTCCGGCCCCTCCTCATAGTACTCATCCCAGGGCAAAACAACGGGCTTCACCCACCAGTAGCTCCTGTAGAACCCTGTGAACCTGATGTCCTGGACACCAGAGCCCTCTGGAAGGACAAGCTCCCTTACAAACATGGGTATGAGGGGCTTCCCGCTCTCAACAAGGTAGTCATCGGCATTGTGCACATACACCCTTCCCTTCTTTATAACATAGTCTGACTCTATCAGGGCCTCGGCCAGGTAGCTGTTGTATGGCCTTATGGTGAACACATACTCATGCTCAGGGATGCCCTCCTCCACCGGCCTGTAGGCAGGGTCCCCGAGAAGGAGTCTCTCGTATTTTGTCTTGAAATAGAGGTTCGGAATCTCCCCTGACCTGAAGAACAGGTCGAACAGCGAGAGGGGATTCTTCGGGACAACGTTGTTTACAGCATCCCTCATGGCCTCCCCCACGGGTTTTCCCCTGGCCAGGCTGTCAAAGAACAGGCCTGAATAGTACATCGTGTAGGGGTCGTGGACGATTCCTGATGAGCCCGCGGCCATGCCGCCGCCTGACAGGACCTGCATATCTATGTCAGAGCCCGCTGACATGTCATGGTCGTCATACAGGAAGTTCGAGAAGTCCAGGTCCTCCATGGGCGTGGCCCTTATGTAGGGCACGGTCATTAGCTCAATATCATCCTTATCATCAGGCGGGACAGTCCAGTGCCTGTCGCCCACCCCGAAATAACCGAGTATCCTGGGCTGCCCCAGGTCAGTATCCGGATAGAGAACCTCAAGGGCCCCCGGGGCGGTAACACTTCCCTGCTTCAGGTCATCCAGCCATTCCCCCCAGTCATGCTCAAGGTATGCGTACAGCAGGACCTCGCCTATCTCGGCAATCCCCCAGGCCAGGCTTATGCAGGTAAGCGTGCCCGCTATACCCCTTGTGCCCTTAACACCGTAGTGGAACATGGCAACCTTCAGCATGTCATTCAGGCCCACACTTATGGGGGATTCCGAGCGGTTCTCCACAATCCTCCTGGTCTGGAACCCCGCCGCGTCCAGGGCCCACTGCGCAGAATAGGCCTGTGCCATGCCCCCGCCCTGGAACTGCATGTCCTGGTAACTCCTGTGCCTGTACTGGCCTATCAGGACAGCGTCCTTCTCCTTGGGGAGGCCCAGCCTCTCAAGCTGGAGCGAGATGCCTGTCAGGTTTCCCAGGAACCTTCCAACCGAGAGGTCAAAGTGGCTGTCGTTATTGAGGTCAGCATATATCAAGTCTGTATATAGCCTGTCACCGTCCCTGTCGTTCAGGACCTCGAGGCCGGGGTCCCTGAACAGGGCAAACGGTATTGAGTATCCATCACCCACTATGGCCAGGTAGAGGGGCCCGCCCTTCCTGTATTCCGGGGAGCCGGCGAACAGGCCCTCACCAGACAGGACCCCCGCAGCATCCACTATCCCCTGCCAGATACCAAAGACCCCGTTATCATGGTTGGCCTGGTAGGGGTCGCCTGCATATTCAATACCCGACACCCTTACAGGAACTATAAGGCCACTTCTCATGCCCGCGACCCTTCCCGCAAGCAGGGAGCTCTCGTTCTCCAGGTTGGCCAGAACGAGGTAGTCTATGCCATCACCGTTGTTTTTGACCTCGTCAATATACAGCTCCTGTATATCCTCTCCTGTGAGGCCGGTGAGGTCAATAAGCCTGGACGGGTCCCAACCCGAGCTGTCAAATACCAGGGGAATCCCCAGATAATAGGCTAGCTGGGAGGCAATCACCCCACTGTCCCTGTCATCTGCATACACGGCCCTGGTCTCATTGGGAAAGAACAGGCCGGGCACATCCCCAGGGCCTATCTGATAGGAATTGGCCAGGCCCAAGTCCATGCCCAGTGTATAGATGTTGTCGGGCCCGTAATCATCTATAAACCTCTGGACATTCCCT
>Ga0315537_1000186_pt1 | contig 44753 bp, 15 predicted proteins | sample SalMarSW160270MG_FD_203091 | JGI IMG/M metagenome (GOLD analysis project Ga0315537, IMG submission 203091) | Salt marsh sediment microbial communities from the Plum Island Ecosystem LTER, Massachusetts, United States - Salt Marsh Sediment SW1602-70 ... | reverse complement strand
AGCATGAACCAGAGCTCTGTCTGGCTCGCGTTGCATGCTGTCTCATTGAACCTGTCCAGCTCCACATCCTCCCCGGAGGAGCTGTTGTGCCAGACCACTCGCAAATCGCTGCAGTTTGCCAGGAGCTTCCCGTCCCCGACAAGCGACGCCGTATCGAGAGTGAGGTTTACCGAGTATCCCATACTCAGGACAGAACTGTCCTGGTTGGTTATGTTTATGGTCTTTGAGTAGCTCCATGATTCATTCCACCACCAGCTGACGGGTCCCTGCAGTTCAACGTCCTTGTTGGGGCCGTATATATCCTGCACGGTCTCCAGGCTCAGTGTCGCGTTCATCCTGACATAGAACTCCCCCGGGCTTTCCGAGACGTTCGCATCATTGCCTGCCGTGTCGTTGGCCCATATCCACAGAACGTAGTCGCCCCACTGCCATGTATCCCCAAAAATCCCTGAATAGAGGTCGCCCGATTCCGGCTCCAGCCCTATCCAGGCAAAGCTGCCGTTGGGATATGTCACGTTCGCCCTGACCGTGTGCACAGCCACGTTGTCCGTCACGTTGGCCCATATCGTAATGTTCTGGCCGTATCCCTGGATTTCGGGCGTGGTGTTGAAGGAGTTTATGTCAGGCTCAGTGTCGTCAGCAATGCCCTGGACCTGTATGGTCTTAACATCCGTAGCGTTCCAGTTATCCGAGCTGTCATTCGCATAGAACCCGTAGCCTATCATCCTGCCTGCTGCCAGCCCCGGAATCACCTGTGTTGAATTGGACCAGTTGCCTGTCCCCGAGAAGCCCCCGGAACTGGCGTTCTCCCAGGTCCCGGAGATGGTTGCGTTCCAGGAGAATATCCAGCCCGAGAGGCCATACATATCGGTCCACGCCGATGAGAAGCTGACCTCATCGTTTATTGCAGGGTTCGAATCGCTTGCATTGAGGCTGCTCCAGTGCGGCGGGCCATACTCCGTTACCTGGAAGGTCGTGTGGTTGTAATCATGTGCATTCTCTGAGTCATTGATTGTCACGTTGATGTCCCATGTCCCTATGGAATTCCCCTCATCCGGTATGGTGTAGTTGTACTCGTACAGATACCCGTCCGCTATCTCGGACACGTTCTCCATGGGGGCGTCCTCCAGCAGGAGCGTGCCGTTGGGCGCGCTTATGTCAACGGTCGCTGAGGAGATGTCACCCCTGCCGTCCGGGTCTGTCCCGTTGGCCCCTATGGTGACAGTGTCCCCGGGCTGGAAGAGGCTGACCTCCTCGAGGGAGGAGTTGTAGGTCCCAGGCTCTCCTATCCATGGCGGGAGGTTGCCCCTTTCCTGCTCGCCTATGCTGACATCCGGGTCCTGAGAGGCATACTTCCTCCTCTCGTAGTTGGTCCTTATCTCCCCTGCCGTAAGGACCCTGGTGTATATCCTGACCTCGTCCATCTTACCGTCCAGCTCGTCATTGTCCCTTGCGCCTATCTGGAGGTCCCCGCTACCCGTGGATATAGAGTTGTAGGCGCTGTCACTGTCGCTCGTGTATACCATATCGGCATCCTTGTACATCGTAACGTTGTTGCCGTCCCATATGAAGACCCAGTGGTGCCATCCATCCAGGTCAAGCACACCCACGGCTACGTGGCTTGTCCTCCATGCGCCATCCAGGTTCAGCCTTACCCTCAGGTTCTCGACTGCCGAGGGGGTATACGAGGAGCCGAACTCTATGAGTATGTTGGTGTCCCTCCATAGTGTATACTGAAGTGTTGAAAGGCTGTCCTGGCTCACCCACATCTCAATCGAGACCTCACCTGCACCGTCGATATCAGTGAAGCCTGACACGTCAACACTGTCCCCGTCTGAATTAAAGTCAAGGGAATCCCCGTACGAGAAATTGACGTCACTCCTGTTGTCCCACTGCCCACCGTCCTGGCCCACCCAGGACGGTCCTGACACGGTCCCGTGGTTGCCCTGGCATGACGTGTCATTCGCCTGGGTCCCTGTGCCCTCGTCAAGGTGCCACTGGGCAGCAAGGCTGCTCTTGTTGTATTCCTTTGTGAAGGTCCCGCTGAAATTCGCAACCGGTTGGGCATACTGGTTCCCGTAGTACATGAACACCGTTGATGAGTTCTGCATGGGTATGAGCGGAACCCTTATCCAGACAGAGGCGTTCTGGTTGCTTGCGCTCCAGTTCTCAATCCAGTGCTCTATCCCTGTCTGGTTCCCGTCACTCTCATTGTACCAGGTGAACCTCAGTGCATCCTCGTCAGAGCCCCAGCTGAAGTTATCACCGACGCTGGATGAGTTGAGCCTTATGTTGACCTGGAATTCGGTCAGGTTGATTGAGAGGGAATTGTTTATGGTTATCTCCTGCCTGTAGCTCCAGCTCTGGTTCCACCAGGGGGCCTTCTCGCTCTCACCCCCAGCATACCCGTCGAAACCAGTCACGTTGAACCAGACAGAAGTGTCGTTCGATTCTGCGCCGAAATCCTCCAGTCCCTGGCACTCCCATGAGCTGCAGTTCGATTCCGAGTAGTTCCAGTCCAGGCAGTGGCATATCAGGTCAACGTCAACCCCGCCCCTTGGAATGTAGAGCTTTGCATGGCCATAGAGCATGTCAGAATCGTTCAGCGCGAACACCGACGTGAGCTTCTCCACCCCCCCGGGCATCTCCCCAGAGTAGGGCTGCAGGAACTGGGCTGTTACGTTCAGGCTGGCCGAGAGGGTGATGTTCTCCACAACAGCGGTCATGTTGTAGCCGCCATCCGGGTTGTCTATAACAACCGTGTAGTTGAGGCCCGGCTCCAGGTTGTTCTGGAGGGAGCCGTTACCAGAGGAGATATCCCCTGAAGAATCCCTTATCCTTATGTAGCTGTCCTCTGAGATGGCGCTGCCCGATGAATAGACCGTTATGTTGAGACTCTCTGACTCGTTTATCTCGAGAATGAGACTCATGTTCCCTGAGGCTGCGTACATCAGGCTGGTATTTCCTGTTATGTTGCACGAGATGCTGCTTGTCCCTGCCTGTCCGGGGTAGTATGTATAGTTGAACCAGCCATATGAATCGCTCAGCCCTGAGCTGACCTCGGTCGTGTTGTCAAAGACCATTACAAGGTATCCTGCCACTTCCTGGCTTGTGTTCGAATCCCTGACAAGGCAAGAGACAGCAAGAGGGTCGTTCTTCAGGACGCTCCCCGCATCCAAACCTATGCTTACATTGGCATATCCCCACACATCGAGGCTCATGATATCCGTGGCGTTGAGGTTGCCTGACGTGTCGTTCGCATATATCCTCCAGGCCATGCTAACGCCGGGATTAACAGAGTAGTTGGACCACTGGAAGACACTCTCATTAACCTCGCCTGTAATCTCCTTAGGCGAGCCGTATGCTGACTTGTTCTCCCAGGTCCCGGTCTCGTTTGTCTCGAGCCAGGCCGTGTCAAGGGCGGCATTGCTCCATGATGCAGAGAGGTTCGCGGATTCCCCCCTGAAGAGCACGCTAACATAGACGCCCCCCGATGTCTGGTTCTGGTCATACCACAGGGGGGCCACCGTCTCAGAAGAGATATTGAGGATATGCCATGCCTCTGCAGGTGTGTGGTTGCCGTCACCGGAGTAGTTGGCCGTTATGTTCAGCTTCCCTGCATCTGTATATCTGCTTATGTTCACAAGCGGGCTCTGCCCGGAATCCGCAAGGCTCCTGTTGCTGTAGAGGCTGATGCTTCCGTCATGGTTCATGTAGACGGTGATGTTGATGAAATCATATGTGTAGGCATTGAAATCCCCGTCCGTGCCGTTCAGCAGCAGGGTCATCGCGGATGCAATCTTTGACACAGTAAGGTTCCAGACACTCTCGTTTGCCGTGTGATTGTCATCCCCCGTGGTGTTTGCAATGTAGACCCAGAGGCCTGCCCCTAGGGTCTCTACCTCGGGATTGCCCACCTGCGTCCCGTTCCTCCACAATTCAACCGTCCCGAAGTCAGTATAGGCGCTCGCATTCGAGGTTTCCCCATAACCAATCCCGAAATTCCCTTCGCTCCCGTTAAGGAACAGCCAGACCAGTATGTCTGCCTGGCTGACCGCATAATAGCTCGTGTTGCTCGCCGCGGTGTAGTTCTGGGTTTCCGAGCAGTTGCACACGTACTCCCATCCCCCCGCACCCAGCGTCACCCCTGTCCCGTTCTCCCCGCTCACATCTGTTCCGTTCCTCCACAGCACCGCAGAGACCTCTGTGTTGTTCACCTGGCAGGTGGCAGTGCTCTGAACCCCATATGTCACCGGGGAACCGGGGCTTAGGACAAGGTCAATCTCTGTGGTGGCCTTCTCCACAGTTACATTCAAAACAGTCTCATTGCTTGAGTAGTTCTGGTTCCCCGGTGCATAGGCCCTGTATATGTGCACCCCCACATGCAGGACCTCCTCCTCAGGATTGCTCACAGGGGTGTCGTTCCTGTACAGCTCCACCAAACCCTGCTCCGCATAGGCGCTCGCATTGACCGACTCCCCGTAGACAGCCGTGATGTTCTGGCCAGACCCGTTCAGGTAGAGCCATATCGCATTGTCAGCCTTCACCACATCATAGGTGAAGGTCCCGGTCTGGTTCGCATTCCCCAGGCTGTCGTTTGCGAACCAGTAGTAGGAATGCTCCCCTGCAGCGAGGCTGTCTATCTCGAATACCCACTTCGTGGAGGTGTTGTACGAGCTGGTATAGTTGACCCCGTCCCAGTTAATAAGGACAGTGTCCACCCATGAAACAGCATCACTCCAGGTAACGTTGAACTGGTAGGTCCTGACCGGCGCATACTTGGACTGGTTGGAAACATTTTCCTTCAGGCCCGAATACTGCGGAGGCACGCTGTCATAGGTATAAAAGACCAGGGAATGGTTCAGGTTCCATGCCTCGTCCCTTGCCCAGACAGTAAGGTTGTTCAGGCCCTGCTGTGAACCCAGGGCAGAACCCGAATAATTCCCGCAGCCCAGGGAAACGTTGCTCCCACTGTTCAGGGAGTAAGCAGACCATCCGCAACCTCCCAGACTGTCCGAGAAGCTGTAGTTTATCACACCCATGTCCTCTGGATAGCTCACATTCTCAGGATAGAGAACCTCAACAAAGGGTTCTGTCAAATCCACGAAGAATATCGATTCAGTCCAGTTCATGTTCCCTACAGTATCGTTGCACCAGAAGGTCAGGTTGTGCTCCCCATCTGAAAGGCTTGTGAGCAGGTCAGTCCAGTGGTCTCCATAATCATTGTTCATGCTCACATCGTCCTGCCCGTCCAGGGAGTAGCCGCACCAGTCTACTGTTTCATCCGTTGTAACGTTCGCATATACAGACGTGATGTTGTGATAAGAGCCGTTGAGCGGCGACTCAATCTCAATTTCAGGGGGCTTAACATCCCCTGACACAACATTCACAAGATGAAAATCAAACGCCCCGGTATGGTTAACATCCCCTGAATAGTTGACTGAAATATTGAATGTCCCCACATCCGGGTAATCAGATATATTGACGAGCGGTGACGAGCCCGATTGCATCAGGCTGTCGTTCATGTACATGTATATCGTCCCTGAAGCGTTCAGGTAGGCGGTGTGGTTGACGGTCTCGTCCCCTATTATATAGATGTCATCTGAAGAGCCATTCAGCATCAGGACAATCTCCGAACTAGCCTGGTTGACATCCAGAAAGAAGGTCTCCGTGTCCACTGTGTAATTGTCGTCCCCGTCTGATACAGCAGTGAAGTTGTAGGTGTAGCCTGCTGTCATGACCTCCTCGTATGGATTTCCGACAGAGGAGCCGTTCATGAGGAGGGTGACCGAGCCCCTGTCCGTGTAGGCAGATGCATTGACCGAATCCGGATAGTCAATGCTCAGGTTGTCCTGGCTCCCATTCAGGTAGAACCCGACAGCCTTCTGGTACTTATCAACCACGTAATAACTCGTGTTGCTCGCCGCGGTGTAGTTCTGGGTTTCCGAGCAGTTGCACACGTACTCCCATCCCCCCGCACCCAGCGTCACGGCGCTGCCGTTCTCCCCGCTCACGTCCGTGCCGTTCCTCCACAGCACTGCAGAGACCTCGGTGTTGTTCACCTGGCAGGTAGCCGTGCTCTGGGTCTCATAGGTTACCGGCCCCTCGGGACTCACCTCAAGCCCTATCCATGTGGTCCCCTTCTCCACGGTCACGAACCACTGCTCCGTGCTCCCGGTGTGGTTGCCGTCCCCTGAGCAGTACGCGGTGAAGTTCCAGTATCCCGCGCCCAGCACATCCCCGTAAGGGCTCCCAATCTCAGTATCGTTCCTCCACAGGCTTATTGAGCCATAGTCACAGTAAGCAGTAACATTGACACTCTCCCCATAGGTCTGGGTGAGGTTGTCCCTTGACCCGTTTATGTATACCTCTGTACCCGAAACCGCCTTCTGGACGGTGAGGAAGGACATCTCAAGGCAGCTAGTGCAGTTCTCGTTACCGTCCCAGAATGCGGTGTAGTTCCAGTAGCCGGTCCCGAGACCTTCTATCTCCTGAAGCATGCTGCCTGTTCCTGAATCCACGACACTTCCGTTCCTCTCGAGATGCCAGACAGATTGCGTGAAATTGATGTATGCTGTTGCGTTTGCATCGGTCCCGTAGATTATTGTGTTGTCCTGATTAACAGCCCCTGAATTCAGGTAGAGTTCTATCCCGCAGGATGCCGTGTTCACTGTATAGCCCGAGCTGTCCTCTGCAGATGTGTAGTTCCCTGTCTCTGAGACATTGCAAACATACTCCCAGTATCCTGCTCCAAGTGTAACTGCAGTTCCATTCTCCCCGCTCACGTCCGTGCCGTTCCTCCACAGAATGCCTGCTGCCTCGGGGTTGGTGACTTCACATGTTGCAGTGGTGGATGTGTCATAAGCCACAGGGGACTCAGGCAGGAGCGTGAGCGTTGCTTGGGATGCCCTCTTCTTCATTGTTATGAACAGGCTTGTTGAATTCGCAGTGTAGTTCTGGGTCTTGTCAAAAACCAGGGTGTAGTTCCAGTAACCCGTACCCAGGTTGTCTATATCAGGATTGCTCCCTGCCGAGCCATTGAGCAGGAGCTCCAGTGAACCCTCTACATATTCCTTGTACCCGCTCACATTGGTTGTGTTCCCATAGGTGAGCGTCACGTTGTCTGCAGAGTCGTTTATATACAGATACAATGGCATGGATGCCCTGTTCACGGTCACGAACCACTGCTCCGTGCTCCCGGTGTGGTTGCCGTCCCCTGAGCAGTACGCGGTGAAGTTCCAGTATCCCGCGCCCAGCACATCCCTGTACGGGTTAGCCACACTGCTTTCATTCCTCCACAGGCTCACAGAGCCGTAATCGCAGTAACCCGACACGTTCACACTGTCCCCATATCCCTGGGCCATGTTGTCCCTGGAGCCGTTCACATAGAGTTCCGCTGACGAGGCAGCCTGGTCCACTGTCAGGTAGTACGTCACCCCGCTGGAGTTATCAGTATAATTCTGGTCACCTGTCGCATTGGCATGATACTCCCAGTAGCCAGCACCCAAGACCTCAACCTCGGGGTTCCCGACCTGGGACCCGTTCCTCCAGAGCTGCACCGTGCCTGCCGAGGAATAGGTGCTGGCATTGGATGTCTCCCCGTACGTCATGCCGAAGTCACCTTCTGTGCCGTTCAGGAACAACCAGACCAGGATGTCTGCCTTGGACACAGTGAACTCCCAGGTGTCCGAGACATTGAGGTTGCCTGCGGAGTCGTTCGCCCAGGACCTCCAGTAGAAGCTGCCAGCATGCAGGGTAAGATTGTGCTGGTATACCCCGTCCCCCTCCATGTACATGGTGTAGTTCCCTGGAGAGCCAGACCAATTCCCCTCTATATAAACCGTGTGGACCGATGTTGCCTCATCAACCCAGGTTATGTTGAAGAGTGACAGCTGTGACGGGGAGTATACTGATACGATGCTGGTCTGGTTCTGGTACCATGCAGGGGCCTCGATGTCAACGACATTAAAGCAGCGCTCAACCATACTTGAATTCAAATTCCCTGAAGTGTCATTTGCCCATATAACCCAGCATATGGTCTCGCCAAAATGCCCAGTGCTGTTAATGCTGAAGTTCGAATATTCGGGCTTTGTGGAGAACGAGTAATAGGATTCATTGACGAAGGAGCCTGTTTTATTGGTCCTCAATATGGCTGTTGAGAGGGAATTCTCATTTATAGAGTCGTTCCAGAGGGTGGACGCCAGCACGGTGTCCCCAACCACCACCGAACCCGAGGAGTTGTCCTGGTCATAGAGGTAGTAGGGCGGCTCCGTATCCTCTATCGTTATATAAACAAAGACATCCGTAGCATTCCAGTTGTCAGTGGTGTCGTTGGCATACACAATCCACTTAATCGTTGCCCCGACTGTTGAGTTCACGACCTTTGTTACATTGCTCCAGTTGACCTGCCCTGTCATCTCCATCCAGGAATCGTTAAGGAATTCCTGCTCATGGTAGATGGTGACCCACACGTTCGTGTAATTAATCTCATCGTAAAGTGTGGAATTCACAGAATCCATGTAGATACCCCTTATCCTGAGGTCCTGGTTATCCGCGGTTTCCCAAGCCTCCATGATTGAGGAATCGGTCGTGGTCAGGGTGAAGTTGGCATTGGTGGTGTTCAGGGTGTCTCCTGTATAGCTCTCGTTCAGGTTCAGCACCCCTATGCTCACGAAACCGGTTCCATCATAGAACTCCACTTCCAGGTCAGGGTCGCCTGTTGACTGGTTTACAGAGGCCTCCGGGTTGTAGGAGTCAATCTCGATTTTAACCGTTATGTTAAGCACCCTTTCATGGTCCGAATCCACATCCTGGTATGTGGAATATGTCGTGTTTCCATCCTTTTCCGGGACCTCGTACTCTATGCCCCAGAAACTGAATTTATCGGAGTGCTGGCTCCCGGGAACCTGGTCATTCAGTCCACCGCTCGCTGATTCGTACAGGCTTCCTGCCCCTGTCGGGGGATAGTTGGAGCAGTCAGCACTCGTGTCCCTGCCAATGGCATAGCTTGAACCGCCTGATGGCCCCACACCTATGGTGTAGTTCTCACCAAGCGTGATATTCACCGTGGTTGACAGCTTCCCTATCAGCCATTCCTGTGAACCGGTTCCTGTTATGATAACGATTTCAGTTATTCTGTCCCCGCTTTCATTGTAAAGCGCAACCTCTATGCTCTCGCTACTCGACAGGCTTGCCTCTGAATCATAGAATCTCAGGCCCGAGACCGTGACCTCACCGGAATCCGGGGTGGTCCATCTACTGTAGAGCTCATAGTTCTGGCCGCTGCCATAGCTCCCGTCCCTGCAGCTGGTTGGAACATCGACATTCTCTGTTACATTTAACCTTATCTGAATCGTCCCTGTCCCAACTTCCTTATCACTCTCCAGAGTCCAGTTCGCCCCGTTGTGCCAGGAGAATATATACCCCGACAGCTCGCTGTCCTCGGTCCACTTCACGCTGTGCTGTATAGCCCTTCCAGCCAGGGACGAATTCGTTGAATTGTCATACCAGTAGGGGGGATTGTCCTCTGTTGTCTGATAACTTATGATGCCTGTATCATTCCACCGGCCCTTGGTATCATTTGCGTAAACCCTCCACCTTACCGTGCACCCCACTGTATCACTGATGTATTTTGTCACATTGCTCCAGTTTGCAGGCCCTGTCATCGGAATCCAGCTGTCATTAACAAAGCTGCCTATGCAGTTGTCAAAGGAGAATATATATCCTGCCAGGCCGCCGGCATCCTCCCAGTACAGCCTGTGCTCAACAAGGGAATCAGCCACAGTCGAGTCGGTCGAGTTCTGGGACCACACCGGGGGCGTTGTGTCAGCAACGTCAAAGCAGTGCTGGCCCATTGAATCATTAAGGTTTCCAACCGTGTCATTAGCCCATATAACCCAGCATATGGTTTCATCAACATGGTCTGTTATCTGCATGGTAAAGTTCGAGTATTCGGGGGCTGCCGAGAACGGGTGATAATCCCTGGCTGCCCATGAGCCGCTCTCGTTCGTTCTCAACGCGGCCGTGCCAAGGCCGGATGCTGTATCATTCCAGTAGGCAGATACCTCCACAGCATCGCCTGATTCAATCTCCCCCGAACTGTCATCACCATCGTACTGGTAAACCGGTGGTGTGTTATCAACAACGTCAAAGCAGTGCTGACCCATGCTGCTATTCAAATTCCCGCTTGTGTCATTCGTCCATATAACCCAACAAACAGTTTCACCAAAATGCCCTGTGCTATCAACTGAGAAGTTCGAATACTGCGGAGCACCAGCGAACTGGAAGTAGCTGCTGTTCACCCATGAACCTGTCTCATTGCTCCTCAACACAGCGCTGTCCAACTCAAGGTCATCATTCCAGTAGGCAGAAACCTGCATAGTATCTCCATCATCCACTGCCCCACCAGAATCATCCTGGTCATATAGATATGTAGGCGGCGTAACATCACTAACATCGAAGCAGTGCTGACCTATGATGCTATTCAAATTCCCCGATGTATCATTCGCCCAGATAACCCAGCATATAGTCTCCCCAGGGTGGTCTGTGCTGTCAATGCTAAAGTTGGAATAATCGGGCGTTGAACCAAATCCATAGTAGCTTGTATTAACCCAACTCCCTGTTTCATTGCTCCTCAACACAGCGCTCTCCAACTCAACGTCATCATCCCAGTAGGCAGACGCCTCCACGGTCTCTCCATCATCTACTGCCCCGCTCGAGTTGTCCTGGTCATACAGATAACTAGGCGGACTAACATCCCCTACATCAAAACAGTGCTGTTCCATCGAACCATTCAAATTCCCCGATGTGTCATTAGCCCAGATGACCCAACATATGGTCTCTCCAGGATGCCCTGAACTGTCAACCGAGAAGTTTGAGTACTGAGGCTTACCCGTGAAATCGAAGTAGCTGCTGTTCACCCACGAACCTGTCTCATTGCTCCTCAACACAGCGCTCTCCAACTCAACGTCATCATCCCAGTAGGCAGACGCCTCCACGGTCTCTCCATCATCTACTGCCCCGCTGCTATTATCTTCATCATACACATAGTAAGGCGGGCTCACATCGCTCACGTCAAAGCAATGCTGACCCATTGAGCTGTTGAAGTTCCCAATAGTGTCATTCACCCAGATGACCCAGCATATTGTCTCGTTCGGGTGCCCCGTGGTATCAATCGTGAAGTTCGAATACTCTGGAGTCGAACCAAACCCATAGTAGCTGGTGTTCACCCACGAGCCTGTTTCATTGCTCCTCAATATAGCAGTATCCAGGTCCCCATGTGGGTCATCCCAATATGCAGACGCCTCCACGGTCTCTCCATCATTCACAGCTCCGCTCGAGTTATCAGCATCGTTCTCATAGTAAGGATACCTGTTCACACTGAAGGTGTAGTTCTCTGGAGCGAACGAGCACTGTCCTATGGAATCACATACGTAGCAGTTCCAGACATAGTCACCATCCGGAATTGTCTTGGTGAACATGTAGTCAGAGGCATCATAACCCGAGGTGTTGGTCTCGTTCTCGTGCCATCCACCCGACCAGTTACCATATAGCGATACATTTACCAAATCCACCTCATCATAACCGCTGCAGTTGAACACAACCGTTGTGGTGGTCCTTGTGATGTTCCCATTCGCAGGCGCATTCAGTGTGGATGTGGGCGGTGCATCACCAACTACTTCGAAACTCAATGATGTATATATGCTGGAATTCCAGCGATCAAACGTATCATTCGCATATACAACAGTGACGTTGTAAGTGCCTGCCACTGAGGTGTCTGTCCATTCATAGGTGTAGTTATCCCCAACATCATGACTTAGCGTGACATTTAATGTGCCCAAATCAGGATACTGGAACGTCGCTATAACCATACTAACCCCGTCCGAATCAGTCACGTTCACTGTGAGCAGAACGCTCTCATATTGGTTTATCGTAGTCTGGTTGAACTCTGCAGAATTTATCTGTGGCGGCTTGTTTACATCAAAGCAGTGCTGTCCCATACTCGAATTCAAGTTCCCTGAGGTATCATTCGCCCAGATAACCCAACAGACTGTCTGACCAGCATGCTCTGTGCTATCAACTGAGAAGTTCGAATAACCTGGTGTACCAACGAAATCATAGTAGCTGCTGTTAACCCAACTCCCTGTTTCATTACTCCTCAGCACCGCAGTTTCAAGCTCCAGGTTGTCGTTCCAGTATGCAGAGGCCTCCACGGAATAACCCTCTGTTAAAAGCCCGCTGCTGTTATCCTGGTCATACATATATGTGGGCGGTATAGAGTCCCCCACGTCAAAGCAGTGCTGTCCCATTGAGTTGTTGAGGTTCCCAACAGTATCGTTAGACCATATGACCCAGCATATGGTCTCATCAAGGTGTCCTGTTGTGTCAAACATGAACATTACCTGCTCAGGAGTTGAAGCAAAGGAGTAATCCTGCTCATCTGTCCAGCTCCCTGTCTGGTTGGTTCTCAACAATGCCGTGTCAAGGCTGCCATACCCATCCTGCCAGTATGCGCTCATGTTGACTATCTCTCCGATTTGAACGGATCCAGAACTGTTGTCAACATCCTGGCTGTAGTATGGGTAGTCCACGTCGCATTCGAACCACTGCGGCAGACCCTCACCCATGGTGTAGTTAAGGTTGCCTGAAACATCATCTGTCCATGTAGCGTTCCAGTGCCACATCCCTGAACCGAACACCTGGCAGTCGAAGTAATAGTAGTAGTAATCACCAGAGCTGCTGTCATAGCTGTAGTTCGTACCGTTTATGTCAAACCACACACCACTAACTCCAATGTCATCAGTGACCGTGATGTTGAGCTCCAATGCCTGGTTTGTTATACTCGTGTAGTTTGTTTGTGCATCCATGAACTGTGGGGGAGTATCATCCCTGACGTCAAAGCAATGCTGCCCCATACTCGAATTCAGGTTACCTGAAGTATCATTAGCCCATATAACCCAGCATATTGTCTCGTTCGGATGCCCTGTAGTGTCAATCGAGAAGTTCGAATACTCAGGTGTTCCAACGAAGTCATAATAGCTCGTGTTAACCCAACTACCTGTTTCATTGCTCCTCAATACTGCACTCTCCAATTCAACATCATCGTTCCAGTAAGCAGACACTTCAACAGTCCCCCCATCATCAACTGCTCCACTCGAATTATCCTGGTCATACAGATAACTAGGTGGCGTGACATCATTCACATCAAAGCAGTGCTGACCCATACTCCCATTCAAATTCCCGCTGGTGTCATTAGCCCAGATGACCCAGCATATGGTCTCCCCAGGATGACCACTGCTATCAATTGAGAAGTTCGAATAACCGGGTGTCCCAACGAAATCATAATAACTGCTGTTAACCCAACTCCCTGTCTCATTACTCCTCAACACAGCGCTGTCCAGAGAAGAGATAGCATCATCCCAGTAAGCAGAAACCTGCACAGTATCTCCATCATCCACTACCCCACTAGAGTCATCCTGGTCATATATATAGTAAGGCGGTGTCACATCACTAACATCAAAACAGTGCTGACCCATACACCCATTCAAATTACCTGATGTGTCATTAGCCCAGATGACCCAACATATGGTCTCTCCAGGATGCCCTGAACTGTCAACCGAGAAGTTTGAGTACTGAGGCTTACCCGTGAACTGGAAATAACTGGTGTTCACCCAGCTACCCGTTTCGTTGCTCCTCATCACAGCAGTTGACAGTGAAGATGTTGCATCATCCCAATAGGCAGACACATCAACAGTCTCACCGTCATCAACTGCCCCGCTCAAGTCATCCTGGTCATACTGGTAATAGGGCGGTGTGACATCATTCACATCAAAGCAGTGCTGACCCATACTCCCATTCAAATTCCCGCTGGTGTCATTAGCCCAGATGACCCAGCATATGGTCTCCCCAGGATGACCACTGCTATCAATTGAGAAGTTCGAATAACCGGGTGTCCCAACGAAATCATAATAACTGCTGTTAACCCAACTCCCTGTCTCATTACTACTCAATGTTGCATAATCAAGCCCAACCCCATCGTCCCAGTACGCAGACGCCTCCACGGTCTCGCCATCATTGACAGAACCGCTTGAGTTGTCACCATCATACAGATAAGTTGGTGGAGTAACGTCATCGACCCTGATTGTGGAGTAGTCATCATCCACAGAGAGCCCATTGGCCCTCTCGTAGTTGGCCTCATTGATAACGAAGTGAACCCCCTCTTCCCCAGGCACTCCAGTGGCATTGAGCACGTAATAGAAGGTGACGTGACCCCCTGCATCAACAGACCCATCCTGGACCGTGTCCCAGGTAACCTTCCCAGCAGAGAGCGTGCCGCCTGTGTAGTCTCCTGCGCCCATGCTGTACCAGACGTCATTGGTAGTGTCCACTTCCCAGCCCGAATCAAGGCCCTCATGATATGCCTTTGTCAGGACAGACAGGTTCCAGTCAGCACTTACGCTAATGTTTATCTCGATCCTATAATAGCCGTGCCCGGTCTCGTTGAGGGTTACGTTGTAGCTCTCGTTCAGGCCAGACACCACCAGACTCCCTCCTGAATGAGTGTCACCCAGTCCGGTCACGTTGTACACCCTTATCGATTCTATCTCAGGGATGATGAGCCTTTCCTCACCCAGGAAGGATGCTGTGGGCTCTGGCTCGAGATAGTACCTTACAGAGAGGTCATCTATGTATCCGTCATCGTTCGAGTACGAGTACACACCGACGCTACCCGATGCTATGTTGCTGTCCGTCTCATCAACCTGCCACCCCGATGGCTCGGATTCTGTCACGTTCCAGAACTTACCCTTTATACTCGTTCCATACATGAGCAACTTCACGTTATACCAGATGTTGTCATAGGGACTCGTAGTGGTGTCGGTTACAATGACGTTCTCGCCGCCCGTGTAGCTTATTCTCGAAAGCCTCAGTCCTGGTGCAGGCACACCACCCGTGTAGAGAATCAGGGCATATGTTCCTGATGATGAAGCCCTTCCAGCAATGCCGTGCCTTGTGTTGGATGCTGTGTAGTTCACCCTTGCCTCCATTATGTAGTCATTCCCGTAAAGACCGGGAGAAGTAATCCAGGCATATGTGTTTGCAGATGCATCGATATCAAGGCTTTGCGACGGGCTGTAGCATCCCTCGTCCCTCACGTTCAGGGCTGTCACGTCTTCTGCCAGGCTCCACCCAGGAGGCTGCTGGTCAACAGTATCGCTGTCGAAATCCCTCCAGAGGGCGTATATGTTGCTCTCCTCTGTTGGTGGATCAGAGGCAGCTGGGTTTCCGTAGTATACATAGTAGCTTGTATCAGAATCACCAGCAGATACGTTCTTCTGCAGCCTGAACAGTATGGTGGTGCTTGCCGTGTTGAATGGAGTGGTGTTTATCCTGTCCAGCTCGGTGTATTCAGAGCCATTGTAGTAGACTATCCTAAGGTCAGAGCCGTTTACCATCAGCTTGCCCAGCGAGACAAGCGATGCCGTGTCCAGGGCCAGATTGATTGTATAATTCTCTATCAGGGTGTCGGTGTCATTACTGTTCGTGATGTTCAGCCTCTGCTTGTAATTCCAGTATGAATTCCACCATATGGGTTTCACAATCCTCAGCGTCACCTCAACTGTCTGGTAGTATGGCGTCCCGTTGACAGATATATTGTACGTAGTCACGTTCTCGTATCCAACAAACCCTCCGGTGGTGTTGTAGTTGATGTTGAAGGAATCCGAGCCCTGTGCACCAATCAGGAGCATTGTCTCGCTGGCATTGGTGTAGTTGGTCATGCCCACTGGCTCTATCGTGGCGTTGAGCAGCACGTTGCCCGTATTCTCTGTCACGACCTGGCAGACCAAACCGGTTTCGTTCACGGTCACTGATTTGGAGCAGGTTGCCGGACTCCTGGTCCATGAGTCATCAACAGGCACGGTCACGTTGAGGTTCAGGCCGTCCTGTCCCCCGTTGGCTGAAGACACGTTTATCACACAACTGTATTCTCCTGGAACCTGGCCTGCAGGCACAGTCACGTTAACCTGTACAGCCTGCTCAGAGCCAGCACCAAGCGTAGTTATGTTCACTGGCTCATACTCTACCCACTCATAGCTCAGGTTCCCGTCCGTGCAGTTGAATTCTATCCCAGTAACGTCATCGTTACCTGTGGAGTTTGCCGTAAAGGTACCCACAGTCTCTTCAGTGCCGTGGCTCACTGTGTCTGCCAGACCGGTCTCCGGAACATCGAGAATCGGGCTGGACTCCACCGAGAAGGTGGTCTGGTTCTCTGCTGAACCCAGCGATGAGTCAGGATTGGTCCAATTTGCATATCCATACACGTAGTAATCACCAGGAGACGTGCCAGCAGGCACTGTGACGTTGAAATCCTGCTTACATGACTGGCCGCTCTCCACATCACCGCACGCGTACAACGAGGGGTATGCGCTCCAGCCCGATGGCAGGCTCAGGGAGAGCTCTGTTGAGTATGCAACCTCGTTGCCTGTGTTGTTGAACTCCAGAGTGATGTTGTAGTCCATTGAAGCAGACTGGGTTATTCCGCTCACGTCAACGCTCTCATTCTGGTACAGGATGCCTGAGGTAGAGGCATACCTGACATTGAAGCTCATATCAGCAGTCACGTTGAGGTTGCCTGCAGTGTCATTAACGTATATCCTCCATGCAATGGTCTCGCTGTCGTGCCCTGTGGCGTCCACGGTAAAGTTGCTCCAGCCCGAAGCCCCGCTCAAACCCAGATACGACTCGTTCACCCAGGAACCGCTACTATTTGTCTTGAGCACTGCGCTCTCAAGCTCATTGTTATCTGTCCAGTAGGAGTAGACACTCACGGCATCCCCTGAAACCGGGTTGCTCTCGTTCTGGCCCTGCCCGGACCACTCTGGTTCATCCATGTCGCAATAGAAGGAAAGCCCTACGCTCATGTTTGAGTCATAATTCCCTGCAGAGTCATTGGCATAGACCTCGTTCCAGTAGGCCGTCCCAGAGGCAGTGCACTGGTATTCATAGTACCACTCATCCCCTGAGCTGCCGGTCTGTGTGTAGTTGTTCACTCCCAACCCAACACCTGTTTCGTCCAGCTCAAAGACCACGGTGTCTACCCCGACGTTGTCAGTGGCAGTCACGTTGAGCCTAACCCACCCGTTGCTCACACTCGTGTTGACCTGCTCGCCAGAGATGACAGGACTCTCGATATCCTGGACATCTATGTACTCGTTGCTCAGACCATCCTCTGCATAGTCAGTGGAGACCTGGTTTCCAGTGTCGTTTGCAAAGAACTCAAACCTCCACTGCCCGGTCTCATCCAACTCGAACTCATAGTAGTATTCATCACCGTTGACGTTTGGCGTGATGTTGTAGTCAGAGGATGTTGGCCTGTCAACCATGAGCAGTACGGTGTTCAGGTGGCCCTCTGGGTCTGATATGGAAGCATTGACCCTGACCCAGGTACCCAGGTTTACTGTAGAGCTGTCGTTGATGACAGGACCGGTTATTGTTGGCGCCTGGGCATCACACTCTGTTGATACGGATATAACTGATGTATCGTTCCAGTATCCTTCTGTGTCATTCGCCCCTGCATATGTCCAGTCCACGTCAGCATCAGATGCAGAGCACACCCAGTCATAGTACCACTCGTTTCCAGAGCCCTGGACTGCGTCATACGTCACGCCGTTTATGGTGAAGTTTGCATACGTCACCCCAGCTTCATCCTGTATGGAGACGTTGAACCTGGCAGCCTGACCACTGTAGAGCAGAGATGAGTTCACTGCAAACCCTGAGAAGTCTGGATAGTCATCCAACTCAAGGGTGATGTTGTATGAGTTGTCAGCATCATCGGTTGAATCACACCTCACCCTGACAGAGTAGTTCCCACCAACCAGTCCAGTGAGATTGAACTCATATGTTCCAGACGTCCCGCTCAGCGAACCTATGAAGTAGCTTGTCACGTTGGAGCTCAACTCCTCACTGATGTCCGTGGGTATGTTCTTCCAGTCCCCGTCGCTGAACTGCACGTAAATCACGGTGTTCGTGCACGCGCCAGCGCATTCACAGTAGCCGCTTGCAGCAGAGTTCCCACCCTCCATTATGTTGGATGGTGAAAGGGAAGCCAGGTCTGCAGTTATGGAAACAGATGTGAGCTTTAGTACACCGTCTGTGGGGTCCTCATCAGCAGTTTCTGCATAACTCGAGTTCCCGAACAAATCAATCTTCCACTCCCCAGGGCTGGAGCCCGCACCTGCGGATATGGTCATCGCAATCTGGCTCTCCCCAGCACTCATGCTCAGGGTCCTTACTGGCTGCTGGGAGACGTTGAACACAGCCGGGCTCGGTGATACAGGAGCTAGGGTGTCTGCATCAGAACCTGTGGCGTTATACCTGGCCCAGAGCTCCACGTCCAGGCACCTGTAGCCAGAACATGATATGTTGTATATGATGTCAAAGCCCTCGTCAATGGTGCTGGATACATCGTACATCTCAATGGTTATCTGGCCTGTATGGCCTACGGCCACCCTGTCGGACGGGTCAACCTCGTCAACGTCAGCATCACTTGAGTTTACCTTGACGTCATAAAGCCTTGCCGTGCCCCCTGCATCGCCCCCCACAGTCATGTTGACCGTTATTGCAGAGAATGGAATCTCGTAGTATCCCCCATCACTTCCTGGATATTGCGAGCCGTAGTACTGCTCCACACTTCCGCTCTCGAGTCTGATGTCAGTCGAGCCAGATATGGGGTCAGTGGCAGGGGAGCCGGTCTGGTTGGTCCTCGCATACATCAAGACATCACCACATCCTGCCCTTGTCCCCTCGGGTGCAGTGCACCTTATCACAGGGTCTATATCAAAGGCGTCATAGATGGAGAGGTCATATGGACTGCTCGCAGGCGTCCATGACTCTATGGACAGGGAACCAGTGTATATCTCCAGGACGTTGCTGCCTGAATTGATGTTGCTCTCCAGGGGTGTCGAGGCAGTGGCATTGCACCTCAGGTTAAAGCTTCCATTGACCTTGCCGAATATGTCCCAGGTATCCGAGCACGAGGGGGCGTCCCCACAGTCCTTTGGGTTGGTGTGGTTTATCTCCAGGTTGCCGTCATTGCCTATCCAGTGCCATCCGGATGCGTTCTCGTACTGCAGGCCGAGCTGCAGTCCCAGGCAGCTCCCGCCGGAGCAGTCGATGCTGCAGCTCACGGTTGCATTGTCTCCTGGGTTGCCCTTACCTATGAGAAGGTCAGGGGTCTCCACGGTCAGAACCGGAGTTCCTAGGGTAACCAGGTAATAGGTCGTGTTGCCCTCGTTCTCGTCAGTCTCGTTGTAGAGCAGGGTCTCGTTGTCCGTTATGTTACACTTCGGATAGTAGGCCCCGGCAGGAAGCCCGGATGTGTCCCAGTACCAGACAGCCTGGCCAGAGGAGTTGGTGTAGTTAACCCCTATCTCACTCTCACCAGAACCCGTGACGTTGTAGAACGTGACAGGGTAGTTCCCTATGAGGGATGACGTGTTAGCATCACTGACCAGGCAGCCCAGTTCAATCACGTCACCAGGGGTGCCTGTCCCCCCGTCAGGCGAATCCCAGGAGATGCTGGACCATCCAATCAGGGTAAGGGTGTGCGAATCATACGATGCCGTGTAGTTGTCGTCACCGGAGAAGTTGGCCGTGACGTTGTAGTAGCCCAGCCCATATCCCAGTACGGTGATGTTCTCCAGTGGCCCGGGCCCGGAGTCCCAGAGTTCATAGCTTCCGGAGAGATTCGTCCATATATCGATGTCCTTGCCGCTGACGTCCAGGTCAGCCGTGAGGTTTGCTGTCTCTCCGTAATGGTATGTCCTGTCACTGCTCCCGTTCAGGAGCAGGCCAATCGATGTGGAGGACTTCTCAACATAATAGGTTGACTGGTCAGTGGAGTTCCACTGTGCTGCAGTGTTGTTGGCATACCACCTGTAGCTGTAGGAACCGACAGATAAGTCAGTAAGGGTTATGTAGTACTCATCCCCATCCTTGGATACCTGCCCGGACTTGTAGGTATAGTTCACCCCATCGAATTCAAATGTTACGTCATCAATTCCGTATCCAGTCCAGGTGATGTTGAACATGTAGGCCTGTCCGGGGGCATAGGTTGCCGGCGACAAAGGATAGGTCCTGTTATCAGACCACTTCGGCGGGGAGATTACCAGGAAGGTTGACTCGTCTGTTGAGTTCAGGTTCCCTGATGTATCATTATACCACACCTTCCAGCCCACCACGGTGCCGTCGGCAACAGAGGAGTTCTGCCAGGTGAAGTTCGACCAGACCCAGGCAACTGCATCCTGCATATCCATGGGCGAGTCGTATACACCGGATTGGTTGACCCAAGACCCGCTCTCGTTTGTTACCAGGACAGCGTAGTCCAGACCCACATAGTCCCTGGCCTGGGCATAGAGGAGTATCGAGCTGCCTGCCTCCAGTACGGTCGCGTTCGAGCCCTGGTATCTCCACAGGGGCGAGTTCACGTCTTCCACCATGAAGGTAGAGCAATCCCCATCCACTGAGAGGCCGTTCGCCCTCTCATAATTGGTCTCGTTTATGACGAAGTGTACCCCTGCCTGGCCAGGCACACCGCTCGCGTTGAGCACGTAATAGAAGGTGACGTGCCCGCCTGCCTCAACAGAGCCGTCCTGGACCGTGTCCCAGGTAACCTTCCCTGCGGAGAGCGTGCCGCCGGTGTAGTCCCCTGCGCCCATGCTGTACCATATGTCATTCGAAGCCACCTGCCAGCCCGAATCAAGGCCCTCATGGTATGCCCTTGTCAGGACCGATATGTTCCAGTCAGCGCTCACGCTCACGTTTATCTCGACCCTGTAATAGCCGTGCCCGGTCTCGTTGAGGGTTACGTTGTAGCTCTCGTTCAGGCCAGACCCCACCAGGCTCCCTCCTGAATGAGTGTCACCCAGTCCGGTCACGTTGTACACCCTTATCGATTCTATCTCAGGGATGATGAGCCTTTCCTCACCACCCTCTGATGCAGAGGGCGGGTTCTTCACCTTGGTAGCCGTGGTGTTCGAGCCCGTGGTTCCGTAATCCGTGGTGAAAATCCAGAAGGGATAGCCGCCGGTGTAGGGGTCGTTGTTTATGTACCAGCCGTCCACTGATGTGTGGAAATCCAGGTCGCTTGCAGTTCCCGAGTCAAACGGCTGGTCAGGCACACCGCTCACTGCAACGCCGACACCCCAGTTGTTCGCCCCGTCATCCACGAAGAAGAAGTTCGTTGCCGTCTGCTCTCCAGTCCCGGTCGTTGAAGAGAAATCATACCAGCCCCTCCCCGTGGTGTCTGTCCCACCTATGCCGACAATGTGGTAATCACCGCAGCCCGATGCGCATGTGTACGTGTTGTTTATCTCATACCAGTTCTGGTATGCGTAAACCTTCATGACCTGGGTGTCCCTCAGGCTTGACGTGAGGGTGAACTGCTTGAACACGGGCCCGTCCACATCCGTGGTGAATGATATGAAGGTGTCCGTGTTCTGGAAGCTGTCATCGTCATAGGTGGTTGAACTCAGCACCTCCTGCCCCTCAGGGGTGGTTATCCTTGACCTCATCGGCCCGCCGCCCCTGCCGCCTGACCAGGAATAGTTCCACTCTATCAGGCCGCTGAACATATACCAACCGCCGGAGTCAGTGTAAGAATCCATTGGGTCTGCATAGCTGGGTGCGCTGGCCTGGGAGTTATTATAATAAACATAATATTGCTTCTCATCACTCGCGCTGGCCGAGACGTTGCCCAGGAAGACAACATAACACCAGCTCGAATCATCACCGTCAAGTATCTGCCTCGTTACCTCCACGTTCTCACCGGTCTCTATCGAGATAACCCTTATCTCGTTCTCGCAGCTGCTGATTTTCCCGTCAAGGTCTGTCACGTTGACCATTATGACGTCATTCACCCTTTCGACGTTCATGCTTTCGGATATGAGAATCTGCTTCCTGTGGGTCCACTCCGAGTTCCACCAGGGGACCTGGGTTATAATCAGGGTAACCTCGGTCAGCTGGTAGTAGGGCGTCCCGTTGACGGATATGTTGTACGTGGTCACGTTCTCATACCCTACAACCCCTCCGGTGGTGTTGTAGTTTATGTTGAATGAGTCCGAACCCTGTGCATCCACGAGGAACATACTCTTGCTTGCATTGGTGTAGTTGGTCATGCCAACAGGCTCTATCGTGACGTTGAGCAGTACGTTGCCCGTATTTTGTATCACGACCTGGCAGACCGTTCCTGTCGAATTTACTGCAGCAGACTTCGAGCACGTTGCCGGACTCCTCGTCCACGAGTCGTCAACGGGAACTGTTGTGTTGAGGTTCAGGCTGTCCTGTCCGCCGTTCGCTGAAGATACGTTTATCACGCAGCCGTATTCCCCGGGAGCCTGGCCTGCAGGCACGGTCACGCTTACCTCTACAGACTGCTCATATCCAGCAGCGAGATTGGTTATGTTAACGGGGTCATACTCAACCCAGTCATAGCTCAGGTTCCCGCCAGTGCAGTTGAACTCTATACCAACAACGTTGTCATTGCCTGTGGAGTTGGCAGTGAACGAGCCAACAACCTCCTCGTTGTTGTGACTGACAGTGTCTGACAGCCCGGTCTCTGGAACCTCAAGAACCGGGTTGGACTCAACCGAGAAAACAGTATCGTTCTCTGCCGAGCCTTTGGAGGAGTCAGGGTTGCTCCAGTTGGCATAGCCATACACGTAATAATCACCAGGCCCTGTTCCTGCAGGCACGGTCACGTTGAAATCCTGCCCGCAGGCCTGGCCGCTCCCGACATCGCTGCACTCGTGCACGGCCGGGTAGGCGCTCCAGCCGCCTGGCAGGCTTAGGGAGAGGCTGGCTGAATATGCAAACTCGTTCCCGGTGTTGTTGAATTCCAGCGTGATGTTGTAATGCTTGTAATCGGTCTGGGTTATCCCGGTCACGTCCGCGGACTCGTTCTGGTAGAGAATCCCCGATGTCGATGCGTGCCTGACATCAAAGCTCATGTCATCCGTGGCATTAAGGTTCCCGAAGGTGTCGTTTGCATATATTCTCCATGCAACGGTTTTCCCGTCATGCCCTGTGGTGTCCACGGTGAAGTTGCTCCAGTCCCCAGCCCCGCTCAGACTCAGATACGACTCGTTCACCCGTGAGCCGCTCCTGTTGGTCTCGAGCAGGGCGCTTCCCAGCAGATAGTTATCTGTCCAGTACGCATGCACGCTGACATCCTCCCCTGCAACCGGGTTGCTGCTGTTCTGGCCCTGCCCGGACCACCCGGGCTCATCCAGGTCGCAGTAGAAGGAAAGCCCCACGCTCAGGTTTGAGTCATAATTCCCTGCAGTGTCATTGGCATAAACCCCGTTCCAGTAGACCGTTCCCGTAGAGGTGCAGTCATAAACAAGATACCACTCATCCCCGGAACTGCCAGTCTGGGTGTAGTTGTTCACTCCTAACCCAGCGCCTGTCTCATCCAATTCAAAAACCACGGTGTCTACTCCGAAGTTGTCAGTGACAGTCAGGTTGAGCCTTACCACGCTGTTGCTGGCGCCCACATCGACCTGTTCCCCACCTACTGATGGGGCATCGGCATCGCATTCAAACCACTGGGGAAGGCCCTCACCCATGGTGTAGTTCTGGTTACCGGAGCCGTCAATAGCCCAAGTGGCGTTCCAGTGCCACGTTCCTGAGCCGAACACCTGGCAGTCAAAGTAATACTCATAGACATCACCACTCACCCCGGAATAGCTGTAATTCGTTGAATTGATATCGAACAACACGCTGTTAACACTCACATCATCATTAACCGTCATCTCCAGCAGGACGGCCCCCTTTGTGACAGAGGTGTGGTTGGTCTGTGCACTGCTGAACTGCGGTGAATTCACATCGTTAACAAAGAAGCAGTGCTGACCCATGCTCGAGTTCAGGTTACCGACCGTGTCATTGACCCAGATGACCCAGCAGATGGTTTCATTCGGATTCCCTGTGGTGTCAATGGTGAAGTTGGAATACTCAGGCGTCGAACTGAACCCGTAATAGCTGCTGTTAACCCACGAACCCGTTTCATTACTCCTCAATATAGCGGTATCCAGGTCACCGTAGGGGTCATACCAGTACGCCGAAGCCCCCACAGCCTCTCCGTCATCCACTGCCCCACTCGAGTTGTCAACATCGTTCTCATAGTAGGGATACCTGTTCACACTGAAGGTGTAGTTCTCAGGAGCGAAAGAGCACTGGTCCAAAGAGTCACAAACATAGCAGTTCCACACATAGTCGCCATCGGGTATGGTCTTGGTGAACATGTAGTCAGCATCATCATAGCCTGAGGTGTTGGTCTCGTTTGCGTGCCAGCCGAGCCAGTCTCCCCACAGCGTCACGTTTATCAGGTTGACTTCATCGTATCCGCTGCAGTTGAACACAACCGTTGTGGTGGTCCTGGTTATATTCCCATTATCAGGCACATTAAGCGTGGAAGTGGGTGGTGCATCACCAACTACATCGAATCCCAGAGTTGTGTATATGGTGGAATTCCAGCTATCAAAGCCATCGTTCGCATACACTATGGTGACGTTGTAGTTCCCTGCAAGCGACGTGTCGATCCACTCGTATGTATAGTTGTCCCCTGCATCTTGGCTAAGGGTGGTATTGACCGTGCTCAAATCAGGGTACTGGAAGGTTGCTATGACCATACTCACACCATCCGGGTCAGTCACGTTCACGGTGAGCAGCACGCTCTCGTACTGGTTTATCGTGGTCTGATTGAACTCTGCAGAATTTATCTGTGGCGGCTTGTTTACGTAGAAGCAATGCTGACCCATACTCCCATTCAAATTACCCGAAGTATCATTGGCCCAGATGATCCAACATATTGTCTCCCCAGGATGACCACTGCTGTCAATCGAGAAGTTCGAATACTGAGGCTTACCAGTGAACCCATAGTAGCTCGTGTTCAACCAGCCCCCGGTTTCATTACTCCTCAACACAGCACTCTCCAGTTCAAGGTCATCATCCCAGTAAGCAGAAACCTGCACGACCTGACCCTCAGTCGCCAGACCCCCGCTGTCATCCTGGTCATAGAGATACGTAGGCGGCGTCACATCCCTGACATCGAAACAGTGCTGACCCATACTCACATTCAAATTACTCGAAGTATCATTGGCCCAGATAACCCAGCAGATTGTCTCCCCAGGATGACCACTGTTGTCAATACTGAAGTTCGAATACCCAGGCGTTGAACCAAATCCATAATAACTCGTGTTAACCCAGCTACCCGTTTCATTACTCCTCAGCACAGCGCTGTCCAATTCAACGTCATCATCCCAATACGCCGAAGCCTGGACAGTCTCACCATCATCAACCGACCCGCTCGAATTATCCAAATCATACAGATAGGAAGGCGGCGTGATATCATTAACAAAGAAACAGTGCTGCTCCATGCTCTCATTCAAATTCCCACTCGTGTCATTGGCCCAGATAACCCAGCAGATTGTCTCCCCAGGATGATCGCTGCTGTCAATGCTGAAGTTCGAATACTGAGGGGTCCCCGTGAACTCATACCCGCTAGTGTTCACCCAGCCCCCGGTCTCGTTGCTCCTCAACATGGCAGTTTCCAGCTCGAGGTTGTCATCCCAGTATGCAGATACCCCAACGGTTTCCCCGTCATCCACTGCCCCACCAGAGTCATCCTGGTCATACATATAAGTAGGCGGACTTACATCATTGACATCAAAGCAATGCTGACTCATTGAATCATTCAGGTTCCCCGAAGTGTCGTTGGCCCAGATAACCCAGCATATAGTTTCCCCGGGATGACCTGAAGTGCCGATAGTGAAGTTGGAATAATCAGGCGTCAAAAAGAAATCATACTCGCTCGTGTTCAACCAGCTACTTGTCTCGTTGCTCCTCAATATCGCATAATCCAGATCCAGGCTGTCATCCCAGTATGCAGATGCCTTTACATTCACTTCCTCATCCACGCTCCCGCCCGAATCATCCGAATCACATTCATATTCCGGCGGAGCAGTGTCCCTCACATCAAAGCAGTGCTGACTCATCGAATCATTCAAATTCCCACTCGTGTCATTGGCCCAGATAACCCAGCATATGGTTTCATCAGGATGCCCTGTAGTGTCAATGCTGAAGTTGGAATACTCCGGATTTTCGCCAAACCCGTAATAGCTCGTGTTAACCCAGCCTCCACTCTCATTGCTCCTCAAAATTGCATAGTCCAAATCACCCACATCGCTCCAGTAAGCCGATGCCGATACAGTATCCTTCTCTGATGCAGCGCCGGATGAGTTGTCCGAGTCATACTGATAGCCAGGCGGGGTCGTATCAACAATGTCGAAGGTCAGGATGTTGGTGGCGTTCCAGTTCGAGGTGTTGTCCTTGTACCATATCCTCCATGAAATCGTTGCTCCTGTCGGGAAGGATGCGTTATTCCAGGTGAAGTTTGACCAGACCCAGTCAGTGACATTGCCCAGATTCATTGGCGAGCCGTAGACGCCAGAGTGGTTTACCCACTCCCCGCTCTCATCCGTTGCCAGGATGGCCTCCCAGAGGCCGAAGTCATCGCTTCCCTGCGCATACAGTGTCATTGAATCACCGAGTTCTATGGTATCCTCGATTTCACTAGTTCCCTGGTTTCTCCATATTGGTGGCGCAGTCACGACCTCGAAATATAGGTCAGTGTAGGTCGTGTGGTTTACGTTGTTGTAGGTGTCATTGGCATAGATGTCCGTGACGTTGTATATCCCGAGTGATGCTGTATCAGCCCAGTTGTAGAGGAAGTAGCCGCTCGTGTTCTCGTAGTGTATCGTTGCCCACACACCTGTCCAGTTCATGGTGTCGTTGTAGCCGCCGTTCATGTCCATGTAGACTCCCCTGATTCTTATCCTCCTGTTGTCTGCAGTTTCCCAGGCATCCATTATGGCAGAATCCGTGATGTTCTCCGTGAAATTGGTATCTGTGGTGTTGTAGGTCTCGTCCCCCATCAAGCTGCTGATGTCATAGAGAAACACCGGCTCATAGCTGTCTCCGTCCCATGCCTGCACCTCCAGGTCAGGGAGGCTGCTTCCCCCGGTGTATGAGCCCCTCGGGTCATAGTAGCTCACCTCGGTCTGGATTTCGATTGCGGTAATCTTGTCAAAATCGTCCGCGCTCGTGAACGAATATTCCCTCCACGAGGAGTTGCCGTCATCATCCACCCCGGGCTTCCCGTAGCTTACATTGAGGTTCACGAAATCCGTCCAGAACTGCTGGTTGGTCTCGTCATCAACAGTGAGCATCATGAGAAGCCTTCCATCCACGACATACTTCTCGAAATCCTCACCGCTCAGAACCCATTCATGGTACTCTCCTGGCGAGGAGGTTGAGGTTATATCCCATTCCGTGTAATCCCAGCTCCCCTCTGTCTGGTTTCTGAGCATCACCTTCATGTAGTTCGATGTCTGCCTGTATCCAATCCACGAGATGTTGATTTCATTGATGTCCGAGGGGTCTTCTGCAATGCCAATGAAGTCGAGCGCAAGAACAGAATAATCCCCGAAGCCTGGGTCAATGCAGGCATAAAAGCTCTGGTCCATGCTACCAAGGGCGGCATAGCCTGCCTCGCTGTACATCTGGGTGTAGACGTAGTTCCATGGGCTTATTGACTGGAAGGGAGGCACGCTCTCTCCTGCATCGACGTTGTTGTGGCTCCAGCCGAACTTGTCGGTTCCCCCACCCGTGCTGAAATCGTAGTTGGCCTCGGCCATGGTGGAATCCATTGCCTTTGCCTGACGCTCCTTGCTTTCCATGTCAGTGGAATCCCAGGGGGGCTGGGGCCCGCTGTCATGATTCATGGTCACGTTAACCCTTGTGTCGTTGGGATATCTGAAGGTTGCGATGACCTTGTCCACGCTTGACTTGTTGTCATCCACGCTGACGTTGAACAGGATCGCATCGTTCATGATGACCAGGGTCTGCTCGAACCGGGCGTCTGTTATGTTCGGCGGCGTTACGTCTATGGGAGTCAGGGCGACGGTGAGCGTTCCCCACTGCTCTCTTGCGCTCATGCTGAATGATGCTGTCCCTGTCGAGCCGGCCAGGGCCTGATCCGTATATGCCATTGCGCAGTGGGTTTCACCAGAACTCCCTGTCGACTGCACGGTGAACGCGCCCGTGTGCCCCCCGGGATAGTTGCCCGGGGTGCCGTAGTCGTCATCGTCCGCGGCCATCATCCTGACAACGAGGGTTTCGTCCATGTTAGTCGTGCATGCCAGGGCCTGCGGGGCATTGCTGTTCCCTATGCTTACGCTGGACTGGCAGTTTATGGGGTTGCTGGGATCGACGTTGCTGAACCTTGCCACACCAACTGCAAGCTGGTCGGTGTCAGTGCTCGAGAACGTGTAGGGTCCGGTTTCGTCGCTGCCTGCTACCTTGTATGATATGAGGAAGGTGCTGCCGTCTGTGCTGGTGCTGCTCATGAGGTCAGTCCAGTCGCCAGGAGAGCTGAGCGTTCCTGATGTGCTGTCGTGGGTGAAGACAGCCAGAAGCAGGTCACCCCCTTCTGTCCCGGATGGCGGGTCGACGTCAACCGAATACACATTGCCGGGCGATCCTGCCTCCGAATATGTCTCGAACACGGGGCTTCCCAGGGAGTTGTAGGCATATCCAACAAGGTTTCCGAACCTGAACTCTAGCATGTGCTTGCCTGCATCTAGGACCATGCTGGTTTCATGGCCCGTTTCATTGCAGGAATAATCCTCGATGAATACGGATGAGTTGTAGGGGCCGTTGTCTATCCACTCATATTCGAGAACCTCATCACCACACCTGATTTCAAGGAACATCATCTCATTATCCCCAACTGAATCGCTCCATGACGTCCCGTTAACAGCAGTGATGGTCAGGTTCGCTTGCCCGGTCGTGCTGAACATCACGGTCCAGTTGCCGTAGAGTGAAGGATAGCTCTGGACGTTGAGTATGGCTATATCCACCTCATATGTCTGGTTGCTCAGGTGCGGAACAACCCATTCCAGCCTGTCTATCATACCGTTTCCGTTGCTGTCGATGTAATCGACACTTCCGACAAGCTCCCTCTCCCCGTCTCTGAACCAGTAAAGGCTGATACTGTCCTCAGGGAATTCCTCTATCTCTGTCCAGGCCAGGACGTTTTCATAGTGCATGTCAGAATAGACTGTTATCCTCTTCCTGTATTGTGAGATGACGTCTTCCATGACTTGTGGCGGCTCTGTGAAGTATTCAACCTCCACCTCTGTGGCATTGTCTAGCTCTAGGGTATCATGGACTCTCTTCAGTCCCTGCTCCTCAATTCTCTGCCTCATCCCCCCAGCAACCCTAGAGACACTCACATTAAATGCATGTTCAGGAATCTCTACCTTTATGTTGCTTGGTACAGGCATCCTTATCTTCTTCACCCATCTCACAGGCCTGCCCACAAAAGCCTCGCCCTGTACAAGCTCCTCCAGCGACTCAGATCTCAGAACAACAGACTCATCCAGGGTCAGGTTAACTTCGAGGGAGGCGTTATCGACAGGTCCTGTTACGTTTTCCCTGAAACACTCAGAAAGACTCTCATTGGAGTCTGTTTCAGAGAGGTTAACTGTCTCCTGAATTCCAGCAGTCAGGCTCCTGTTCTCCGGAATCTCAAGAACCTGTTTAATTATGTCCACAACACCCTGGTTCTCCTGCCCGGTCTCATTATCAGTCTGGTTACCCATATCCAGGGTGATGTTAATCTCTCCTGAAGTCTTATTCTCAGGGGTCTGGTTCCCAGAGCCATTTACTCCCCACATACCCTCCGGTCTCAGCACATCGAATGTGCATGATAATGCAAGGTTCTCGTTCCAGACAATGATTTCATACATGCCCGGTTTCTCATATGCCATGATGTAGAGATTGAATTCACCCTCTTCATTGAGGCTCTCGTTCCTTAGCTGGAATATGCTCTGGTTGTCCGGCTCGAATATATCCAGGCTGAAGCTGATGTTGGCAGGGCCTGATATGAAGGCAGATACAACTTCCCCCTGCTTATATGCCTCCTTATCGGTGACAATCTCGACACCCTTCTGGGAAACTGCCGTATTGACCACCAGCAGCCAGACACACCCCACGGCCAGAATCAGCGATAACAGACCTATAATGCCGGCTGAGCTCTTGAGGCTGCTCTTCATTCTCCTGCCTGGCGTTGCCGTTCCGGGGGAAAGCTCTAGAGCAGCCATGCCTCAACCCTCCTCGTCCTTGGATAGTGTAGCTTGGCCTTGCCCAGCTCCCTCACAAGAATCCGCCCCTGGCCTTCCAGAAACGCAAGATATTTTACAGTAGTGGCCCTGTTTATTTTCAGCTCTCTCGAAATCTCCTCAATGCTCAGACCATATGGCTTCCTAGAGATAAGCTTAAGAATTCTTCCCTTTATGTCGCCATCCTGCCGCTTCATTTAATCAGCATTAATGATGATTATTAATGATTAGTCAGAGCCCCCATATAAAACTAACGCTTCTGTTAACTAAGCAATTCGAACAGTTAACCAATTAAAGGTAAAGAGAAACAGGCCTAAAACCCCTTCAGAAAGCCCGAGACCTTCTCCACAGGCGGCATGGCTATTCCACTTAGCATTCTGATAGCATTAACCCCCTGCACTTTTAATAGACCTCAACCATAATCAAATATAGAAGAATCCGGTGCGCCAATGGCCAGTGTAGGAATCCTGGAGCTCAGGGACGATGAGTTCATAAAAGACATTGTATCGAAACTCTCTGACCTGGAGACAGACTTCATCTCCCTCCGGGAGGTCAGCATACCCCCTAATCTGGATTATAGCGTTGTGGTTGACAGGATGAGCTACAACCACCCCTTTCTCTTGGAGGCCGTGAAGAGCCTTTCCCTTGGCGGGGCCTATGTGATAAACAACCCGTTCTCTTTCACCGCCACCAACAAGATAGTGGACACCAGGATATGCAGTGCCCTCGGCATACCGCACCCCAGGACCATGGTGCTGCCCCTCATTAACGATGAGTGGGATGTAGGCGACAGCGTCAGGGAGCCGAACCTGGGGCATGTAGGGAAGGAGATAGGGTTCCCGTGCGTCCTCAAGCCCCACAACGGCTTTGCATGGGAGAATGTCTACTTCGTGAACAGCATGAACGAGCTCAGGAATCTCTATGACTCCCTGAAGAGCAAGCACGTGCTCCTGGTCCAGGAAAAAATCGAGCACAAGGATTACTATCGAGTATTCTGTGTTGGCAAAGGAGAGGTTCTTTTTGTTAAGTACAACCCGAGACCCGGGTGTGGGGGGGAATATATATGGTCTGACCTGAAGCCGATAGAGGGCCTTGTGGACAAGCTTTCCAAGTGGACCATAAAACTGAACTCCAGCCTGGACCTTGACTTCAATGCCTTGGAATGGTCAATAGACATCGACGGAAACCCCTTTTTGATAGACGCCTTCAATGACCTCCCCGAGGTCCAGAAGAAGGCCATGCCCCCCGAATACTATGAATGGATAGTAGAAAGGTTCTCACAGATGGTGAGGGAAAGGGCAGAATCGGAGGAGAGAAACAAGACAATCTTCTCATTCTAAAGCAGAGGAGCACTACAGCTTCCTCAGAAAGTCAGAAATACCTTCCCTTGGCGGCACGGTTATTCCTGTACGGGCCACCTTCCATGCAGCCACCCAGTTGCCAAGCCTAAGGCACTGCTCCGGCAGGAGGCCGCTCATGAACCCGTAGACAAAGGCGGCATTGAAGACATCCCCCGCACCGGTGGTATCCAAAACCTTCACCCTTCTCGCAGGCTCTTTCTTCAGCATGCCGTTTGTATAGAACAGGGAGCCCCTGCTTCCCAGCTTGACTATGACATCCCTGATTCCGAGGCCCGAGACCCCCCCGAGGGACTTTCTGAGGTCACCCCTGCCGAATCGCTTGAGCTCGCTCTCGTTCATGAATACCATGTCCAGGTGCCTGGCAAGGCCCTCAAACCCACTGAAGCATCCGGTCTCATCAAAGCTGAAGTCAAGCATCAGGGTCGCTCCCCTCTTCCTGGCAGCCCTCGCAAATCCCGCAAAGCCCCTGGCCAGGCCCGGAAGGTGGAACAGCCCACCCGTGTAGACAATGTCCCCGGGCCTTACCCCCTCCAGGATGGGCTTCAAATCCTGCGCCTTCAGCAGCCCTGACGCACCCTTATTGGACACGAACCTTCTGTTACCGCTCCTGAGAACAAATGCAACTGTGTAGCCGCTGCTCCCGGGAACCTCCCTGAGCACTGGCTTCACACCCGAGGATTTAAGCTCCCTTCTCAGGAAATCCGATGAGAAGTCATCACCTATGCAGGAATAGAACTCGGGCCGGACACCGAGCCTGCCCAGAGCAACCGCGAAGTTGGCCGCGTTCCCGCCTATGGAGAACCTGATGGAATCAGCATGGACCTCACCCCCCCTAGCAGGCATGGCTTTAACATGGCAGAGCATGTCCACGTTGAGGTCCCCCAGAACAAATACCCTTCCCATCAGGCACCACTAATATAATGTGGGAAACCATTTCTTATATATGGAGTTTGTGAGAAGGTCGGGCCTCTGGAAGAATTCCTATTTCCTCTCGAACAAATCCTGCTTCTTCCACCGCTTTGCAGACTCGGGGTTTAGGAACAAGTGGACAGGCCTCTGGCACAGGGAGACCAAATTCTTGGAGTTCCTTGCCCTGAAGGCCGGCGGGGAGTGGCTCTCTGAAAGAAACTGTAGGGGCCTAGTCTATGATGGTTTAAAGGCAACCCATACCTTCAAGAGCCATGGCAACCTGATAACACAGGCATTGTTCCTTCCAGAGACAGGCCACCTGGTCATGGAGCTGTCTGCCAGGAAACCGGCGGAATTCGAGCTCGAGCTCGCTGTCAACATAAGGAGGCGCTCAGAGAACAGGACAGACAGGCCATATTCTGTAAGGAAGTCAGGGAACACTGTCACGGTCTACAATAGCCTTGGCTCCCTCAGGGCCTCGGGGGTTCCCGGCCTGATATTCGAGGAAGGCCCAACCTACAGGGAGCACTGCCCCTCAGGGGAGCCACAGAACTACTTCACCCCGGGCAGGATAGCCGCTTCTGGCAAGAGACTTACCCTTGTATTCACACCCTCATTAAATCCAGAGCGGTTGCCACCCCCGGGGAACCTGTCAAAATCCCTCCTTGAGAGGCAGCGTCGCCTTTCTGCCCTTCAGGGAATCATAAAAACCGATAACAAACTCCTAAAGAGGGGATTCTCATGGAGCATCCTGGCCACTGAGCTCTGCAGAAAGGAGGGCCCCGGCCAGGCTGGCTGGTATGCAGGCCTCCCCTGGTTCCAGCATTTCTGGGCCCGCGACACCTTCTGGGTAATCCCCTCCCTGACAGCCCTGGGATACTTCGAGGATGTCAGGAAAACCCTGGAATTCTTTGCCGCATCCTCTGAGAAGGGAAGGATCCCAAACCAGGTATCAGAGACCGAGGGGAGGCACATGAACGCCCTTGACCCCACACCCCTCTGGATAATCTCCCTCGAAAATTATGTCATGAACTCAGGAGACCTCGCCTTTCTTAGGAGGATGAGGCCTTACCTGGAGACCAGCACGCGCTTTCTCCTTTCACACGACACCGACGGTGACGGCTATATAGAGCACGACCTGGATTTCCCAGAGACATGGATGGACACCCTGAAGAGGGATTCCAGGGCGGTGGATATCCAGGCCCTCTATTACAGGGCCCTGCTCTCTGCCCGGCACATGCTCTCCCTGCTCCCTGACAGGAATGGCCTTGTTGAAGAGGTATCCTCCACGGCAGGCATTCTGAGGGAGAACCTCGAGAGGGACTTCTTCCACAACGGCTTCTTTGCGGACAGGCTCTTCTGGAAGCAGGCCGTTGCAATCAGAACAGCCAACGCCCTGGTCCCGCTGCTTTGCGGCTTCCGGAGGCATGCAAGGGAGGTTCTGGAGGCAATCGAGTCCGAGCCCTTCACAACCAGGAGGGGGGTCAGGAGCAGGGCAGGTGGCGAGGCAGAATTCGACCCCGGTGGCTACCACACAGGGGCGGCATGGTCCCTGACCACTGCCTGGGCCTGCGCGGCAGAGTTCCTTTCAGGCAGGCCTGTGGGGGGCTGGAAATACCTCAAGATTCTTCTTGAAGACATGGATAGGGACTCCCTGGGCTGCATAGGGGAGTGCTGGAACTCCTCGAACCTCACCCTGTCGGGATGCCCCCTGCAGCTCTGGGGCTCTGGTTTCATCCCAAGGCTTGTTGACGAGTTCATGCTCGGCATCGAAATCAACTCCCTGAAAAGGACCATAACAGTCTCCCCTAGGCTCCCTCCCGGGATAAACAGGATAGAGCGCCTCCGAAGGACAGGCCATGGCCTGCTCAGACTCGGCTTCAGAAAGTCAGGCAAATCAGTCAGGGTCTCCTGTTCTGACAGGAGATTCAGGATAATCAGGAAGTGACTGTCCAATATACAGTCAGGGCAACCCTTTCAGCAGGTAGGCAGCCAGAAAGGGAATCGGCGGCAACAGAACAAACAGGCCAAGCATCAGGACGGTCATCTCGACCCCGAAAAAATATACCAGAAAGCCGGATATGACTGCGCCAATGATGCCGCCCAGTGAGCCCAGGCTGGAGGAATAGCCAAAGTATACAGATTTTTTATTGCACATGGAGCAAAGACCATGATGACCAGACCTGGTATGCCCAATATCAGGCCCCTTATGGCAACATTTTCGACCAGGGAACCCAGGAAAAGGAACTCTATCGGCGCCAGTGCCCCAAGAGAGGCCCAGAGCAGGAAACTGAAAACAGAAAGCAGTATTACATTACTCCTGGCCTCGCCCATCCCACGAACAGCAACCCTCGTGTTAAGATAGGGCTTATTTGCATAATAAACCTTCCCTATAGACACCTGCAGGCTTTATGAGACCGCGTGTCAGTCTGATTTATTAGCCAGCCGAGCCAAATATTAAGCATGCCAGACAATGCAAAGAAGGACATCACGGTTCTTGAAGTAAGCTACGAGGTGTGCAACAAGGCAGGGGGCATCTACACCGTCATAACATCCAAGATGTCCAGGATGATGGAAAGCATCCAGAACTACATTGCAGTGGGCCCTTATTATGAGAAACAGGCCTCTCTGGAATTCGAGCAGGAGAAGCCGCCCCTGAAGTTCCAGAAGGCCTTCAACGCGCTTCACAAGAAGTACGGAATCAACTGCTATTACGGCCGGTGGCTTATCAGGGGCCATAAGCTTCTCAGGGAGAGGCCACTGACCATACTTATAGACCCCGCAGGCTACAGGGCGAGCATCAACAAAATCAAGGAAGAGCTCTGGGATTTTGCGGGGGTGGATTCTCTCAACACCTCCTGGTTCTATGACGAGCCCCTTCCATGGTCACGGACAACGGGCTTTCTGGTAGAGGAGCTACTGAGGAGCAGCGCAATAGGGGGCAGGGTGGTTGCCCACTTCCATGAGTGGCTTTCAGGGGCCGGCCTCCTCTATATCAAGGAGAAGAAGGTCCCGGTGAAGACGGTCTTCACGACCCATGCGACCATGCTGGGAAGGTCCATTGCAGGGACCGGCAGGGAGGATATCTATACCCTGATAAACTCGGGCCTCTCCGAGAAACAGACAGTCTCTGACGACAAGGCCAGGGAGTACCAGCTCATGGACAAGCACAGCATGGAGCGCGCCTCTGCCCAGAACTCCGATGTATTCACCACAGTCTCGGACATCCTTGGCAGGGAGTGTGAGTTCATCCTGGGCAGGAAGCCCGACCTAATCATACACAACGGCCTTGACATGACCAAGTTCCATGCCATGGAAGACCTCTCGAGCCTGCATATCACCCACCGCGACCACATAAGGAAATTCGTGACAGCCTTTTTCTCCCCCTACTATCCCATAGACACCAAGAACACAATACTATACTTTATCTCAGGAAGGTTCGAATTCCACAACAAGGGCATCGACCTCTTTCTGGATGCCCTGGGCAGGCTTAACAAAAGGCTCATGAAGACTAAATCCAAGAAGACAGTGGTTGCCTTTATCTGGGTTCCCTGCCATGTCAGAGGCAGGCTCCCGGACATCATGGAGAACCTCGCCCTCTTTGAGGACCTTGAAGAAGCCATCAAGAAGGAATCCAAGAAGATAGGGGAAAATATAATGAGCGCCTTTGCCCAGAGAAAATCGGTGAAGTACTCCAATATAATCGATGAGCCCTTTGTTCACGAGCTCAAGAAAACAGGTCTCTATCTCTGGAAGAAGGGACAGCCCCCAATCTCACCCTTCGAGGTCGAGCCCAATGAAATAACACACAGCCTGGAGAGAAACAACCTCCTTAACCACCCCAAGGACAGGGTGAAGGTCATATACTATCCAACCTACCTCTCCTCAACAGACGGCATCCTTGGACTGAACTACTACAATGCCATTATAGGCTGCCATGCAGGGGTTTTCCCCTCCTACTATGAGCCCTGGGGATACACCCCCCTCGAGGCAGCCGCCCTAGGATGCCAGAGCATCACCACCGACCTTGCAGGATACGGAAGGTTCATCAAGCCTCATCTGAGAAAGGATGACTGCAGCATAGTGGTTGTTCCCAGGGAGGGCAAGACCTATGAACAGAGCGTGTCCTGCCTTGAGGAGCAGCTCCTCAGTATATACAACATGAGCAAGAGGCAGAGGGGGCAGTTCAAGATAAGGGCCAAGCAGCTCTCCATGCTTGCTGACTGGGGAAACCTCATAAAGAACTACATCAAGGTCTATGACATGGCACTGTCCAGACAGCCAAACAAGGAAATAATCCCTTCCGACAACCTTTCGTAGTTTGAGTGCACTGTTCCCTTGGAACACTGTAGTAAACCAAATAAATAATCTCTGCTTGGATTTGGTTTGCTGGTTGTGCTCTCAACAATTATAGTAAAGGGCATAATAAATTGGAAAGTGTCCTTTGCTAGTTGTACCTGACATTATTCCAAAAAGTTATGTCAGGTACTATAATAGCCAGGTTTATTATTTGGAGCACTATAGGATGGTTTGGGTTTTTTCTGCACCCTGCTCTTTAAATCGGTCAGGATGTTCATGAAGTTCAGGAATGCATCATAAGGGGTCTCATAGTAGTTGAAGTACTTGTGCACATCCCCGTCAGCGAACCACTTTGTGCACATGTAGTAGAAATGGTCACTGGTCTGGAGCTTCCTCCAGGCATCCAGAAGATGCTTCCTCCTTCTCACCAGGGGCTCGAGGGCCTTCACCTCGCTGAAGGCCTGCTGCTGCATGGAGTTCTCAAGCCAGGCGCTGAGGTCCCTGTGGACGTCGGCCCAAGATGTCAGATAGGGCACGTCATAGACACCCACGGGCGTCTTTGCCTTCAGTATCTCACTCGGGGTCATGAACTGCAGGCCCTCGTGCTCGAGAACCTCCTGGGGAAGGTGCATCAGGAAATCAAAGATACCGGTTTCCTGCCACTGGTGTTCCCCAAAGGTCTCGTAGTCTATGAAGATGTTTACAACATCCCCGCCGGCCCTGCTCAGCCAGTTGGCATATTTGTCCGCTGTCAGCGGCCACTCAGGCCACTCCCTGCACGAGAACCTGAAGCCTATGTCATCGCTCAGCTTGTAGTTCCTGAGGAATACCCTGATGTCAGAGTCGGGCGGGGTATAGAGGTAGTTTGGAGACCTCCACCCAAGGACATGGGAGAGGCCCTCAGCCACGATGCCCCTGAAGCCCATCCTCCGGGCCAGCCTTGCGACATCGTTCCCGTACATGGCCTCGGTATTCCTGAAAATCCTGGGCTTCACACCAAAGATGTCCCACAGCTTCTCCCTGTGAAGTTTTACCTGTTCCCTGAACTCCCTCTCTGAAACAAGGTAGGCCAGGCTGTGGTAGTAGGTCTCATTGAACAGCTCCACCGAGCCGGTATCGACAAGCCTCCTGAAGGAGTCCAGGACCTTGGGAAACCCCCTCTCGAGCTCTTCCAGGAGGATGCCTGTGATGCTGAATGAGAACCTGAATCTCCCATCAGTCTTGCTTATCAGCTCAAGAATCCTTCTGTTGGTGGGAAGATAGCACTTCCTGGACACCCTCTCGAGATAGAACCGGTTCTTATCACTGTCAAAGTATTCCCTGGATTTTCCTATATCAAAGGCGCTGAATCCCCTGAGCCTCATGGGCTGGTGGACCTGGAAATATATGCAAATTGATGGCATTGAATCCACTAAAATATTATCTTGGCTCAATTTATACTTGACCGAGCCGAAGACACTCAACCTGCTGGGTGGCACTTCATGGTTTCTGAATAGACCTCCATGGTCCTGTCTGCCACGTCAAGCCAGCTCATCCTGCTGACCTCCCTGTGGCCGTTGCTGCCCATCTCCCTCCTGACGCATTCATACCTGAGGGTTCCCAGCATCTTGCTCGCGAGTTCGTCTACATCCCAGAAATCAACAGAGAGCTTGTGGTTTACAACCTCTGAGACCCCGGACTGCCTGGAAACTATGACGGGTGTTTCCGAGGCCATGGCCTCCAGGGCGGTTATGCCAAAGGGCTCTGATACCGAGGGCATCACATAGAGGTCAGCCATTCTGTAGTAATCATCTATCTCTTCCTGGAAACCGGTGAATATAACCCTGTTGCTTATGCCCATATTTATACTTGAATCAATAAGCTGGGGAAGCATATCCCCTGTTCCCACCACAATGAACCTGACGCTCTTATAATTATCCAGGACCCTCTTGGCTGCCCGGAGGAAGTAGTCGGGTCCCTTCTGGAGGGTCAGCCTTCCCAGGAAGAGCACAATCTTCTCGTCAAGACCGAACCGGATTTTCCTTTTTGAGTAGCGCCCCATATCGATTGAATTGTGGACAACCTCTATCTTGTCCCCGGGCACACCATACCTCTCCATAATCTGGTTCTTCATGTATCTGCTGACAGTAATAACCCTGTCAGCGTGGTACATCCCCTTCCACTCGATATCCGATATCCATGGGTTGGGGCACAGCGAGCCGCTCCTGTCGAATTCAGTGGAGTGTACGGTGACAACAAGTGGTTTCTCCTTCTCCTCCTTTGCCCTTATCCCCGCAGGGAAGGTCATCCAGTCATGGCAGTGAATCACATCGCAATCCACATCCCTGACTGCCTGGGAGGCCATCTCTGTATACCTGCGGACGTCCTCAAAGAACCCATACCCGTAAACCTTGTCGTTGCTAACCCTGGAATTCCTGGCCGCTGTTATCGGAAGGCTCGGCAGGTAGGGCTTGAGGGAGACCCCGACCTTTATCAGCTTCTGTTTTCCTGCACTGATTATCCTGACAAAATCAGAGTGCACGTCATCAGAGGAGCCGGGCATGACAAAGGTTACATCCACACCCCTCTTGCTCAGGGCCCTTGTGATGTTATAGCAATGCGTGCCCAGACCGCCAGAACTAAAGGGGGGGAATTCCCACCCCAACATCAATACCTTCATTTCCTACTCCATCTAATCCGCACCCGACGCTGATCATGTATAGTTATATTATACCCCCCGGCCAAGATAAAGCTTTGTTTAAACAAAAACAGCGATTTGTGCTCAATTCCAGTGAAAACATTTAAGCCAGGCCGTATAATAATATAAAACATGATAATCACTGTTGCAAATCAGAAGGGCGGTGTCGGAAAAACAGATTTGTGCGTCAATCTTGCATCCAGTCTTGCCCAGAGAGGCAAGAAGGTTCTGGTTCTTGACCTCGATCCCCAGGCCAATACCACGGAGTATCTCTCAGGCAGGCCGCACAAAAGGGATTCCAGTATGCTCCTGGCCGATGACAGGACCAGGCTAAGGGACGTGGCTGTTCCAACCAGCATAAAGAACCTCCACCTTGTGCCAGCCAGCCAGAAACTGAGCGCCGCCCAGGTCGAGATTATGAACGACCCCGGCATGCAGTTCAAGCTCAAGAGGAAGCTCAAGAGCCATGCATATGACTATGTTCTGATAGACACCCCACCCTCCCTGGGCATGCTTACTGTGAATGCGCTTACTGCATCTGACTCTGTTCTCGTTCCTGTGCAGGTCCACCACCTGGCCACCAGGGGTGTGGAGCAGCTCATGAACACCGTGAATATGGTGAAGAGGGAGATAAACCCCGGGCTGTCGGTGAGGGGCTACGTCCTCACCATGCACGACAGGAGAAACAACCTCACAGCCAGGATGGAGGGGGAGATTAGGAAGGTCTATGGAAGGGGAGTCTTTGATACAGTGATACCCATAAATGTGGACCTTGCCGAGGCACCGAGAAGCAACATGCCCATTATGCTCTACAACAAGGAGAGCCGGGGGGCTTATGCCTACCAGCGGCTTACTGAGGAATTTCTTGGAGGTTGACATGGAGGCTAATGAATACTTTGGGGTCAATGCCGGAAGGGTCTGGGAGGCCCTCAGCAAGGGCAGCAACACCCTGACCCAGCTCCAGAAGACTACTGGTCTGACCCTGAAGGAGGTCAGCATGGGGCTCGGCTGGCTGGCCAGGGAGGGAAAGGTCCGGCCCATCAACCCGAAGTCAGTGAAGGGCAAGTTCGAGCTCATCTGATGGCTCCCCCTTAAGCCTGGAGGGGCCTGGTAGGCTAAAAAAGCTTTCCTCTATTTACTAAAAGAAATGCTATGTCAGACGAGAAAATAGACCTCGAGGCGTTTCTGGACGAGCTGGTGACTGCCCTGAACAGGCGCCTTAAAGAGCATGAAGGGGCCATCAGGCGACTTGAGAGGGAGCTTGCATCGCTCAAGGCCGCCAGGCAGAGCGGCATCAAGATGGATAAGTCTGTTTTGAAGGTTCTGGGGGGGAAATGATGTGGGACAAACTCTTCTGGTTGTGGTTTGTCATTACCGCAATGCTTGCCCTGCTGCTTATCTTCGAGGAGGCAACTACCTTCAACCTCTTGTTTGGCTCCATGGTTATAGGTCTGGGACTGATAAAGCTTGCCGGCGAGCGCGCCAGGAAAGAGCGCGGGCCCCTTGTGAAACGAAGGCTTCTGGAGAAACTTAAGAAATAGGATTCCCAGGGCAGGGCAATCCACGGGGTTTTATTAAGCAGCTGGAATATTAATATAACAATGAAGAAGTACATCCTTCTTATCAACACCAAGGCCTACGGGCAGGGCATCGGCAGGCATGCCCTCAGGCTTGCACAAATATGCAGGAGGCTCTCCAGAACATCCGGGGCAGAGATTATCCTTTCTGTCCAGCCCCCGGACATAGCACCAGTTTCCAAAATAACCCCCACATTTGCCCAGCATATCGATGCAGTCAGGCCCGGTGCCCATACAGGGCATATACTCCCAGAAGCCGTGAAGGCGGCCGGAGCAAGCGGGACCCTGATAAACCACTCTGAGAGGCGCCTGAACCTCCATGAGATAGGGGAACGGATAAAAAGGGCCAGGGAGAATAAGTTAACAACAGTGTGCTGTGCTCCCTATACAGTCATGGTGAGCAGGATAGCGGCCATGAAGCCAGACTACATTGCAGTCGAGCCCCCTGAGCTAATAGGGACAGGGGTTTCGGTCTCCCAGGCCAAGCCCCATGTGATAGGCAGGTCAGTGGAGATTGCCCGCAGGGCCAACCCCAGAAACAGGGTGCTGTGCGGCGCAGGCATATCAACAGGTGAGGATGTTTCCAGGGCCCTGGAGCTCGGGACATGTGGGGTTTTGGTCGCCTCCTCTGTGATCAAGTCACCCAGGCCGGAGCGTGCAGTCAAGGAATTGTTAAAGGGGTTTGGTTAGCATGTACAGGGACTATCTCTGGTCACCAGGCAGGATGAAGTGGGTCGGAAAGAGGAAGCCCTACAAGGGCTGTGTCTTCTGCGGCATTGCCAGGGACGACCCCAGGGTTCCCAAGAAGGTTATATACAGGGACAGTCTGCTCATGGTCATCATGAACATCTTTCCCTACAATGTGGGCCACCTCCAGGTCGTGCCTCTCCGCCACGTTGAGTGGCCTGAGCAGCTCACTGAAGAGGAGTTCACCCATTTCTGTGACATGATTAAGAGAACAATCAGGCTCCTCAGGAAGGCCCTCAGCCCGGTGGGATTCAATGCAGGCATGAACCTTGGAAGCTCCTCCGGACAGTCAATAACCCACCTGCACTTCCAGATAGTCCCGAGGTATGCAAAGGAGGCCGGCTTCATGGAATCCCTGATGGGTACCAAGGTCATGCCCGAGACCCTTGACCAGACCTATAAGAGGATAATGAGGCACGCAGATATACTCAAGAAATAATCTGCTTTTATTCTTTATGGTCATTGTTTTTGCATGGAAAGGGTTCTTTATATATGCAGCGGGAATGTAGGCAGGAGCCAGATGGCAGAGGGTTTCCATAACAAGTTTTATAGTGGTTTTAGCTCTGCATCCAGCGCAGGATTGAATCCGCATGCAGCAGAAAGATACAAAATCCTGCCGGACGGGTTAATCAAGCTCATGTCTGAGGCCGGGATAGACATTTCAGGCCAGAGACCCAAACTCCTGACAAGGGATATGTTTGACGATTGCGACAGATGCCTTTTCATGGCCAGGAGGGATGTCTGCCCCGAATACATGAAGGAATCCGAAAAGGTTACTTTTTGGGACATAGAGGACCCGCATAATAAGGATATCCGTAAAATCAGGGAGATAAGAGATATCATCAGAGATAAGGTTCTGTCCCTTTATCCTACTTCCTGAGCCTCTTCTCCACCCTGTTCACCAGGAGGATGGTCTTCAGGGCCATGTCAGGCTCAACTGAAATTGCGTCTATGCCTTCCTTAACCAGGAACTCCGTGAAGTCAGGGTAGTTTGACGGGGCCTCCCCGCATATCCCCACTGGCCTGGGGGGCCTGTTCTTATGCGCCTTCTCTATAAGCATACTTATGGACTTCTTTACAGCCGGGTGCCTCTCATCAAAGAGGTACTGCAGTCTCTGGGAGTTCCTGTCCAGACCCAGGGTGAGCTGGGTGAGGTCGTTGCTCCCTATGCTGAAGCCGTCGAATATCCTGGCATACTCCTCCGCAAGGATGATGTTGCTGGGTATCTCTGCCATAACATAGAACCTCCAGCCAGCCTTCCTGGTGAGGCCGAACCTGGACATCATCTTGAGGACATCCCTGCCCTCCTCAGGGGTCCTGCAGAATGGAACCATAACTATAATATTCTTGAGACCCATCTTCTCCCTCACCCTCTTCAGGGCCCTGCACTCCAGCTCGAATGCGAGGTAGAAGACCTTGTCAGTGTACCTGGAGGCCCCCCTCCACCCTATCATGGGGTTTGCCTCCTCGGGCTCGAATTCCCTCCCACCCTTTAGGTTTGCATACTCATCTGACTTGAAGTCCGAGAGCCTCACTATCACCGGCCTCGGATAGAATGCAGCCGCTATCTTGCCTATGCCCCTGGCCAGGGCGTCTATGTACCTCCCTCCCTGGCCTGTATTGAGGAGGTGAAGGGGATGCTCGCCAACATAGCTGGATATTATGAACTCCTCCCTTGCGAGGCCCACCCCATCCACAGGGAGCCTTGCAAGGCTGAACGCCTTGTTGGGCTCTCCTGTGTTAATCATCACCCTGGTCCTTGTCCTGGGAATCCTGCTGACATCCTTTTCCAGAACCTCGAACTTCATGAAGCCCCTGAATATCCTGCCCTGGCCTGTTGAGCAGTCCACTGTCAACTCCTGGCCGTTCTTCAGGACATCTGTTGCGTTCAGTGTCCCTACGATGCAGGGCACCCCAAGCTCCCTGGATACAATCGCTGCGTGCGAGGTCTTACTCCCTTTATTGGTTATTATTGCAGAGGCCATCTTCATGATGGGCTCCCAGTCAGGGTCAGTCATGTCAGTGACCAGGACCTCACCAACCTTGAACCTGTTAATATGCCTGGTGCTCTTAATGACATTGACCCTTCCCACACCTATCTTCCTCCCTATTGCCGTGCCTGCCAGAAGGAGCTTGCCCTCCTCCTTGAGGACATAATCCTTTATTATGTTCTTTTTTTTCTGGGAGTAGACGGTCTCAGGCCTGGCCTGGACTATGTACATCTTACCGGATTCCCCGTCCAGCACCCACTCGATGTCCATGGGGGACTTGTAGTGCTTCTCTATGCTGACAGCGTGTCTTGCAAGCTCCACTACCTGCTCGTCAGTGAGGCAGAACTCGGCCTGGTCCTCTGGGCTAACCCTCTCCTCGATGTTGCCCCGTCCGCCCCTGACCAGCTTTATCCTCTTTTTTCCCAGAATCCTTTCCAGGAGCTTCATTGTGGGCTTGAATACCATGAACTCATCCGGAATGATCTTGCCCTGAACAAGGTATTCACCCAGTCCATAGGAGCCGTTTATGACCACGACCTTGTCAAAACCCGAGTCAGGGTCTATGGTGAACATCACCCCTGCAGAGCCTATGTCGCTTCTCCCCATCTTCTGGACCCCCACAGAGAGCTTGACCTTGAGGTGGTCGAAGCCCTTATCCACCCTGTAGGATATCGACCTGTCTGTAAAGAGCGATGCTATGCAGAGCTTGACCTTGTTTATAAGGTCTGCCTCCCCCTCCACATTGAGATAGGTCTCCTGCTGGCCTGCAAAGCTCGCACCGGGAAGGTCCTCGGCAGTGGCAGATGACCTCACTGCCACATAGGGGTTCGCTATTCCCAGTCTTGCTCCGAGCCTCTGGTAGGCCCTCTTTATCTCCCCGTCAATCTCTGGCGGAATGGCCGCCGCCGAAATCCTTCTCCTTATGGCCTTGCCCCTCCTGGCAAGGTCCCTGAGGT
>Ga0315537_1000184_pt1 | contig 44769 bp, 39 predicted proteins | sample SalMarSW160270MG_FD_203091 | JGI IMG/M metagenome (GOLD analysis project Ga0315537, IMG submission 203091) | Salt marsh sediment microbial communities from the Plum Island Ecosystem LTER, Massachusetts, United States - Salt Marsh Sediment SW1602-70 ... | reverse complement strand
ACCTGATTGTTGTTTCGAACAGTGCTCTCGTCATTGAACTTTTTCTCAAGAATAAAAATATCGATTTTGTATCAACAGGCGGAAAGCTCAACAAGGATTTCAATAGTTTCGTGGGACCGCAAGCACTCACATCGATCGATGATTTCAACGGCACTCTCTTCTTTTTCTCAACCCTGAGCATTTCAATGGATGGTGGTATCAGTGATGTTTTTTCACCAGATGAAATAAGTGTTAAAGACAAGATGTTTAAAAATGCAAAAAGATCGATTTTGCTTGTCGACTCAACAAAGTTTGGTAAATCATCAACAGTTAAATGGTTTGACTTAAATGATATAGAGCTGATTATTACAGACAGTAATATGAATCCGCAACAAATAACAGAGTTTCAAAAAATTGGAGTGCAGCTTGTAACTGCATAGGATAAGGAGAACGTTATGTCAGGAAAAGACCTGCGATTGAAAAGACTTTTTGGAGAAAAGAAAAACCTCGTTATATCAGCGCTCGATCATGTGATGGAGTACGGGGACCAGCCGGGGATCGAGGACGCGCGAAAGGCGATAACGAACTGCCTTGGAACCGATGCACTTCTGCTTCCGCGCTTCATGCTCAAGAGAAACTGGGACCTGTTCGTCGGCGAGAATGCACCGGTGCCGGTAGTGAGGATCAACTGGACTTCGGCTTTTTACTATCCCCTCGGGTACGACAGGGGCTATACAAGGATAGCAGCATCCGTCGAGGAGGCGGTCGAAGCAGGCGGAGAGGTGGTTATCTGCTCTCTGTTTCTTGAGAATGGAGACGAGGAGATGGAAACGGAGAACGTTGCCATCTTTTCAGAAGCCGTCCGGCAAAAGGAAAGGCTGGGGATTCCGCTTATCGGTGAATGCTATGTTGTCGAGCACAAAGAGAAGACGGCGAAGGAGGTGCACAAAAAGGTCAAGCGGGTGACGAGGGTAATGGTCGAGCTCGGAGCAGACCTGGTCAAAACCTTTTATACGGGCGACCGGTTTCGTGAGGTTGTCGAGAATACGCCGGTTCCGGTGTTCACCATCGGGGCTGAGAAGTTAGGCACCGATCTCGAGGTGCTGCGAAAGGCATACGACAGTGTGAAACAGGGTGCGCGGGGGATTATTTTCGGAAGAAATATCTTCATGGCTCAAAATCCTTCAAAGATCATCGATGCGTTGAATGCGGTGATAAATGACGGTGTCAAGCCTGAAGATGCTGCGAAAAAGCACGGTTTGAACTAGACAGCACCGAAAGACGAAAAAATTGTATAAAAATTAAGGATGCGATATGAACTGGAAAGAAACGGCTGTTGCGCGTGCGAACAGGAAGATCTATGACGAGGAGATCAGAGATTTTTTACCTGAACAGGTCTTTGATTTTCATACCCATGTATTCAATGCCGAGGCCATACCGAAAGGAGATCCCGGTGTTGAACTGCCCGGTGTTCATATTAAAAGCTACACGATACCGGAGCTGATGAAGGACTGTGAGGAAATATATCCGGGGAAAAAGTGCAGGGCGGTTGTATTCGGGTTTCCCGACATCCGGTACAATTCGGATATCAACAACCGATACGTGGCTGAAACAGCGGAACGTGAAACCGTATATCCCTTCCGGCTGATACGACCCGATGAAGACCCAGCAAAGGTCGAAGAAGAGCTCCGTTCAATGAAATTCTACGGGGTAAAGCCCTATCTGAACTACGTCACGGGAAAAAAAGTGGGTGATGTGGAAATAAGCGATATGCTGCCGCCCGGTATAATGGAAGTGATTGACAAACTGGGTCTTATTGTTATGCTGCATATACCGCGGGGCCTTCGCCTTGCAGACCCGATCAACCAGAAGCAGATAGTTCAGCTCGCACGCACATATCAGAATACGAGGATAATCCTCGCCCATATCGGCAGGGCATACTACTTGAAAAACATTGTGGGGTATCTCGACAATATCATTCCTCTTCAAAACGTGTACTGCGATACGGCAATGCTGAACAACTGGGAGGTGCTTGAGTACCTGTTTGCACACTTCGATTCACAGAGGATTCTATACGGCACCGATATCCCGATTGCCCTGTGCGGCGGCAAATCTGTGGAGATAAACGACCAGTATACCTATGTTACGTCAAAACCCTGGCACCTTTCAATTTCAGACGATCATGGGAAGCTCGTGTTCACCTCTTTTATCTACGAGCAGATCAGGGCTGTCAGGAAGGCGTGTGATCGTCTGGGATTGACCGGGACATTTAGACAGGATTTCTTTTTTCAAAACGGGTACAATCTCATACATAGTGTCAACGCGGGTAAAGGAGATACAGAATGAATGAATCAGGCACACCTAGAATCGGACTTCTTCCCCTTATGCTCGAGATGTACAAAGAGTTTCTGCCGGAGATGCAGGCGCGGCAGTCTGTCTTTATCAGGGAAATTGCGGATCGGACCGGTGATTTTGCCGAGGTGACAACTGCATCGATCTGCACGAACAGGGGTGAGGTTAAATCTGCAATTACGGGATTTGAGGCAGAAAAGGCAGATGTCATATTGGTGGTTTTCGTCTCCTATGCCACGAGCATTTCGGTGCTTGTTCCGCTCCTCGAGACGAACATCCCCATTGTTTTGTTTAGCACGACGCCGAAAAGCTCCATGGCCGGGGGGATGAGCATGGACGATATCATGCTCAACCACGGAATACACGGGTACATGGACCTTGCAAACGTGCTCAGACGAAACAGGCGCTGGTTTCAGTTTGTGAGCGGTAGAAAAGACGATACCAATGCGTTTAATGAAATAGGAACCTGGGCGCGTGCTGCGCGGGCAAAGAGCATGCTGAAGCAGTCGATCATCGGTATTGCAGGTTACACCTTTGACGGGATGGGTGATTTCGGCATTGACACCACATACCTTCATGCGCGGCTTGGGCCCGAGGTGCGGCATATCCCTCTCAATACACTGGCTGAGTATATCAAGGGTGTGGGTGATGATGAGGTCACCAAAGAGATTTCGGGAGACAAAAAGAAATACGAAATAGATCCCGGCGTAACGTCTGATATACACGTGGAATCCAACCGTGTATACCTGGGGCTTAAAAAAGTGGTAGATGAGTTAGGGATAAACGCGTTTACAATGCATTTCCAGGGCATTCTTGAAAACCCGGACATACGAACGCTCCCATTTCTTGCCGTTTCGAAGCTGCAGGAGGATGGACTCGTGTATTCGGGAGAGGGGGATTTTCTCGGCGCAACCGCCGGGCTGATGCTCCGGTACCTGTGCGGAAATACCGTTTTCACCGAGACCTTCTGCCCCGATTTTGACGGCGGGAGAATAGTGATGGGGCATATGGGAGAGTCGAATCCTGCATTCGGAGTGAAGACGTTTCTTCGAAGGAAGAAATTCGTGTTTGGTGAGGCGCTAGACCCGGTTATCGCTGATACGCATATGAAGCCGCAGCGAGTTACGGTTTTGAATCTCGGAATCCTTGAGGATAATCAATTTCAGATGATCGTATACGGCGGCGAGGTATGCGAGAAGATACCCGGGTCTGACGATATCGACATGCCCTATTTTCACTTCAAACCCGACATGGAGCTTCCGGCGTTACTGACGGAGTATGGACTTGCAGGTGGAACTCATCATATTGCAATGACGAGCGGTGATCGGCAGGATGATATACTGAAATTAGCGGAGATGCTCCAAATCAATTCGGTTGTTTTGATGTGAGACAAAGGACTGCACCATGAAATACCTGCTTGGAATCGATGTGGGAACAGCGGGAACGAAGACCGCTCTTTTTTCCGAGAAGGGCGACATGGTGGATCTTTCGGACAGGGAGTATGGACTGTCATACCCAGATGAAGGATGGGTGGAGCAGAACCCCGATGACTGGTGGCGGGCACTTGTTGATACGGTTCGGGAGGTAACCACACGTAACAAATGCGGAAAGGATGTTGCGGCATTGAGCCTCTCCACGCAGGGAGGAGCTCTTGTGCTGCTCGATGCGGAATTTAACGCCGTATATCCCGCAGTAAGCTGGCTTGACGCCCGTGCCGAAGAAACCGCGGACAAACTGCTTCGGCAGATAAGCCGGGAAGAACTGTACAGAATGTCGGGGTGGCCCATCACCGGGGGTCTCAACCTCCCCGTTGTTTTCTGGTTCAGAGAAAAACGTCCTGAATTGTACCGGAAGGCCAGGTTTTTTGCTTCGACGATCGATTATATCAACTATCTGCTCACCGGCAGGTTCGCGATAGACTATACCAATCTTGCGCTTACCATGTTTCTCGACCTGGAAAAAAGGGGTTGGTCGGCAAAGGGCCTATCCGTTACCGGGCTTACCGGGGATAGCGTACCTGAGATAGTGCCGTCGGGTCAGGTGCTGGGAAAGCTTACCCCCGAAGCGTCTCGAACCCTTGGACTCGGGGGAGATGTGACCGTTGTTTCGGGAGCGCACGACCAGTACTGCGCGAGCATCGGTGCCGGAGCAGTTGCTGTTGGCGACTGCGTGCTCTCCTGCGGAACTGCATGGGTTTTACTTGCCACCTGTGACAGGCTTTATTTCGATAAAAAGAGCCTTGGCAGCCAGGGCATTACTCAGGCGGTTTTCCCGGGTATACATCCCGCGCCCGGCAGGTTCGGCCTTATGACATCCGTGCCCTTCGGCGGCAACTCACTTAAATGGTTCAGGGATGTGATGCGGCCAGGACACTCATTTGAGAAGCTGGATGAAGCAGCGGCAAGAGCGGACCCCGGTTCGGATGGCCTCTTCTTCGTGCCGGTTTCGAGCTCCCGTTCCGGAAAAGGCGCGTTTATGGGAATCGACGGGGTGCATGGGGAGGCACATTTCCTGCGTGCCATCATGGAAGGCGTTTCTTATGTCAATAAACGGCATCTGGCGATGATCCGGCATGCCGGTGTGCAGGTTGAAAAGCTGGTTATGATCGGCGGCGGGTCGAAGAGCAGGGTATGGCCGCAGATAGTTGCCGACACCTGTGATATTCAGGTGGTGCTACCGCGTATAGCGGAGGCTGCCTGCGCAGGGGCGGCGGTGCTTGCCGGAGTAGGAAGCGGGCTGTTTAGCTCTGTTGAAGAGGCGAGCGTAAAAATCGCGGGAGTGAAATCTATTATTAAGCCGGTTAATGATACTGTCAGGTTGTATACAGATCGGTACAAACGGTTCGTCGAGTATCTTGGCTGTGCATGAGGTCATTGAGCAGGTTTCGTATCGGGATCCTATAACATCCGTATGCTTGTTACGGTACCCGTGCCTGCGTGAAAAGGTGTGAAAGGGGGTGATAAAGGCCAAAAAAAGAATAAAAAAAGTACAATGAGGACGCATCACAAAAACTATAAACTTAAGGAGGAATGTTATGAGACATTCGAGATTTACCGCTGCATCAAAAGTGTTGCTTGTGCTCCTCTCGCTGATGCTTTTCTTTGTCCTGTTTGCAGGCAAAGAAAAAGAGGGCGCAGGAGTGGAGGCTGTTGGAGTAACCGAGCCGGCTACAAAAGTAACGATTGACTTCTGGCATCAGGACTGGCCCGGCGGAATAAACTGGATGACCGCGTATGTGAAGAAATTCAATGCAAAACATGCAAATATCACGGTAAACCTGATTCCTGTTGCCTTCGATGAGCTCTTCGCAAAACTCATTCCATCGGTAGCGCAGGGCAATGAACCTGCCCTTATGTTTGGGTACAGTGACTGGGTATATGGCAAAGACGTGTCGAAGCTATTTATGCCAATAACGCCGACACTCTTCAGTATGGATGAGTTCAAGAAGATCATCTATCCGGCTGCAATGATTGGAGTTGTCGGCTCCGACGGAGAAGCACACGGCCTGCCCGTTGCAACAGGCGCGAACGCCTTCGGTTTTGTCTATCACAAGGACCTTTTCAAAAAGGCTGGAATAGACCCCGCCAGTATCAAATCCTGGGACAACCTGAAGGCGGCGACCAAGAAGCTCACGGTGTATAATTCAGACGGCTCGATCAAGCGTAGCGGGATTCTGTTCTCATACACCGAATCTGCAAACACCCTGCTCGACATGATTCAGATGCAGGGAGCGCGTGATAAGCTGCTCAATCCCCAGACCCATGAGTGGAACTTCAACATACCTGAAGCGAAAAAGGCCATGGAAACCTTCAAATGGTTTGTCGACAACAAGGTGTACGACCCGCATTCAGGCGATCCCTTCACTGCGTTTCCGAACAAGTTAGGCGCCATGCTTCTTATCGGGCCGTGGGATGTCGGCGCTTCAATGACCGACTTTCCTGAGCTCGACGTCGGTTATATCCTCATGCCGCCTTTCCCCAAATCGAGCAACAAGCTCGTTCTGGGATCGGTAATCAGCTACTTCGATCTGTTTGTTTCAAAGCGGCTCAAGGGTGATGAGAGAAATGCCGCGATGATGTTTATCAAAGACCTGATGACACAGCCGCAGGAGTATTTTGATATCGCGTTTTATCAGAAACCTCCGTTCTGGGTTGGAGCCGTATGCAACCAGAACTATATCGCTGAGCTGGAGAGCAGACCTGCGGATAAGATGAATGAGTTCAGCAAGACCGCACTTACTGCAACGAAGGTTGGACTGCCTGCGGTAAATACACTTGACACGAAGATTCCGGAGCCTATACTTATCAGACAGTCGATCTATCCTGAGATGGAAAGTGTGTTCCTCGGGAAGAAATCGATTGATGAGATGTTACAGTATCTCACAGACTATCTTACAGGCCAGGAAAAGCAGCTAGCCGAGTAGTCTGAAGGAATAGAATCGTATCAGTTTGCAGAACGCCACTCCGCAGGCCGACAGCCTGCGGAGTGCAGCCTGCATATGAGAAGTAGAATTCAGATCAGGGGGTCTTTTGAAATGGGAGGGAAAACGGGGACGGAGAAAGGAAAGAGCCCTTTTAATCTGTTTATACTGATAGTCGCGCTGTCTGTCTTGATATACTACGCGCTTGTCGGTGTGTGGCCTTTTCTGTACAATATCTTTCTCAGTTTCAGGAGAACCGATCTTATTACCGTCAATAAATTCGTTGGGTTCAAGAATTACGTATACATGGTGCATGATCCTGTTTTCTGGAAATCCCTATGGCATAATTTTTACTACCTCGGTGTAATGGTATCGACCGGTATATTTACATCACTTATTTTCGCAGCTCTTATCTATAAAACAAAAGGAATCATGCGCAAGGTGTACACGGCGATGTTCTTCGCGCCTGTCGTCACATCGATGGTTGCAATTTCACTGGTATGGGTGCTGCTCTATTTCCCGAAAATCGGCCTGTTTGCAATTGTTCTGTCGAAGCTGTTCGGTATCGACCCCAACCGCCTGACTTTTCTGCAGAATACCTCTACAGCGCTGCTCTGTATTATTGTTATGGATGTCTGGAGGGATACCGGTATCCGCACCGTTATTTTTCTAGCGGGGATGGATGAAATCCCCGATTCACTGTATGAATCGGCAAGAATCGACGGCGCCTCGCAGATACGACAGTTTTTTAGGATAACGATTCCTCTGCTGACACCGCAGCTCGTCTTCATTGCGGCAATCTACTCGATCAATGCCATACGGGTATACGTGCAGGTGTACATGATGACCGGCAGCCCGCCGGGTGGACCTGCCAATTCGACCATGGTACTAACCCTCCACATGTACCTGTCTGCATTCTACGGAAACAGGTTCGGGTATGGGGCGACCATCTCCATGGTCATGTTCGTTATTCTGTTCGGTCTCGTGCTGCTCGAGATCAAGGCATTCCAGCAGAAGTGGGAGTACTGAAATGATGAATTTTGGTTTTATCTCTCGAGAAGCCGGTTCAATCCTGGAAGCAATCCGCCCGACTGGGCTGGATGAAGGAGAGTGACATGACAAAACCGAATCGATTAAACCGGTACAGGACAACAAAGTTTATGTCGAAGTTTTTCCTTCACCTGATCCTCCTAAGTTTCGGCATCATGATGATTTTCCCGATGATCTGGATGGTGTTTTCCTCATTCAAGCCGTCTCTCGAAGTGATAAGCGTTGAGTTTCACCTGCTCCCGCGGACCTGGACAATGCGTAATTACGTAAAGGTGTTCAACGAGCTCAGTATGGGAAGAGGGTATATCAACAGCATTATATTCTCGACCGCTGTCACATTTTTCGTCCTGCTCTCCGCGACAGCATCGGGGTATATCTTTTCGAAACTGAAATTCAGGGGCAGGGACGCGCTGTTCTTCCTGGTGCTTGCGAGTGTTATGATACCGCCTCAGATTGTGCTGATCCCGCTCTACATTTTAATGAACAAGTTCGGATGGATCGACAGCTATCAGGGTTTGATCTTCCCCTTTATCATGAACGCGTTCGGCATATTTCTAATGCGGCAGTTCATGTACGGTATACCGAATGACCTCATCGAGGCTGCCCGTATCGACGGGGCCTCGGATTTCAGGATCTATTTCTCGGTTGTCATACCACTGGTGCGTTCATCAATTGCCGTGCTTGGCATACTCATATTCTTATGGACATGGGATGAGTTTTTATGGCCTCTTGTTATTGTCAACCGGAATGAGCTAAAAACTCTGCCACTCCTGCTCGCTCACTTTACCATGGCCGAAGGGCAGTTTCCCGGGGAGTCAATGGCCGCATCCACTCTGGTAATCGGCCCGGTTCTTCTTATCTACGCCTTTTTCCAGCGGCACTTTGTCAAGGGCATGAGCATGACCGGTCTGAAAGGGTAGCGTTTAGGTGCGTATAAAAAGTGATATCGGAGCATTGCTCAAACAGTATGAACGGTTATATCAAAAGAATGAAACCCGCATTCATGCCTCTTTGAAACGGGTGACTGATGCACTCCACCTTCGATCCATAGACAGAGTGCCGGTTCTCCAGATGAGCCAGACCGTGCTTTATCCAAGGCACGAGGTATTTTTTTCCAGGGAGAAAAATCTCATCTTCCAGCTCGCCAATATTAATCTCACACTCGAACACGATACTGATTATGTTCCCTATCTCGACCCCTTCGAGGGGGTTACCGTGCTTTCAGAGGCCTTCGGTTGCAGTGTAGAGGTTCCTTTTAATGGTGATCCCTGGATAAAAAACCCGCTGATTCGGAAAAACCAGGAGGATGCCTACTCTCTGAAAAAACCTGAATTGAAGAACGATGTATATATCAGAACCCTCGAAACGTTGAAATACTTTGAAGAAAAATCAGGTGGGATGCTGCGGGTCGGCGCAACCGATCCGCAGGGTCCGCTCGACGTCGCCTCCCTTATATGGAACAACCAGGATTTTTTACAGGCGTGTGTGCTCAACAAGAAAGAAGCGCATTACATACTGGACCTGGTTACAGAGGCTTTTATCGAGTTTTATTCCATGCAGTACGAATCGCTGAAAAAACCCGCCTATCCGGTTCACAGTTTTCCGCTCGTCGATTCCAGTGACGGTATATCCATATCCGATGATGAGGCGATTCTCCTATCACCGGCGCTGTATGAAGAATTCGGCCTACCCTACCTGAACAGAATTTCGGATGCTTTCGGAGGATTGTACTACCACTGCTGCGGTGATTTCGGTTTTATTCTCGATCAGATCCTCAAAATAAGGGGTTTGCGGGCGATTAACGGGCACCTGAGCCCGGCGGAGCTGAGGCCGGAGTATATATCCAAAATTATCAAAAGCGGTGTCGGGTTGTTCCTGGGTATCAGTGACCGGGAGATAGGATGGGAGGCAGATTCATGGGGCTGGAATGATGAAAAAAAGATGTATGACAGCTACTACATCCCCTCAGCGATGAACGGCTCGCAGGGAAAGGGCATCGTGCTCGTGGGATACGGGAGCTATTTCGGGTATTTCGATACGCCCTCCATGGGTCGTGAAGATGAGAAGAAGGATGCGCTGCTCGTTGGGGCCAGCGGCCATACAATACACAGGGGACCTCTGGTTGATATTTCCATTGAAGAAAAAAACGCCGAATTCAAGCATATACTGGAAATCATTGACCGGGAATCGAAGCGCATGGAAATGGAAAATTAAATGCACGTTAACCGTATCACATCATTTATTTCTAACGTACATTGGTCCAGTGAATCCTGAATTGTAGTGCTTTGTAATTTTCAATTTGATTGCATTAATCAGATATGCATATACATATATACATTTAATTTATCTTAATAGCTTCCGTACTTCAGTCCTGTCTCTACAAAGGCCTTAACATTGTCGATCGGTGTATCGTACTCGAGGTAATCAGCCGTTTGGAGAATGAAACGCCCTCCGGGCTTGCCGATTTCAATTGTTTCTTTTGTCACCCGCCTTACATCATCAATCGTTCCCTTTTTCAGCACGTTGACCTGATCGACGTTGCCCACGATTGTGTACGCGGCGCCTGAGATTTTCTTCGCTTCACCAAGGTGTCCGTCTCCGAGCGGCGGCGGTGAAAAAGGCTCTATAACATCAGCCTCAAGTTTTTTATATGAGTTTGCAAGTGCCATAATATCGCCGCAGTTGTGGTACAGGGGGATAACGCCGAGACCCTTTACATTGTCAACATACCTTTTCTCAAAGGGGAGAACGTAGGTTTCGTAGTTTTTCGCACCAAGAAATCCGCCCGGGACGTTGCCCCCAAGGCAGAACAAATCGGTGCTTGCTTCGGCCAGCGCTTTGAGAAACGGCAAGGTTCGCTCAATGCAGAAGCGCAAGAGCTTTTCGTAAAAGGGGAAATCGGTGAGAAAGAGGCTGTATATATCGTTCAGTTCTATGAGGAGGGACGCATGATTGAACGTAGCCCCGGGGACCCATACCGATACAATACCGTCTCCCCCGATGAAATCCTTTGTTTTTGTGATCAAAGTGCTTGCATGCGTTGGAAAATCAGCCGGCATTGAAGGTTCGTATTTTATGATAATGTCGAGGTCCTTTTCAGTCTTGATGGGTTTTTTAGTGCATGCATACCAGAATGTCCCGGGTGCTTCTGATGATTCCGAGATGGTAAATTCCTGGTCAAGTGAGCCGAGCGGTGTGCGTATTTTCGATTTAATCAGTATGGAATGGGCGGATTCCATTTTTTTTGTTGTGACTTCCCAGTTTTCCGCCTGCTCCTCGATGTTCACACCGCCGTACACGATCCAATCGGGGTATATCCCGTGGAGAAGCCGTATAAAAAGGTCAACACCGAGCTTCCGTTCCAGATCTACAAGTTTTCTTTTGCATTCAACCGGGTCTCTCAAGTCGAGGTCTGGAAAGATCTGTTTGAGAAAATTACCTTCATCGTGAATAAACAGGCACACAGGCACCCTGTCGGGCATCTCGCCTTTTATGGTTTTCAGGATTCTTTCCCTGGATTTCATTCCGTGTCCATTCTCCCTGTTACGTATGCCAGAGCGGTTTCTGGCCGTACGAAATCAGCCTCCGTAAGACTTTTGAGCCTCTTCCGGGCTCATACCGTGCTTTACGACCTGTATAAGTAGATCCAGATATTTCACCGGGTCTTTTGCGCAGATAACATTTCTGCCGAACACAACCCCTGCCGCATTCTTTGAAATAACATTCTTCGCAAGCTTAAACGAATCGATCGGTTTATCGGTTTTTGCGCCGCCCAATCCGAACACCGGTATTCCCGCGGTCCTGACTACATAATCGAACTTATCGACATACACGGTTTTGATGCAGTCGGCCCCGAACTCGGCAACAGCACGTGTGCCTAACAGCAGCCGGTCTATCTCATCGTTGAATGTGTCGATACTGCCGAGAGGGATATACTCGCCGACGAGAGGGATCCCGAGTGCATTGGCCTCTTCAACGTATTCACCGAACTGGGTGATGTTTCGCGTGTTTGCCTCGTCATTACCGGAGAAGAGGAGCGAGACCATTACCATATCCGCACCCAGGGCGACGGCCTGCTTCACCGAAATAAGCCGCTCGTTATACCCTTTCTTGTATTCATACGCTTTAACGTAATGAGTGGCATAATTAATCCTGATTATACAGAGCGGGGCGTCTTTTTGAGAAAAAAATCCACTGCACTGTTGTGCCATGCCCGGCATGACCAGAAAGGCGTCTGCCTTTTTAAAGGCGTGTATCTGCTCGGGAAGATTGTCAATTCCCTCGAACGGTCCCATGTATGAACCGTGATCGGCGGCGACAATAACCGCCTTGCCGCTTCCCAGAAGCTTACCCATCCGAATCTCTTTTCCAACCATGTTCATTCCTCCATCTCAGAAAAATTATTGCAGTTATGTCCCGTTTTGACAGGGAAGGTATAGTGTGCTGATACGTTAGATGGTAACACAGCCAAGCCCGATCATCCGGGCAGTTTTGTTGAGCACGCTGTTGAGCTTTCCATATGCACCGGTGTGGTGATGCGACGGCGCAGCGTACAGCCATTGCCTGGAAAACTCCTTGATGTTTTTCCCTTCCCACTGAAATAATGTCTGCGGTGCGGATATGTCTCTCGGCTTCATCTGAAGATTTTTACCCTGTGAGGTGATAAATTGAAACCGACCGCCGCCGATATTACCGATAGAGAAAATCGTAAAATAGCCCGGTTTGTACGAGTAGTTGAAAGATGCACCAAATCCGTGCACACCTTCATAGTATATAGTCGGCACGATGCGCGCACCGTTTTTATCGTCTGCAAGGCCGGGGTTGCCATGACCGTCGTGGGAATTGAACATGACGTTCCGCTTGTAGTCGAGGATGTAGTGTTCGAGAAAAGTCGCATGTCCCGCTGTTTCCTCCAGCACGAGCATGGCTATCGCCCGCAGCACATCAGCTTCACAGGTAAACGGAACATGGTCCTCAACAAGTCTTGAGGTTCCGAAAAAGGGGATAATTCCGATTCGCTCGTCGGAAAGCCATACCTGATCGAACTCAGCCACTGCATCAAGCGAGTTCTGCTTGACGACCTTTTCCAGTGCAGCGGCGAGTTTTGCTGAACGGAGCATCATGTCGTGATCGACTTCTATTTCTCTTTTCTTGCTCCTCTGGTCGTCGATTATCTTTTCTGCCTCGCTGTCTTCAGTATCCATGTAGGCGTCGATTATCTCGTCATGGTCAATCGGCCATGAGCTGCATCCGAAAAGCTCCATAACCGCAAAATTGTCCTGCATAAGATCGGTCATGCCTTCATAGGGGTGTCCGATAATTCCGATTTTTGAATTTTTAAGCCGGGACGCTGCTTTTGCAGCCGTGATGTATTCACCCATCTCCTGAATTGCGTCGGCATCGTTGATACTCCCGGTAACAATCATGAAATTCTTGCCTGCGCGGACGAGAGAGCTCGAAAGTTCAGGGAGCCCTGCCATCCCCGAGTTGACCATAATGAGATCGAAATCTGCGTCCTCTCCGAACTCCTCGATGAGCTGAGTATTCCAGATAATAATGGGAATATCGAAATCGAGCAGAGCCCTCATCGGAATGAGGCCCTTCTGGTAGGCAAGCTCGATAATAACGATGATATCAACCCCCTCCCGTTTTAAAACCGAGGCTGCCTTGATCGCTTCGTTTTCATACTCGAAGAATCCGGGATTGATCACGGTGCCGAAAGGCTTCAATTTGTCTTCGTAGAGCTTTGCGACACGTCTCGCTTCTCCCCGCATATGGCCGGTTTTATTATACCTGTCCTCCAGTAGTGCTGTTACAAGCAGGCCGATTTTGAACTCTTTCCCCACCAGTGGCATGATTTGTACCTCCTGATTAAATGATTAATATTAACTGCTGTGAATGTTGTTTTCATCGTTATGCGGCGGCTCATCCTCTACCGGTGCAAGCAGTATCTGTATGTTAAACTTTTGATACGCCCTGATAACCTCATTCTTGATCCTGCTGTCCGTAACGATGATATCGATGCTTTCGATTCCGGCATAGGACACAAAGGATGGAGTGTTGAACTTCGAGGAATCCGCAAGCAAAATCACCTGGTCGCTTCTGTTTGTCATCTCCTCGTCGATTTTCGATGTATATTCATCAGTGGTCATCAGCCCATCTCGTATGGTAATGCCGTCCGTGCCGATAAAGGCCTTGTTCGCTCTGAACATCTGTATGTTTTTTTCAACAATCGGGCCAGATATGTCTCTCCGTCTGGGACGAACCCTCCCGCCGAGAATAATAACCTCACACAGTGTACCGAGGTTTTCGGCAATAGCGATGGAGTTTGTCACCACCCGAATGCCGCGTATCTGCTCTGCCTCGAGCCTTCTCGTAAGGTACTCGGCCATAACGTACACAGTCGTGCCGGAATCGAGAAAGATGACTTCGTTCGAATTCACCATTTTCGAAGCGTGCAGGCCGATAGCCCTCTTTTGTTCGAGATTTTTAGAGAACTTGTTGTCGAAAAGGTAGTCATGACTTCGCCTGGTAAAAAGCTGCACCCCCCCGTGAGTTCTGATAACCTTACCATCCTTTTCAAGTTCGCTGAGCGTTCGTCGCACCGTGGCTTCCGATACATTCAGTGTGCCCACAAGCTCCTCGATGCGGAGATTCTCCTTGGTGGAGAGCATCTTGAGAATGTCGTTTTTCCTTTGATCGATTCTTTTCATTGTACTATCATAAATTAAACGTATGTGTCTCAGTCTGTTCGTTCACACGTAATCTTATCATTTTATAAGAATCTGTCAATTAAATTATTGAATTAATCATAATTATGCTTGATTTAGTTAAATAAAGTGCATATAATGCTGGTAAATTAGAATTGTGATTTTATTTTATGAAGTTTTAATGGATGATGTTTCGAACGGATCCTCTTATTATAAGATGAGGATCAAATACGACATTTTTTATTATTATCTCCTTGTTTTCAATATTATGTAAAAGAAGCTGTACACTTTCTTTCCCAATTCTCTTTCTGGGTTGATGAATTGTTGTTAAAGGAGGTGAAAGTACACTTGTTACTTCAATATTATCATATCCCACAACGCTGTAATTTCCTGGTATGTTAAATCCTAGTTCGTTTCCTGCCTTATAAATGCCAATTGCGAGCAAATCACTAATTGTAATTACTCCTGTAAAATGTAGTATATTTGAATTGAAGTTTTCGGTAAGAAGCTTCTTAAATACTGTGTACCCTCCTTCAATTGACAGCTCTCCAGCCTGTACAATGAGTTCTTCTCGAAAATCGATGTTATGCTTTTTTAAAGTATCATGATAGCCTTCTATAAAATGATTTGCTTTGACCTTCTCCTGAAGGGGAGCTGTCATTAGAAGAATATCCCTGTGGCCATTATTAATAAGATACTCGGTAGCAAGTTTTGAACCTATTATGTGATCAGAGTATACATAACAGTGATTTTGAAAGTACGGAAAGCTATCAATAATGACGGATTCAACATCATGCTCACTCAATATATTAATATTTTCGCTTTTTTCATCAATAGGAGAAATAATTATACCATCAACTTTTTTTGACAGCAGAGAGATTATGTTATTTTTTTCACGATCAAAATCATAATGAGAATAGCTAATAAAGCAAGAGTAGTTTTTACTGTTTAAAATCTCACCCATTTCGCTTAAGATTTCAGTATAAAATGGATTGTTGAGGTCATTAAATATTATTCCAATTGTTTGTGTTCTGTTTTGCCGGAGGCCTTTTGCAAGAAAATTTGGATAGTAATTGAGCTCTTTCGCAATGTCTACGACTTTCTTTTTTGTATTAATATTTGCATTCGGGTCATCCCGTAGTGCTCTTGATACGGTTGAGACAGATACACCGGCAATTTTTGCAATATTTTTTATTGTTACTTTATTATTTATTGTTTTTTTTGCTGAAAGGTTCATAAAGTAAAATTCCTTGCAATATTTGATAACGTTATCAATGTAAATACTATTTTTATTATAATAATAAATTATTTTAATATAAAAAACAATTTTTACAATTAATTTTAAAAAAAAAGATTGACAAATGTAAATGCTAGTGTAAAATGTTGAGAACGTTACCAAAATAATAATAAAAAAAGCATAAAATATTATTTGTTTTTGATAACATTACCAAAGATTTTCGTGTGCTGTAATTAACTTCCCAAAAGAGGTGTTTATGTCTATTCATTCTGCTATTCAAGAGATTATCAATTCAGTTGAGGAAGGAGAAAGTGAAAAATGCGAAGATTTGGTGAAAAGGGCTCTATTGAATGGGGTAGGTCCAATAAAAATCATTGATGAGGGTCTTTCCAAAGGAATCAAGATTGTAGGAGAAAAATTTGGAAATGGTGAATTATTTTTACCAGATCTTATGCTCGCTGCTGAGGCGATGCGAAGTGCTATGAAAATTTTAAATCCTGAACTGGAAAAAATGAAAATAGAAAAAAAGAAAGCTGGCAAAGTTATGCTTGGTACTGTTTATGGGGATATCCACGATATCGGAAAATCAATAGTTGCAACAATGCTTGAAATAAATGGATATGAAATCATTGATCTAGGAAATAATGTAAAGGCAATGACCTTTATAGAGAAAATAAAATTATTAAAACCTCAAATACTTGGATTGTCCGCAATGCTATCGACAACTATGAGAGAACAAAAAAACGTGGCTGATGAGATAGTAAAAGCAGGTCTCAGAAGTCGGGTTAAAATAATAGTTGGAGGTGCCCCTGTATCAGAACAGTGGGCACAGGATATAGGAGCAGATGGTTATGGTGCTGATGCAGAAATGGCGGTGAGAATTGTAGAAAAACTCATAAACGAATAAAAGAGTTTTTCGAAATAAAGACAATTCACGTACGTGGAATGAATCCGGAATGCGTTATTGTCATCAAGGAAGAATTACAAATATGACGCTCTGAAAGCCCTTATGTTTTGAAGCGGATAGTTATGAATGGACTGAAGAAAGGAAAAATATGTGAATTATAAAGTTACTGTAGGCCTTGTTGGGACGGGGTACGCAGGACATATTCGAGGGTATGCTATTCAAGAATTTAACAACGAGAGAATAAAACTAAAAGGTGTTTACGATAGAAACCCGCACCATGCGGAAATATACGCACATGAATTAAATATTAAACATTATTCAACCCTTGAAGAGATTTGTAATTCAGATGAAATAAATACGATTTCTGTATCTGTGCCGAATAAATATCACTATGAAATCGTCAAGTACGCCCTTGAAAATAATAGAAATATAATGTGTGAATACCCTCTGGTTTTAACTGAGTACCGGCAGTCGGAAGAGCTTGTTAATATTGCGAATAAGAGGAATTTATTCCTGCATGTTGGACAAACAATGAATTATGATGCTGACTACCGGCTTATCGACTCATATAAAGAAGAATTGGGCGACCTGTACATGGGATACAAATATATGAGCTTTGGTGCTCTTGGGTCCTGGTTCAGCCTCGATGGCTTTAAGGGAAATTATAAAGACCTGGGTAAATGGTATGTAAAAGATAATAGGCAAGGCGGCTGGATAGTCTCAGCTCATTATCATGGGATTCAAATTTTCAGGAGAATATTTGGTGAGGTAAAAGCAGTATGTGGTTTTAATTCGAGTCGAAAAGGTATTGCTGCGGCATCGATTTTAATGCAGCATGTCACCGGTGCAAGTACAACCATACAATGGGGTATGCCGATACCTGGGAAAGCATTCAACACGACCATTGTAAGTGGTAAGAACGGCTCTGTTGAAATTGATGGGAATCGATATCTGATATATTTAAAAGATAAAAAAATCAATGGTGAGTTATCGAAGGTAAATACATTTGTCGAAGACCTGAAAGCACTGCTGGCTGAGCTTGATAAAAAACGAGACATCAATAAGGAACAGGAGGATATGCTTTTTAATCTAAAGATCACATTTAAGGCCGAAGAATCAGCGGCAAAAGGAATATTAGTAACTGTATGAAATAATCATCAATACATATTAAGCTGGGTAGATCAAACAATAAGGGATTAATAAATCAGACTTGGATTATATAAAAAGGGAAAGACCGTGACCTGATATTGATAGTTGTTGGAGTTGCTTGAATTTTAACCGGTGACATACAGAACCGTATTGAGTTATAGGGGATAAATGCCGGGCTGGAGGCTTAATTAACAAATTAGCCTGCGATAATTGGAGGAAAGAATCATGGCACACTATTTCGGGAGAGGGAGGTATCTTGAATATCTAAAAAAGGAGGACATACTCCAGTGGCATCATCAAAGTCTGAATCTTCTTGAAGGAACCGGGGTAAAGGTTACATATGAACCTGCGTTACGAGTATTAAAAGAAGCTGGGTGTGATGTGAGTGAGCAGGAGGGGATAGTACGTGTACCGCAGTGGCTGGTAGAAAAAGCTTTGAAGTTTGCGCCAAGCCGATTTGTACTGGGCGGAAGGGACCCTTCGAAAGATATTATTGTTGGTGGTAATGATGTTCATACAACAGGCAGCGGAAATTGTGTTAATGTTATTGATCTGTGGACCGGTGAGCACAGGCCTGGAAGTTTCAGGGACCTTGAAGAAATGGTGCTGGTACAGGATGTTCTCGATAACCTTGAGTCTTGCCAGAATCCAATTACGCCATCAGATCTGCCAAAAAAAGGGCTATATATAAAGGCTTTTGAGGGAATGGTAAGAAATACTGGAAAGCATCTTATTAATCAGGCGGAGAGCGCAGAAGAAGTTCGGGATCATGTTGATATTCTTGAAGCTGCAGTAGGGAGCAGAGAGGAAGTATTTAAGCGTAATCTGGTAAGTTTTGTATGCTGCTTTAAAAGTCCACTTATCTATGGTGATACCAACTGCGAAGTTTTATTTGAGTGTGCGAAGCTTGGATTACCGTTGCTGGTTGAGACTGATCCGATTTCTGGGGCAACAGCGCCGGTAACTCTGGCAGGATTGTTAATACAGCAGAATGCAGAGGTTATGTTTGGCGTAATGTTGGCACAATTGGTTAAACCGGGAGCTCCAGTATTGTATACACATGCACCAACAGTAATGGATATGCGGGCAGGGGATGTTAGCGAAGGGTGCCCAGAGCGATGTTTATACTACATATACAGTGCGCAGATGTGTCGGAATTATGAAATACCAAGCTGCGGTGTAGCTGGAACGACTGATTCGAAAATGAATGACATTCAGAGTGGAATTGAGAAAGCTGCTACAGTGATAACAACGGCCCTGGCCGGCTATAATCTTATATATTCGTCGGCAGGCACAATCAACAGTGTACTGACAACCTCACTTGAGGGAATAGTGATTGATAATGAATTGTACGGGTATGTGCAGAGAGTGCTTCAGGGAATAGACTTTTCTGTTGATACGGTTTTAAGCAGTATGAATGTGATTGGTAAAGTGACTCACAGTGGGAAAAGTTATTTAACTGAAAAGCATACTAAGGAGTATTTGAGAAGAGAACACTGGATACCATCAATAGTAGACCGGAGGAGGTATGAAGCATTTGAACGGTCTGGGGATAAGGGTATGTTGGAGTTTGCCCGTAAGCGGGCAAAAAAAATCCTTGAAGAACATAAGCCTTTACAACTGCCTGAGGGGGCTCAGGGGAAGATTGAAATGATTGTTGATAGAGCACAAAACAGGTAGTGGGCGCGGGTGAAGGTGTGGAAATAATTAATAGGCTGGAAGGTTGCTAATGGCGACAGTACTAAAAAAGGCTGACGTTGTTGTTATCGGCGGTGGAGCAGTGGGTACAGCAGCAGCATACCATCTTGCCTTAAGAGGAAAAAAAGTGGTGTTGTGTGAAATGCGGAATATTGCTGCGGGCGCTACCGGGCGATGTGGAGGTATGGTTGTCCACTGTTATGGACGGTTTCTAAATATTGATAAGACTGACTATAGACTTAAGTTTACACGGGCAAATACTAAAATCATGAAGGAGTATCAAAAAAATTTTGAAATCGACTTTGAGTTTCGACAGGTCGGCTGTCTTGATATTGCTATCGATGAAAGTGAGTTTAATGATCTTAAAAGGCTTATCGAAATACAGAGGTCCCTGGGAGATGACGAAATCGAATTGCTGGACAGGAAAGAAACACTTGAAGTGATGCCTAATCTAAATCCGGAGGTAATATTCGGCTCAAGGTTACGGAAATCCGACGGCAATCTTAATCCTTTCTTGCTTGCACGGGCCCAGGCTCTCGAGGCACAAAAACTCGGGGCAGAAATCGTTACACATACGAAAATCGAAGAAATAGTTATAAAGAATAACGAAGTACAGGGAGTTAAGATTTCGGATGGGATCATTGAATCTCCGTATGTAGTGAATGCAACGAATGGATGGGCATCACTCCTTACTGAGGACATAGAGGTTATTCCTGTTCGAGAGCTTGCTATGGTGACAGAGAGGCTGCCTGAATTGCCTCCACAACCCTTTGAAATGCTGTGCAACGGGGATTTTGCCTATGGCGCCACCCAGACCGTGAGCGGAAATTATAACCTAGGAGGCCCGGGGCCTGCAAGGCCGCCGGATTACAACTACTTTGATGAGACGATTTATGCAGATGAAGTACTAAGAGTGATGTCGTATATTTTTACAATTTTTCCGGGCCTAAGTGAAGTGTCAATTGTACGATCATGGGTGGGTACGATGGGTTTTACACCAGATGGAATGCCCTCGATAGGTCCTATGCCCGGGATAAAAGGCCTCTTTATTGTTGCAGGCTTTCCGGCAGGAATGTCGTGGGCAGCGATATCAGGCAAAATTGCTTCAGAATATATTTGTGATGGAAAGACCTCATTGCCGATTAATCGTATGAATCCCGGGAGATTTACCGGTAAACCAAAAGTACAGTGGCCCCAGCCGTATGATCTGACTGTATGTCATGATTTTCTAACAAAAGGAGCTTAGAGTGAGAATAAAAGAGCATCCCATACTTGGGCCATTGCCTGTTGCAAAAGAGGTGATAATAATCGTCGATGGTAAAAAGATAAAGGCGTATGAAGGCGAGATGATTTCTACAGCTATTGTAGCATCAGGGATTAAAACTTTTCGATATACATCTAAAAAAAAAGAGCCCAGGGGTATATTCTGTGCAATTGGGAGGTGCACCGATTGTGTTATGGAAGTTAATGGGAGACCAAATGTGAGAACGTGTGTGACTCCTGTCGAAGATAATATGGTTATAAATACACAGGAAGGCCTTGGAATATGGGAAAATTGGAGGGGCGGTGGATGAAAACTGAACTTGCCATTATCGGAGCAGGGCCAGCTGGATTGTGTGCGGCTATTGAAGCTGCTAAAAATGGTGTGGATGTAACGCTCATCGATGAGAACAGAACTGCCGGCGGACAGCTTTTCAAGCAGATACACAGATTTTTCGGTTCGGAAGAACATCTTGCAGGAATTAGAGGGTTTGAAATCGGAAATATGATGCTGGAAGATACACAAAAGTATGGTGTGAAGGTGTTGCTTAATACAGTTGTATGGGGCATGTTTCCAGATTTAAAACTGGGGCTGTCCAATGGAAATATGGTGAGTGTGATTGAAGCTCGAAGAATTATTGTATCAACCGGTGCATTGGAGAACTCACTCTCTTTTCCCGGATGGACGTTGCCGAATATCATGGGGGCGGGAGCAGCACAGACAATGGTGAATGTGAACCGTGTATTACCAGGCAATAAAGTGCTTATCATCGGCTCAGGTAATGTCGGATTGATCGTTGCTTATCAATTATTACAGGCCGGTGCGGAGGTAATTGCAGTGGTAGAAGCACTTCCGGAAGTACGGGGATATCAGGTCCATGCTTCAAAAATTGTAAGGATGGGAATACCAATTATTACTAGCCATACAATTACAAGAGCAGAAGGGGATTCCTGTGTCAGGAAAGCTGAAATAGCCAGAATTGACGATACGTTTAAGGTATTGAAGGGCAGTGAGATGATTCTGGATGTTGATCTTATCTGCATTGCAGTTGGCCTGAGACCGCTTGCCGAGCTTTGCTGGATGGCCGGTATGAAGTTTGATTATCTACCACAGCTGGGAGGATTTGTTCCATTGCACAATGAAAATATGCAGTCGTCTATTGAAGGCATTTATGTTGCTGGCGATGTAGCAGGCATTGAGGAGGCCTCATCTGCAATGGAGGAGGGAAAGCTTGCAGGTATAGCTGCTGGTATATCACTGGGAAAGATTGTAAAGAAGCAGGGAATAGAAATTATTAATAAAGCGAAGGAAGGATTGAGAGCGCTGCGTCTGGGGCCGTATGGCGATTATCGCCAGGAATCGAAAGAAAAGATAGTTCATCATTATTATGCTGCTTGAAGGGGATTTTAGTTGGAATACAGAAGATCGCTTCTTGAGAAGACTAACGGAATTATCACACTTGAAAAAATTGAAAAGTACAATGGATATCCATCAGAGGAAAGATTCAGTAAAGGTCCGGTACCAATCATTGAATGTATTGAGGAAATACCGTGTAATCCTTGCGAAACGGTATGCGATAGACATTTGATCAAGGTGGGCAAACCAATCACAAACTATCCCAGACTAATTGATCCTGATGGGAAATGTACCGGATGTACAAAGTGTATTACCATTTGTCCTGGGCTCGCAATTTTTATCGTGGATAAAACCTATTCTGAAAATGAGGCTTCTATCGCATTACCGTATGAAGAGCTGCCGATTCCTGTACAAGGCGAAAAAATTGTCGGGATAGATAGAGCGGGAAATTCCGTGTGTAAGGGGTTTGTGCAAAAGGTACTGAGCAGGAAGAATTTTGATCGCACACATGTCGTAACTATTGTAATTCCAAAAGAGTTCGCCGATGACGTACGATACTTTAAAAGGATTGATGAATGAAGATCGATGATGAACTGATGAAATATGATGACGATAGAATCATCTGCAGGTGTGAAGAAGTTACACTTGGAGAAATCAAAAAGGCTATACGAGAAGGGGCACGTGACCTGGATGCGGTAAAGAGAATGACGAGAGCAGGAATGGGGTTATGTCAAAATAAAACCTGTTACAACCTCATAGCAAATATAATTCATGCTGAAACGGGTATCCCTCTTTCAAGGCTTGCTCCTTTTACAGTAAGACCTCCGGTACGGCCGATACCTGTAAAATGCTGGGGGAGAAGTAAAACACTCAAGAGAAATGAGAGATAGAATGTTCAGTGATAAAATTGTTCTTGTTACCGGGAGCACGAGAGGAATTGGCAGGGGAATTGCGCTTGCTTTTGCCCGAGAAGGAGCATCAGTTGTGATAAATGGGACCAGGGAGAACCTCTGTCGGAAGGTGGCTGAAGAAATCATGAGTGCGGGCGGCAGAGCTTTTGAAGCTCCTGGAGATATATCCGATGCCTTAACTGTACATCAGATTTTTCAGAAGATCTTAGAGAAATTCGGAAAGATCGATATTCTCGTTAACAATGCCGGAATTATTTACGTTGTTGATTGTATCGATACAACCGATGAACAGTGGGACCGTACAATGGCAGTTAATTGCCGTGGTGTTTTTCTATGCTCACGCGAAGCTGCCGGATATATGATGATGAAGAAGTCGGGCAAGATTATCAATGTTTCTTCTCAGTTGGGTAAAACAGGTGAGGCGAGATACACACACTATTGTGCTTCGAAGTTTGCAGTTATCGGTTTTACACAGGCTCTTGCGAAAGAGCTTGCAATAAACGGGATAACTGTCAACGCTATCTGCCCGGGTATTGTGGATACTGATATGATGGATGAGGAGCTTAAAATACTTAAAAGGCTTACAGGCAAAGCTACAGAAGTATTGAGAAAGGATTTTTTAAAAATGATTCCTCTGGGGAGATATGAAGCTCCGGACGATGTTGCGGATCTTGTGCTCTTTCTTGCATCGGATAAAGCCTCGTATATTACGGGACAGGCAATAAATGTCACCGGAGGATTTGAAATGCACTAGTGCGGGAACCGGAACCGGTTCGGGTAAATTATTGTTATAGGGCTGCATTTTATGAATATTCAGACGTACCAGCTAGATTATGCATGCAACGTTACCGAACGAGTCAATACGCTCACGGATAGGGCTATTAAAACAAAGCCGTTTATATGTACCGAGCGGGCCCGCTGCATCACTGAATCGTATAGAAACAGTGAAGGGAAAGACCCTTTGATAAGAAAGGCTTTAGCGCTTAAGCACCTGCTTGAAAACATGTCAATCTATATCAATGAAGACGAATTGATCGTTGGAAATAACTCATCCGGACCACGCGGTTCTGTTGTGGCGCCCGAATACAGTGCAAACTGGCTGAACAGGGAGCTGTTCGATCCGTTAAAAGCCCCGGATAAGCGGCCGCAGGATACTCATATTATATTGGATGGAATGAAAGATTTTCTTTCAAAAGAGATTCTTCCTTACTGGCTGGGCAAAACCGTTGAGGATAGAGTTGTTGATATACTACCGGAGACAGTTATTGAGCACGGTGTTGCATCTCTTGGAGAGGTTAATACTACTCCGGTAGCTCCCGAGGTGTATTTAAGAAACGGTATCGGACATGTTATTGTGGACTATGAAAAGTTACTCACCTGTGGGTTCAACGGGATTTGCTTTCAGGCAGAAAAAATAGCAGATGAATTGGATCTTACAATTCCGGAGAATTTTCGAAAGAAAATATTTTTTACTTCAGTTATTATCGCTTATAAAGCAGTGCAAAAATGGATTGAGAGGTATGCAAACCTGGCGAAGGAAAAGGCAGAACATTGCAAAGATGAGAAGAGGGCAGAGGAATTAATAAGAATATCTAAAGATTGTATATTCATTTCACAGAATCCACCGGAAACCTTCAGACAGGCGCTTCAGGCCTGGTTTTTTGCACAATTATTGCTTTTTGGTCTGGAACAGAACTGCACTGCAGTATCTCCCGGCCGATTTGATCAATATATGTATCCGTTTTACAAAAATGATATTCAGAATAATATTCTCACGAAAGAGGAGGCTGTTGAATTAATAGAGTGCCTGTTTGTTAAGCTGTCGGAAATGAGCATACTATGGGATTTTGACTCCGCCTCATACTGGTCGGGATTTTCTATGACTTTATGTTTGATAGTGGGCGGAGTGGATGAAGACGGCAATGATGCGACAAATGAACTCTCATATTTGCTTATCGAGGCGGATAAGAATACCGGTCTGCTGCAGCCGGAATTAGCCGTAAGGGTGAACAACTGCTCTCCAAGAAGTATTCTGTTTGAAGCCATGAAGGAGGTGCGACTGGGAAGAGGAAAACCAAAATTTTTTATGGATAATGCTGCGATTTCTATGATCCGAAATACCGATATAAGCCTGAAAGAGGCCAGAAACTATGCAGTGGTGGGATGTGTCGAACTGACTCCTTCTGGCAACACAGCTGCATACACCGGTGCTGTTTTTATTAATTTAGCAAAATGCCTGGAACTGGCATTGGATGATGGAAGATGTTTTATCAAGAACAAGTATATAGGTTTAAGAACAGGAATTCCAGATGATCTGAAGAATTATGATGATATCGTCTATGCCTTCAAGCAGCAGGTTTCGTATGCGGTAAAAAATGCAGTTATAGTAATGAATGCAATTCTAGAGTATCAGGCAAAGCTTTATCCCTGTCCCTTTACTTCTTCATTAATAAACGGCTGTATGGAAAAAGGCAGAGATTTTACAGAAGGAGGGGCACAGTACAACTTCGTCGGTATTACGGGAGTGGGGCTTCCCAATGTAGCAAACTCGCTTGCTGCTGTAAAAAAGGTTGTATATGAAGAAAAAAAAATTGAATTAAAAGATCTTGTAACAATTTTACAAGCTAATTTTGACCACAATGAGGAATTTCGGCTGGAGTTATGGAATAATATTCCAAAGTATGGGAATGATGATGATTATGTTGATGCCATTGCGCGTGAGGTGGGTCAGTTCTATTGTCAGGAAGTTGCGGGATTCAAGGGTCCTTTCGGAAATCGATTCAGGCCTGGCCTGTTCGCCGTTTCTATCAATGTACCTTTTGGGCTGGTGACAGGTGCAACTGCAGAAGGGAGAAAGTCTGGCCAGCCACTGGCGGACGGAGGAATTTCCCCTGCAGCAGGCTCAGAGAAACATGGAGTGTTGGGAGTTATAAAATCTGCTACTAAAATTGATAACGTGCTGGCAGGCAATGGTACGCTCCTGAATATACGACTTAGTCCCTCGGTTCTTGAGACAGATGAGGATATAGCGAAAATAGTAGATCTTATACGGTCGTATCATGACCTGGGGGGCTATCATATTCAGTTTAATGTAATAGATAATGAAGTTTTAAGGAAGGCTCAAAAAGACCCGGAACGCTACAGGGGTTTAATGGTGAGAGTTGCAGGCTACAGTGCATATTTTGTTGAGCTAAATCCTGAAGTTCAGGAGGATATCATTTCAAGAACCATTCATGGCGGAATCTGATCAAAATAAAAAATACGGATTGATCTTTGATATACAGAGATTTTCGGTTCATGATGGCCCCGGGATAAGAACGCTGGTGTTTTTTAAGGGATGCCCGCTTAGATGTCAATGGTGTTCAAATCCTGAGGGTCAGTTGATGGGACAACAGATATTGTACAACAGCAGGAGATGTATTGCGTGTAACGGTTGTGTGGCCGTCTGTCATACCGGTGCTAGCAGCATGATAAACGGCACCATGGTGTACGATAGGAAGAAGTGCATTGTGTGTGGAAAATGCATTGAGATATGTCCTTCAGGAGCCAGAACTCTTTCAGGGAAATGGATTACTGTTGATGAGGTTATGGATGTCATTGAGAAAGATAGGGTTTTCTTCAGGCACTCCGGTGGCGGAGTTACTCTTGGAGGAGGAGAACCGACGTATCAACCTGAATTTGCCGCGGCATTACTTACAGAGTGCAGGAGGAACAATATACATACGGCAATTGAGACATGCGGCTATGCAGACTGGAAAACCTTTTCCCTTTTACTTGAAAAGACAGACCTTGTGCTGTTTGATATAAAACACATTGATGATTCTAAACAAAGGCAATATACAGGTGCCTCAAATAGAATAATCCTAGACAATCTTGATAAGCTGTTTAAATCGAATAAAAAGATCATTGTCCGTATCACGCTGATTCCGCATTTTAACGATTCGAAAGAAGAGAAGGAGAAAATAGTTAATTTTGTAGGATCAAAAAGAAAGAACGTAGAAATAGAATATTTATATTACCACAAATACGGTTTACATAAGTATGAGCTCCTGGGTGGAAGATATATCTATCGATATTAAATCCGCTCAGGTTTAATTACGGGGAAAATCGTATGGAGAATATTCTTCAGGAAATAAAAGAAGCTGTGTTGAACTTCGATAGAAAAGCGGTTGCGGAGCTTGCCGAGAAAGGAATCAGTGTAAATATCGATCCTCTTAAAATGTTTGATGTATTAAAGGAAGTGATCGGTACGATTGGAGAAGGTTTTTCAAAAGGGGAGCTTTTTTTACCACATCTGGTTGGCGCTGCTGATGCTGTTGAAGGCGGTATGCCAATTATTATGGAAGAAATCAGGAAAAGAGGAAAGAAGGTTGAGAGCCTGGGGGCTGTAGTCATCGGTACGGTTTTGGGTGATATTCATAGCATAGGGAAAACAATGGTTGCAACGCTGCTTTCCGCAGAAGGATTTACAGTACACGATATTGGTATAAATGTTACTGCTTTGGAGTTTGTCAAGGCTGTTAAGGAAAATAATGCCCACATTCTTGCAATGTCTGCGCTTTTAACAACAACGGCGCCTGAACAGAGCAGAGTGATAGAGCTGTTGAAGCAGAAGGGTATAAGAAGCAAGGTGAAGGTGATGGTTGGGGGAGGGGCGATAACGAATGAATTTGCAGATGAGATTGGGGCTGACGGGTACAGCGGTACGGCTACAGGGGCAGTAAAATTAGCAAGACGCTTAATTGCTAAATAGCCTGAAGCTCGGATGATATGTAGCAAATGGTTTGGTGACGCATCATTGTATTGTCTGAAGTAGGTTTATTGAAAAATTAAGATTTTTAAGATTTTGATGAAGAAATATGTGGGGGATACCTTTGATTAAAATGTTGCATAATTGGGTAGCAGCATGTCGATGAGAGGATTTACTCGAAATATAAAACCTATTGATATTCTCACTGAGGAACAGGTTGAGGCTATTCACAGAGCGACACTGGATGTTCTTGAAGTGACTGGGATCAGGTTTGAGAGTGATAAAGCTCTCAAGATTTTCCAAAAAAACGACTGTATTGTTGATTTTGAAGATAGGAGGGTACGGTTTCCCAGCTATATTGTGGAGGAAATACTGAGGAAATGTCCGAGCAGTTTTACAATGAAGTCCAGGAACCCTGAGCACAGCGTGAGAATTGGCGGTAACACCTTCTATTTTTCCGATATGCCTGGCGAGGGTATCCTGGATTTGGAAACATGGGAGGTGAGGAAGGCGACACGGGAAGAAAATAAAGAAGCTCTTACTGTTTTAGATGCGCTGGAGAATTTTCACATACTATGTTCATATACCCCCTATTTTGAAATAGAAGGGGTGATCCCTGCAATGTCGATTCCGGAGAGTGTTGCTGCAAAGATGCGCTATTCCACGAAGGTTCAATGGACAGGGTATCAGAATGACTGTGAAGTTTTTAATATAGAAATGGCTAAAATTACAGATCAGGATATTATGGGCCTCGGTCTACCTTCTGCCCCCTTAACCTATTACTCCGATGCATGTGAATCGACTATTCGATATGCCGAGGCGGGGTTTCCGATTAATTTTGCAAGCGGCTGCATGATGGGAGGAACGTCTCCTGCAACAATTTCTGGGACACTTGTATCATTTAACGCTGAGGTGATCGGCGGTATTGTGCTTGCTCAGCTCGTTAAACCCGGAACAAAGGTGGTAGTCGAAGATACAATTTTGCCGATGGATATGCGCTCCGGCTCGCCGGTATTCGGCAGTATTACTGCCTGTCTTCATATAGGCGCATTCGGACAGGTATGGAGAAAGTATCAAATCCCTACCTTTGCCGATTCAGGCTGGACGAACTCAAAGAAGATCGATTTTCAAGATGGTTATGAGAAATCAATCACCTCTTTAATAATCGCCTTATCGGGATGTCATGTAGCAAACCTGTTTGGTGGTGTTTATGGGGAACTTGCGTTTCATCCTCTGCAGGCGATTCTGGATGATGATGTCGCCGGTATGGTTGGAAAATATATTGAGGGTGTTGTTGTCGACAATGATACACTTGCGACGGACCTGATAGAGGAGATCGGACCTATACCGGGACATTTTCTCACCACTGCGCATACACGAAACTTTTTTGACAAAGAAGGTTTTCTACCGAAAGCCGCTGATATGAAGCCTTATGAAGAATGGAAAGAAGAAGGGGAAAAGGATGCATTAATGCTTGCTGAAGAAAGAATGGATGATATATTATGCAACCACAAATGTTTGCAACTGCCCGAAGATCAGGATAGAGAAATCGAGAATATACTTAACAAAGCAAGGGAGTTTTATAAAAATAAATGAAATCATAATCCTTTTTCTTTATTTTGAACTGGGAGAATCTATGAAATTAAAAGATAAAGTTGCTGTAATTACAGGAGCAGCAACTGGACTTGGGTTTGAGACTGCAAAATTATTTTTTGAAGAAGGTGCTTCTATAATTGGTATATATCATAAAAGATTTGATGAAAAGAAGATAAGGAATACATTTGGTGATTCAAAAAAGGTTTTTTATAGCAAAGTTGATATTACCAATTTAACTGAGGTTAAAAAGCTGTCGTCTGAAATTGAAAAAAGATTCAGCCGGGTTGATATTCTCGTGAACAATGCGGCAATTGATACTATCGGCAATGTTGAAAAAACATCAGAAGATGAGTTTCAGAAAATCATGAATGTGAATGTATATGGCACATTTTTGGTAACCAAGTATATCATCCCTCTGATGAAAAAAGATAAAAAAGGCGGTTCGATTATTAATGTTGCCTCAAGCATCGGCCTGATGGGAATGGCAGACAGATTGGCATATACTACCTCAAAGGGTGCAATCATTAATTTTACGCGCAGTATGGCCTTGGATTATGTTGATTACCATATCAGGGTGAATGCAATTGCTCCAGGAGGTACTTATACGGAAATGGTGAAGGAATTTTTTAAAAAACATGCTTCTGAAGAGTTTAAAAAAGAAGTTTACAAGATGCATGTCATAAACAGGTTAGCTGAGCCAATTGAAATAGCCAAACCTATTCTGTTTCTGGCTTGTGATGATTCTTCTTATGCTAACGGAGCGATTTTCAGCGTTGATGGGGGTTATACCTGTGGGAAGTAAATATAAAGAATTAATGAACTTAATAGTTTTATAACGATAAAACTTTAAAATTGAAAGGAGGTGGAATCTGGATTAAGAGGTAGCTTATAAAATTTTCACAAAAAAAAATTTGTAAAGGAGAAGATTATGAGAAAAGGCAAATTAACACTATTAATTCTTTCTTTCCTGTGTTTAACATTCACAGTTACCTTTCTGTTTGCAGGAGGGGGGAAAGAAAAAGCTAAAGAAGAAATGAAAGAGGAAGCAGTTGTAGAAAAAGAATTAGGTCCTATGCCTGGAGAGCCAATGGATAAGATGGCAACCAGGATTGCAAAGGCATTGGCGAAAGGTAAGAAGATAGAATTACACGTACTTCTGACATGGGATCCACCTGGTCAGGCATTGCTAAAAGTTATCCCTATATGGGAAAAGGCAACAGGAATTAAAGTTTTTACAGAGCCTCTTTCAACGATTGAAATGTCGCAGAAAGTAAATCTTGAATTAGCTTCTGGTGAGCCTGATTATGACATTATTCAATATGACCGATGGATTCACAAACCTGTTTTAGAAAATCCAAATGTGCTCAATTTGGATCCATATATTAAAAAATGGGATCCTAAATTTGAAACTATGCTACCAGGATTGGAAGAGTGGGGTATTGCTGATGATGGTACTCATAGAGGTTTTGTTTTTTGGCCAGGGATGTATATCATGGCCTACAGGGCTGATATGATAAATGATCCAAAGGAAAAGTCAGCATTTCAGGAAAAATATGGTTATGTTTATGATATTGATAATCTTACATGGGATAAATCATATAAAGATTTAGCTGAGTTTTTTACCCGTGACAATGATGGTGATGGAAAAATTGATTTCTGGGGTAGTTGTGAAATGTTTGCTCCATATGCAGCCGGTGATACGTATATGTCACGTTATCTCAATTATTGGGCGAGAGATCATTATGTAGATTATCTTTCTGATCCTGAAGCTGGAAAGTGTCTCCTTAACGACGCTACCGGAAAAAGAGTCTTTAAGGATTTAATTGATGTTGTAAACGCTGGAAGTATGGTGCCGGAAATCCTTCAAACTGACTGGGGTGCCATACTTGGATCATTTAGCTCAGGTCGATCTGCAATGGCGTTCCAATATGGGGCAACATGGTACCCAATTCAAACTTCGGCTTCAGAATTTAAAATATCAGGACCTGACAAAGTGGGATTTGCGCATATCCCAGGAATTAAGGGAAAGCCGAGAAGCACAATGAATTGTGGATGGATATCATTTATTACCGGTAATACAGATATACCTGAAATAGCGTATTTGTTTATGCTTTGGAGATCATCACCAAAGATTGATCGGGAAATGGCAATGACAAGTCTTCACTCTCCTGTTAGGGAGGCGACTTATCAAGACCCTGAAGTTATAGCTGTAAATCCGACGTTTAAGGCTCAATTCGAGTATTCAGAGAATCTCTTTACTACACCTGCACACCTAATATATGAGGAGGAAAATCTAATTTTATCAAATCATATGGCTGCTGTAGCAAGCGGTGATGAAACTATTGATGAAGCTCTTAAAAAAATTGAGAGCGAAATAAACAAGAAATGGGAAGAAGTCGGGAAGTAAAAAAATGTGAGTGTTAATCAATGGAGAGGAGTATTAATTTGAAAGGTCTGACTATAAGTTTTTAGTCAGACCTCAATTTAAATTGGGAGTTTTGAATGGGAACTTATCAGTGCGTTAAAATTAAGCATAATTCTGAAAAACATATATGGAGATGGTGTGTATTTCCTGCTTTGTTTTTAATCCTTTTTATCGGGATAGGTCCCTTAATTTATTCACTTTATATTAGTGCCCATCAATATAATCTTGCAAAGACTCAAGTTGTTTTTAAGTTTATTGGATTTAAAAATTATATTTTCATATTTACTAGCCCGCATTTTTGGAACTCATTTAAGTTAACACTAATATTTTCTGCAGTATCTGTATCACTCGAGTTAATATTAGGAACTTTATTAGCACTATTACTCATAAATATTAAAAGAGGAAGGAATGTTTTTAGATCTTTATTTCTCATCCCAATGGTTATTACACCAATTGCAGTTGGTCTTATGGGAAGATATATATTTGATGATGCAGTAGGTCAAGTAAATTGGGTTTTTCGGTTATTACACTTACCAAGAATAATATGGTATGGCAACATAAAAACAGCTTTAATAACGATGATAATTCTTGATGTTTGGGAGTGGTCTTCCTTTGTGTTTCTTATTATTCTTGCTGGTTTAATGGCAATTCCACCTGAATATTATGAAGCAGCAAAGGTTGAAGGTGCGGGATTGTTTCCTATTTTTTTTAAAATAACGTTGCCTACATTAAGAAATGTTTATCTTCTTGCTATATTAATTAGGATTATTGACACATTTAAGGAGTTTGATAAAGTATATATTATGACAAGAGGTGGGCCTGATTTTTCTACTGATTTAATAACAATAAGGAATTATACTATTGCATTTAGAGAATACAATATCGGTGTAGGTTCTGCACTTTCAATTTTAATTCTTATTATAATGATTTTTTTAGGAACTTTTCTTATTAGGCTAATAAGGGAAGAATATTAGTTTTATAAAAAATGAATCGGAGAGGAAAAGGTAAAGTGAAAACAAATAAAATTTTAATGAATATGAAATATTTTCTCATTGCTATATTTCTTGTTTTATTCCTTTCTCCTATCATTTTCCAAATAATTACAGGTTTTAAAACCTTAGGGCAGATATATGATCCAGATCAGATTGTATCAGTAAAAAACCTTTCTCTATCTATCTGGAAAGATGCGGTACAATATCAGAAATTTTTACATTATCTGAAGAACTCGTTAATTACTTCTATTACTTCAACAGTTATCGTAATGTTTTTTGCTATTCCAGCAGCTTTTGGACTTGCGAAATTAAAAATGGGTGAAAAAACAAGAAAGAATTTATCTTTTGAGTTCCTTGCCATGAGGATGCTCCCTGGAATTGCTGTTATTATACCTATATTTGTAGTGTATAAGAAGATTGGATTACTTTATACACTACCAGGGCTTATTCTTATATATATTGTATTTAATATTCCACTTGCGACATGGCTTCTAGAAGGGTTTTTCAAAGAAGTGCCGAATGAAATTTCGGAAGCAGCAAGAATAGATGGGTGCAATCCACGAACCGAACTATTGAGAATAATAATTCCTCTATCTGCACCAGGCCTTTTATCTGTGATGATCCTTACTTACATTTTTACATGGAATGAATATATGTTTGCCTCCATATTAACGACTTCTTCATGTAGAACTCTTCCTGTGTGGGCAGCCTATGTGACCTATCAACATTTCATAATTAATTATTCAATGCTTGGAGTTTCTTCTACAGTTATGATTGTGCCGGTAATCATTTTTGCGATTCTCATGCAAAAGTATCTTGTCCGTGGGCTGTCGTTCGGTGCTATTAAAGAGTAAAGGGATCTCCGATTCCTAAAGATATATTTTTATATTCATAATTTTAATTTATACGAGTCTTACAATTTCATACACTTTTTGTTACCATGTTTTTTTTAATCCCTTCTATTATTAACACATTGAGTGTTGTAATCAGTCAAATATGATAAATAATTTAATGAGGAACAATAAAATGGAAAAGTTGAAAGCCGGGTATGTGTCGTTCGGAACGCAGTTCTATGAACCGGGTCGGCTTAAAGAAATCAGCGTAAGAGCTGAAAAGCAGCTCGAAGATGCGGGAATCGAGCTGGTGAGAACCGATCCCGTATTCGGAGAGGGTGAAGAACCGGCGCGTGCAATACGTGAACTAAAAACTGAAGAATGGGATTTTTTGATTGTCAATATCATCAACTGGATCGAGGTCCGTGGCGTGACCCGCTTACTCCTCGAGTTTCGCGATCAACCGGTTGTTCTCTACAGTTTCGGGGGATTCACCGAGGGGGATACGCTTATTTCACCTGCAGCAGGTGCTGGCACCACCGCTATTCGGTATCCACTCGAGCGGTGGGGCTTCAAGTTCAAGTACCTGTTCAATGGGCCGGATTCGCCGATGGATGTCGACGGTATCGTGAAATTCGGTCGTGCGGCAAGAACAATGAAACTGCTTCGTCATGCGCGCGTGGGAATGATTGGATGGAACGACATGGGCCTGTACACCACAGGATTCAACCCGGTTCGGTTGCGGGATATAATCGGTCCGGAGGTCGAAAGCATCGACATGCTACAGCTCGAAAGAAAGATGGAGGCTCTCGATCCGGGTGCGGTACAAAAGGAGATCGCCCGGGCAACCAGGGACTGGGAGTATCCCCTGGGTAAACCGAAGGATGAGGTGATCGAGCGGGCGATCCGCATATACATGGCAACCATCGAAATATGCAGGGAAAAGAGTTTCAGCGGTTTTTCATACAAGTGCGTGGATGGGATAGACCTCGAGATGAACGCGACGCACGCCGTTCCATCCGCACTCGTTGCATCTGCGGGGTACCCGTACGTAGATGAGAATGACATCGGAAACCTGGTGGCTGAGCTCATGCTCAAGTGGATTTCCGGCAGACAGGTTATGTTCGTTGAGCACTATGAGCACCATCCTGACTGGATATTGCTGGGTGAGGACGGGTATATCCCGGATGAGTTCATAGAAGGCAAACCGCAGATCAAGGATGTATCGACCGCGCTGCTCGGCGGCATTGCGCATTGTTCGAAAATGAAAACAGGACGGATGACACTCGCCTGCCTGGCAGAAGATAATGAGGGCTATCGCATGCACATCGTCACCGGGGAGGGAAAAGAGCCTCCACAGTGGGTCGAGATGGGGGTGCCGCTTCCGTCTTGGCCGAGTGTGAAGTTTTATCCAGACGGAAGTGTACGCAGAATATTGGACAATGTGATGTCGCAGCATTTTGCAGCGGTGTACGGGGATTACGCGCAGGAGTTGATCGACCTCTGCTATCTGCTCGATATCAAGGCGATCGTCGAAACCGTGAGTTTCAGCTCAGATACGAAATAAAAGACAGGAGGGGTAAAATATGAAAAAACAGGAAGAGTTTGACGCAAAACTTGTAAAGGTCCGGGGGTTTCTCGAAAAAGGAGGGTACGGAGGCGTGCTGTTCGGTGCTCAACACAATTTTTCATGGCTGTCGTGCGGGGGAGACGACCAGATCATTCACGGAACTGAGCTTGGATTTGTGAACGTACTTGTAACGATGGATGATACCTACCTGATTTCAAATAATATCGAGATGCCGAGAGTCAGGGCGGAAGAAACGGAAGGTATCCCCTTTAAAACCGCTGAGTATATCTGGACCGGTTCAATGGAAGAGGACATCAGGGAAATCGTCGGTAACAAGAAGCTTGCTGCAGATTTCGATTATCCGGGCACAGTCAACGAGAGCGCAACCCTGGGCCTGCTACGGGTGCCGTTGCTGGAAAGCGAATTAGACAGGTACAGGGAGCTGGGCGGTGTATGCGCCGCCGCAATGGATGAGACGATGTTTACGCTGAAACCGGGTATGGATGAGTTTGAGATACAGGGTGTTATCGGCGGGGAGCTCCTGGCAAAGGGTATTATACCGGTGGTTCTTCTCGTCGGGACGGATGAGCGGATATTCAATTTCAGACACCCGATGCCTACGTCGAAAAAGTTGGATCGGTACTGCATGGTCGTCATCTGTGCACAAAAGTGGGGACTCATTCTCAGCATGACACGGCTCGCGCATTTCGGTCAGCTGCCGGATGAGGTACAGAAAAAGTATGACTCTTTACACAGGGTCGAGATGGCCTATATCACGGCAACGGTGCCGGGAAAAAGGATAAAGGATGTTTTTACGGCCGGTAGTAAAGTGTACGCCGATGAGGGATATCCAGGAGAGGAGCTGAAGCACTTTCAGGGAGGAACCTGTGGCTATCTGACACGTGAACAGGGGTTGACGCCGGATGGTGAGTATACGATTCAGGATGGTGAGATTTTCGCGCACAACCCGACAATAAAAGGTACAAAGCTTGAAGATTCGATACTCGTTCACGGAAACAGTTTTGAGGTGCTCTCAATATCGGACAAATGGCCTGCACGGGAGGTTGAATACAACAACACGGTGTTGAAACGGCCCGAAATACTGGTGCGCTGATATTCGGTGCTAGAGATAAACGGATTAGAGTTCTGTATCAATAAATGAGAGGGTCTCTTGTCTGCAGAGGCACCCGTTTTTATTGAACGGGCAACTGGAGATTTCGATGTATCTGACATTCGATGTAGGAACCACGTCCGTGAAAACCGCACTGTACGGCAGAGACGGCAGGCTGGTATACAAGGTTATAAACGATTACACACTGAGTTCGCCTCAAAACGGCTGGTACGAGGTTCAGCCGGAGGTGTACTGGAACGCCGTTGTCGATGGGTTCAGGGAGATTGCTGAAAAGAGCGGTGTCTCCATAAAGGAAGTAAAGTCGGTTTCAGGCTGCAGCCAGGGTGAAACCGTCATTTTTCTCGATGAGTCGGGGAGGACTGTCCGGCCGGCACTTGTGTGGTACGACAGCAGGGCGCGGGACGAGGTGTCGGAATTGATGGAAATCATCGGCGGCAGTGATGAGCTCTATAAAATCACTGGCATCCAGGGTTTCGATCCCATGTGGAGCGCGCCGAAAATACTCTGGGTGAAAAAAAACCAGAAAGAGGTGTTTCAGAATTTCGGCCATATCATGCTTGTCGAGGATTACATCGTATACAGGCTTACCGGCGTGCCGCAGTCGTCCGCTTCTCTTCTTTCTACAAGTATGCTTGTCGATATACACAGCAAAAAATACTGGGACAGGGTTGTTGATTTCCTCGATATTCGAAAGTTTTTGCCCCCGATTGCAGAGGAGGGCAGCGTCGTCGGGAAGGTAGCTCCCGAAGTTGCGAATGAGACAGGTCTGGGCAGAGACGTCATCGTGGTAAAAGGCTCGATGGATCAGAATACCGGCGCGGTCGGGGCGGGAAATATCAAAAGGGGTGTAATTACAGAAACCACCGGTTCTGCGCTTGCCATCGGTATTACGGTCGAGGAAAAAGATACCAGGACAAATATCGGGCTTCCGTGCCAGCCGCACGCGGTACCCGGTCTGTATATCTATATGCCGTTCGCCCAGACTGCAGGTGCCGTGTACAAGTGGTTTCGCGATACATTCGGCCAATCTGAGATTCAATCGGCTGGCAGCCCGGAAAAGGCGTTTGAAGAACTGAATCGGCTCGCCGGGTCGGTCGGGCCGGGAGCTGACGGTCTCGTGTTTCTGCCTTTTCTTGCAGGTGCCTCCTTTCCGGAAAACGACAGCTGCGCGCGCGGCGCTTTTTACGGGATTGCCCTGCGGCATAACAGGGCGCATTTCGCGCGGGCGATACTCGAGTCGATCGGGTACATGCTCAGGAAAATCCTCGGTATCGTGGAAGATGCAGGAATCGAAGTGAAGGAGGTCCATTCCATGGGCGGCGGTGCCCGTTCAGACCTCTGGCTGCAGATCAAGGCGGATATCTGCGGGTATACGTTTGTGAAAATGATGGAAGAGGAGACCGCAACACTTGGAGCAGCGATTCTCGCTTCAGTACGGACGGGTGATTACGACTCATATGAGGAGGCAGTACGGGCGATGGTTAAAACCGGCAGGCGGTTTCTGCCGGATATATCAAATACTGCAATGTACAAGCGGGGTTTTTCGCTGTACAGTGAGCTGTACAAACATCTCAAGCCGCTGTTCAGGGAATATCCGGCATAGGATTATATTGCATACGGTCGGTTTTTTCCAGGAGCGTTATTCACCGCGTTTTCGCCAGGGATGATACGCAGGGTTGTTTTTATATACCAGGATACAATTCTGTATGTACGACGGCATTACTGCAGGTTCGCGTGCCGGGTATTGATGGAGTCGGGTGTTTCGTTTTTGGCTTCAGCAAGCATGATGATAATCGTGTAGAACAGCACATAGATGTTAAAGCCGAAAAGGGCACCGAGCAGGTTCTGATTTTTTGTATCGCCAATTGCCCCGAGTGCTCTGAAGTCCGGAGAATGGCCATGTTTCTCTATACATAGCAGGGCATCTGCAGTGCCTCCCAGCGTGGAATCTCCGACCGATGTTACACACAAAACCTTCCCGCCTAATTTTTTGGCATTTTCTGCGAGGGCGAGAATAGTTTTCGTTTCACCGGATTGCGATATCGCGATGAAGAGGTCATTTTCGTCGAAAGGCGGGTTTATTTCATCGAATACGGTATATGCCCTGAGCCCCACGTGATTGAGTTTCATCGAGAGTATCCTGCCGAACATACCGGAGTGTCCGATCCCGAGCACGTATATCTTTTGCGCGCCAAGGATGATAGAGACGGCATTTTCGAGTTGGGCTTCATCAATCTTCTTGAAAACATCCTGTGCGTTGGAGTGGAAATCCGAAAGTACATCGATATAACGGGCATTCATTATCTGCTCCTTCCGGGTCTGTGCATCTGTGCAATAAATATCCGGGACCGAAATTCTGCCGGATGCAGGTATTCGGCCCCGGTATTATTAAGGAGGTTTTTCAGGAGTATTTCTTTAAAAGCATCTCGAAAACCTCGAGAACCCTGTACGCCTGCGCTTCGCTTATGACGAGCGGCGGCTTGATCTTGAGCACATTCCCCAGACCCTTGAACTTGCTCTCGCCGAAGATAACGCCGTGACTTACTGCTTCTTTTACGATGTTGTGACATACATCGTTTGCCGGCTGTTTCGTTTTTCTGTCCTTCACGAGCTCTATACCTATCATCAGGCCGGGGCCGCGAATATCTCCGATTGTCTCGTATTTTTCCTGAAGTTCCTTCAGTCTGCCGGTGAAGTATGCGCCCATCTTCACTGCCTTTTCAATCAGGCCTTCTTCCTGAATCACATCAAGCGTCGCTATGGCAGCTGCAAACGATACCGGAAAATGCGCGAAGGTAAATGAATCGCTTGCGGGTTCCGGCGGCTTGAGATCGTCCCGCTGCATCACCCCTGCAAGGGGGAATCCGCCGGCGATCGCTTTGCCGAATGTGAGTATGTCTGGATATACATCGTACAGCTCGCTTGCAAACATTGCTCCCAGCCTGCCGAAACCGGTCTGTATCTCATCGAAGATAAGGAGGATGCCGAACTCGTTGCAAATCTCTCTGATACGCTTCAGGTACTCAGGAGGAGGCGGAATCATCCCTCCCGATGCCTGCATCGGCTCTATGATAATTGCGGTCACCGGCTCAACACCCCGTTCGATCATCGTTTTCACGTACTCGGCACACATGATGCCGCATTTCGGGTATTCGAGGCCGAACGGACACCGGTAGCAGTAGGCGTTCGGGATTCGAACGACATTTCCCATGTATGCGGAAAAGAGCCGGTTGAGAGGATGGTACGGCCAGCTTGCGGCGATTGTCGCAAGTGTGCGGCCCGAGTACCCTTCAAACGGCGTCAGAAACACCATACCGTCCGGGTTGTTCGTGATTGCGAGTTTCATCGCCGATTCGTTTGCGACAGACCCGTGCAGGCAGAAGCTTATCTTTTTCAAGTTTTTCGGTGCAAGCTCTCCAAGTTTTTTTAACAAAAGCAGTTTTGGAACGGTTTCAAAGCTCGTCCGCACATGGGTGATTTTTGAAATCTGTTCCTGTACCGCTTCTATCACCCGTGGATGGCTTACGCCGATATTGTATGTCCACGCCTGGGATGTGCAGTCGATGTATTCCTTTCCGGTGGTGTCCTTTATTACTGCGCCTTTGCCGCTGTCGACGATGATAGGCAGGCCCCCTCCCACAGAACCCGACATCAGATACTTCCTTCCTTCATCAAGATCCTTCGGGTTTACATTTTCAAACATATCTATTACTCCTCCCTGTTTTTTTTAGTACATGGTTTTCGTCAAACGACATTCTTTTTCAGTGATGGTTTTATGCGCCTTTTTGTATCGTTTCCGCCACATCGAAAATGACCTTGAGACCCTCCTTGCGGCGCATGATCTCCATACCTTCCTTCGCCTCCTCGAGAGGAAGGGTATGGGTGACAAACCTCTCCAGTTCGAGTTTCGGGGCAATTGCTGCGGCCCGCCTGAAATCGTCGATGGTCGCATCGATACTGCCGTAAATCGTGACTTCCCTGTAGTGAACGATGTTGGGGTCCATATTCCAGATGCTGCCGTGGGGAAGTCCGCCGAAAATGAGGAGCTTACCGCCGCTCTTGATTATTTTTATGCCGCTTTCAACCGCGGCCACACTCGGTGCCGCGGTTACAACGACGTCAGCGCCGTGGGGGCCGCAGAAATCGAACACCTCATCCTTCCATGTCTTGGCGCTGCCGTTGATTGTAATATCAGCGCCGAATGCCTTGGCTTCCTTGAGCCTGCCTTCCACCATGTCGATGACACCGACCTTGCCTGCGCCGATCATTTTCGAGAGGGTCATGTGTGAAAGTCCTATCGGGCCTGCGCCGAACACGATAACGGAATCACCCGCCTGAATGTGAAGCTGACGAAGACCGTGCAGGCAGCAGCTAATCGGCTCGATCATGGTGCCCGCCGCATCGGATACGTCATCGCCTATCTTGACGAGTGCGCCTCTCTCGACGCCCTTTTCCGGGATAACCATATACTCGGCATATCCGCCGTCGAATGTGCAGCCTATGACAACGACATTTTCACACAGGTTTTCTTTTCCTGAAACGCAGAACTCGCACTGGCCGCAGCCGTAGATGGGCGCAACAACCACCCGTTCGCAGGGACTGTAGCCCTTGACTTTGCCCCCCACCTTATAAATTTCTGCAGTCAGCTCATGGCCGAATATAATGGGGATTTTGTACCTCTCTTCGACTCCGTTGAAGTAGCTTCGCGCATCGGAACCGCATATACCGCTGCCGTGTACCTTTAAAAGCACATCTCCGTCCCCGATTTCGGGGATATCGATGGTTTCAATCCGCATATCCTCTTTATTGCCATAAAAAAGTGCCGCTTTCATATTATTGCTCATAGGATTTACTCCGGATTGCTGCATATTTAAAGCATCATTTTGTAATTTTCGCTTAAAAAAATGGTAAATAATGATTGATTTAACCACAACCTATCAGTAATATAAAAAAAAATCAACATATTTTATGAGGAAAATGCTATAATTTTAGGAAAATTTTTTACTCACAAGGGTCTTTCATGAATATCCGTCAATCAAAAATACTCGAGCTCATCGAGAGGAACATGAGGATATCCATTTCAGAAATAAAGGACATGTTCGGTGTCTCTGAAATGACGGTTCGGCGGGACCTCGCCCTTCTCGAGGGAAATGGACTCGTTACCCGTGTCCACGGCGGAGTGATTGCGGGGCGAAAGCTCTTTTTTGATCAGTCGTTCAGCCAGAGGGAGAAGGAGCGTGTTGAGGAGAAGAAGGTAATTGCAGCCAGAGCCCTTGAGATGATCGAAGCCGGAGAAAATATCATTCTTGATACGGGAACAACGACTCTGTACATAGCGAAGGAGCTTGTGAAAAGCAGCTTCACCATCACTGTTGCAACTACTTCACTCGCCGTTGCGAGCATACTCTTCAACTCCCATCATGATGTGCTCATATTCGGCGGATTTCTCAGGCGTGAGATACCCGACTTGATCGGGCCCCTTACGGAAAAAAATCTGCTTGATTTCCATGCCGATACGCTGTTCATGGGGTGCGACGGCCTTGTTGCGGAGGAGGGCTTTTACACGTCGGATCTCAATATCTCACACATCGAGGAAAAGATGGTCACACTTGCCGACAGGGTCATCGTGGTAACAGACAGCTCGAAGTTCGGGCGTAAGTCGTTCGTGAAGTATGCCGCTACCGGCAGGATTCACACGATCATCACCGACTGGAAGGTCGACCTCAGGCAGGCAGATGCATTCAAGGAGCATGGTGTTGAAGTGGTGATCGCCGGGAAGTAAAGGAAATGCATCCATTGGATGACGGGGCTGATCGTGTAATAGTGGATGTTGTTACTGCATGGATAAAAGTACCTGAAAATTTTCAAAATTTACATCTATGTGTTATTCGTTTAACAAAGTATCAATTAATAATTCCAGCTGATTATAGTTTCTAAACCCTGGAACACGTTTTACTTCTTTTCCATTCATGAAAATTAATATTGTCGGAATTCCAAAGATATTATAATTATGCACTATCTCTTGCATGTAATCAAAATTTACCTTATAAACAGAGAGTTTATCTGCGTTGTTTAGTGTAAATTTATTTAAAATAGGAGCCATCTTCCGGCACGGTGTGCACCAATCCGAGTAGAATTCAACAAGTACAATTTGATTGGTGTTTTGTATTTTAAATTTGAATTCTTCACTGCTATTAATCGCAATAACAGCATTTTTGTAAGAATTGGTGGTATCGATATCATTGTTATTCTTAAGTGACGCACCATACCCAGAACCAGTGGTATTGATTATGATCACTGTAAAGAGAATTATAAAAATGTTTTTCATTGTACCCTATAAAACTGTTGATATGAATATTTACTGTTTCACAGGCGATGCGAAAAAAATTATTGATATATGAGGCTTAAGATAATATACCATTACATCTTCAGGCACTAATTAACCTTTTACGATATAGGACTTTTTCATTTTATTCCATTTATTACATGGTAACAATCGTTAGTAATAAAATTCTTTTTCAATGACTAAAACGTTAAACACTCTTCCTTTGAATTAATTCCCCGCAAATGGATATTATTATTCCAGGTGCATACTTTTTGTTTAAAGTTGTTAAATAAAAGAAATTAAAAATAGTATTGACAAATTATGACTCTCCTTTAAAATGTTAAACAATTTTTAGTGAGAGGGGGTGATTTTTTAATAAATTTTTTTTTTTGATTTTACAATATTAAAATGAATGGAGGTATGTGGTATGAAAAAGTTTATTATTTTAAGCGTCAGTTTTCTTGTGCTATGCTCTCTTTTTCTGTTAGCATCCGGGAGTAAAAAAGCAAAGGGACCTAAAAAGCCGGAAGATATTGTTATTCCAGTTGTATATCTGGATGTTTCGATCAATTTTGCACAGCCCATTAAAGCAGGAGTTGAGCAAGCTGCTAAAGATTTTGGCTGTGATGCAAAACTTGATGGCCCTGTTAACTGGAACATTGATCAGCAGGTTTCAATAATCGAGGGTTATATTACTCAGAGAGTTGATGGGCTCGCTATAGCACCCCTAAGTTCTGAAGTTATTGACCCCATTATTGCAAAAGCGATAGATGCAGGTATTCCAGTTGTAACTTTTAACACAGATTCGCCTACATCAAAGAGAATAGCTTTCTATGGTCAGGATCTGGTTGAATCAGGAAGAGTACAGGCAAAAATTCTGATTGAATATATGGGTGAAAATGGTAAAGTTCTCATTACGAGTTGTGATGCAGCCGCTCCCTGGTCTCAAATGAGGGAGCAGGGCGTAAGAGAGGAACTCTCCAAGCATTCTGGTATCGAAGTGCTTAATATCATTAATGCAAAAGGGGATGAGCAACAGTGTTATGCAGCCATTGAGAACGCAATCCAGGCATACCCGCAAGTAACAGGCATTGCGAGTCTTGATGCGGTAACAACCCCTGCTGTTGGCAGGGCAATATTGAGGTACAGCCTCAAAGGGAAGATCAAACAGGTCGGCCATGATCTCATGCCAGAAACATTAGATAATATCAAGGCTGGAGCAACAGATGCTACTTTAAGCCAAAACCCCTATAGGCAGGGGTACCTGCCGGTTGAGCAACTTTTTAAACATATAACTGAAGGTGCACCTCTTGAAAGTGTCGATACCGGTATTCTGCGTGTCGATAAATCAAATGTTGAGGAGTATATAAAAAGACTCGAAGCAGGTGACAAATCAGTAGGTTGAGAGTTTGCATCGTTATCTGATTATAACATATGGCGCCTTTAGGGTACTTTTACAGTTCAATATGAATAAAAAAGATGGATAATTGACTGTGGGACATAGAATTTGTATAGGTACCAATAAAAGCGCCATATATTTTTTCATAGCTAGCTCCAGTGTTCATTTAACAGATTATACTAAATTGGTTGAAATTAATAGTGAGGCCCGAAGTTTTTGTGAAACTCAATGATGAGTCACCGGGGATTGTTCTTGAATCAATTGATATGGTTAACTGATATAATACACGTTATTATTTATTACGACGAGGTTGCGATATGTCAGAAAAAGAAAAACAATATTCCGAAAAGTCGGATATTACAGCTCATAACAATGAAGGAAGAAATGTTCAAGATATTGCAGAGGGCAAAAGGAAAAGTGCCGGATTTATTTCAGGCGTGTTTAAAATACGAGAAATTGGAGTCCTCCTCGCACTTATCCTGCTTTTCACAACTTTTTCCGTTTCATCGCCATTTTTCTTTGGATTAGAAAATCTGCTCAATGTTCTCCGTCAAGTTTCACTTCTTGGAATTATATCAATGGGCATGACCATGGTTATCGTATCGGGAGAGATAGATCTTTCAGTTGGGGCGGTTTACGGTTTTGCTTCTACTATTGCAGGCATACTTATGACAAATAGTATATCCATTTGGCTTTCAATCATTTTGGCACTTGCAT
>Ga0315537_1000181_pt1 | contig 44928 bp, 43 predicted proteins | sample SalMarSW160270MG_FD_203091 | JGI IMG/M metagenome (GOLD analysis project Ga0315537, IMG submission 203091) | Salt marsh sediment microbial communities from the Plum Island Ecosystem LTER, Massachusetts, United States - Salt Marsh Sediment SW1602-70 ... | reverse complement strand
CTTACTGGGATTTAGCGGAGGGGCAGCGGTTTCCGTTTACACCACAGCTCATGACCCCAGGGTATCTTCAGTTGCAACCTGTGCCTGCCCTGCAGATTTTCGCTCTCTCTCTCAGAAAGAAACGCCTAAGGACACTATCCAACGGTTTCGCCAAATCGGGTCAATCAGGGATAAGGATTTTCCATCCTCAATAGAAGAATGGGAAAAAGGATTTGATACCATCGCTCCAATCAAATGGATCGATAGAATTTCTCCCCGCCCTCTGCTTTTGGTTCATGGAGATGCCGACGAATTAATACCCCTGGAGCATGTATATAAGCTCTACCGGAAAGCTAAGGAGCCCAAAGAGTTAAAAATAATACCCGGTGCCAAGCACAGAATGCGCCTTGAAACAGCAGCAATGGATTTTGTTCTGGATTGGCTGAAGGCCAGGGGCTAAACCGAGAGAGTATTTTTCAGTATTTACAACAGCCTTCGAATAATGCTTTCAGTAGTAGTATAATGGAAGGTACAAGTTGCGACAAATAGTTTGACACTATGAAAGCATTGAAGCCTTTATCTGAACTTATCTCCTTGAAAGGAAAGAAAGCCTTGATTACCGGCTCTGCCGTTGGTATCGGCAGGGCAATGGCCTACAGGTTTGCAGAAGCGGGTGCGGATTTAGACCTCGTAGATATGAACATCAAAGGACTGGGACTCGTAAAAAAGGAGCTTGCACGGTTCGAGTCGGAAATAGACATTCATAAAGTGGATCTTGCCAGGGAAGAGGAAATAGATGCTCTGTGGGAAGCATTAAATGGAAAAGAGCCTGACATACTAGTAAATAACGCCGGAATATACCCTTTCAAGAATTTCCTAGAAGTAGATGATGCTTTCCTTAAGAAGGTAATAGATATAAATTTAAGATCTGCTCTTTTGATGTGCCAGTATATGATAAGGAAGAGATTGAAGAGAGGAGGGGTGATTATAAATATCGGTTCTATTGAAGCCATTGTGCCTATCGCAGAAGATTTGATTCCCTACGACATTAGCAAGACAGGAGTTATTGCCCTGACAAAAGCTCTGGCCAAACAGTACGGCAGAAATGGTTTCAGAATAAATGTAATTTTGCCAGGAGGCATAACGACTCCGGGAACAAAGGCCGTCGCCAAAGAAGTTGCCCGGTTTAAGACGGGCCCACTTAAGACTGGCATAGAGCTTGCAATGAGATTGCCCTTGAGAAGAGGCGGACAGCCAGATGAAGTGGCCCGTATTGCTGTGGTACTTGCCAGCGATTTGTCCAGTTATGTTCACGGAGCACTTATACCTGTTGATGGAGGGTTTTTATCCGCCTAGCGGGACAGGGGTTGGCACTAAGAATTTATTACCCAGTACTATTTAAGCAAAAAAGCTGGGGTGCGCCGTAAGACATTAATCCTCTTATACTGCAGTTGTGAGAAGTCACCTATTACTTTTCCTCTTTCAAGAAAGTATACGTTCTCTGGCCTTTTCGCGACAGCCTGAACAATCTGCTCTTTGTTACCTCAGCCACTATTTCCTTTTCCTTCATATGGTGGTCACTGAAGGATAGGATTCCATCTGGTTTCAATACTCGATGTAACTCCTTCAGTACCACGTCTGGGTCGCTCAAGTGGTGAAAGGCATCGTACAATAGAACCACATCCAAGGTATTATCCGGCAACCCGGTCTGGCAATCGGAAAGAATGGTTTCCACGTTCGCCAGTCGCTTTTTTGAGGCGATATCCTGGACTTTACGAATTGCCAACGGATGGATATCCAGCGCATAAACTTTCCCTGATTTGCCTACCAATTCTGCCAGGGGGATTATGTAACCCCCGGGTCCACAACCATAATCAAGCACATGAAATCCCGGTTTTATACCCACCTCCCCTAAGATATTCTTGCGGGGCAAGAAGAAATCGCGAAATTGGTAGCCCAACGACATAAATTGAAAATCAAAATTGGACATTGGTTTATCCATGATGACTTGCTACCCCACTAACTATAATCAGCTCTTTGCAATCCCAGCCTGTTTTATCAGCCAGTATTCGATGCTGTCGGCCAGGGCCAGCCAGCTGGCTTCGATGATGTTAGTGGAGCTGCCTACTGTTCGCCAGTTTTCCCTGCCGTCGCTGGATTCAATGAGCACCCGCACCTGCGATGCAGTGCCCGCGGTTTCCTCGAGGATGCGCACCTTATAATCAATAAGTTTTACGTCAGTCAAGTGAGGATAGAATTGGAGTAAAGCTTTGCGCAGAGCCTGGTCGAGGGCATTGACCGGGCCATCACCCTCAGCAGCCGTATGCACTACCTTGTTATCCACCCTGACCTTGATAGTGGCTTCCGACAATGACTCTTCTTGATTTCCTCTGGTGGGTGGTCGGCGCCGTTTCTCCACCACGATTATAAAGTCAACCAGCTCAAAAGGTAGCTGATAGTCCGGCTGAGCCCGGCGGAGCAAAAGGTCGAAGGACGCCTCGGCGACATCATATTGAAAACCCTGCTTCTCTAATAACTTAATTTGCTCCAGCACCTTCTCAATCTCTTTGCCTTTAGGAACAGGTAGTCCACGCTCTTTAGCTTTAAAGATAATACTTCCTTTCCCGGCCAGCTCGGAAACAACAACATGCGGGCGGTTGCCCACTAGATTCGGGTTTATGTGCTGGTAGCTATCTTCCCATTTGATTAAGCCTGATACGTGAATCCCACCCTTATGCGTGAAGGCATCATCGCCTACATAGGGAAGCCGGTCATAATGAGGCATATTAGCCAGTTCTGATATATAGCGGGAGGCATCGCTGAGCTTGCTTAGCTGCTCGTCAGTAACACAGTCGATGCCCATCTTAAGTTTCAAAGTTGGTATGACGGAACACAGATTGGCATTGCCACAGCGCTCCCCATAGCCATTCATGGTTCCTTGAACCTGAATAACTCCCGCTTCCATAGCAGCCAGGGAGTTAGCCACGGCAAGTTCGGCATCATTATGGGTGTGAATGCCCAAAGAAACATGGCTTGCCTTTTGAACAGCTTTAATAGCTTCCGTTATCTGTCGTGACAGGCTACCGCCATTGGTATCGCAGAGAACCACGCATTCCGCACCGGCTTTAGCCGCAGTCACAACCACCTGCAAGGCATATTCAGGGTTACCCTTATATCCGTCGAAAAAGTGCTCGGCATCGAAGAAAACCCTGAGCCCTTTTGACCTGAGGTAACTTATGGAATCTGTAATCATGCCGAGGTTTTCCTCCAGCGTTGTTTCCAGAACCCGGGTTACCTGCTTATCCCAGGCTTTTCCTACAATAGTAGCCACCCTGGTTTTGGCTTGAAGCAAGGCCTGGAGATTAAGGTCCTTTTCCGCCTGAGAATTCGCGTGCCTGGTGCTGCCAAAGGCGACCAGGGTCGAATGGGCCAAGCGCAAATTTTGTGCCTGGGCGAAGAACTCGGTATCCTTAGGGTTAGAACCTGGCCAGCCACCCTCTACGAAGTCAATGCCCAGTTCATCCAGCTTCTGGCAAATCTTGAGCTTGTCCTCGACAGACAAAGAAATCCCTTCTTGCTGGGCACCATCCCTTAGAGTAGTATCATAAAGCTGCACTGTTGCCATTGAAAATTCCTTTAACCTTTCACTTTTTGAGCAATAAAATCTCCCATCTCCTTTGTTCCCACCCGAATTTTGCCTTCCGACATTATATCGTAAGTTCTATAATCTTTCTCTAAAGCAGCGAGGACGGCATCTTCTACAGTCTGGGCTTCGGTCTCCAGGGCAAAGGAATAGCGAAGCATCATAGCTACGCTCAAAATAGTGGCAATAGGGTTAGCCAGGTTTTGTCCCGCTCGACTGGGAGCGCTACCATGGATTGGCTCATACATGCCGAAGGTTTTCCCCCCGGGAACTCCTGCCAGGCTGGCAGAAGGGAGCATGCCCATAGAGCCAGCCAGCATTGAAGCCTCATCGGTGAGAATATCACCAAACATGTTTTCAGTAACCAAGACGTCCAGTTCAGCAGGACGCTGAATAAACCTCATAGCACAGGCATCAACCAGCATATGCTGAAGCTCAACATCGGGGTAATCGGCAGAAATTTCTATAGCAATCTGCCGCCATAGCCGGGATGACTGGAGAACATTGGCTTTGTCCACCGAAGTTAGCTTTTTACGGCGGCTGCGAGCCACCTCAAAACCGACCCTTAATATGCGCTCAATTTCCATCTCGGAATAAGCCATGGTATCAACAGCCTGCCTTCCCTCCGGAGTTCGCCATTGCTTTTTGGGCTGACCAAAGTAGAGTCCGCCTGTAAGCTCTCTAACCACCACCAGGTCAACCCCCTTAACCACCTCCGGTTTAAGATTCGTAGAATTCACCAGCATAGGGAAAATTTTCACGGGGCGCAAATTGGCAAACAGCTCCAGCCCTTTACGCAAAGCCAGAAGCCCGTCTTCAGGGTGAATTTTGGCTTGAGGGTCATCCCATTTAGAACCGCCAACCGCGCCGAGCAGCACTGCGTCACATTGTTTACACATCTTCAAGGTCTCATCGCTGAGGGCTGTGCCCAGAGCATCTATGGCAACGCCACCTATGAGACCATCTTGAAGTCGGAAGCTATGCCCGAATTTCTCACCCACGGTCTGTAAGACCTTTAGCGCCTGTGTTATTACCTCAGGGCCAACACCATCGCCGGGTAAAACTGCTATATCGAACTCCATACTATTTACCTCTCATTCTTTGCTGCCTATCATAGAAACCACGCTTGTTATGATGAGTGTTAAGTTCATCATAAAAGACTCTTCTTTTCATCTAACAAAATAATGTTATCAGCTACCTTATCATATAAATCGCTCAACGTGAATATGATGATTTGATAATCCGAGGCCTGCATTTTGAAAAAGTTTAGCGTATTAGCCAGACGGACAGAGTCAAAATTAACAAAAGGGTCATCCAATATCAAAGGTGGCTTCTTATCGCCAAATATCAACTCTGCCAGGGCAAGCCGACATGCCAGATAGAACTCATCAATCACACCTCCACTTAACTCTTCGGGCCTGGCAAGGCCGCCTTTCTCGTCTGAATATACCCAGAACTCTAAATTACCCTTGTTATCTTTATTGATCTCCACTCGCTTATATTTGCCACTTGTGAAGATTTCAAAATATCCTTGGATTCCCTCCTTTAAAATATCGGTGATTGAAGAAAGAGCCTCGTCTCTCGCTTTAGATATGAAGTCTTTGGCTAACTCATAGATTTTCACCCTTCTTTCTTCTTGCTCCAAAGCTTCTTGATGACTTTCCAAGTCCTCTTTTAGCCTAATTTGTTTTTCGGCATCAATCCCTTTTTCTTTTGCTAGCTCAATGACCGCCTCACAGTATTTTTTACGGTCTACAAGCTTAGCTTGTGTTTCCTCTAAACTCTGAACCTTCCTTTCTAGTTCGATATATTCTTCCGGGCTCAAGCTTGTTGCTGTCAAATCATCGGTAAGTTTCGCCTGCTTACCCTCTAAATCCCTCGCTATTTCTCTTTTTTGCTTTTGGAAATCTTCGACCGTCTTGCCCCTCAACATCCCCTTTAGCTGAGCTTCTAAGCTCCCTTTCTCTTTAAGCCAAAATTTAAAGTCCCTTTCCTTCTTATCGAAATCAACAACCGTGCTACATTTAGCTTTAGCCAGCAATTCCTTCTCTTGCTCGCCAAGTTTCCCGAGAGCTTCCTTCATTTCTTCAATGCGCTTGTCAATACCCGAAATGTTGGTCTTGTCTCGGATGAGGGCAGTTCTCGCCTTCGTAGTTATGGCAAGAAGAACTGCGCCCAGAATTATCAACCCCATGAGGTATAAGGGACCAACCAAGGTTCCAATTATCCCACCTGTCAATATTATTATCGAAGTAGCTATGCCCCTCCCAGAACCGAGAAATCTAAGGGGTTTTCTTCTGTCCAGATTTTCTTTCGTCTCAGTTACCTCTTCTTTTCTCATAGCTAGATGCTTCTCAATATCCCCACGTCTATTCTGGATTGCATCCAGCCCCTTTCCAAATTCCGAGACCTGTTGCTCATTTTCAAATCCTTCAATTGATCTAAGTGCCTCGTTTGCCCTTTCAAGCTTGGTCATTAGTCCATTTACCCCACTAAGTAGCTCTTCCACCTCATCATATTTCTGTTTGAGATTTCCTACAGATGCTTCGATTTCTTTACGCTGTTTATTCTTCTCCAACAAAGCCTTGGAGTTTTCATATTTTTCTTTGGCCTCAGCAAGCTGCTTGTCTACCTCCACTAGCTCGATTTTTTGAGCCTCACCTTTTGAGACCTCGTTTTCAATGTCAGTATATTCCTGTAAACGGTTCTCCAATTGTCTCGTCAGGGATGCCAAGCTGCCGTTGATCTTCGCTGGCCTATCCAATCCCTTCCTCATCTCAGAGATTTTGTCATCTAGCTTCTTCACAGCTTGAGAGGCAAGGATGCCTTCTTTTCCCCCGGTTACCACTTCCTCTAAGCTATCACTTATCTGCTTCTTGCCGCTTGATATTTCCTTTACTTGGTCTTGGTAAATACAGGAGGTTAAGGAGAAAAATTCATCAGAGTCAGTCCCTAAGAGATCTTTCATCTTTCCCGAAACTCTCTTGGACGTATCAAGTTTTTCTCCGGTATTGTGCCCGATAAAGCTGACAACCCCTTTTTCAAAATCCTTGTATAGTGAATATATTTTTCCTTTCTCCTCAAATTCCACAATGGTTTCATATTGTCTATCCGAACCCCATGAAACGCAATCCTTAACCTCTTTCTTGACGCTCTTCACATCATAAAAGAGGGCAGCGACTATCCCCTGAAGCAGAGTGGACTTTCCCATTTCATTTAACGGGCCCTTGACCACATTTATCCCGGGGCTGAACTGGGCTGGAAAATCAGGAAACCGCTTGAAATTTTTGAGCTCGATCCTCTTTAGCCACATTATTAGACTTCCTTGCCATCCAGAAAGAGTATGCCGTACTGAAGAGCACTTTCCGCTATTTCCTTTTCCTTCCCTTCGGAACTCGCGATTTTTTCGTTCATCAATTTGATAAACTTCGCCTTTATTAATTGTCCTTCATAAGTAGATTCTGAAATTTCTTCTAATTTTACGTGAGTTTGATTATCAAGCTTGAGATGAAAAAATTTCTCCCCTAATTCAGCTTCCAATTCTTCAGGATTTATTATAAGTTCGGCATCGCGAAGCCCCCTAATAATGGCTTTTCTTACCAAATTCTGATTTGCCCCCTCGGAGATTCTCGCTTTTAGCCTCGCCATGTCTTGTATTTCACCTATATCTATCTCTAATTCACCATAGTCACGGAGCCCGAGCATTTTGGGCTCAACCTCGACCTCACCAGCGTCCGAAAAGCTAACTAAAAGCACAGCACCTCTTTCTCTTTGGTCAGGTATCCACTCCGGCGGGCCGGAATACCAGGCTGGAGGCTTCTCCAAACAGGCATAGACCCGGTGCCAGTGCCCCAGCGCCAGATAGTCCATGCCACTGGCTTTAACTTCCTCAAGCCTGAAGACGTGGTCATCCTCCGCTATCCTTTCCGGGATATAGAGCGACCCGTGAGCCATAGCGATATGAAACTTACTTGAGGTCGAGCGCTTGAGTCCTTTCAGTGGGCTTACGTAGGACCTGTTACTTAGATTTGGCTTCCCATATACCGTTAAATCGAGGCCTGGATACTCCTTGTAGGATATATTTTCATCAGCAAAAATTTTTAGATTGGAGCATTTCCCTTCAAAGTCAACTTTTCTGTAAATTGACGAGGAATCAAAAGAATCATGCGTGCCAGGGATAAGGCAGACTGGAATATTATTTGACCCAAGCAAATTAAATTGCTCTACTACCAAATCTATATTTCTTTGTGGCTGTTGGTTAGCATCGAATAGGTCTCCGGCAATTAAAACGATGTTCACCCTTTCATCTATTGCAGTGGCTATGACGTTCTTGAATGTAGTTCTCAACTGTTCTCGTTGAGAGGCACCCTTGTTTCCTAGACCCGAGAACTTCGCCCCGAGGTGAATATCGGCGGTATGTAAAATTTTGAGCATGACAAATGTCACTTCGCCGGGAGCGCCGTTAAAATTCCTGAACCGGCGCTCTCATTGAGATTGCTTCGCTCTGCTCTCAATGACTTTCTTAGCCACGAACCTTGGGGAGCAGCAGAATACCTACAGCGACCGCAGTTGCTATAACGGAGACCAAATACATTCCTGCCCCGGCAGCTAGACCTATGGCGGCAGTCATCCAGATGGTGGCTGCCGTGGTTAGCCCTGCCACTTCTTTCTCACGTGTGCCACGGAGAATAACGCCAGCGCCGATAAAACCAATTCCAATTACCACTCCAGAGGCAACTCGAGAGATGTCAACCACCGCACCGCCGAACCCGTATATAGATACCAGGGTGAAAAGGGCTGCCCCGGCGCTAACTAATATATGCGTACGCAATCCCGCTGCCTTGCCTGCCCGCTCCCGCTGATAACCGATACCTGCCCCCAAGGCAGTAGCCAACAAAAACCTCAATGTCATTTCTAGCAAGGAACTCAAATTCATCACCTGCGTGTTCAGAAGATTTCAGAGAGCTTAATTTTTGCCTTCGACATTACTACCCCCCCTTTTTGCCGCCAACAAACGATTCAGGGCATTCATGTACGCCTTGGCACTGGCAACAATGATGTCAGTGGAAGCACCACGCCCGGTATATGTTACACCCTCGCTCTCTATTCGTATCAAAACCTCCCCGATGGCATCAATCCCCTCACTAACCGATTTAACGGTGAACTCCGTGAGTCTATTAGGTATCTTCACTATGCGGTTGATAGCTTTGTATACGGCATCCACAGGACCTGTGCCCAAAGCAGCATCGGCCAAACTCTGTCCATCTGGACCGATAAGTCTAACTGTTGCCGTAGGGAGGCTATGGTCACCACAAGAAACTTCAACATGGTCAAGATGGTACACCTCGGTAACAGTGCGTAATTCCTCGGCTATCAGAGACTCAATATCCCGGTCTGTGATTTCCTTTTTCTTATCCGCTAACCTCTTGAAACCCTGAAAGGCGCGGTTTAAGGCTTCTTCGCTTAAAGTGTAGCCAAGCTCGGATAGTCTTTCCTTGAAGGCATGTCTGCCACTCACCTTACTCAGCACCAGAGCGCTCGAAGGGATGCCCACCGATCTGGGGTCCATAATTTCGTAAGTGATAGACTTTTTGAGCACGCCATCTTGATGGATACCTGACTGATGGCGGAAGGCATTTGCCCCAATGATAGCTTTGTTAGGCTGGACGGGAAAACCAGTCATCTCGCTAACCAGACGGCTTGTCCGGTAAATTTGAGCCGTATCAATATTGGTGATGAGGTTGAAGAAATCCTGGCGAGTCTTTAGAGCCATGACAATCTCCTCTAGAGAAGCGTTGCCCGCTCTCTCACCGATGCCGTTAATGGTACATTCAACCTGCCGCGCACCCATCCTTATTGCCTCGAGACTATTAGCCACGGCCAACCCCAGGTCATTATGACAATGTACGCTAACTACAGCCTTGTCGATGTTAGGCACATTGTCCAGTATGCCCCGGATTAAGCCGCCAAATTCCTGGGGGGTAGCATAGCCCACAGTATCGGGAATATTGACCGTGGTTGCTCCGGCGTTGATCACTGCCTCCAGAATCTGGTAGATGTAAGCAGGGTCAGCACGACTGGCATCCATCGGTGAGAACTCAACATCATCTAAATAACTCTTTGCTCGAGCCACCATTTCCTGAGACATCTTTAGAACTTCCTCCCGACTCCTCCTTAGCTGGTGAGCAAGATGAATGTCTGAGGCTGAAAGAAAAACATGAATCCTGGGATGCTTGGCTTCTTTAATTGCCTCCCAGGCTCTGTCTATGGCTTCAATACTGGCAAGGGTCAGAGCGCAAATTGTGGGACGCTTAAGTTCCCGGGCAATAAGGCTGATAGCCTCAAACTCTCCAACTGAACTGGCAGGAAAACCCGCTTCAATAACATCAATGCCAAGTTTATCCAACTGCCTGGCTATTTCCAGCTTCTCCTGGAGGTTCAAGCTCGCTCCCGCAGCTTGCTCACCATCTCGTAAGGTAGTGTCGAAAATGATGACCTTTTCCATAATTCTCTCCCTCAATAGAGTCACATAGTCTTTGAAGTCCTAGCCAATGTGTCCCTTTTCAGTTATGATACAGCAAATAATATCGGCATCAAAAAAGGCTGCCTGTGCCCGCACAGCAGACAGGTACTTACAAGGAAACAACGATGAATAGGATAAACGCCAAAGACAAATTTGTCAATGACAACTAGGGGAAGATATAATTCAGCACTAAGGAATTAACAACACTGGGAGAAGCAGGGCTATTCTATCGTGGCAACAAGTTTAAAAATGGTACTGATAATAGACAACTATGATTCCTTTGTTTACAACCTCGCCCAATACCTGGGGGAACTGGGCTGGCAACCAGTGGTCTATCGCAATGACAAGATAACTTTGGCACAAATTGAAGAGCTAGCCCCTAGCCATATCGTCGTCTCTCCAGGACCTGGTACTCCACTGGAAGCAGGCATCTCCAATGAGGTAATGCGGCACTTTGGTGGGAAAATCCCTATACTGGGAGTATGTTTGGGGCATCAATGCATTGGCTACGTCTATGGTGGCAAAATTGGTCGGGCATTGCCAGTCCACGGCAAGACCTCCATTATCCACCACGATGGCAAAACCGTCTATCAGGGCTTGCCCAATCCCTTTCCAGCAACACGCTACCACTCCTTGATTATCGAAGCTGAGGGTCTTCCATCCTGCCTCGAAGTCACCGCCAAAACCCCTGAAGGGACAATAATGGGAGTGAGACACCGAGATTACGTAGTGGAGGGGGTTCAGTTCCACCCCGAATCCATCCTTACCGAAGTAGGACATGCTCTCTTGACTAACTTCCTCCATTTTACCCAGCCAGTCTGGAGCGAAAGTAATATTTAACTAACGTGAAGCGACATCATTGTGAGCCCTCGTCTACTATTACCAACACCACCTGTCATTGCGAACGAAGTGAAGCAATCTCGGTGGCAGGGCATTCTTGGGGATTGCTTCGGCACTTAGGTGCCCCGCAATGACGAGCAGAGGTGAAATCATGGCAGAAATTATTTATCTCAACGGCCGACTTATACCCCGCTCCAAGGCTGAGCTATCTCCTTTCGACCATGGTTTCCTTTACGGATACGGGTTATTCGAGACCATGCGGGCTTACCAGGGGCATATCTTTCGCCTCGACCACCACCTCGCCCGCCTTCGCCGCTCTGTCCAGAGCCTAGGCCTAACACACAGCATCCTGAACGTAGTGGAGGGGAAGCAATCTCTGGAAGTTGCCTGCATGGAAACTCTGGAAGCTAATAAGCTCAAGGATGCCCGTCTGAGGCTCACCGTTTCGGCCGGAGAAGGCGATATGACACCCGACCCCGACACATGTTCTAACCCTACCGTCTTAATCACCGCCCGAAACCTTGTTCCCCTGCCACCGGAAAAATATGAATCAGGTTTTAAAGCAGCCCTATCCTACCTGCGCCGTAATAGCCAGTCGCCCTTATCCCGACTAAAGTCTACCTGTTATATGGAAAATATGTTCGCCCGGATGGCAGCCAGAGATGCAGGATGTGATGAGGCTATCTTGCTCAATGAACAGGGCTACCTGACCGAAGGCAGCACTACCAATATTTTTCTGGTGAACAAGGATGAACTCATCACGCCCTCTCTGGAAAGTGGTGTCCTGCATGGAATCACCAGGGAGGCAGTCTTAGAAATAGCTCAGGCCGCAAATATCAAAACCCAGGAAAGACAGGTGGAGTTAAAGGAGCTAATTGAGGCTGAAGAAGCCTTTATCACCAATTCTGTACTGGAGCTTATGCCCTTGACCTGGTTTGAGGGCAAGCCTATTGGCACAGGCAAACCCGGTCAACTGACCAAAGAACTGCTGGCTGCCTATAGAAAACTCGTAAACGAAGAATTAAAATAGAAAAGGGAAACCATGAATTCAAACGAAACAGGCGAACTCCTTTTTGGAACAGGCGGTGTACCTGCCAGTGCTAAACTTCGTTCTACAGAGGCTGGCATTGAGCGTATTGCCGAGCTCGGCCTCGGCTGCATGGAGGTGGAATTTGTCCAGGGGGTAAGGATGAGCCCTCAGATTGCTGTCTCGGTGGGAGAATTAGCAGCAAGAAAGAAGGTAGCGCTCACTGCTCACGGACCCTATTTCATAAACCTGAATGCCATTGAGCCACAGAAGGTACACATGAGCAAGGAAAGGATACTGCAAACTGCTCGCATTGCTGCTCTTTTCGGCGCCAGAAGTATTACTTTCCATGCCGCCTTTTATCTCAAAAGCACCCCCGCAGAGACCTACGCCATGGTCAAAAGACATCTGCAAGAGGTGGTGGACACTCTGCGGAAGGAAGGAAATAAGGTGACTATTTCCCCTGAAGTTACCGGAAAACCCTCTCAATTTGGCACCTTGGAGGAGCTACTGAAGCTTAGCAGCGAGATGGAAGGAGTTGCCTTTTGCCTTGATTTCTCTCATTGGCATGCCCGGACAGGAAAGGCTAACTCCTATCAAGAGTTTCTCGATATCTTAGACCAGATTGAAAGGAAACTGGGCAGGCAAGCCCTAGACAATATGCACATCCATCTCTCCGGGATTGCTTACAGTAAGAAGGGAGAAATCAAACATCTGATGCTCCCTGACTCAGACTTACATTATACGGAGCTACTCAAAGCTCTGAAGGAACGAAAGGCAAAAGGAGTAGTCATTTGCGAGAGTATGCCTTATTTAGAAAAGGATGCTCTGCTCCTCCAGCAGACCTACCGATCCCTCCCCTAGCTAGAATTAACGAAGTTAGCAGTTCTCAGGTTGAACAAAACACTATATTGTTAGCTTCAGAGCCTCATACTGCTTTGTTAGCAGCACCTATCAGATTTACGTCTCAATCAATGCTCACTTGCTTCTCTCAAACAGTAAGTAATGATGAACACTATATGACATTGGGCCTGCACCCATGCCAGCCGTTTGATAAGTGTGGAGATGCCAGCCATTCCTTTCGTATTCCTCAATCGTTTTCCCAACATCCTTATGATGCTCGACTTGAACGCACTCGTAATCTTTCAACTTACTATCACCTCCATTCTCCAGATAATATAGGGTCCTCCCTGGATATGCAAGCACTCTACGTCCCCGAGAATGAGTTACTGATAATCGCACGAAACGTCAGGTTGTTCACGAGAGACGAGGCATAACTAGAATTCGCTTTGTCGGATGGAACAGATTCGAAGGAGAGAGAATTACAAGGGAATTTTACGGTTAACTATAATCAGGAGGCTTTGACCTGGTATTTGGCTTTGCCTTCTTCGTAGAGGTCGCCGCCGTAGATGTCGTTTACTACCGTAACGGGGAAGTCTTCTACTTCCAGACGGCGAAGGGCTTCAGCGCCAAGTTCTTCGTAGGCTATCACCTCTACCCTTTTGATACTCTTGAAAACTATGGCTCCGGCACCCCCTATTGCTCCCAGGTAGACCGCCTTGTGCTTAACCATGGTATCTTTCACCGCTTTGGACCGCGAGCCCTTGCCAATCATGCCCTTCAGCCCTTCGGCGATCAGGCGAGGGGCATAAGCATCCATCCTTCCACTGGTGGTGGGACCAGCCGAGCCGATTATCATTCCCGGCCTGGCCGGAGTGGGACCCATGTAATATATGGTTGCCCCTTTGATATCGAAAGGCAGAGGCTTTCCCTGGTCCAGAGCTTCGACCATCCTTTTATGTGCGGCATCGCGGGCGGTATAAATGACCCCGGTAAGCAACAGGTTGTCCCCGGTTTTGAGGTCTTCCAAGACTTCGTCGGTTAAAGGGAGCATAACCTTTTTAGACACAGCCCTCCAAATTCACAGGATTGCCTCTCCACGGCGAGCGCACCAGCACTGCATGTTGACTGCTACAGGCATGCTGGCAATATGGCAAGGAAAGGTTTCCACATGAACTGCCAAAGCGGTCACCGTGCCACCATAGCCCATGGCACCGATGCCCAGATTGTTGACTTTTCCCAGAATTGCCCTCTCTAAATCGGCAACCTCGGGGTCAGGGCTCGGTTCGCCGACTTTGCGCAACAACGCCTTTTTGGCTATAAACATAGCCTTGTCCGTCGTCCCACCTATGCCAACACCGATAATAACAGGCGGACAAGGATTGCTACCAACCTCGTCAACAAGGTTGACCACAAAATCTATCACCCCCTGTCGTCCATCAGCCGGATTTAGAACAGTCAGGCGAGAGCAATTCTCTGAGCCACCTCCTTTGGGCAAGACACTGATTTTCAGCTTGTCCCCCGGAACTATATCGGCATGAATCATAGCCGGAGTGTTGTCTGTGGTATTTACTCTGGCAAAACAAGGTTGGCTAACTATGGATTTACGCAAATAACCCTTATCATACCCCTGGCGTACTCCTTCATTGACTGCAGTATAAAGGTCTCCATTGGTTATATGCACCTCCTGACCTAGTTCCAGCATGACTACAGCGGTACCGGTGTCCTGGCAAAGAGGAATTTGTTCCTTATCGGCAATTTCTACATTTTCCAGGATTCTACCCAGTACACCACGGCAAACAGGGGACTTTTCTCTTTCCCTTGCTTGCTTCAGAGCAATTATCACATCCGGGGGCAAATAATGGCAGGAATGCTCAAATAAACGGGCTACGGTGTTCGTTACGTCACCAGCCTGAATTTCTCTCATCCTTCATCTTAAACCGTCATAGGTTCATCACTTGGACTAGCTCTCGCACGGCATCGGCTGACTTCTTTAATGCCGCATCTTCTTCAGGGGTCAACTCGAGCTCTATTATCTGCTCAATACCGTTTTTGCCCAATTTGACAGGAACCCCTACAACCACCCCACTAATGCCATATTCTCCCTCCAGGTAAGCAGCGCAAGGTAATATGTCTTTTTTATCCAAGATTATGGCATCCACCATTTGCACTGCGGCGGCTGCTGGGGCATAAAAGGCACTGCCCGTTTTAAGCAAGCTTACTATTTCACTTCCACCCTTAACTGTGCGCTCAACCAGACTATCAATCTTCTCTTTAGGCAGAAGTTCGGTAATAGGAATACCACCGACAGTACAAAGTCTGGTGATTGGCACCATCGTATCACCATGCCCACCTAAAACACAGGCAGATACATCCTTTACTGAGACATCGAGTTCTTGAGCAATGAAAGTCCGAAACCTGGCACTGTCGAGGATGCCAGACTGCCCGAATACTCTATTCCGGGGAAACTTACTTATATGAAGAGCTAGCTGGGTCATAACATCCAAAGGATTGGTCACCACGATAATTATGCAGTCAGGTGAATACCGGACAACTTTCTCGGTGACTTCCTGGACTATTTTCATGTTGGTAAGCACCAGGTCATCTCGGCTCATTCCAGGTTTACGGGATACCCCCGGGGTGATGACCACAATATCTGAATTGGCAGTTTCTTCATAGTCACTAGTTCCCATAATCTTAACGTCCGAATCGATTATGGGAGTGGCTTCCAGCATATCCAGTCCCTTGCCCTGAGGAAGCCCTTCAATGATGTCCAGCAACACAACGTCCGCACACCCATTCTCAGCAATCCTGAAAGCACAAGTGGCACCGACATTTCCCGCACCAATTATAGAAACCTTGTCGCGCTTTGTACTTACTTCACTGTTGATTCCTTCTATATTGTCCATTCAATTTAAGGAGAAATTCAAGCAATAACAGCTAAGATATCACCCTTGTTTACCGAATCCCCGACTCCGAAGTTGATCGCCTTAATCACTCCATCAACAGGGGTTGAAATATTATTTTGCATCTTCATTGCTTCCAGGATAAGCAGCGTATCACCGGCCTTTACTTTATCATCTACGCTAACCAGATAACGGATAATCATACCGGGCATGGGGGCGAGTACCCCTGTCCCTTCAGCAACTGCAGCAGGCGGTGCTTTCTTTTCTTCCGCCTTTGAGGGTGCTTTTATAGTGGTGGATGGTTTAGGTGAAGGAGAAAAGGCACCAGCATGCGGGGAAACAGTGAAAGCTGGAGAACCCCCCACAGCCTCCACATCCACTTCATAGTATTCACCCTCAACAAAAACATTGAATGTTCTTACACCGGGCCCTTTTTCGGGCACCACTTTTTCCGGTTTTTCCGACAGCTTGCCAGCTTTAGCTTTGGCGATAAGCTCATCCTCCTTCTTCACTTCTTCAAGGGTCTTAGGAGCACGGGGAGGCTTCCAATCATCAGGAATAGTTTTATTTATGTCATATTTATATTTCAAGAAGCGAGCACCGGTAGTAGGATAAAGAGCATAAGTAATCACATCCTGAATATCTTTGGCAAATTCTTTAGACTCCTTCCTGGCTTTTTCCAGTTCTGGCTCTAGCATATCAGCAGCACGGCACTCGATTGGCTCTTCACCTCTCTCGTAGCCCTTGAGCACCATTTTCTGGATTTTCTTATCAATCGGAGCTGGCGACTTACCGTAAAGCCCCCAGCAATAATCCCTGGTTTCTTTTGGGATCATCTTATAGCGCTCAACCAGGACATTCTGCACCGCCTGAACACCAACAATCTGGCTTGTGGGTGTAACCAAGGGGGGATAACCAAGCTCTGCCCTGGTCTTAGCAGTTTCCGCTCGCACTTCATCCAGCCTGTCCAGAGCATTGGCCTGCTTCAGTTGTGCCACGAGGTTCGTGGTCATGCCACCAGGAATTTGATGCAGCAGTACTCCAGTATCGATGACCGACATTGCCGATGTGTCCAAGAAATCTCTGTATTTAGGGGCGATTTGCTCCAACATCTGGGCACACTTGAATAGTTGTTCAATGTCAAGCCCTGTATCCCTGTCTGTACCGTATAGCGCAACTACCAGAGGCTCAATAGCCGGTTGCGAGGAGCGCAAGGCAAAAGGAGACAAAGAGGTGTCAATGATATCAACTCCGGCCTCAATAGCTTTTAACAAAGACATAGAACCTTGTCCACTGGTGTAATGGGTGTGCAGCTCAACAGGAACCTTCAGGTTTTGTTTAAGAGCTTTGATTAGTTCATAGGCATCATAGGGAGAAATAAGCCCAGCTTGATCCTTAATACAAATGGAATCAGCACCCATGTCCTGGAGAGCGAGAGCTTTCCTGACATAGTATTCCAGATTATAGACCGGCCCGCCCATCCTTGGCTGGGTCAGTGAATAACATATAGCTCCTTGGTAGTGTTTGCCCGCCTTCTTAATTGCTCTGGCAGCACGTTCATGATTGCGCTCATCATTTACAGCATCGAAAACACGGAAAATATCAATGCCTACTTCAGCCGCTTGTTCTACAAAGGCATCAACCAGATCATCGGGATGGTTTCGATAAGCCACCAAATTCTGCCCTCGTAAAAGCATTTGCAACGGAGTATCGGGCATGAGTTTCTTTAATTTACGGGGTCTATCCCAGGGGTTTTCACCCAAGAAACGGTGGGGCACGTCGAATGTTGCCCCTCCCCAGACTTCCATGGAGTAGAAGCCACATTGATTCATTCCAGGGGCCATCCATTCCATATCTTCAGTTCGCATCCTGGTAGCCAACGTGCATTGATGCCCGTCACGAAAGGTGGTATCACAAATTTTGACCGGGTTCTTAGCCTTCGGCCTCGTCTTAACCTTATCGGAGGTTAAATCTTTGGCCAAAATTGAGCCTTTTCCTAGTTCGTTCATAAATTACTCCTTTCCGTCATTACGAGTTCTTCGTTTCTTGTCATCCTGAGCCCCGACAGGTCGGGGCGAAGAATCCAGACTCCTTGCTAACCTCTTCGCCTCGCTTAGAGCTTCATTCCAGGATAACAGCCAAATGTTATCACTCTAGGAACAATTCCTCGCTGCCAGAGTATCCTCATCAATTCCTCATGCCCGGAACTACCCCACGAGCCTGAGCCCATTAATGGCCTTTGCTGCAGTATTGCCGGCCTCAGAGCCTTTTCCTCCTTTTCCATATAAGCAGCCACAGCAGCAGTAATAGCAGCTATCGTTCCTTTTTTGTTTCTCAATTGCGCCTCCGCTTAAATTTCCTCACACAGGGATATTTCCATGTTTCTTTGGGGGTCTCGTCTCTCGTTTAGTAGAGAGAAATTCCAAGGTTCTGATTATCTTGGGGCGACTCTCCTGCGGGGAAATAACTTCGTCAACGTATCCCCGCGAGGCAGCAATGTAAGGATTATACAGGAGGTCACGATATTCCTGAATCTTTTCCTGCTTCTTGGCTTCAGGATCAGTCGCAGCCTCTATTTCCTTACGGAATATAACTGGTGTTGCTCCTTCAGCACCCATCACTGCAATCTCTGCTGTGGGCCAGGCGAAAACAAAATCAGCGCCTAAATCTTTACTACACATGGCAAGGTATGCGCCTCCATAGTCCTTGCGAATGATTAAGGTGATCTTAGGAACCGTAGCCTCGGAGTAAGACCACAAAAGCTTAGCTCCGTGTCTTATTATTCCCAGCCACTCTTGATCTTTCCCCGGCAAGTAACCAGGGACATCGGCAATAGTAAGCAAGGGAATATTAAAAGCATCGCAGAACCTGATAAATCGGGTGATTTTATCCGAGGCATTGACATCAAGACACCCGGCAAGATGCATTGGTTGATTAGCGATAATGCCCACTGTCCTACCGTTAAGCCTGGCAAAGCAAATAATAGCATTCCGCGCATAATTATAGTGAGGCTCAAGTATCTCATTGTTATCCACAATTGATTGGATAACTTCCCTCATGTTATAGACCTTTCTAGGCTCATCCGGTATGATGCTGTCAAGGGCAGGATCAACACGGTTTGAGTCATCGGTAGACTTGATTAAAGGAGGAGCCTCCCTATTATTTGAGGGAAGGTAACTCAGAAGTTTTTTAATGAGTTCGATAGCCTGAGCATCGCTATCACAGGCAAAATGGCACACACCACTTTTAGTGGCATGAGTCATGGCACCACCTAGCTCCTCAGAGGTGACCTCTTCCCCTGTAACCTGCTTGATAACCGCCGGGCCGGTAATGTGCATGTAGCTTGTTCCCTTCGTCATAAATACCCAATCTGTCATGGCAGGTGAATAGACTGCCCCCCCGGCAGTAGGCCCCATAATTACCGAGAGCTGGGGAATAACCCCTGAGGCTGCGGAATTCCGGAAAAATATCTGCCCATATCCTGAAAGGGCATCAACACCTTCCTGAATCCGAGCTCCTCCAGAGTCATTAAAGCCTACTATGGGAACACCACACTTCATGGCTAAATCCATTACCTTGCATATCTTTTTAGCATGCATCTCACCCAGTGTTCCTCCCATGGAGGTGAAGTCCTGGGAAAAAGCACATATATGGCGACCCTTTACTGTCCCGTATCCTGTAACGACGCCTTCTGCGGGGACAACAACTTTATCCATGCCAAAGAGCGTGGCTCTATGCTGAACAAACAAATCAAGCTCGTGAAAGCTGCCCGGGTCAAAGAACAGGTCAAGTCTTTCCCGAGCAGTCAATTTCCCCGATTTGTGCTGCTTTTCTACCCGCTCCGAACCTCCCAAGGCCTTTGCCTTTCTTTCTCTGTCCCTCAGTTCTTCCAACTGGTCAGCACCCATACCCATATGAATCCCTCCTCACGAATCAATTCCTCTGTAAAAGAAGTTATTTTAAACAGAATTCGCAACTAAGGCAAATTCTTGGACCCAAAAGTTCCCGCTAAAATTTGCTACTCTATGGTACCTTTATTTAGAGACATTAAGCTCAGACTTAAAAACTTGTTACAGCCTGGCTTAGAATGGTATTATGGAGGGAAATTTGAAACCACAGCTAATCGCTATAGACGGCCCTGTGGCAGTCGGCAAAAGTAGTGTAGGCTCGCTGCTAGCAACAAGGTTGGGCTATGTTTTTTTCGATACAGGGATGATGTATCGAGCGTTTACCTGGAAGGTTCTCAAATCGGGTATCTCCATAGAGGACGAACAGAAGCTCCGTCAGTTGGCCAATACCACTAAATTTGATTTTGTCCCTTTACAGGGATGCTATCTCTCGCCCTTCATTGATGATGAAGATGTCTCCTCCAATCTGTTTCGCCCTGAGGTAGAGGCACATGTTTCTCTCACATCGAAGATAGCCGGGGTACGCCAAACATTGATAAAGGAACAGCGTAGATTAGCCCAGCGAGGAAAGTTAGTGATGGCAGGCAGAGATATTGGCACGGTAGTCTTACCTTGGGCGGAATTAAAGATTTTTCTCACCGCTTCCACAGAAGAGAGAGCCAGGCGCCGCTATAAGGAACTATTAGAACGAGGAGATAATTCGAGCCTGGAAAGTGTCCTCGCTGATTTAAAGAAGCGAGATGAGATGGATATACATAGAACCATTTCACCGCTTAAAACCGCTGAGGATGCCATAATTATCGATACAGAAAACTTTACCCTGGAGCAAGTTGTAGATAAAATATATACTCTGGCGGTAAATCTATGACCCTCTCCCAAAAGATGCTCTTAGCTATATGCAGACCTTTGTTCCATATCCTTTTCTCCTGGAAAGTTGAAGGAAGAGAAAATATACCCTTAACTGGTCCAATTATTTTGACAACCAATCATGTTAATCTCTTCGACCCATTTTTCCTCATGTTTAGCTTTCCGAGATGGATTAATTTCATGGCAAAAGAGGAACTCTTTCGTTCCCCCCTTTTGAGACCTTGGCTTCGCTGGGCTGGATCATTGCCCATACGCCGTGGCGGGAAGATTAGAGATAAGCAGAAGATGCTCAAGAGCGCCAGAGCTGCATTGGGAAAGGGATTCATCCTGGGGATGTTCCCGGAGGGCGGCAGAAGTCGCGACGGCAAACTCAGAAAAGGCAAACCAGGCTCCGCAGTGATAGCCTCAAAAACAAATGTCCCTCTTCTTCCTGTCGGCATCGCTGGCACAGACAAGATTAAGGGCATAAGCTGGCTATGGAAGCGCCCTATCATAGTTGTCAACATTGGCAAGCCATTTGAGCTACCTCCAACCAACAGTCAGATGAGCAGGTCGCAAATGCAATCATTGACCACACAACTAATGAATGAAATCGCTGCTCTTTTGCCACCCGAATATCAAGGTGCCTATAAAAAACATGAAGATTGAGAAAGCTGAGAAGCTGGGGCTGTGCTTTGGCGTCAAGCGGGCCATCAAGCTGTTGAAGGAGGCAGCTAACAAATATGGAGAAATAGAAACACTGGGACCTCTAGCGCACAATCGCCTGTTAGTGGAAGAATTGATCAGTCTGGGGATAAAGCCGATAAATAATCTCGACCAAGCTCAAGGCAGAACCCTAGCTATCACCACTCATGGTACAAGCCCAGTGATATTATCTGAGATCAAAGCCCGTCACATTAATATAATTGACACTACGTGTCCCATAGTCCGCAAAGCCCAAAACACAGCCAAGGAATTAGCCGAGGCTGGTTTTGACGTCATCATATTTGGGAATGCAGAGCACTCCGAGGTCAGAGGACTACTAGGTTGGACAGGAGACAGAGGTATAGCTGCCCTCAACATGAAGCAAATAGACAGGTCGGGGAAATTACCATTACACCTAGGCATTATCTCCCAGACAACCCAAACTCAATCTGCATTTATCGAATTTACGAGGCAGCTTATGGATGTGATTGGGCCTGAGATTGAGGAAATGCACCTCATTAATACTTTATGTAAAGTAACACAGGGGCAACAAGAGGCTGCCATAAGATTAGCTCGCAGGAGCCAACTTATGATAGTGATAGGCGGAAGTAATAGTGCCAATACCAGGCACCTTGTTGAAATATGTTCTCCTCTGGTGGAAACTCACTGGGTAGAAATAGCAGAGGAAGTCGACAATTCCTGGCTCGTGGGTAAGAACAACATCGGTATTACTGCTGGAGCATCCACTCCAGATGAAGCTGTAGAGGAATTAATAGCCAAGCTTAGGTCTTTATAATTCTCAGCCAAGCCTGTCGTCCAGCCTCCTGCCGCCAATAAGGTGAAGGTGAAGGTGAGGTACCACTTGCCCCCCATCAGCGCCACAATTTATCAATAAGCGATAACCCCTCTTGGCTATCCCCTCTTTCTCAGCCAGATTCTTAGCTACTATTATAAGGCGCCCGACAAGCCCTTCTTGTCCTTCAGTAAGTTCAGCCGAAGATGTAATATGAGCTTTAGGTATAATAAGCACGTGTGTAGGTGCTTGAGGCGAGATATCTCTAAATGCCAGAAAATCCTCATCTTGATAGACTATGTCGCTAGGCACCTCACCAGCAGCAATCCGACAAAAAATACATTCTTCTGCCATAATCTAGCCCCCTCAAAATATTATACCTTCTTGTCGTAAATTCTCAATCTCCTTCTGCTCATAGCCTAGTTTTGGTAACATTTCATTAGTGTGTTCCCCGGGATGTTGAGACAAACCTATCACCTTCCTTCCAAAGCTACTATATCTCTTCCACAGTCAATGAATTGCCTATTATGGACTATTTAAGCAAACTTTTGCATTTTCCCCACAAATATGCTAAATTGAGGTAAAAGAATTTAAATTAAAGGTGGGTGTTACCCACCTTTTTATTAAATGTAGGAAATTAAATAGGAAAAGGAAAATGAAAACAGAGCTTAGGGCCGCGATTACACAGCTTTCGGCTGAGAGGAACTTGCCTAAAGAAGTGGTCTTGGCTGCCTTGGAATCAGCGCTGGCATCGGCATATAAAAAGGAAACATCTGCTCCGGAACAAGATGTTCTGGTAAAAGTTGACCCTAACGCCGGCGAAATCAATTTCTATATTCAAAAGGTTATAGTTGAGTCAGTTGCCAATCCAAATCGTGAAATCTCCATCGACGAAGCTCGAAAATTGCAGGCTACAGCGCAACCTGGTGATATAGTAAACATAGAAAGCACACCCAAGAATATTGGGCGTATCGCTGCTCAAGCAGCAAAACAAGTCGTTCTGCAGCGATTACGAGAGGCAGAACACCGCATTATTTATGAGGAGTTCACCGATAGGGAAGGAAAGGTCATTACTGGAGCAATTCAATTCACCGAACCTAAGCGAATTTATGTCAGACTGAACAGAACAGAGGCGATACTGCCTTTGAGTGAACAGGTTCCTAATGAACATTATTATAGAGGGCAGCGACTTAAATTTTATCTCCTTGAGATAGTCCAGGGGAGCAAAGAGCCTCAAATAATAGTTTCGCGCTCTCATCCCAATCTAGTACGTGGCCTCTTCGAGTTGGAAATCCCTGAAATTCACAATGGTATCGTGGGGTTAAAAGCTATAGCTCGCGAGGCTGGACATCGAAGTAAAGTGGCGGTGGCAACTACTCAAGAAAACGTTGACGCTGTAGGTTGTTGTCTTGGCCCTCGGGGCATAAGACTCCAAAGCATAATCAATGAACTAAAGGGCGAAAAAATAGATGTAATCCAGTGGCATGCTGACCCTGGGGTGTTTATCTCGAACGCCCTTAGTCCAGCTCAAGTAGCAAGCATCAAAATCGATGAAGACAGAAACGCAGCTACGGTGATTGTCCCTGATAAGCAACTCTCTTTAGCTATAGGCAAAGAAGGACAGAATGCCAGGCTGGCAGCGAAACTCACAGGTTGGCGGATCGATATCAAGAGCGTCTCTGCTATTGAGGTGGAAAGGGCCGTTACACAAGAGCCAGAAACAGAAGTAGAAGCTATTTCCCCTGAAGTTATGGAAAGTGAGCCACTTGAAGCAGAGTTAGCTGAGGAGATTGGAGTGGGAGAGTCGATTGAATTTCCAAGCATTCCAGAAGCTCCGCCTGAGAAGCCCGAAGAAAAACAGATTCGCTTTGCTGAAGATATTTTAGTGAGGGCGTTAAAAGCGGGAATACCAGACAAGGAGAAAAACGGAGTTAAAGGTAAAAGAAAGGGAAAGGTGATAAAGTATAAAAAGCAAGCTGACCATTTCGTGGATGATGAGATCGAAGAGTAAGCATCTGCCTCAGCGTACTTGTATAGCTTGCCGACAGATTAAGGAAAAGAAAGACTTGATTCGCTTAGTGCGTGCTGAGAACGGAATTGTTGAGGTAGATATATCTGGGAAGAAGCCGGGCAGGGGTACTTACCTATGCCCTAATAAAGTTTGTTGGGAATTGGTGCTAAAGAAAAATCGTTTAGAATATGCCTTGCGAACAAAGCTTAGTGATGACAATCGCCAAATCTTAATTGAGTATATCCATAACTTATTGGAGGAAAGCTAAATTTGGATGATAAAAGACCGGGATTGAAGGAAGACCTCCCCAAAGTTGAGCTTCCGCCTTCTATAACTGTGAAACAGCTAGCCGACGTATTAAAAGTAGAGCCTGTAAAGATAATTAAACAGCTCATGCGCAAAGGCATCATGGCCAATATTAACCAGACCCTCGACTTTGATACCGCAAGCATAACAGTTGCAGACTTTGGCTATACTGCTAAAGCAGCAAAGGAGCGTAGAGCTTTACCCTCCCGAAAAGAAAAGGGCAAAGGTAAGCTGTCAGTTCGCCCTCCGGTGGTTACCGTTATGGGACATGTTGACCACGGCAAAACTACCCTCCTTGATGTCATCAGAAAGACTAATGTAACCGCTCAAGAGGCAGGAGCAATTACTCAACATATTGGTGCCTACCAGGCCTTAGTGGATGGACGCAAAATTACCTTTTTGGACACACCGGGACACGAGGCTTTCACTGTCATGAGAGCCCGAGGGGCACAAGCAACCGATATTGTAATTTTGGTAGTTGCCGCTGATGACGGTGTTATGCCCCAGACTGTGGAAGCTATAGACCACGCTAAGGCTGCCAAGGTGCCCATAATGGTGGCCATCAATAAGATTGATAAACCGGATGCTAATCCCGAACGCGTAAAACAGCAGCTTGCCGATTTGGGTTTGGTTGTTGAGGAGTGGGGTGGCGATACTGTTTGTGTACCCATATCAGCTAAAAAGGGACAAGGAATACCAGATTTACTGGAAAACCTATTCTTAGTTGCTGACATATTAGAATTAAAAGCTAACCCTGATAGCGCCGCAGAAGGGGTAACCATTGAGGCTAAACTGGACAAAACTAAAGGTCCTTTAGCTACCTTTCTTGTCCAGAAGGGCACCCTTAGACGAGGGGATGTTGTGGTAGCTGGCGGTGCTTGGGGGAAAATAAAAGCCATGTTTGATGATACAGGAAAGCAAGTTCACAAAGCTGAACCATCCACTCCAGTGAAGGTCCTCGGCTTAAATGAGGTGGCAAAATCGGGAGATCCTTTTATTGTGCTTCCCGATGAGCATGAAGCACGAAGCATTGTTGAAAAACAAAAATATCCCAGGCTACGTCCCACCTTAAGTTTAAGTGCTCTTTCCAGTCAAATAAGTGGCGGGCAAATAAAAGAACTCAACATAGTTCTGAAGACAGATGTCGATGGCAGCATTGAACCCATAAAAACTTCCTTAGAAAGGTTGGGCACAGAGAAGGCAAAGGCTAGAGTCATTCATGCTGCCAGCGGGAGCATTACCGAGAGTGATGTGCTTTTGGCCTCAGCCTCAAAGGGCATTATCATCGGTTTTAACACTCCCGCTACACCTGGAGCAACACAACTAGCTAATGTGGAAGCGGTGGGCATCCAACACTATGATGTAATCTACAAGCTAATAGAAGACATGGACAGGACGCTGAAGGGGATGCTTGAGCCGACTTACGCTGAAGTGCTCAGCGGGCGTGCTGAAGTAAGGGCTGTCTTTCCCAGCAGTAAGCTGGGGAAAATAGCCGGGGTTTATGTTATGGAAGGAAAGATATCGAGAGATACCCAAGTTAAACTATTGCGCCAAAATAAAGTTATTGGTGACTCTCGGGTCTCCAGCTTAAAGCGTTTTAAAGAGGACGTTGCCGAAGTCTCCGCTGGCCTCGAATGTGGCTTGGGTATAGAGGGGACTGTCGATTTTCAAATTGGCGATATCATCGAATTTTACCGAAGGGAAAAAACAGGCTAATTATACTTCCCAGATAGGAGATTCAAATGAGCAGGCGAAGTGAACGAACAAGTAAATTAATCCAGCGAGAAATCAGCGGACTGCTTGAGCGTGAGGTTAATGACCCCAGACTGAGTAAGCTTATCTCAATAACAGAAGTCACGCTTTCACCCGATCTTAAGCATGCCAAGATATTTGTTAGCACCTTGGGCAGCGAAATTAATAATAAAGAAGAGATGCTGGCAGGCTTTAACAACGCTTCAGGATTCCTGCGCAAGGAACTTGCATCACACTTAAAATTGAAATATACGCCGCAACTCAGCTTTCATTATGATGATTCCATTGAGCGAGGAGCAAGGTTACTCAAATTGATGGAGGAACTCACCATCACTGAATAGCTCCATTCGATTTTCGCTGAGTTCGCTTTGAAGGTATTGACTTAGTATCTATAAATATGTATAAAAGAGAGATAAAAACTGCCCAGAGCATAACCCTTAAGAACGGGAACCCAGCAATTCGGGAAATCTGCCCTGTGTGCAGAACCAAGGTATTTAGAATGGGTAAGGCCTAATTCCCATAGCAAGTTCTCCACATTTATGAAACGGAGGTGAGAATGGGAAAAATAAATGTAGCCATCATAGGTGTTGGTAATTGTGCCTCTTCCTTAGTGCAGGGAGTTCACTACTACAAAGATGCTAAGGAAGACGGATTTGTCCCCGGTCTAATGCATGTCAACCTAGGAGGCTATCATATATCTGATATAAACTTCGTAGCTGCCTTTGATATTGATAAAAACAAAGTGGGCAAGGATTTAGCTCAGGCTATTTTCATCAAACCAAACAACACATTTAAATTTTGTGATGTGCCTAAGACAGGCATCCGAGTTGAGCGGGGTATGACCCATGATGGACTGGGCAAGTATCTGTCTCAAATTATCACTAAGGCGCCAGGCCCGACTGCCAATATCGTAGATATACTCAAGAAGACCGAAACTGACGTGGTGATTAATTATCTGCCTGTAGGAAGCGAGGAGGCAACCAAGTGGTATGTAGAACAAGTGCTAACTGCCGGCTGCGGCTTCATCAATTGTATACCTGTTTTTACTGCACGTGAGCCTTATTGGCAAAATCGATTTGCCGAGCACAGACTTCCCCTCATTGGCGATGATATTAAGTCCCAGGTCGGCGCCACCATCACCCATCGACTGTTAACCAAGCTTTTTCGCGACCGCGGCGTCAAGTTAGAGCGAACTTACCAACTAAACTTTGGTGGCAATACTGATTTCTATAATATGCTAGAACGAGAGCGATTGGAATCTAAGAAGATTTCCAAAACCAATGCCGTTACTTCACAGTTAGACTATGTTCTCGATCCTGACAACATATACGTCGGCCCAAGTGACTATGTGCCCTGGCTAGCCGACCGCAAATTTTGCTACCTGAAGATGGAAGGTCGCACCTTCGGCGATGTCCCTCTGAATATAGAGCTGAAGATGGAAGTATGGGATAGTCCTAATTCGGCCGGGGTGGTTATTGATGCCATAAGATGCTGTAAACTAGCGCTGGACCGCGGCCTAAGCGGAACTATAGTCGGGCCTTCGGCTTATTTTATGAAATCACCACCTATTCAGTATTCTGACGAGGAAGCTCGTGTAAAAACCGAGGCATTTATCGCGGGACAAGAGCAAGAGGGCCCTATCTCTCTGCCCGAGCTAGAGCCAGTTGGAATTGAGGGATAAACTGCCTTTATGCCAAAAATGCTAACTTCAAACAACACAGCTTAAAAATAAATCTATTTTTACTTTGCTTATTGGAACTTACTAAGTTTGAGAAAAGTAGCAGATTGCCCGAAGTTTCCCTCTCCACTATGTGGGCTAAAGGTAGATTCGGCCACATGGCAGAATTTGCCACCAAAGCTAAAGAATTGGGCTTTACCCACATAGAAGCAAATGCCTCAATTACCCCCAGAATGCTTAGCGAGCTTCTCGAGACCGCAGTTCCTATTTCAAGCATTCATTCTCCCTGTCCGGCGGTATTGTCATCCCGAGGAATCCCCATAAGTAGCCTTTCCTTAAGTTCTCTGGACGAGAGCGAGCGAATGGAGGCTGTTAGCTTTACCAAGCAAACGATAGACCTTGCGGCAAGTGTGAGGGCCAGGGCTGTTGTCCTTCATATGGGTGACGTACCAATTGACCTGAGTTTACAGGATAGGCTATATAAGCTGCACGATGGAGGCCACTCACAAACCAAAGAGTATAGCCAGGCTAAAGAAGAGCTAGTTCACCAACGCATTTCCCAAGTTCCTCCTTGCCTTGATGCAGCGAGAAAAAGTCTTCGAGAGCTTAGCCAACATAGCCGGCGAAAGGGTATAATGCTGGGACTTGAGACCAGATTCCATTTTAACGAGATACCAAATATGGACGAAATGGCAGAGCTACTTAACGAAGTATCAGAAAGCCTGGTGGGATACTGGCATGACGTAGGGCATGCTGAAGTGCAACAGCAGCTTGGATTTAGTGTACATGAAGAATGGCTCTCACGCTTCAAGGACAGAATGGTCGGCATCCACTTGCACGATATTCTTGGCATTTCCGATCACCAGGCCCCGGGAACGGGAGACATGAATTGGGAAATGGTGGCCAAATATTTACCTCCGGGAATAATAAAGGTTTGTGAAATCGGCGTGTGGAATGACGAAGAGCAAATGCAAGGAGTAGTCAATCTTCTTCACAAGAAAGGGATACTGAACTAGCTGGAAGAGCTGAATGAATTTAATAGATATTCGACGGAATTTAGCCTATCGCATTACCGATCCCATAGTCGGGATTCTGAATAAAAGCGGGATAACGCCCAATGCTCTTACCCTTATCAACCTGGCTTTGAATATAGCTGCGGCCTATGTTATCGCTACAGGGCACTTCATTATTGGCGGGGTTTTAATCCTGGTTGCAGGCTTATTCGACCTCCTCGACGGAGCCTTAGCTCGCTTCACCAGGCAAACTACAAAGTTTGGCGCCATTCTGGATTCAACGGTTGACCGCATTTCTGAAGCTGCGATACTCTGCGGCCTCCTGATTTGGTATGTGCCACAAAAAGGCGTCAGCCTGGAAATCATACTTATTTTTGTTGTTTTAATTGGTTCTTTCCTGGTCAGCTATATAAGGGCCAGGGCAGAAGGACTCGGCTGGCAATGTCAGGTTGGCTTGTTTACTAGAGCAGAACGGGTTATAGTATTAGCAATAGGTTTGCTGATAAATCAGATTTTTATTGCTTTATGTGTTCTGGTGGTCTTTGTCTTTATCACTGTAGTTCAAAGGTTAATTTACCTACGGAAGCAAGGAAAAATTAAAGGTGAATAAGTGGCTGTTATAGTTATTGTAGGAGGGCAGTGGGGTGATGAAGGTAAGGGAAAGATAATTGATCTCTTAGCTGAGAAGGCGAAGATAGTAGCTCGTTTCTCCGGGGGAGATAATGCTGGCCACACTGTGATCAACCCTTATGGCGAGTTCCGGCTGCATCTCATCCCTTCGGGCATTTTTAATCCCCAGGCAACTTGCATTATTGGCAATGGGGTAGCCATTAACCCAGCAGTGCTTCTCGGAGAAATAGACAACCTGCGCAATCATGGTGTCGATACAAGTCGCCTTTTTATTAGTGACCGTGCTCACCTGATCATGCCCTATCATACTCTTCTCGATGCACTGGAAGAGGAAAGGCGTAGTAAAGGAGCGTTGGGTACTACGCGCAGAGGAATCGGTCCTGCCTTTGCCGATAAAGTAGCTCGTTTGGGAATTCGTGCTGGAGATTTATTAGATAAGGCTACATTTTGGGGCCGCTTGAGTGCTGCCCTTGAGTTTAAGAATATTATTTTGACAAAAGTATACCAGGTCTCACCCCTATCATTGGAAGAAATTTATGACCAATACTGTCATTATGGGGAGCAGCTAGCTCCTTTTATCCGGGAAACTAGTTCCATAGTTCGCGAAGCGGCGACAAAAGGAGAGCCTGTTTTATTAGAAGGTGCCCAGGGAGCTTTACTTGACCCTGACTTTGGCACCTACCCCTATGTGACTTCTTCTTCACCATTGGCTGGAGCAGGTTGTATTGGAGTAGGCCTGGGTCCCAGGCAAATCGACCGTGTGGTGGGTGTGTTTAAAGCATACAGCACTAGAGTCGGGGCCGGACCCATGCCCACAGAACTCAAGGATGAAATCGGTGACTTTATCCGGGAAAAGGCTCATGAATATGGTGCTACCACAGGAAGGCCACGAAGGTGCGGTTGGTTTGATGCTGTGGCAGGTCGTTTCAGCGCTCAAATAAATGGCCTCAGTGATATAGCTCTAACTCACCTCGATATCTACGATGGTTTCCCCTCGATTAAAATATGCACCGCCTACAAATTTAATGGCGATGTCCTAACTTCTTTCCCTAGAGATGTAGCCACATTGGGAAAATGCCAACCTATCTACGAAGAATTGGATGGTTGGCAAGAATCAATAAGTGGAATTCGAAATTTTGAAAAGCTGCCGGTGCAAGCTCACAATTATATGTCCCGGCTTGAAGACCTGCTTTCCTGCCCCATCAACCTCGTTTCCGTAGGACCAGATAGGAAGCAAATAGTATTGGTTAAAGACTTCTTCACCCGATAACCATCAGCCTCAACCCTGGGGGATAGGCAAATCTATCTTATAGTTCTTTAGTGTTGCCTTTATAAGATCGGCTGATTTCCCGTCGGGCTCCATTAGAGGCAAGCGAGGTTTGCCCACTGGAAAACCTACATAATTCATAGCCCACTTGACAGGCATGGGATTGGAAACGATGAACAGGGCATTTACCAGAGGTAATAACTGGCGGTGCATCTTGGCTGCTTCTTGAAGCTTACCACCAAGGAACTTCTCCATCATATCCTTTATCTGGATTCCTACTAGATTAGAGGCGACGCTAATCACGCCATAACCGCCCAAAGCGAGTATAGGGAAGGTATCACTGTCATTGCCGCTGTAAACTAAGAAATCCTCTTTTGTTCTATGAATAATCTCAGCTATCTGCCCAAGATTGCCACTGGCTTCCTTCACACCCACGATATTGTCAATTTGGCTCAGCTTGATTACCGTATCAGCAGCAAGGTTGGTAACCGTGCGTGATGGCACATTATAGAGAATGCAAGGCAAGGTGGTACTCTGAGCAATGGCTTTAAAATGCTCCCACAGGCCTTGCTGGGTTGGCCGATTATAATAGGGAACTACCAAGAGACAAGCATCGACACCAGTTTTCTCCGCTTCCTTAGTTAATTCCTGGCCTTCTTTTGTATTATAGCTGCCTGTGCCAGCGACTACTGTTCCACGGTTACCTAACGCTGATTTCGCTTCAGCGAAAAGCCGTAGCTTTTCTTCCTTGCTCAGAGTAGGAGACTCACCAGTGGTGCCCGAGACCACGACACCGTCGCTACCTGAATACAACAAAGCTAGAGCCAATTCCTTAGCTTGCTGGTAGTCAACCTCGCCCTGAGCATCAAAAGGCGTAACCATGGCGGTTAATAAGCGACCCAGTCTATTGTTGTTTTTACCTAACTTATTCATTTAACCCAGCTAAACTCTTCTCAAGGCTTATCCAACCTCTCTCTATCCCCTCCTCAGCAATTTGTACAGCATTTAGCGCTGCTCCTTTACGCAGATTATCAGCCACTATCCACATAACAAGTCCGTTGGGGTGCGAGATATCTTTTCTAATTCGGCCTACAAATACATGATCTGACCCACTAGCAGCCCAGGGTTGAGGGTAAAAACTGACAGTGGGGTCATCAAGTACCCTGACTCCGGGAGCTTGCGCCAAAATCCTCCTCGCTTCTTCAGGGGTGATGGGCGAACTGAATTCTACGTTAACTGCTTCACTATGCCCAAAGTAAACAGGGACTCGGACGCAACTAGCCGAAATAGCTATGTCCTCAGCATGCATTATCTTCCGCGTTTCTTCCACCATTTTCTGTTCTTCTTTAGTATATCCATTATCCAAAAAGACATCGATTTCCGGCAGTACATTAAAGGCTATCTGATGAGAGTAGACGTGAGGACAAATACGGCGCCCTTCCAAAGCTAACCGCGATTGATTTGCCAGTTCTTGCATGGCAGCAGCGCCACTACTCGATACTGCCTGGTAGGTGCTTACCACAATTCGCTTTATAGGATTGAGCCTGTGCAAGGGATAAAGCGCTACCACCATTTGGATTGTGGAGCAACTCGGACTGGCAATTATACCCTTATGCTGTTCTATATCCTCAGGATTAACCTCTGGGACCACCAGAGGCACTGCAGGATCCATCCTGAAAGCAGTACTATTATCGATGACCACTGTTCCAGCTTCAGCAGCCCAAGGCGATAACCTCCGACTAATATCATCACCCGCAGAGAAAAAGGCAATATCAACATCGCGAAACACCTCTGGTTTCGCTTTCTTAACTTCGATTCTTCGATGATTAAAGAGAAGTTTCATCCCCGAAAAATGCTCAGAGACTACTAATTGGATGGAAGCTACGGGGAATTTACGCTGCTCAAGTACCTTAATAATTTCCTGCCCTACAATATCGGTAGCGTCAACAATAGCTACATTGAATCCTTCCATGGCTTTTCCTACAGCTTTAGCAAGGCATCCAACCCATAAGTTAGCCCTTTGCGTTTTTTCACTTCCTTAATTGCCAGGATAACGCCAGGCAGGTAACACTCCCGATTTATAGTATTGTGACGTAAGCTCAGAGTTTCACCCGCTCCGCTAAATATAATTTCTTGCCCAGCCATAAATCCCGGCAACCTTAGGCTATGGATTGCTATGCCATCCATCTGTCCTCCTCTGGTATTGCTGAGTACTTTACGTGTAACTTCAGGATAAATGAATGGTTTACCATGCGCTTGCGACATCGCTCTAGCTGTAGCTATAGCAGTCCCTGAAGGAGCATCAGCCTTTTTATCATGATGCATTTCGATAATTTCGGCATGGTCGAAAAACCTAGCAGCAAATTTTGATAGATGTATCAAAAGTGCTGCCGCCAGAGAAAAATTGGGTGCCACGACTGCCCCTACCTTATTGGCCCGGCATAATTGTCCAATTTCTGCCAAATTTTCTTCAGAAAGGCCTGAGGTACCTATAACCATATTAACTTTTTGTTTAATAGCAATGCGAGCGGCTGCCATGGAAACCTCGGCATTAGTGAAATCTACCACCACATCAGGGTTGCAGCTTCTTAAAAGCGAGTCTAAATCGGAAGAAAAGGGTATTAGCTCGACAGCCTCGGCTAAGGGAAGATATTTCTGAGTTACTTCCTTTTCCACAGCACCCACTGCCTTTAACCCGGGTTCGCGAACCACGGCTTTAGTTACCTCTTGCCCCATCCTACCTAAAGCGCCATTAATAACTACTCTTATGGGTTCTAAAAGGGAAGTCATGTTCCTTTCTTTCCCTCCAGCGGTGAAGTAATTTATTTCTTGTAATTGCCACGTCGTTCGCCTTTATCATGTGGGTGAACAAATTTCTTCCGAGGATGTCCGGGAGCCGAGGAATCATTAACCCGGGCACCAGGAACACGGGAAAGTCCTTCAAATACCGCTTTGCGCGATAAATTTATTCTACCAGAGTTGTCAATGCCGATGACTTTCACCATTATCTCATCACCCACTTTAACCACATCTTCGACCTGGGGTACATGATAGTTAGCAAGCTCGCTGATATGGACGAGGCCCTCCTTCCCTGGCAAGATTTCTACCATGGCACCAAAATTGAACAGCCTGGTCACTTTTCCAGTGTAAACCTCTCCTTGTTCCACTTCCCGGGTTAAATCCTCTATTATCTTGATTGCTTTCTGGGCTGCCTCTTCGTTTGGAGAGCCAACGAGAACCTTACCATCGTTATTTATGTCTATAGTTGTCTTGGTTTCATCTATAATAGACCTTATAATCCTACCCCCAGGACCAATGACACTCCCAATCTTACTCTGATCGATCGTCATTTCATACATCCTGGGAGCATAGGGACTGAGTTCAGAGCGACTAGCACTGATAGCTGAACTCATTTTCTCCAGTATTTCCAACCTTGCCTCACGAGCCTGACTTAAAGCTTCAGCCAGGATGCCATAATTTATCCCTCGCAGCTTGATATCAAGCTGCAAAGCCGTGAGCCCACGAGCTGTGCCAGCAACTTTGAAATCCATGTCACCATAGGCATCTTCCATACCCACGATGTCAGTTAGAACAACATAGTCCTCATCCTTTCCGGTAACTAAACCCATGGCTATCCCAGCCACAGGCGCCTTTATAGGCACACCGGCATCCATCAAGGACAGGGTCGAAGCACAAGCACTAGCCATGGATGTGCTTCCGTAAGAACTAAGCACCTCGGAAACCAGACGTATCGTGTAAGGAAAATCATCCTCCGATGGCAGTACTGATGCAATAGCCCGTTCCACTAAAGCGCCATGCCCAATCTCGCGCCTCCCTGTTGTTCCTATTCGTTTCACCTCACCAGTAGAAAAGGGAGGGAAATTATAATGATGCATAAAGCGTTTAGTTTCCTCCAGACCTAAGCCATCCAATAACTGCTCCCGCTTTGTAGATCCCAGAGTGGTAATAGTCAACACCTGTGTTTCCCCACGGGCAAATAATCCTGAGCCATGAGTGCGAGGAAGAATACCGACTTCACAGCTAATAGGACGAATTTCGTTGGTTTGGCGACCGTCCAAGTGCCGCCTCGTCTGCAATATTTTTCCCCTCACCGCAGCTTTAAGCTGGGCTTCAAAAGCAAAATTGATTTCATCCTCAGAAAAAGAATCAAGCAACTTATCCCTTGTTTCTTTCTTGAGAGACGTCAAAGCCTTATCTCTTTGCAGTTTCCCTGGTTCCTCTAGAACCTGGCTTAATTTCTCACCAAGTATGGAGGCGATTTGTGATGAAAGCTCAGGAGCAAGTTCCTTAGATTTGATTTCTACCTTGGCTTTGCCATAAGTTCGCTGTAGCTCTTCCTGAAGCTCAATGACCTCCTGATTCGCCTCGTGTCCCAACTTAATCGCCTCGAGCAGTATTTCTTCGGAAACTTCCCTGGCACCTGCTTCCACCATTACAACGTTTTCTTTACTGCTAGCAACAAGCAGGTCAAGCAAGCTATCTTCCATTTGGGGCAGGGTGGGATTCACAACTAAAGCATCATCTATATAGCCAACATGCATTGCTGATATAGGACCAAAGAACGGGATATCCGATAATGTCAAGGCTGCTGAAGCGCCAATAAGGGCGCAAATATCAGGGTCATTTTCCTGGTCAACAGATAGCACTGTCGCCACAACTTGAACATCATTGTGAAACTCCTTGGAAAGAAGAGGGCGCAGGGAGCGGTCGATGAGCCGGCTAGTTATAACTGCTTCCTCCGTAGGACGTCCTTCTCGCCTGATAAAGCTACCCGGTATTTTACCCGCGGCATAGAGCCTCTCTTCGTAATCCACTGTTAGAGGCACAAAATCAATTCCCTCTCGGGGCTCAGAGCTCACACAGGCAGTAACCAGAACAACCGTGTTGCCGTACTGAACAGCAACAGCACCCTGGGCTTGCTGAGCGAATTTACCTACCTGGATGCTAAGCGCCCTATCAGCTACTACACGCTCAAAAACATCCGACATACTATTCCTTCAAACCCAATCTGGCAATAAGAGAATGATACCGCTCGGGCGCCGTCCTGTTCAAGTAGCCCAAAAAACGCTTCCTCCTCCCTATCACCCCATGGAGCGCATGTCGGGTGTGCCGATCCTGGGGATACAACTTAAGATGCTCCGTTAACCGATTTATCCTCTCGGTAAGCAAAGCCACCTGAACCTCGACGGACCCACTATCATTTTCCTTAAGCCTGAATTGGCTTATGATTTCTCCCTTTTTTTCTTTGTCCACTGTTATAGACTCCCTAATTTAGTAATGTCGTATATCATATCACGATAAAAAAATCTTGTATAGAAATTGACCAAAAGAGCTGTATGCTTTATAATTGGCTAGTAAAGGCAACTTTTTATGCACGAAAGTTGCGGTGTTTTTGGAGTTTACGCCCCGGGCATAAATGTAGCTCAGACGACTTTTTTTGCCCTCTTTGCTTTACAACATCGTGGTCAAGAAAGTGCTGGCATCGCTGTCACTGATGGCAACGGAATAAAAGTACATACCCGTATGGGATTGGTTTCCCAGGCATTCACGGAAACCGACCTCGCCTTGCTCAAAGGATATATTAGCATCGGGCATAACCGCTACTCCACTACGGGCTCAAGCAGACCTGTGAATGCCCAGCCTATTATGGCGAAATCAGGGGGGTTGACCATTGCCCTGGCACATAACGGCAACATCATCAATTCCAAACTGCTCCGCGATGAACTCCAGGAGCGTGGCTATCATTTTCAGACTAGCGTTGACTCCGAAGTCATTGCCAACTTGATTTTGGCCTCCCCTGGCCAGAACTGGCAGGAAAAAATAGAATACGCCATGCACCGCCTTCAAGGAGCTTATTCCCTGGTAATCTTAACTGAAGATAAGCTGATTGGAGTTCGTGACCCCTTTGGCGTTCGTCCTCTTTGTCTAGGAACCATTGACGGCGGATGGAGCATTGCTTCGGAAAGCTGCGCCCTCGACCATATAGGTGCCCAATTCGTAAGGGAAATCGAACCCGGGGAAATTGTAGTCATTGATAGCCAGGGAGTGAAGAGTTTTAAGAAGGAAAACGGTAAAAAGGCCCTATGCATCTTTGAATACATTTACTTCGCCCGTCCCGACAGCATCATCCAAGGCAAATTACTTTACTCGACAAGAGAAGCTATGGGTAAAATACTGGCTGAAGAATATCCTGTCGATGCTGATTTCGTCATGGGTGTTCCTGATTCCGCCACTGCCGCCGGCATTGGCTATTCTAATGCCTCCGGTATCCCGTACTGCGAAGGCCTCTTAAAAAACCGCTATGTAGGACGTACCTTTATTGAGCCTGACCAAAGGATAAGGGAGCTTGGCGTCCAATTAAAATTTAACCCCCTTTCCCAAATAATTGCCGGGAAAAGGTTAGTAGTCGTCGATGACAGTATTGTTCGTGGCACCACTACTCCTCGTGTGGTCAGTCTGCTCAAAAAAGCAGGTGCTGCAGAGGTTCATCTCCGCATCTGCGCCCCTCCTATCCGCTACCCTTGTTTCTTCGGGGTAGATATGGCAACCAGATGGGAACTCATTGCCGCGAGAAAGACTGTCCCAGAAATCAAGGAGCACCTTGGTGCTGATTCGCTGGGATACCTTAGCCTCGATGGACTAATTCGAGCTGTGGACCTGCCCAGAGATATTTTCTGCCTTGCTTGTTTTACTGGAGCATATCCCATTCCAGTTCAAATAGAGATGGACAAACTAGCTTTGGAAGTACTCCCTGAGGAGGAACTCAGTGAAATCCACCCCTAAGGAAGCTTATGCTCTCGCTGGTGTAGATGTTTCTCTTGCCAATAAAGTAAAAAAAATAGTTGCCCAGCAAGCTCGATCAACTTTTCGACCCGAAGTCATCGGCTCAGAATTTTTCGGCAGTATGTTCCAGCTCAAGGGATATGATGAGCCGGTTTTAGTCTCCAGCACCGACGGAGTAGGCACCAAGCTCAAAATAGCTTCGCTTTCGGGCAAAAACGATACCGTAGGTATGGACATCGTCAACCACTGCGTGAATGATATCCTTTGTTGTGGCGCAGAGCCCCTTTTCTTCCTGGACTACATTGCCATGGGCAAACTTAGGCCCGAGCAAATAGAAGCCATCATCTCGGGTATAGCCCAAGCCTGCCGAGAAGTCGGCTGTTCGTTAATCGGCGGTGAAACCGCCGAGATGCCCGGCATATACTCCCAGGAGAGCTATGACCTGGTGGGTTTCATTGTCGGAGTGGTGGAAAAAAAGAATATCATCGACGGCAGTTCCATCGCTCCAGATGATGTAATCCTTGGCCTGCCTTCCTCTGGATTGCATACCAATGGTTATTCATTGGTGCGAAGAATCTTTGGCATAGATGCTAACCCCTCATGCTTAAACAAATTTTATCCTGAACTAGGAAAGAGCCTCGGTGAAGAATTGCTCCAGGTCCACCGTTGCTACTATCCGCAACTTAAGCCAGCCTTGCCATTGGTTAAAGGTATAGCTCATATTACCGGTGGTGGCTTTATCGGAAATATACCTCGCGCACTACCCCAAGACGTTGCCGCTCATCTTCATAAAGATTCCTGGGATATACCGCCCATTTTCAATCTTATCCAAGAAAAGGGCGATATAGAAGAACCTGAAATGTATCGAGTGTTCAACATGGGGATAGGCATGACTATTGTTTGTTCCCCCCAGCAGGTAGCCCAGATCGTCACTATCTTGCCCCAGGCTAAAGTTATCGGCGGGATAATTAAGAAGGAAGACGAGGAAAGGGTAATAATAAATTAAAGGAGGTTCTGTGCGTGCCTTAATCAGTGTTTCGGATAAATCAGGCGTGGTTGATTTCGTCCAAGGTCTAAAAGAGCTGGGTATTGAGATATTCAGCACCGGTGGCACCAAGAAGTCTTTAGAGGCTGCTGGAGTAAAAATACATAGCGTCTCGGAGCTTACTGGCTTTCCTGAAATCCTCGATGGCAGGGTGAAGACTTTGCATCCCGCAGTGCATGGAGGCATCTTAGCCCGACGTGACCTCCCCCAGCATCTATCCGAGCTAACCCAGAACCGCATTGAGCCCATTGACATGGTGGTGGTCAACCTCTATCCCTTTGTGGAAACGGTGAGCAAGACCGGAGTTTCCTTAGACGAGGCACTGGAGAACATCGATATCGGCGGACCAAGCATGCTTCGTTCCGCAGCCAAAAATTTCCCCTCCGTCCTGGTAATAGTCGACCCCAGTGACTACGATACAATCCTGCAAAAGCTGCGCCAGGGCAATATAGATTCAGAATATAGAAAGCGCTTAGCCCAGAAAGCTTTCCAGCATGTTGCTCTTTATGATACGGCCATCGCTCAATACCTTAACGAAGAAGATTTCCCCGAAGAGATGACTATAGCCTTAAAAAAGGCTCGCAGCCTTCGCTATGGCGAGAATCCCCATCAGCAGGCTGCCTTTTACGTTGAGCAAAACGTGAGAAGAAGACAAGACGGCCTGGCATCGCTGGAACAGCTTGGCGGGCCCGAAATTTCCTTCAATAACCTTCTCGATTTAGATGCTGCTTTAAACGTGTTGAGCGATTTTACTGCTCCCACCATTGCCATAATGAAGCATACTAATTCCTGCGGACTTGCCTCCCATAATGATTTAGCCGAGGCTTATCGACGGGCTTTAACTGGCGACCCTGTAGCTTCCTTTGGCGGCATAGTTGCCAGTAACCGAAGCATAGATTTAGCCACCGCCAGGGAAATAGATAAGACTCATTACGACGCCGTTGTTGCTCCAGAATATCAGAAGGAAGCCCTGGAATTACTGGGAAGGAAACAAAGTCTGCGCCTTGTTAAAGTTGCCCCTTATCGCCATCCTTCACTCTCCGAATCGTGCTTCGATTTCCGTTACATCAGAGGCGGCTTCCTGGCGCAAGCGGCAGACCTGTTAACCGAGTCGGAGCTTCAGCCTCGCATAGTAAGCAAGCGCCAGCCTTCAGATGCCGAGTTATCAGACCTGCTCTTTGCCTGGAAGGCGGTTAAGGGCATAAAATCCAACGCCATAGTTATCGCCAAGGACAAAACGTTGTTAGGCATGGGGGCCGGACAGCCGAGCCGGGTGGTAAGCGTTGAGCTGGCTTTAAAAAGAGCTGGTGAACGAGCTAAAGACAGCGTCCTTGCCTCAGATGCTTTCTTCCCTTTTACCGATGGCCCGGAATTGGCAATCAAGCAGGGAGTCACCGCCATTATCCAGCCCGGGGGCTCGGTAAGGGATAAAGAGGTAATTGAGCTGGCAGACAAGTATAATATAGCCATGGTATTTACCGGTGCTCGCCACTTTAGACACTGACCTGGGCAAACACATAATCATTTAGCTCTAAAAATTTGGATCTGTGATTTTGAATTTGTTATTTAGAAATTAGTCCCGATTAAATCGGGAGAGTTTATAGAGATGAAGAAGTGAGAAATGTTTTGGTGGCGCCATGGCTAGAGTAGTAGTCGTATCGGACATGTTACGTGGCTTTCTCGAGGAAGGTTACCCACTTTATTGCGGTATCGAGGCCCGTCGTATCATACCCAACATCCAGAAATTACTGGAGCGAGAGTTAGAGCAGGGCTCGAAAATCTTCTATCTATGTGACCACCATATACCCGACGACCCGGAATTCAAAATGTTCCCACCCCACTGCATCGAAGGTACTGAGGAAGCTGAACTCATACCCGAGCTTTCGCAATATCCCGGTGAAATAATACCCAAAAGAACTTTCAGCAGTTTCTACAACACTCCTTTAGACAAAAGACTGAAGGCAATCAAGCCCGAAACCATAGTCGTCTGTGGCGTAACTACCCATATTTGTGTTCTGAACGCAGTAATTGATGCCAGAAACAGAGACTACGAAGTAGAAGTCCCCGTTGATTGTGTTGCTTCCTTCGATAAAAAAGCTCACTTCTTCGCCCTGGACTATATGGAAAAGGTACTGGGAGCCAAGCTTATCAAACCCTTAGTTAAGGTTTCTCCTCCACGTTTCGAAATTCCTGATTCTTGGTTGAACGGGGAAACCGCCGACGTCTATTTTCCCCGCACCGTGGAAATACTTGAGAAAGAGGGAATTAATCCCGTAGCAACTATGGAGGTATTTCCTCGCCGAGCCGGTATCTTGTGCGGCATAGAAGAAGTTAAATCTTTGCTCGCCGAAGTTCTTCCTGAGGATAACTGTGAAGTATGGGCGTTATCTCAAGGCGAGCCTTTTGAAAGAAAAGAAGTAGTCTTACGCATAAAAGCCCCTTATCAAAGCTACGGAAGTTATGAAACAGCTTATCTAGGTATACTTTCCCACTGCAGTGGCTGGGCCACCGCTGCCCGGGAATGCGTTGATGCCGCCCGGGGAGTTCCTGTCATCAGCTTTGGGGCCCGCCATGTCCACCCTTCAGTGGTCGGCGTTATGGAATACTCCGCTATAGTCGGAGGCTGCACCGGCTGCGCCAGTACCTCTGGAGCAAAACTTGCCGGTATTCAACCCACAGGTACCATTCCCCACGCCCTCATCATTATTATGGACAGCACTGCTAAGGCCACTCTTGCTTTTGACAAGCATATGCCTCCCGAAGTGCCACGCATTGCCCTGGTGGATACTTTTGAGGATGAGGTCAGAGAAAGCGTAACTGTGGCCAAAGCGATGCAAGGAAAGTTACAAGGCGTAAGATTAGATACACCCTCAGAAAGAGGTCGAGTTACTGCTGACCTGGTCAAAGAAGTTAGAGCCTGGCTGGACCTCGAGGGATTCAAGGATGTGCAGATAGTCGCCAGCGGTGGACTTGACCCGGAACGAATCAGATATTTTATCGATGAAGGGGCGCCTGTGGATATCTTCGCTGTTGGCAGTTATATCAGCGATACCAAGCCTATCGATTTCACCGCCGACCTTCACGAAATAGAAGGCAAACCCATTGCCAAAAGAGGCAGAATGCCCGGCATCACCCCCAACCCCAGGCTAAAGAGGGTGATGTAACCCCGAAGAGCTCTACCACGCTTATTCATGCATAGATAACTACACATTCCTGTTATAAAATAAAATTCCTCTCCCTTGACGGGAGAGGATTAAGGTGAGGGTGAATTATGAGGAGTTTGGCAATTGACTATCATTAGCAATGCATAGATTAGCTTTGATGCTTCTATGTCTTTATGCTTTTCTTAACTTCTTCCACTATCCTGGGCAATATCTCGCCTGTTCTTCCCTGAATTAAATAGTCTGATACGCCTTCGTTGGTGAGCGGCGTAGGGTCGGCATTCACCTCTATTATCTTCACATTAGCCTTATGCCCCATTACATCCAGGCCCGTGACACCCGAATGAAACCTTGCCATCCTGGGCAGATTGGCAAAAGGATAAACCACTGCTGATGTTCCGCAGATAAGCATCAAGTCACACCTCGAAGCTTCTTTTTCCGATTCCTCCATGACGTCCGAAGGTATTGGCTCCTTGAAGTGAACCACATCGTATTTCAGGGCGGCACCACACTTACAGCGAGGCGGAAGCTCATCCAGGGAGATTTCTTCCCTGGCAAACCTTGAGCCGCAGGAAATGCATCGCAGCGCATGGGTGCTGCCATGATATTCTAAAACCCTCTTACTCCCCGCCTTTTTATGTAGACCATCGATGTTTTGCGTGATTACGCACTTCAGTATGCCCAGAGCTTCAAGCTCGGCTAGAGCATAGTGACCCGGATTCGGCTCAGCCTGCCTGATTTGTTCATAAAACGTCCCGTATGTCCCTTGAACCCCCAGCACCTCCTCCCAATACGCCCTGGGGTTGTTCAGGAAAAGCTCGTATCTTTGATAAGCCTTAGCCTCTGCCTCTTTATTCGTGGTCCAGATGCCCTTTGGTCCCCTGAAATCAGGTATGTCTGATTCGGTCGACATGCCCGCCCCGGTTAATGCAATGGCATATTTGCTTTCCGCCAAATCCTTTGCTGCCCGCTTGACCAGGTTTTCCATTTAGGCGAAGCCAATCCCCTCTATCTCAAGGAGATTGCCATTAATTTTTGTTCTGGCGCCAAGAAATTCTTCGACCAGCCACAGGTTTGTCTCCACATGTTCAGTAATGCGAGGAACTGAATACCTGGTGATCCCCTCGGCTAAGCCAGCATAGATTATGAGCTGGTCTGCGATATATCTATCAACTGCGGCGCCAGTTTTAACATCTTCTATAAACCGCTCAGCCACATATCTTCCTATGGATTCCGAGCTTCTGCCCGGCCTCCCAGCCCTGTCGGAACCCATCCGGCTACCCAGGCTTGTCTCGGCATATATCGCCAGGGCTGCTCCTTCTTGAAGGGAGCTTTCGTCCTCGATTTCCTCAATTTCTGCTTTATACCCATAAGAGATTAATACCCTCTGGCATTCCGCTGCCATCCTCTGGCTTACCCTTTTCTCCTTCAAGTGCGAGGAAAGCGCTATGCCTTTGATACTGAAAATCTCCCCCTGCTCGGTAAGATTTAACGGCTTCAATTTCCCCGCCGGCTCAACTCTAACTTTTATAATCCCACCGCCTCTTGGCACATAGCCAGGACGGATTATGTCAAGTTCAGCCCGGACACCCATTCGCTTTAGAAACGGAAGCAAAACAAATTTCATATGGTAAGCCGAAGGGGCGAAATCCTGAAACAGCCCGCCTTCCAGCCTGAATTTGGAGGGCTTTCGGGCAAAGCAAGCCAGAGGCAAAAGCGTCTGGGCCATCATGGTGGTTGAGCCCGCCGTCCCTATATCCCAGCTATACTCTCCTCCATTGAACCTTCCTCCGGGTATGTAGGTAATCTCCTTAGAGCCCATTGAAGCATTTTCCACCACCGCCTGGCACATCTCCTGGCAAGCCTGCACCACTTTAAGATGCTGCGCCCTTAAGCCTGGCTTATCCCTCCCGGCCCTGATATTTTCTATCCTTATTTCCTTGCCCAGCAGACTAGCCAGCGCCACAGAATAGCGGACTATGGTCCCGCTCCCTGACTTCGCCCCACCGTTTATAAGCATCACGAGAGCCCATTCTTATTTCGTTGCTTCCATGAACTCTTCGACGGTTATACCAGCACGGGTGATTAGTTTCCTTAGCGTTCCTCTCGCAACCTCTTTGTGATCAGGAACAGACAACGTTGCAATGTGACCCTCTTTTACCAAAATAATGTGACTCCCTTTCTGGCGTGCTATCTCCCAGCCCAGCGTTCCAAAAATCTTCGTTACCTCACGTCCACTGAGGAGCGGGAGTTTCATTAAACCGGAACCTCAACCTCGCGTGTCACAACAGTTAAAGGCATTCCTTTCTCTGCTCGCACCTCCAAACACTGCTTAATAGCATCTTCAATATTTTCTAAGGCTTCTTGCTCCGTTTTACCTTGACTTACGCACCCTGGAATACTCGGACATTCAACAACGAATACGCTGTCTTCATCCTGTTCAATCGTTATGATGAACTTCATAACTTCTTCCCTCCTGCCTTCTTTTGAGCTCTTCAACAGTTACAGTAGGCTCATCTCGACGCTCAGCAATAATCGCCAGGTCATGTGTATCCTCTAAAAGCTCTTTATATTCCTCCCCTGCAACCCCCCAGCTTATGAATTCTACCATTGCTGAAATTCGAATGCCAACTACGAGTTTATTCCTTGCCCATCAGGCCGGCCAGTGCTACAGAATAGCGAACTATGGTCCCACTCCCCGACTTCGCCCCACCGTCTATAGTTATCATGTAGAAATTCGCCCAGACACCCTTAGCATACAGGGAAGTTGTTTTTGTGCTGGCTAATTTATTACCGCCGCAATCCCCACACCAGTTTCCCCAGACCTACCCTCCTTTGAACGCTTCCGGTCAGCAACCGGTCCGAATTGAAAATGCGAACCGCTACCACTATCATTATCACCGTGAAAACTGCTGTATAAGCAATACCGCCGATTACCAGCGAATAATTATCCAGCATAAGAGCCCGCATAGCCATCATAGGATGGGAAAAAGGTATGGCAAACACAAGAATTCTTAAGACGACGGGAATGGTATCGAAATCTTTAAACAGGGTTATGAACATGGAGATCATCGCCAGGGCGGTTATCGGGAAGACCAGTGCCTGAGCACTTCTATAATTCTTAGCAAATGTTCCCAGAACTATACATAGTGAAAGCCCGGCTAAAAGAGCTACGAATAACGAAATCCCTACCAATAAATAATCTTGCGTGCCCAGGGCCAACCCAAAATCTGCCAGATTTATATCTGAAA